>Ga0207650_10000971_pt1 | contig 21566 bp, 19 predicted proteins | sample KBSS63metaG_FD_184325 | JGI IMG/M metagenome (GOLD analysis project Ga0207650, IMG submission 184325) | Switchgrass rhizosphere microbial communities from Kellogg Biological Station, Michigan, USA - KBS S6-3 metaG (SPAdes) (version 2) | ecosystem: Host-associated > Plants > Roots > Rhizosphere...
GCTCGTGACGCAACCAGCCGATGCGGCCTCGGCGCGCAGGATCGCCATGGGATGCGCGCTCGGGTGCATGCCGAGGTAGCGCAGCTCGTGGTTCGCGCGCACGAGCGCCCGCCAGGTGGGCGCATGCGCGCCGCCTGCCCTGGGCGAAGCACGCCCGAGCAGCGCGAGATGCGGCAGCGGATAGTCCGCGGCCGCGAGCGGCGCGAGGCCGTCGAGCGCGCCCGAAAGGACGAACGCCTCGAGCTCGGCGCGCGCCAGCGGCACGCGCCGCAGGAAGTCGGCCGCATCGTCGAACGGGCGCGAAGCCAGGATGCGCGCGCGCGTCCGGGCCGTGCCGTGGCGGATCGCGCCCAGGCCCAGGCGCACGCCGCCGTCCTCGACCGCCGGGCCCTCCAGGGACACTGCGACGTGCGGCGCGCGCACCGGCACGAGCCGCGCGAACTCGGCGGCGATCGTGCGCATGGGGTACGCGCCGCCGTAGTGCGCGAGCTCCGCGCAGGCGAACTCGGCCGGATGGTGCGCCTTGTGGTACGCGGTCGCCCACGCGATCCGCGCGTAGCTGACCGCGTGCGCCTTGTTGAACGAGTAGCTGGCGAAGCGCGCGAGCAGGCGCCACAGCCGCTCCGCCTCCTCGAGAACGATCCCCGTCCCTTCGCAGGCGGCGAGGAACTCGGTCGATTCCGCGCGCTCGTCGGCGATCGCCTCGCGCAGCGCGTCGGCGCGCTCGAGCGGCCAGCCGGTCAGGAGCGCGATCGCCTGGGTCAGCTGCTCCTCGTAGAGCAGGAGCCCGTACGTCGGCGCCACCAGCTCCGCGAGGCGCGGATGCGGCGGCGCGGCCTCCTCCTCGCGGTTCGCGCGCCGGATGAACGCCGCCTTCGCCTCGCCGCTCGCCGGGCCCGGGCGCACGATCGACAGCGCTGCGACCACGTCCTCGATGCCGCGCACGGGCAGCTTCTCGAGGGTGGGCCGCACGACCGGCGTCTCGAGCTGGAAGCACCCGACGGTGCGACCGGCGCGCAACAGGGACAGCGTCGCCTCATCCTCATCCGGAGTGGCGCAGGACGGCGCAGGCAGGGCGGCGCACACGGCATCGAGCGCGCTCAGCGCGCGATTGCCGAGCAGGTCGATCTTGACCAGGCCGATGGCCTCGATCGAATGCATGTCGTACTGCGTCACGACCACGCCCTTGGGCGCGCGCTCGAGCGGCGCATGCAGGTCGATTCGCGGATCGGCGATGACGATCCCGCCCGGATGAACCGCGAGCGTGCGGAACGCGCCGACGAGCCGCTCGATCCAGGGCAGCGCCTCGCGCGCGCTCGACGGCAGCAGTCCGGCCGGTAGCGCCTCCTCGAACAGGTCGTCGGACGGGAGCGCGTCGGCGACGCGCGCGATCGCCCCCGGCGCAAGCCCGAACGCCTTGAGTCCCTCGCGCAGCGCGGCGCGGCGGCCGAACGTCTGGTGCGACGAGACCATCGCCACGCGCTCCTCGCCGAAGCGCCGGAAGACCCAGTCGAGGATTTCCTCGCGCCGGTCGCTCGGCAGGTCGAGGTCGATGTCGGGCGGCCGCTTCCTGCGCGCATGGAGGAAGCGCTCGAAGAGGAGCCCGTGCACGAGCGGGTCGACGCCGCCGGCGCCGAGCAGGCACGCCACCAGCGAGCCCGACGCCGAGCCGCGCGCGGCGACCGCGATCCCGCGCGCGCGCGCCTCGGCGACGATCTCCCCGACCACGAGGAAGAGGTCGGCGAAGCCGAGCTCGCCGATCACCGCCAGCTCGTGATCGAGCCGCGCGTCGTAGTCGACGCTCGCCATGCGCCCCGCACCGCGCTCGGCGGCGAGCAGCGCGCGGCAGCGCAGCGCGAGGTCTGACGCGGGATCCGCCGCGCCCGAGAGCCGCGGCGGCGTCCGCAGGGATTCGGTGAGGTCGAGCGTGCAGGCATCGGCGATGCGGTCGGTCGCTTCGAGCAGCGCGGGATCGAACAGCGCGGCGAGCTCCTCCGGCCCGCGCAGCACGCGCGCGCTCGACTCGAGCCCGTGGACCTCGTCGACGCGGCAGCCCGCGCGCACGGCGGCGGCGAGGCGATGGACCAGGTGATCCCCGGGCGACAGCAGGATCGCGTCCGGGTCCGCGACTGCCTGCACGCCCTCGAACGACGTCGATGGACCGTCGGGACGAATCACCAGGTGCCGCAACGAGTCCGGGTCGACGCCGCGCTCGAGCAGCCGCGCGAGCACGGCAACGTCGTCGCTCAGGTAGAACAGTCCCGCGTCGTCGCCGGACGATGAGAGAAGAGGATCGGGCGTCGGCAGGGCCGCGATGCGCCGGCGCGAGACGATGCGGCACAGGCTCTCGTAGCCCGCGCGGTCGCGCGCGAGCAACACCAGCCGGCCCGCATGCGCGCCCGGCGCGTGTGCCGCGAATCCCGCGCGCAGCTCGACGCCGGTCAGAGCGCGGAGGCCGAATGCCCGACAGGCGTGATGGAAACGAACCTGCGCGTAGAGGTTCTCGACGTCGGTCAGGGCGAGCGCGCGGAAGCCGAGCTGCGCGGCGCGCTCGGCCAGCGCCTCGGGCGCGTGGACTCCGATGCCGGGCGAGGCGTGGCTCTTGACATGGAGGGGCACGGGCATCGCATGCTCGTCTCGTGGTGAACGGCGGCAAGGCATACGCGAGCGCGGTCCCGTTCCTCCCCGAGCGCAAGTCGCTCAAGTCGATGCGGGAGGCCGTGCAAGGCTGCCGCGGGTGCCCTCTCTACAAGAATGCCACCCAGGCCGTGTTCGGTGAAGGCGCGCGCACCGCGCGGATCCTCCTCGTCGGCGAGCAGCCCGGCAACGACGAGGACCTGGCGGGGCGTCCGTTCGTCGGGCCCGCGGGGCGCGTGCTCGACGAGGGGCTCCGGCTTGCCGGCATCGACCGCAAGGACGCCTACGTCACGAACGCGGTGAAGCACTTCAGCTGGATCGCCAAGGGCAAGCGCCGCATGCACAAGAAGCCGACGACGCGCGAGGTCTCGGCCTGCCTGCCCTGGCTCGAGCACGAGCTCGAGCTGATCGAGCCCCGGGTGCTGGTCTGCCTGGGGGCGACCGCGGCCCAGGCCCTGTTCGGGCCGGCTTTCAGGGTCACCGCGATGCGCGGCCGCCTGGTGCCCAGCCGCCTGGCCCCGAAGGCGCTTGCCACGGTCCACCCGTCCTCGATCCTGCGCTCGCGCACCGACGCCGAACGCCGCGAGGCCATGAAGCAGTTCACGAAAGACCTCCAGGTCGTCGCCCGCCTGCTCAAATCCGCGTAAGTCGTTGCGGCATCGCCCCCAAGGAGGCCCTTGTCCCGGGCCGCCGCCCGTCCTACATTAAGTGGCTTTGCGGGGCATTTTTCGGGACGGGAGGTGCATGGAAGAGCCCTTTCCGGCGGAACGCCTCGAGTCGGTGCGGGCGCGCATCCGCGCCGCGGCCGAGCGGGTCGGGCGCGACCCGAGCACCGTCCGGATGATCGGGGCGAGCAAGACCGTCCCGGCGGGAGTCCTGGTCCAGGCGGTGCGCGCGGGGCTGGCCGACCTGGGGGAGAACCGGGTGCAGGAGGCGGAGGCGAAGGCGCCGCTTCTTCGCGCGGACCTGACGGATGGCGCAGGCCCGGTGTGGCATCTGATCGGGCACCTGCAGTCGAACAAGGCGCGGAAGGCGGTCGCCCTGTTCGACTGGATCCACTCGGTGGATTCGCCGCGGCTGGCGGACGGGCTCGAGCGGATCGCGCAGGAGCTCGGGCGCGCGCCGCAGGTGCTGATCGAGGTCAACACCAGCGGCGAGGCCTCGAAGGAGGGGATCGCCCCGGACGACGCGCCCGCGCTGATCGCGCACGTCGCGGGGCTGCGAACGCTCCGGCTCGCGGGGCTGATGACGATCGGGCCGCTGACGGGCGACCCGCGGCCGGCGTTTCGCCTCCTGCGCCGGCTGCGTGACGAAGGAGGGCTGCCCGAGCTGTCGATGGGAATGAGCGGCGATTTCGAGGCCGCGATCGAGGAAGGCGCGACCATGGTGCGCGTCGGCAGCGCTTTGTTCGGCCCGCGCACGCGCCAGGAGGCTTAGATGTTCGTCATGGGCAACCTGTTGACCGCGCTCGCGTCGCTGTTCGCGGGCGTGATCAACCTGTGGTCGTTCGTGATCATCGTCTCGGCCGTCCTGACCTGGCTGCCGATCGACCCGTACCACCCGGCAGCCGTCGTGGTGCGGCGCATCGCGGACCTTTTGTGCGACCCGATCCGGAGGATCGTGCCGATGCACAGCCTGGGGATCGACCTGTCGCCGTTGTTCGCGCTGCTGCTGCTGCAGTTCACGAACCAGTTCGTCGTGGCCTCGCTCCGGAATCTCGGCGAGCGGATGGGGTGAGCACCCTCAGGCTCCGGGTCGCGCCCGGGGCGAAGCAGAGCGGCTGGAAGGGGACGCTGCCCGACGGCCGCATGAAGGTGGCCATCGCCGCGCCGCCGGTCGACGGGAAGGCGAACGAGGCCCTGGTGCGATTCGTGGCGAAGGCGCTGGGAGTGAAGGCCGGGTCGGTTCGCCTCGCGCACGGCGCGGGCGGACGCGATAAGGTTGTCGAAGTCGATCTCGATCCGGAAGAACTGTCGCGGCGCCTCGAGCGCGCGACCCGAGGGGAGGCGGAGTGAGCAACGTCAAGGACGCGACCAGCGAGCTGAAGCGGCAGATCGACGAGGCGGTGGCCGCACTGCGCGGCCGCACGTCGCTCGTGCCCGAGGTCGGCGTCATCCTCGGCACCGGGCTCGGCACGCTCGCCGAGGGTCTCACGGTGGAGACGCGCATCCCGTACAGGGACATCCCGCACTTCGCAGTCTCGACCGTCGAGAGCCACAAGGGCGAGCTGGTGTTCGGCAAGCTCGGCGGCCGGCCCGCGGTGGTCATGAGCGGGCGCGTCCACTTCTACGAGGGCTACACGATGCGCCAGGTGTCGTTCCCGGTGCGCGTCATGCAGGCCCTCGGCGCGAAGACCCTGATCGTCTCGAACGCCTGCGGCGGCATGAACCCGTTGTTCGACGCCGGCGACATCATGCTGGTGACCGACCACATCAACCTGATGGGCGACAACCCGCTGATCGGCCCGAACGACGAGACCCTCGGTCCGCGCTTCCCGGACATGAGCCAGCCGTACGATCGCGCGTTGCTCGCGCTGGCCGAGGACGTCGCGCTCGAAGAGAAGCTCAAGGTGCAGAAGGGCGTGTTCGTCGCGGTCGCGGGCCCGAACCTGGAGACCGCGGCCGAGTACCGCTTCCTGCGCGGGATCGGCGCCGACGTCGTCGGCATGTCGCTGATTCCCGAGAACCTGGTCGCCGTGCACGGGGGCATGCGCGTGCTCGCGCTCGCCGTCGTCACCGACCTCTGCCTGGCCGATGCCCTCGAGCCGGTGGACATTCCGAAGATCCTCGCGGTGGCGGCCCAGGCCGCGCCGCGGCTCGATCGCCTCGTCACGCGCGTGGTGGCGCGTCTGAATGAGGTCCCCCTCGCTGGCGGACGCGCCTGAGCGCCGCCTTGGGAGACGCACGCGCATGACTCCACGCAACGGTTCCACCTCGAAGGCCGCGAAGGCGGCTCCGGCAAAGGCCGCGCGCCCGAAGGCGGCCGCGAAGCCCGCGGCTGCGAAGCCCGCGCCCGCGAAGGCTGCGAAGCCCGCGCCGGCTGCGGCCGCGCCGGTCAACAAGGTCTCGAAGAAGGATCACAAGCACTTCGAGGCGCGCCTGCTCGAGGAGCGCGGGCGCCTCGTCAAGGAACTCGGCTACCTCGAGCAGAACGTGCTCAAGCAGAACCAGCGCGACTCCTCGGGCGACCTCTCGGGCTACTCGTTCCACATGGCCGACCTCGGCACCGACGCGATGGAGCGCGAGAAGGCGTTCCTGTTCGCGAGCGCCGAAGGCCGTGCGATCTACGACGTGGACGAGGCGCTGCGCCGCCTCTACAACAACAACTACGGCACGTGCGAATCCTGCGGCCAGCCGATCGCACGCGAGCGCCTGGAGGTCGTGCCGCACGCGCGCCTGTGCGTGCGCTGCAAGGAGCGCGAGGAAAAGGCGGCCCGAAGGTGAGCGAGGCCGTCCCCGTGGCGCTCGCGCCCGAAGCCAGGTCGCGGCCGCTCGCCGTCCAGCCGACGTTCTGGATCGTCTGGCTGCTGGCGTTGCTCGTGTTCGCGGTCGATCGCGTGACCAAGGGCTGGGCCGAGAGCGTGCTCGCGCCCGCGGGCACGCTGCCGCTCGCCGGCGAGTGGCTGCGCTTCACCTACGTGCGCAACACCGGCGTGGCGTTCGGGCTCGGCGCGGGCAAGGCGCTGCCGCTGGTCGCGATCACGGTGGTCGCGCTCGGGATGGTCGGCGCGCTCGCCTTCTCGCCGCGCAGCCGGACGTGGCCGCGCGGGATCGCGCTCGGGCTCATCATCGGCGGCGCCGCCGGCAACCTGCTCGACCGCGCGCGCTGGGGCTCGGTGATCGACTTCATCGACTTCGGCTTCCGCCGCAACTGGTGGCCGGTCTTCAACGCGGCCGACTCGGCGATCACGATCGGCGTCATCCTGTTCGCGCTCACGCTGCTGCGCGACGGGGGAGGGTCCCATGGGCACGACGCTCCAGCACCGGATCCTTCCGAATGAACAGGGGGAGCGGCTGGACCGGATCCTCGCGCGCGCCTGGCCGGAGCTGACCCGCAGCCGCATCCAGAGCCTCCTCAAGCAGGGACACGTCACGGTCGACGCCCGCCCGGCGCGCGCGTCGGACTCCGCGCGCGCGGGCGCGCTCGCCGAGGCGAACATTCCACCGGCAATTCCGAGCGTTCTCGTTCCCGAGTCCATTCCCTTGTCGATCGTCTTCGAGGACGAGCACCTGATCGTCGTCGACAAGCCGGCGGGGCTCGTCGTCCATCCGGGCGCGGGCGTCAAGAGCGGCACGCTCGTCCACGCTCTGCTCGCGCACGCGCCCGCCGTCGAGGGCGTCGGCGGAGTCGCGCGGCCCGGCCTCGTGCACCGGCTCGACAAGGACACGACCGGGCTGCTCGTCGTGGCCAAGAGCGACGCGGCATTCCAGGGACTGACGAAGGATCTCGCGCGCCGGGCGATCGCGCGCCGCTACCTCGCGCTCGCCTGGGGCGTGCCGGGGGAGATCGGCGACGAGGGCCGGATCGCGGCCGCGCTCGGGCGCGACCCGAAGGATCGCAAGAGAATCGCGGTGCGGCCCGAGGGCAGCGCGGGCGCGCGCGCGGCGGCGACGCGCTGGCGCGTGCTGGCGACACTTCCCCGAAATGCGGCGAGACCGCGCATGAGCCTGCTCTGCGTTTCCTTGGAGACCGGGCGAACGCACCAGATCCGCGTTCATTTGAGTCATGCCGGATTTCCCGTCGTCGGCGACGCAACCTACGGTGGAAGCGTCAAAAAGACCTTGAGCCTCCCACCGGCCGACCGTAGACTCGCGCAGCAATTGATCTCGGGCCTCGGTCGGCAGGCGCTCCACGCGGCGGAACTCGAGTTCCAGCACCCGATCACAGGCGAGGCGCTCCGGTTCGTTGCCCCGCTCCCTCAAGACATGGCCCGCGCACTCGAATCGCTGGGCCTTTCGACCCGCCCAACCTGCTCCTGACCGCGGCCCTGCTCGTTTCCGCGTGACGGCCCATCGGGTCCCGCTGTCGAGGAGGCGCTTTCCGTGTCCGCCACTCCCCCCGCGATCGAAGTCATCCAGTTGACGATTCCGAGTCGTCTCGAGCTGTTGCCGCTGGTCGACCAGCTCACGGCCGGGATCTCGGAGCGCATGTGCTTCGACGAGGAGAGCCGGGTGCAGATCTCGATCTCGGTGCTCGAGGCGGGAACGAACGCGATCCAGCACGGCAACCGCGTGGATCCCAGCAAGCAGGTCGACATGGCGTTCGCCATCCATCCCGACCGGCTCGAGGTCGTGGTCAAGGACAAGGGTCCGGGCTTCGACCTCGACAAGGTCACCTCCGACATCACCACCCCCGAACACCTGCTCGACCTGCGCGGCCGCGGCATCTACATGATGCGCAGCTGCATGGACCAGGTGGATTTCACGTTCGAACCCGACGGCACGACGTGCCGCCTGGTGAAGGCCTGCACCAAGGCCGGAACGAACGGGAGTCAGAGCTCCAACTGAAGTGAGGCGCGTCCTCGCCGTGGACTGGGGCACGCGACGCGTCGGGCTCGCGCTCTCGGACGCGCTCGGCCTCACCGCCCAGCCGCTGCCGCCGCTCACCCTTCCTGATGGCCAGGATCCCGCCCACGCGCCCGCGTACCTCGCGCGCGCACTGGTCGTGATCGCCGACGAGCACGACGCCTCGCCGCTCGTGCTCGGCCTGCCGCTCGAGCTCTCGGGCGAGCGGGGCGAGGCCGCGCATGCCGTCCAAGCTCTCGCCGATGCCCTGAAGGCGCGCACGAAGCGCCCGATCGAGCTGTGGGACGAGCGCTTCACGAGCGCGCTCGCCGAGCAGTCGCTGCGCGCCGAGGGCCATGGCAGCTCGCGCAGGAAGGGCGGCGGCCGCGAGCGTGCCCGCTCCGCGCGCAGCGAGGACAAGGCCCGGATCGACCAGCGCGCCGCGCTGCTTCTCTTGCAGTCGTGGCTGGACGCGCATTCGAGGCCGGCGTCATGAGGCGTCCCGGCTTCCATCCGCGGCAGGTGGTGTGGATCCTCGGGATCGTCGTGCTCGCATTCGTTGCGCGCGACGTCCTCTTCCCGAGCGGCTTCACCCGCACGCGCGAGGCCCGCACGATGTTCGTGCGGCCCGGCGAGTCGATCGACGAGATCGCCAACGACCTCGTGGGCCTGGGCCTGCTCAAGAGCCCGTTCGCGTTCTCGATCCTCGCGCGGCTGACCCGCACCGATCGCCAGCTCAAGGCCGGCCAGTACACGTTCCACAAGGGCGACTCGGTGCTGTCGATCCTGACGGTGTTCGTGCGCGGCATGAGCGGGCAGAACCTGCTCACGATTCCCGAGGGCCAGACCGCCAAGGACATCGCGCGCATCCTCGAGAGCCGGCTCGGCACCGACTCCGAGGCGTTCCTCGCCGCGGTCGCGGACTCGGCGCTGGGCGCCGAGGCGGGGGCGCCGCCGGGCGCGACGCTCGAGGGCTACCTCTTCCCCGAGACGTACGCGTTCCTGCCGACGACGAAGCCGCAGACGATCGTGCGCACGATGGCGCTCAAGGCGAAGAAGGTGCTCGAGGAGGAACTGGCGCGCGGCGGCCCGATCGCGGTCGAGCTCACGCCGCACGAGATCCTCACCCTGGCCTCGATCGTCGAGGCCGAGGCGATGCGCGCCTCGGAGCGCCCGCGGATCGCGGCCGTGTATCTCAACCGCCTGCGCCGCCGCATGCTGCTGCAGGCCGACCCCACCGTGCAGTACGCGCTCGGCGGCCACCGGGCCCGCATCTATTACTCGGACCTCAGGGTCCAGAGCCCGTACAATACCTACCTGAACCTCGGCCTTCCGCCCGGCCCGATCGGCAATCCCGGGCGGTCCAGCATCGAGGCCGTGCTCAACCCGACGCCCGGCAGCCGCGAGCTGTTCTTCGTCGCGCGGGGCGACGGGTCGCACATCTTCAGCGAGACCGGGGAGCAGCACCTCGCCGCCGTCGCGCGCGTCCGCGCGATGCGCGCCGCGGGCGACTCGCTGGCCGTCATCCCGCTCGACCAGGGACTTGCGCCGCCGGTCGAAGGCAGCCCGCCGATCACGGGCACGCTGCCCGGCGTGGTCGCGGGCCACGATTCCACGCAGGAGAAGCCTTGAGCACCTTCGTCGACACTCCTTATTCCCTGCGCGTCGAGCGCCTGCGCGAGTCGATCCGCGCGCTCGGCTCGTGCGTCGTCGCCTACTCGGGCGGCGTCGACTCGAGCGTCGTCCTGGCGGTCGCGCGCCAGGAGCTCGGCGCCCGCGCGCTCGCGGTCATCGGCAAGAGCGCGACCTACGCCGAAAGCGAGCTCCTGCTCGCGCTCGAGCAGGCGCGCACGCTCGGCGTCGAGCCGCGCGTGCTCGCGACGGCCGAGCTGGACGACCCGCGCTTCGTGGGCAACCCGAGCAACCGCTGCTACTTCTGCAAGGGCGAGCTGTACGAGAAGCTCGGCGCGCTCGCCCGCGCCGAAGGCTGGTCGACCGTGCTCGACGGCACGAACGCCGACGACCTGAAGGACCATCGCCCGGGCCGCAAGGCCGCCGCGGAGCACGCCGTGCGCTCACCCCTGGCCGAATGCGGCCTGAGCAAGGCCGACGTGCGCGAGCTGGCGCGGGAGCTTGGCCTGCCCTCGGCCGAGAAGCCGGCGATGCCGTGCCTGTCGTCGCGCTTTCCCTACGGCTCGCGCATCACCCAGGAGCAGCTCGCCCAGGTCGAGGCCGGCGAGGCCTGGCTGCGCGCGCGCGGCTTCCGCGACGTGCGCCTGCGGCATCACGGCGCGGTGGCTCGCCTGGAGCTCGAGACCGGCGAGCTCGCCCGCCTGGTCGCGGAGCCGCTGCGCTCGGCGTGCGTGCAGGAGCTCAAGCGTCTCGGCTTCGCCTACGTCGCGCTCGACCTGCAGGGCTTCCGCTCGGGCAGCCTCAACGAGACGCTGCCGTTTCCGACACTCCCAACGAGGTCCACCCAATGAGCAGCAAGAGCGGCAGCCGCGAGGCGCGCCCCGCCCCGAAGAAGACTCCGGCCGAGGCGCGCGCCGCGCGCTCGAGCACCGCCGTCCGCCGCGCGCTCAGGGGCGAGAGCGTCTCGCATGCGCCGCTCCTGCGGTTCTCGCGCACGAACTACCTGTTCATGGCGGCGGGAGTGGCGCTGGCGATCATCGGCTTCGTGCTCCTGCGCGGCGGCGACATCAGCCTGGCGCCCTTGCTGCTGGTCGTGGGCTACTGCGCGCTCATTCCACTGGGGATCATCTGGAAGGATCGGGAGCCGGGGGAGCCGCGGGTTCCGAAGTCGGGCGAATAGCTCAGCTGGTAGAGCACTTGCCTTACACGCAAGGGGTCACAGGTTCGAGCCCTGTTTCGCCCACCCCCATCCGAACCGTGCAAGTCCTTGTCGACACTGTTTTTGAATCGATTCCAAGGGGTCCGGCGTCCAAGCCCTGTCCCGGAGGGCGGCGCCGGGAGGCGGGCTTGTCCAAGAAAAGTCCGGAACCGGGTGCTCGAGTCCGGGGTTTCAGGCCATGGAGCGGCTGCAACCCCGACCCCCGGGGCGACTTTCGGGTTGACAAGTCCGGAGCTACGTTGCTAATCTTCTTCGCGTTACACGATGTGGCTTCCCCAGACCCCATCGTACTGTCGTTTCCAGTGTTAGGCCGTGATCGAGTTCCACACTTTTCGTAGAATTGAATACCGTTGTTCGAAAGGGGGTGTCCGAGCTAAGCCACCATCGACCACAGTCAGAAGCCGTGTGCATGCATGAAATAACCGGTGACCGGAGTTTCCCTAGGAGGTACGTGAAAATGACTGGAATGGTTCGGAAGGCTCTTTTGATCGCCGCGGGATTCGCGGTCGTGGCTTCCGTGGCCTCGGCCGGCGTCCCGGATCCGCGCTTCTCGACGATCGACCCGGTGGCGGTCGGAACGAACAGCGGTACCGCGACGGCTCAGGTTGCGGGAAGCCCCGGCTACGACGTTGTCGTGCGTGACGTCAGCAACGCCCCGCTCGCGGGCGTGACCGTGACGCTGAACTACGCGACCTCGGCAATGAAGGTCTATTCGACGCAGAACGCGGGCACGACGGTCAATTGCCCGGCGAAGTCGATCAGCCGCGTGACGAATGGCTCGGGCGCCGTGGTGTTCGGACCGCGCACGGGCAAGTACAACAACGCGAACACGGTCGAAGTCTCGGCGAACGGCGTGGTCCTCGGCAACGTCAAGGGCCGCTCCACGGACATCGACGGTCTCGGCGGTCAGACCTCCCTGGGCGATCTGTCGCTGTTCGCGGCCGCCTATGGTTCGGTCAACCAGGAGACGGATTTCGACGTCAGCGGTGGCGTCACGGGTCTCGGCGATTTCTCGATCTTCGCCGCCGAGTACGCCGGTCTCATCCTGACGTACTGCCCGTAGCTCCCGACGAGCTCGCCTCCGTGCGGGATTTCCTCCCGCACGGAGCTGCCGGCCCGCCTGGCGCAAGGAAGTGCGCTGGATCAAGCTTCGCGAAGTGCGAAGGAGGTGAGGTATCAGCCTCGAAGGTGCACGAGAGTAATCGGATCCAATTGTTCCTTATGATGTTCCCGTATCAACAGGCAATGCTCGCCCCCCCTCTTGCGTAGGGATCCGGGTTTGGAGGCTCCAAATGAAGGTGACTCGCTTCCTGCTTTCCGTTCTGCTCCTGGGTGTGACGGCTTCCGTGTCGTCCGCACAGATCGGCACCGTTTCCGCCAGCTGGCAGACCTGCACGAGCGCAGTTGATCGCGCTCCGTTGGCCGCTCCTGGCCAGAAGATCAACATCTCGGTCATCGGCCACGGCACGCTCCACAAGGCGTACGACGTGCGCATGATGTTCGGTTCGCCGGGCGGCCTGCGCGACGCGTGGCGCTTCGACGCCGACGGCTGCAACTTCGGCCAGCTCGTGATGAACGAAGTCGATGCCAAGACCTGCCCGGCCTTCCAGGGCCCCGGCAGCCTTCAGATCAAGAAGTGGGAGTATGACTCGGTGACCGGAAAGACGCGTGGCCTGCTCGCCAACGCCTATCCGCCGGTCGCCTCGGTCAGCGCGGCGACGCGCTACCTGCTCGCCAGCTTCAACTTCGACTTTACCTATGCCGTCGCCGGCGCCGGCGATCCGCCGAACACCTGCGGTGGCTTCGAGGCCCCGGTCTGCGCCGCGATCTCCTATGCGACGTGGCTCGACCTGGCGGGCAACGAGATTCCGTTCCTGCCTGGTGCCCAGAACTACGTGACGGCCAACGACCCGAACAACACCTCGGGCTGCCCGGGTGCCGTTCCGACGCAGCCGAAGACGTGGGGCTCGCTGAAGAACCAGTACCGCAACTAACTCGGATCGCAGGATTCGGGGCTGTGCGACGGGGGACGGCGCAAGCCGTCCCCCGCTCGATTTTGTAGCCGCTCCGGCGCTCCCCCGCGCCCGAGCTCATTGCGAATTGCCGGCCACGCGCTTTCCGGCCCTCGGCCAGATCCCGTCCGGCGGAACGGTCAGGCCGGCGAGCACTTCTTGCACGCAGACCTGGTCGCACGCGAACCCGATCTCACAATCGCGCGCAGAATGCGGCTTGCGGGCGGTCGTCCGAGGCCTCCGGCCCCGGTGAACGCGCGGGCCCCAAACTTGCTTGGCTGTCCAAACGGTTTCGCCAGGGACGGCGGAACGCATGCCGACGAACGCTCGTGTCGCGCCGTCGTCCGAAGCCCGGAATCGGTTGCAACGCAAGCATGCAGGACGATCCGGTATGCAAGATTTTTGTTGCCCGGCGCAATCGCGCCGCCCTACTGTCACTGAGTCAGCGCGTTTTCCCCCGGGAAGTCGTGCGACTCTCTGCAGGGGCGGGGATGCCGAGGCGCAAACCCAAAGTGTGAAGTTCTCGAGGAGGGAACCATGCGGAAACTGCTAATGGGAATGGCGATCCTGAGCACCCTCGCTGTCGCCGGGGTGAGCCAGGCTGCCATCGGAACCGTGGACCTGTCGTGGGATGGCTGTACCGGTCCGGTCGACAAGGTCACCACGACGCCGGCGATCTACAACCTGTTCATCACCGAGCTCGGTCACGACCAGCCGCACAAGGCGTACGACGTCCGCATCATCTACGGCGACGCGACGCAGAACGTGCCGGACGCGTGGCGCTTCGATGCCGACGGTTGCGAAGGAACCTCGCTGATCACGCAGGACGTCACGTCGAAGCTCTGCCCGCCGTTCTGGCAGAACGCTGCCGGCGCCCTGCAGATCAAGAAGGTCGAGTTCTCGCCGCCGCAGGACGGTTACGCGACCACGCTGATGCGTGTCCTGCTCGCGAACGCGTATCAGGACGTCAACGTCGTCGTGCCGACGACCCGCTATCTGCTCGAGGTCATCAAGTTCGACCTGAACGCGGCCGTCGTTGGTGTGGGCTCGCCCCCGGCCACTTGCGGCGGCGCGGAAGTCCCGGTGTGCTTCAAGCTTTCGTACGCGACGTGGCTCGACCTGGCGGGCAATGAGATCCCGTTCAACCGCGGGGTCACCCAGGTTTCGGCGAACGGCCCGAGCGCGTGCTCGGCGGTGCCGGTGCAGCCGAAGACGTGGGGCTCGATCAAGAGCCAGTATCGCAATTAGTCGCTGCTGAATTCGTAAACGCCGGCGGTGTTCCCGCAAGGGAGCACCGCTTTCGTTTTGTGGCAGTGCCCATTGCCCGGGTTGTGCTCCGAAGATTGTGGATCGAGTTTCCCTCCAGCGGCATAAAGCTCCCTCTCTTCATCAGTAAGCAAACACCATCGGATTTCTTTTCCCGGACCCGAAGCCCCAGGTCGGAGTCGTTCCCTCGAAGTCCGCCTTCCAGCGCTCGGGCAGCCCGATCCGCTTGGGAAAGCGGCGCCGGCGAAAGAGCTGGCGGAAGGTCCATTTGCGCTCGGTGAACCCGGCCTGCTGCGCCGGCGTCAGCCCGTGCGTCTTCTCGGAGAAGGACTTCACGTAGTTCTTCCAGGCCAGGTGCAGCCACATGCGCTCGATCGAGCTGGCGACGCGCTTGGAGAAGCCGATCGTCTCCCTCTTGTGATTCGAGCTGCCATGGCGCACCTGCAGGTCATGGAGGTTGGAGGCGAAGAGCGGGTTCGTGGTCGTGCGCCGCTCCTTCGAGCTGATGGTCGAGTGATCGGTCGGCACTTTGCTGCGCACGATCGCCCTTGGATAGGCCTGGTCCTCATCGGTCGTCAGGTGGATGCGCACGGCACCTTTGCCGACGATCTTGAGCAGCGCGGCAACGTCCTTCTCGCGCGCCTTGGGATCGGGACGGCCGAACTTGCCCTCGAGAAACTCCCGGCAGGCGCGCTGGGCCGGGGTCATCGTGCCGCTGCGGCGGACCTGGCTTTCGGTGAAGCCGTAGGCGAAGTGCGAGCTGCGGCCCATGGCGAAGTGGAAGTGGGTCGGGGAGAACTGGCTGTAGGTGAAGCTGACGAAGCTGTCGAGGGCAAGGGGTTCATCGACCGGCTTCTTCGATCGCATCTGCTCGTGGAACAGCAGCGACTGCCGTCCCAGGCGCGCGGCGTGGCGGGCGACGGTCTGCGGCGAGACCTCGAGCCCGGCGGCGATCTGGCGGAAGCCCGAGCAGCTCACCAGGCCGCGCGCGACCTTGAGAAAGATGTCAGGCCGCTTGAGCCAGTAGGTCGAGCGGAACGTCCGCGTGCTGAAGGAGCGTCCGCAATCGAGACAGATGTAACGCTGCGTTGACCGTCGGGAATGGCCGGAGGTGAAGGTGCCGTTCCTTACCCAGCGCCACGAGGTCGTGTCGCCGCAATGGAATGAGCACTTTGGATTCGGACAGAACGGGGGCGCCTTCGGGGACTTCCGTGGCGTCATACCCCGTCATCATGCAGGTCTCATGCCGTCCACAATCTTCGGAGCACAACACAGTCTTCGGGCTCTGCCTAATTGCCCCACTTCCCGCCTGAGCCCAGGTCGGCCGTCACGCGTTCCGGGTACAGCTTCACCTTCGCTTCCTTCCTCAACTTCGCCAGCTTCTCCCCCAGCAACCGCTCCGCCTCGTTGATCCGGTAGTCCCGCTCGAGCATCTCGCGCGCCTGTTCGAAGTTGCGCTTGAGGCCGGGCGTCTTGGCGTCGATGCGCCAGAGGACCCAGCCCTGCGGGGTGCGCTCGGGGCCGCCGAACTGGCCGACCGGCGTGGCGTACATGGCGTCCTCGAGGCCGACGTTGGTCTGCGAGCCGCGGAACGTGGTGCCGACGTCGCCGCCCTTGGCCGCGCTTTCGCCGTCCGACGAGTAGGTGCGCGCGAGGTAGCTGAACGACGCGCCTTCCTTCAGGCGCGCGGCCAGCGAATCGGCGAGGGAGCGGCGCTCGACCACGATGATGTGCGACGTGATCGAGGGGCGGTCGTCGTAGTGCCCGGGCGTCGCCGCGAACAGTTTCCTGAGGCCGGCTTCGTCGACCTTCACCTTCGATTGGATCTCTGCCGTGTAGTAGTGATCGAGCGCGATTCCCTGCTTGAGCCGGTTGATCCGCTCGACGACCTTCGGATCCTTGTCGATGCCGTGCTCGCGCCCGAGGCGGCTGATCTCCGGGGCGAGGACGACGCGGTCGACCACGCCTTCGAGCGTCTGCCGATCACGCACCTCGGGGCGCTCGAAGGCCGGGACACGATTCCAGAAGGCGAGGTAGTTGCCGATCGTGAAGGCGCGACCGCCCGCGCGGGCGACGACGCGGCCGGTATCCGCCGGGGCGATTTTCGGGAGCGGCAGCACTGCGTTCACGACCGGGACGCCGGTCGTCGAATCGACGTCGTTCCTGCGGGGCACGAGCAGGTGCGCCTTGAGCAGGATCGCCATTCCCTCGTCCTCGAACGTGCGTCCGGTCGTCGCGACCATCCGGTCGCGAAGCTGCTGGCGGATCTTGCTGGCGCGGGCGCGGATGAACTCGCCTTCGAGATCGCGGTTCGAGGTCGAGACGGCTCCGGGCCGCGGCCCGAACTGGCGGAGCTGGACCAGCGTGGCCTTGCCCAGGACCTGCTGGATCGCGCTCACCTGGCCGGGGCGCAGCTTCCAGATCACCTGGGCGAGGGTGTCGGGGATCTGGTCGGCGCCGACGAAGCGGAACGAGTCGGCCTCCGCCAGTTGCGCGCCTTCCCGCCGGATCGCCTGGTCGAGCGCGGAGACCGGCGTTCCGGTGATCAGCCGCGACCGCCAGGCCGCGGCGCGTTCCGGGCTGCTGAAGCTCACGAGGCGGACCTCGGCGAGCGTCGTGAGCTGGCGACCCATGAGATCCAGCTCGTCCGGGGTGGGGGGCGGCAGGTCCTTGGTCATCTCGGTGAAGAGGCCGTTCTGGATCAAGAGGTCGCGCTGGCGCTCGACTTCGGCCACCTCGTCCGGGGTGAGCACGAGCGGGCGCTTGAGCGCCTCACGCTCGAGCAGCTTGCGGTCGACGATGCTGACGAGATAGGCCTGCCGCGACTCGACCGCGTTGCCGGGCGGGTATTCCGACGGCACGAGGCCCTCCCAGATCTGGGAGAACTCGGTCCGGGTCACGGCGCCGCCCTCGTAGGTCGCGAGCATGGTATCGGCGCCGGCGGGGGATGCGGCGTGCGCCGGCGCGGCGGGAGCGTGGAGCAGGGCCAGGGCGAGCAGCATGGGTGCAAGAACGGTTCGGTGCGTCATGGAAGGTTCCCCGTGGAGCGGAGCTGGTTGAGGGCGACGTCGAGTTGGGCCGACGGGACGCCGGCGCTGCGCGCCTGGTCGAGCCTTTGCTCGGCCTCGCGCGCGCGTCCCGTCTGGGCGAGGACGCGGGACTGGTAGATCCAGGCCTCGGCCTCCATCGGGCGGGCCACCGCGGCGCGCTCGAACATGGCGAGCCCGGTTTCGCTGCGCCCCTCGCGCATTTCGATGATCCCGAGATTGAGGTACGCCTGGTAGCGGTCGTCGTCGTCGGCGGTCTTGAGGGCGCGGGTGATCAGGGTGCGGGCCACGAGCAGGCTGTCGCCGCGCATGGCGACGCGCGCGCGCTCGATCAGCGCCCGCGCGTCGGTCGGATTCTTCGCCAGGACCTGGTCGAGCGTGCGGCGCGCGATCTCGAGGTTGTCCGCGGCGAGCGCCTGGCGGGCGGAGGTGATCTGCGCTTCGCGGTCGGCGCGCTCGAGGCTGGCGCGCAGCTGATCATAGAGCCCGGTGGCGCCCTGCGGGTCGTGCGCCTTGATCGCATCGATCCAGCGGTTTGCTTTCACGAGGTTCTGGCTCTGCAGGAGCGAGGCGGCGACCCCGAGCGCGAGCTCGTTCGGCGGCATGCCGCGCGTCCAGTTGGCGAGCTCCGCCACCGGATCGCTCGCGCGCATGAGCTGCTCGGAGACGGGCGCGTCGGCCGGCCGGACGAGGTACAGGTCGATGGGCGCGCGGTACTCGACGAACGGGCGGTCGTCGCGGTTGAGCGGCGACGGCGGCAGCTTCGCGACGATGGACGACAGCGAGCCCTGGTGGAGCGCGACCAGGTCGGCGGGCGTCCGCACGTCGGCGCGCGCCAGGTCGGCGGCGATCGCCGGCCGCGACAGGCGCTCGGCGACCTGCACGAGATCGAGCGGTTGCCCCTCCCTGGTCGCGATGAGCAGGAGGTCGCGTCCCTTGAGGAAGACCTGCGTCTGCGGGAAGGCCTCGTGCACGCTGCGCAGGATCGAGGCCAGCGTCACGTCCGACATCTCGTAGAACTGGACCCACTGGCAGAACACGCCGCGCGCGGTGAGGCTGCGCCGGACCATCCGGTAGAAGTCGACGGTGAAGAGGTTGTTGACGCCCGCGAGCCAGGGATTCGAGGGCTCGGAGATCACCACGTCGTACGGCGGGGCGGCATGAGCGATGAACATGCGGCCGTCGTCGATGTGGGCGCGGAAGCGGGCATCGGCCATCGGATTGTTGTTGTAGGGCCGGAAGAACTCGTCCGCGCGGAGCACGGCGGGCTCGATCTCGACCACGTCCACCGAGCGCAGCGGGTGGGTCAACGCGCTTCCCGCCGTCACGCCCGAGCCGTAGCCGATCACCGCGACCCGTGCCGAGTCCGCCGCCCACATCATCGGCAGCTGGCCGAGCAGGACCTGCGTCGCCATGTCGAGGCCGGTCGAGGCGTCGGTCTTCCCGTTGAAGCGCAGGGAGATGACCGGTGCCGCGGCGCGGTTGCGATGCACGGTGACGGTTCCCTGCCGGCCGTCGGCGAAGAGCAGCAGGTCCTCGCGCGCCAGGCGGTCCCGGATCGACTGGCGCGCTTGCTCCGGGGTGAGGCTCGGGCCCGCCTCGGCGGCGACCACGGGCCGGAACACGCCGATCGCGAAGAGTCCGCGGTTCCAGTCCGGCGAGAACGCGAGCAGGACCACGAACGCCGCCAGGACGAGCGCCGGCACCGCGCCGAGCGCGATCGGGGCGCCTTCGGGGATCGTCGACTTGCGGCGCATGGACCGCGGCGCCGCGAACCAGGCGACGATGCCGATCGCGAGCGCGAGCACCGCCACGCCCAGGAGCGTGCCCTTCATGCCGAGCACGTGGACGAGGAGGAAGCCGGTCAGGAGCGTGCCCGCGATCGTGCCGAGCGTGTTCCAGCCGTAGGCGCGCCCGGTCGTGCGCGACGAGGAGTCGCCGGGGAACGCCGACAGCCGGGTCGCGATCGGGAAGATCGCGCCGAACGCCAGGCACGCGGGCAACATGAAACCCGCGAGCAGGAGGCTCTCCTGGGTCCACAGGCCGCCGACGTTGCCGCGGTTCGACACCACGCGGCTCAGCATGTCCCAGGGCGCGTCGGCGATCCGGATCGAGGCGTAGAGGATCCCGAACGCCGCGAGCCACTGCAGCACGGCGAACAGCCGCCAGGTCGCGCCGCGGCGCGCGATCCACGGCACGATCAGCGCGGCGCCGGCCGTGATGCCGACGAGGAACGTCGCCAGGACCAGCGTGAACGAGTAGACCGACGACCCCAGCAGGATTCCTGCGACGCGCGACCACGCGATCTGCGCCGAGAGCGACACCGCCCCCGAGAGCGCGAAGAGGGCGAGCATGAGGCGGGCGCGGCCGGGCGTCGCCTCCTCGAGCGCGCGCGTCTTCTTCACGGGCGGTGGCGCGAGCGGCTCTTCGGCGGTACGCGTCTCGCCGATCCGGCCGGACGCGAGCGTCATGGCGAGGCCGAGCGTGAGGCTGGTGGCGCCGGCGAGGAGCGCGGTGGTCGTCAGGCCGACCGACGGCAGGAGGACGAAGCCCGCGAGCAGCGTGCCGATCACCGCGCCCGCGGTGTTGACGGCGTAGAGCGTGCCGAGCACGCGCGCCAGGTCGGCGCGGCGCGAGCCCCAGGAGACGAGGATCGGCAGCGTCGCGCCCATGAGCGTCGTCGGCACGAGCAGCAGGACGAACGTGGCGAGGAACCGCACCACGAAGTACAGCGGGCTCGCGCCCCCGAGCGCCACGTAGGCCGCGCCGAGCGGGCCGTCGAGCCCGCGGATGAGCCAGGGCGAGATCAGCCCGAAGGTGCCGATGCCGATCTCGAGCAGGCCGTAGGCGCGGACGGGCCGCGCCTGGCCGGCGCCCGAGCGCCCGGCCCACGCCGCGCCGATCGCCAGTCCACCCATGTAGGCGGCGACGACGGTCGTGATCGCCTCGAGCGTGTTGCCGAGCACGTGGCCCAGGCCCTTGCTCCAGACCACCTCGAGCATGAGGCTCGTGGCTCCCGAGACGAAGAAGGCGAGGACGACGAACAGTCGGATCATCGGCTAGAGCTCGAGGTCGACCCGGGCCAGCGCGGTCTCGTTGCGCTGCACCTTCGTGGTGCGGCGCAGGCGGGCGAGCTCCTTCTGCAGCAGGGTCTCGCTCTGGTCGGCCGTGACCTCGCGCACGACGAACGTGCGCGCCTCCGCGAAGGAGCGCACGCGCGGCTCGATGCGCTCGACGAACTTCATGACCGCGACGTTCGGGGCGCCGCGGCCGGTGAGCGGCTGTGCGACGACCTGGCCGGGCTTGAGCTTGCGGATCGCCTTGACGAGCGCCGAGTCCGGGAAGTCGTCCGCGACGGATGAAGCGCTCCCGCACTGCTTCCGCATCTCCCCCTCGGGCATGTGACGGGCGCACACCGAGTCCCACGGCGAGCCGGCGCGCAGCTCGGCGACGAGCGAATCGGCGGTGGCCTGGCTCGGCGCCACCACGTTCGTCACCACGGTCTGACCCTTGATGGCGTAGCGCTGCTTGTACTTGGCGAACCAGGCCTTGAGCACGGCGTCGCTGGTGTCGACCTTCGCCGCGACGTGCCGGGCGAACCAGTGGTCGAGCGCAATGCCCTCGCGCCGCGCGCGCTCGGCGTCGACCACGGCGGGATCGCCGGGGATGTTGCGCCGTGCCGCCTCCTGGTCGAACCAGATCTGGCCGAGAAACTGCTCGCCGCGCATCGCGACCGCCTCGGGCGTGACCGGGAAATCGGTGTCGAACGGGTTGAGCAGGTTGAACCGGCGCACGTAGTCGGCGGTCGTGAGGTTTCCGGCCGTCGAGCGCACGAGCACGAGCGCGGTGTCGGCGGGCGCGAGCGCCGGAATCCGGTTGTTGAGCTTGAGCGAGAACGGGCGGTTCGGGTCGGGCTTCGTCGGGTCGAGCGCGGCGTAGCCGCGGGCCAGGCGCGCCTTCGCGCTGTCGTCCCAGGCGGGGGCGAGCGCGACCTTGATCATCGAGTCGACGGCGGCCGCCCGGCGGGGCTCGGCCAGCGCGGAGCGGGAGAAGGCCTCGATCGCCTGCGGCGAGGGCGGCTTGCTCGGGTCGGAGTGCTGCAGGCGGGTGCGCGCGCTGTCGCGGTCGGCCTCGAGGACGACCGCGCTGTCGACCACCAGCTGCTTGTAGAGCGCCTGGCGGATCGCCCGGTCGCGGGTCGCCACGAACTGCGCCGACTCGATCCCGGTCATGACGAAGGGCTCGTTGA
>Ga0207650_10000973_pt1 | contig 21537 bp, 20 predicted proteins | sample KBSS63metaG_FD_184325 | JGI IMG/M metagenome (GOLD analysis project Ga0207650, IMG submission 184325) | Switchgrass rhizosphere microbial communities from Kellogg Biological Station, Michigan, USA - KBS S6-3 metaG (SPAdes) (version 2) | ecosystem: Host-associated > Plants > Roots > Rhizosphere...
GCGCAGGCTGACGGTGTCGGACGCGAGCAGGAACGTGCCGGATTTTTCGAGCTCGACCAACGCACCGATTGAGCCCGGCGTATGGCCGGGCAGGGGGATCAGCACGACGCGCCCGTCGCCGAACAGATCACGCTCGCCGTTTATCGCGTCAGGCGGCTTCGGCTGCTCCCACTCGGCAGCGATGTAGCCGCCGGCTTCGGCGTTCGGTGATCGCGCCGCTTCGATCTCCCTGGCGTGGATGACGCACGTCGCGCGCTTGAAGAAGGTGTTGCAGCCGCAATGGTCAGGATGCAGGTGCGAGCAGACAACCACGTCGACGTCGTCACATTCGAGACCGACGCCTGCGAGCGCGTTGATCACGTTGTCGCCCGGCTGCATGAGCGGCGTCATGATCTTGGTGAGGTTGCCCCATCGCCCTTGCGGATCGGTCGCGACGTCGGGATGGCAGCCGGTATCGAACAGCACGTTGCCTTGGGCGTGACGCAGCAGGATCGACGACACCGGCGCGTCGAGGGTTTCGCCCGGCGGAGCGTCCGGAAGATACATCCGCTTGCGCACGCGTAAGCGGCCGCCGGACAGGATGTGCATCTTCATCGCGTATTCCCGGCCTCGCTGTCGACGACCGCACGGATCGCCTTGATGACGTGCTCGTAGCCGGTGCAGCGGCACAGATTGCCCGACAGGCCTTCGCGGATGTCGTCGTCGCTGGTGAGGCTGTATTTCCTCATCAGGTCGGTCGCCGTCATCAGCATGCCCGGCGTGCAGAAGCCGCACTGCAGCGCATGATGCTCGTGGAACGCCTCCTGCAGCCTGTTCATCGCACCGATGCGGCCGAGACTCTCGACTGTTTCTATGCTGCGACGGTCGGCTTGCACCGCAAACATCAGGCAGGCGCGTGCGCTGTCGCCATCGACAAGGACGGTGCAGGCGCCGCAGACGCCGTGCTCGCAGCCCACATGGGTACCGGTAAGGCCGAGCGTATGGCGCAAAAAATCCGCGAGCAGCAATCGCGGCTCGACCGCGGCCGTGACGGCTTCGCCATTGACCGTCACGGTAATGTCGCGCGCCTTGCTCATGCGACGCTTTCCCTGGCACGACGCCATGCCGCCGCAAGCGCCCGGCTCGTCAGCACGCCGGCAAGGTGACGCCGGTAGTCCGACGAAGCATGCAAATCGGTCTCGGGCTCGATGGCCGCGCGCACAGCCTCGACCACTTGGTTGCTGACATCCGCTCTCAGCGTCTGCCCGACGATCAGCTTTTCGGCGGCGGCCACGCGCAGCGCCGTGCGGCCGATGCCGGTCAGGGCGATGCGGACCTCAGTGATTGAGTCGGCGGCGATGCTCAGCGTCGCCGCCGCGGCTGCGAGCGCGAAATCGCCGTGCCGGCGCGCAACCTCGGCGAAACCCCAACCGGTCCGCGGCGGCAATTTCGGCAGCACGATCTCGGTGACGATCTCGCCGGCGGCAAGATCGACCGTCAGCGCGTCGAGAAAAAATTCGCGGGCGGCAATCGCGCGCGCGCCAGAGACTGAGGCGATGTGCAGCTCGGCGTCGAGCAGCAGCGCCATCATCGGCAATTCGGCGGCGGGATCGCCGTGCGCCAGGCTGCCGCCGATGGTGCCGCGGTTGCGGATCGCCAGATGCGCCACATGCGCCATTGCGCAAGAGAGAACCGGCAGGTGCCGCGCGATCACCGGCGAGGTCTCGAGCTGATGGTGGCGTGTGAGCGCGCCGATGCGGATGTCGGTTGCCGTTTCGGTGATGAACGCCAGGGTGCCGATAGGGTTGATGTCGACCAGGATCGACGGACGCAGCAGGCGGAAATTCAGGAGCGGAACGAGACTCTGCCCGCCGGCGATGATCTTGGCGTCGTCGCCGGCTTCGGCCAAGGACGCAGCCGCCATGTCGACGCTCGTGGCGGCGATATAGTCGAACGGCGCCGGCTTCATCAGTTAGCCATCGAGCATCGCCACGCAGCGCGTCCATCCGGCGGAGGCGGCTTCGATCTTGACCGGGAAGCAGCACACCCTGAAGCCGGACGGCGGCAGCTTGTCGAGGTTGGTGAGCTTCTCCATGTGACAATAGCCGATCTCGCGGCCGGTCTTGTGGCCCTCCCAGATGATGCTGGGATCGCCGGTTTCAGCGAAGCGTTTGGCGGTGAATGAAAACGGCGCGTCCCAGCTCCAGGCATCGGTCCCGGTGACGCGGACCCCTTGCTTGAGTAGATAGAGCGTTGCTTCGCGGCCCATGCCGCAACCCTTGTTGATGAACGACGGATCGCCGTAGGCGGCGGCTGCGGCCGTGTTCACAAGTACGATATCGAGCGGCTTGAGCGCATGGCCGATGCGGTCGAGCTCGTGCTTCACGTCATCGGCTTTACAGACATAGCCGTCCGGTTTGGTCCGGAAGTCGAGCTTGACGCCGGCGGAGAAGAACCATTCCAGCGGGACCTGGTCGATCTTCCACGACGGCTTGCCGCCATCCATCGTGCTGGCGAAATGCCAGGGCGCGTCAAGGTGGGTGCCGTTGTGTGTCGAAATGGTGACACGCTCAACCGCCGGCCCTTCGCCGTCCGGCAGCTGCTCCACCTTGAGCCCGGGGAAGACCTGTGTGAACTGCTTGGCGCCCTCGCGGTGATCGACATACTCGATGCTCGGCAGCATGTAGGGCGGATCCGAAGCGATGCCGGCCTTGAGGGCGACCGAAAGATCGACAATTCGCATGTGGGCCTCCCGGCAGGTATGATGGTATCGTGCAACGGCGGCATCCCGCGCTGGCCGCCGCTTTAGCTTAACAAAGTACGGTACTTTGCGTAGCCGCGGAACCCGTAGTCAACGCGCCCCGGTTTGCCGGCAGTTGCCATGCCTCCCTTGCGAACCCTCCCGGTTCTCGCTAAATAGTCGCAATCGAGTTTTCGGCCGAACGACTAGGCCACGCAGCGACGACAAGCGCGCCTGACTGACGATCTTTCACCAAAATCTCGAGCGAACCGGGCCGTGCCTCTTGCGCGGCTCAAGTCGTGATTCCTGCAGAGGAGTGTCCCGTGAGCAACGGAACAGTGAAATGGTTCAACGCGCAGAAGGGTTACGGATTCATCCAGCCCGAAGGCGGCGGCAAGGATGTGTTCGTCCATATCAGCGCCGTTGAACGCGCCGGCCTGCGTGAGCTCAGAGAAGGCCAGCGTGTCGCGTTCGAGGTCGTGGTTGACCGCAAGACCGGCAAGTCGGCCGCCGAGAATCTGAAGACCGTTTGACCAAGAGGGCGAGGCCGCGACCGCGGTCTCGCCTTTTACGCTGCGTCGCCAAGGCAGCAAAGAGTTTCTCTCATAGCGAGGGGCAACCGGGTCAGTTATTGCAACACCCGGCGCCGTGTCCATTCTGTCCTTTTTCGTTACCAACGACGGCCTGGCTGTCGCCGGCTGCCATCGTCGGCGCCGATCGCAGCCGCCTTGCTAAGGCGCCCCGCTTATTGGGCGGCCGGCAAGCCGGGAATCGCCACGCCGAAAGTCTGCGCGATGAGAAAGAGGTTGAGGCCGAGCACAACGATGGTCGCCGCCGCGGCGCAAATGCGCGTCGTCGGGCTGTTGACGAAGGCGCCCATGATGTCGCGCTTGCCCGTGAAGATCAGCAGCGCAATCATCGGCAGGGGCAGCGCGATGCTCAGCACCACCTGACTCATGACCAGCGCGTTCGTTGCGTTGACGCCGAGCGCCACGACGGCGAGCGCCGGCAACATCGTGACCAGGCGACGCACCCAGATCGGGATACGGAAGCCGACGAAGCCCTGCATGATCATCTGCCCGGCCATGGTGCCGACGGTCGACGACGATATGCCCGAGGCGATCAGCGAAACCAGAAACACTCCCGCCGCACCGGCGCCGAGCAGCGGTGTCAAGGTGTGATAGGCGGTCTCGATCTCGGCGACCTCCGGATGGCCGGCGTGAAATGCGCTCGAAGCCATCATCACCATGGCCATGTTGACGAGGCCGGCGACCGAGAGCGCGACGATGACCTCCTGGTTGGAGAAGCGCAGCACCGTTCGCCGCTCATCGTCGTTGCGCACCGGCATGCGCGCCTGGGTCAGGCCGGAATGCAGATAGACCGCATGCGGCATGACGGTCGCGCCGATGATGCCGACGGCGAGGAGTAGCGCTCCGGCGTCCGCGATCTGCGGCGTGAAGGTGTGGAGCGCGGCCTCAGCCCAGTTGACCGGGGCGATGAACATTTCGGCGAGGTAACAGAGCGCAATGATGCTCACCATCGCGCCGATGATCAGTTCGAGCGGCCGGAAGCCCAAGCCTTGGAACATGAGCAGGCAGTAGGTCACGACCGCGGTCACGACCATGCCGGCAAGGAGCGGCATCTGGAACAACAGGGAAAGCCCGATGGCGCCGCCCAGAAACTCCGCGAGATCGGTCGCCATTGCGGCAATCTCGCTCACAACCCACATCGCCCAGACCACCGGCGGCGAAAAATGGTCGCGGCACAGTTCCGCGAGATTGCGGCCGGTCACGATGCCGAGTTTGGCGGACAGCGCCTGGAACAGCATCGCAATCAGGTTGGCGAGCAACACCACCCAGAGCAGACCGTAGCCGTATTTCGCTCCCGCCTGGATGTTGGTCGCGAAATTACCGGGGTCCATGTAGGCGATCGAGGCGATGACCGCTGGGCCGGCGAAGATCAGATAGGCGCGCGGGCCGCCGCGCTCCCCGGCCAGCACCTGCCGCGCCGCGCCGACCGCCCGCTCGGACAGCGACCCGGGCCGCAAGGCGGTCCTGGTCAGGTCATCCATGCAGCACCGGGCGAACAGTGTAGCATGAGCTACAGAATAGGCATGGCGCCACTTGGCGTCAATGCACATGATGTAGCTTAGGCTACAATTTGACACGCATAGACGAATGTGTTCTTCCGCTATTTAGCCCGCTTCGGGCTGGACTGTCGCAACATCGGGACTGTTGCGCCGAACATGGCGAACACGGTCAAAGGCAAGCGCCAGCGCGCCGCGGCCACGCTGCCGGCGGAAGGGACCCAGGCGCGCCGCTTCGGCAAGACCCGCTCGGCCCAATCGACCGCGCTGCTCGAGGACTACGTCGAATTGATCGCCGACCTTTTGGCCAGCGCCGGCGAGGCGCGGCCGACCGACATCGCGCGGCGTCTCGGGGTCTCCCACGCCACCGCGGTCAAGACCATCGCCCGCCTCAAGCGCAGCGGGCTTGCCACCGCGCGTCCCTATCGCGGCGTGTTCCTCAGCGAGAAGGGGCGGGCGCTCGCCGATCGCGTGCGCGTGCGCCACCGGCTGGTCGTCGACCTTTTGCGTGCGCTCGGCGTGCCGACCGAGGCCGCGGAGGCCGACGCCGAGGGCATTGAGCACCACGTCTCGGAGACGACGCTGAAGGCGTTCGCCGAATTCCTCAACGTGCGACGCTGAGCGGTTTCGCGCGCTGCACCGTTCTGCACGCGGGCAACGACCAAAAGAAATCAGGCGGCGATGTCAGTGAGCGCGTCGACGATGCCGTCGACGACCTCCTCGACCAGCGCCTTGTCGTCACCTTCGCCCATGACGCGGATCACCGGTTCGGTGCCCGACGGCCGTATTACCAGGCGGCCGTGACCGTTGAGGCGCTGCTCCGCATCCTCGATCGCCGAGCGCACCTTGGAGTTCTCCAGCGGCTTGCCGCTGCGATAGCGCACATTCTTAAGCACTTGGGGCAGGGCGGCGAAGCGGTGGCAGACCTGCGACACCGGCTTGTTCTGCTTCTTCACCAGCGCGAGCACCTGCAGGGCGGCGACGAAGCCGTCGCCGGTCGTCGTGTAGTCGGAGAGGATGATGTGTCCCGACGGCTCGCCGCCGACGTTGTAGCCATGCTCGCGCATGTATTCGAGCACGTAGCGGTCGCCGACCGGCGTGCGGACGAGGTTGAGCTTGAGCGCTTGCAGGTGACGTTCGAGGCCGAGATTCGACATCACCGTCGCGACCACGCCTGGCTTGGCGAGCCGGCCGTCCTCGCTCCAGCTCTCGGCGATCGCCGCCAGCAGCTGATCGCCATCGATCAGATGGCCCTGCTCGTCGGCAATCACCACGCGGTCAGCGTCGCCATCGAGCGCGATGCCGATATCGGCGCGCACCTCGCGCACCTTGCGGCAAAGCGCGACCGGATCGGTCGAGCCGCATTCGTGGTTGATGTTGAAGCCGTCCGGCTCGACGCCGATCGAGACGACGTCAGCGCCCAATTCCCACAGCGCTTCGGGCGCTACGCGATAGGCGGCGCCGTGCGCGCAGTCGATGACCACACGCAGGCCTTCGAGCGACATGTTGCGCGGCAAGGTGCGCTTGGCAAATTCGATGTAGCGATCGTGAACGCCGTCGATGCGCTTGGCGCGCCCGAGCTCCCGGCTCTTTGCCAGCTGCTTGCTCATGCCGGCATCGATCAGCGCCTCGATCTCATGCTCGACCTCGTCCGACAGCTTGTAGCCGTCCGGCCCGAACAGCTTGATACCGTTGTCGTCGAAGGGGTTATGCGAAGCCGAGATCATGACGCCGAGGTCGGCGCGCATCGAGCGCGTCAGCATGGCGACCGCCGGCGTCGGCATCGGCCCGACCTGCAGCACGTCCATGCCCACGGAAGTGAAGCCCGCGATCAGCGCGGTCTCGATCATGTCGCCGGAGAGCCGGGTGTCCTTGCCGATCACCACGCGATGGCGATGGTCGCCGCGGCGAAATGCGAGACCACTCGCCTGGCCGACCTTCAGCGCTAATTCCGGCGTGATCACGCCATTAGCGCGGCCGCGAATACCGTCGGTTCCGAAATACTTGCGAACCATGTTCCCCCGCCGCCTGTCACCTACGGGCGGGCTATCTTAACGCCTTCGGGATGGCGTGTGGTTCAAAAAATTTTCGCCAATGTTACCAGAGACCTAAACTCATTACTTACCTTCTCCGGGCGCGTCACCTGTCTTGCCGGCGGTCGAGCAGTCCGGGTTCCACGCCTGGTCAACGGCGACGCCGGTCGTAAGAACTATGCGGCGGCTGGGTCACCGCCACGGGATCGGAACCCGGAAATGAATCCTCCAGCCCTTTCTCGAGTTGCTCGTCGAGCTTTTGCTTACGCTTGGCATCTCGCTCTCGGCGCTTGGCGCTGTCGTCGGCTTCCGGTGACAAATCGGCGGGACTCAGCCGCGGCGATTGGTTCTTGTTCCATTCATCCATCATTGGATCTCCTGTCAGCCGGGTCGCGCCCCAACTCCGGGCCTCGACCGTGGGAAGGGTCCCTGGCGCAGTCTAAGACAACTCCCGTGACCAGGCCGCGTTCCTTGGCAGACGTGGTTAAGCTTTGTGCTATCAAGCGCGCGGCAGCTGGGACGGCGGCGCGATGAAGACAATGACGAGCATTGAAGACCTGCGGAAAACGGCCCGTCGCCGCGTGCCTCGCCAGTTCTTCGATTATGCCGATGGCGGCTCCTATTCCGAACAAACCCTCAACGCCAATCGCGCCGATTTCGAGCGCATCAAACTGCGCCAGCGCGTCCTCGTGGATGTCGCCGACCGCAGCACCGCGACCACGATTCTCGGCGAGCCGGTCTCGCTGCCGTTGGCGCTGGCGCCGATCGGGCTTTGCGGCATGCAGCACGGCGACGGCGAAATCCTCTCCTGCCGGGCGGCGCAGGAAGCCGGCATCCCGTTCTGCCTCTCCACCATGTCGATCTGCTCGATCGAGGACGTTGCGGCATCGGTGGCGAAACCGTTCTGGTTCCAGCTCTATGTCATGAAGGATCGCGGTTTCGTACGCTCGCTGATCGAACGCGCGGCGGCCGCCAAATGCAGCGCGCTGGTGCTCACCGTCGATCTGCAGGTCCTCGGCCAACGCCACCGCGACATCAAGAACGGCCTGACTGTTCCCCCGGAGATGCGCATCCGCAACATCATCGAGATCGCCACCAAGCCGGCCTGGGCCTTGAGCATCGCGCGTGGCAAGCGCCGCACGTTCGGCAATCTCGCCGGCCATGTCCGCGGCATGGAGGATGTGAGCTCGCTCGCGCAATGGACCAACGGCCAGTTCGACGCCAGCCTGAGCTGGAAGGACGTCGAATGGATCGCGAGCCTGTGGCCGGGAAAGCTGATCCTCAAGGGTATCGTCGATCTCGAGGACGCTCGCATCGCGGCCAAGACCGGTGCCAGCGCGCTGGTGGTATCGAACCATGGCGGCCGCCAGCTCGATGGGGCCCCTTCCTCGATCTCGGCAGTGCCGGCGATCGCCGACGCGGTCGGCTCGTCGCTGGAGATTTTGTTCGACAGCGGGGTGCGCTCCGGACAGGACGTCATGCGCGCCATTGCGCTCGGCGCGCGCGCCTGCCTGATCGGCCGCGCCTACATCTACGGCCTCGGCGCTGGTGGAGAAGCTGGCGTCAAGCGCGCGATCGAGATCATCCGCAACGAACTCGACATCAGCATGGCGCTGACCGGAGTCAACAACGTTCAAGAGATCGACCGGCGCGTGATTGCGGAAGTGTAGCTGGCTTTCACGCCGGGGGCGCTTCGAAGTTTTGTGCCCGCACTTGTCGCACTATTCAGATGAGGTGAGACGTATATGCGCGACGACGGGCAACGTCACTAAACTTGGTTATGGCTCACCATCGATTGTCAGCGAGGCTTTCGGAATCGATTTTCCGTTGCTGTTTGGAAAGGAGCTTCCAAGAAATGTTTTCATGTCATTGATAATGGCGATCACCCGTTTGCGGCTGTCCACAAAGTCTATGTCAGCCTTAGCGTCAGCTAACGATGCCGCTGGATTTATGCAGCCGATGCTCGATAGGAAACTCCGGCCGGGGTGGATCAAGATGCCTATCCGTTTGCCCGTGGCTCCCACGTCGATCCCGGGACGTGGGATGGCAGTGACGCTATTGGTCTCTTTGTAGCCGATGGTGACATACTTCTGCCCATCCTGCGTCCGCAACGGATAGCGGCCGGCTTCGATGCGTCTGTTGTTGCCCACTTTCGAGTTGTCGCCTGGACCGCGAGTTTCCGCGCACATGCCGGTCAGTGCAGGTACTGCGGCGCCATCGTGGAATACCTGGTAACGACCAACCGTACGACGACGCCCATTGCGATTGTCTTCACGAAGCCTGCTGATTAGAAGCTCCCAGCCAGTGTTCTGAATTGGCATCTTCTCTCTCCCCAATCTAATCGTTGTCTGCGGAACAACCACGCTTTTTCAAGTGACCGGCGGCCGGGAGCCATTGCTGGTCAACCTTCGGCTTGAGACAGCTTATGCGCTCCATATTTGATCAACTATCGTTTGTCGGTCTCGGTTCGCCGAAAGCTGTTCTCGTGTCGGGCGCAGGCGAAGCTATGGCTAGGGCACCTGCGTTGGACATGGCGGTCGCGTCCCCAAAGGCTAATGGCGCTTTGCAGTGACGGTCCCTTCTGGCGCGCCCCTTATGGCGTCTCGAAAGGCCAAGCCCGCATCTGGGCCGGACGATCAAAATACACGCTTGCGGTTGTGTCAACCGTAGGTAACATGTAGCTGGCAGCGGTGCGCGTCGGTCAGCGGCTTCACTGCTGTTAGAACGTAGGATTGAAAAGGCATATCCGGGGGGCGGTAATGGCCAAGAATCCCAAGCCGTGGTTGGAGCAGGCAGGCAAGTACCCGATAGCCCATATAGGAGGAATCCCCCATATCAATGAAGGGGTGCTCCTCGACGCCCCGAGAACTGGCGTCCTTCATACGACAGAAGGCGGATGGGCTGGTAGTCTGGCGATCTTTAAGCATCATTTTGCGCCGCACTTCATGCTGGGCTTTGACGCGGACGTGCAAAAAGTCCGCATAGCCCAGCTCGTCCAGGTAGGAACGATCGGTGCAGCACTAAGAGCGCATAACAACCAGGCGATCGTCCAGGTCGAGATGGTTGGATTTTCACAGGAGAAGCCGTGGCTTCCGGACGACGACACCGCTGCAGCGCTGGCATCATTGATGGCGGTGTGCGCTAGCGAATACGGCGTACCGCTTCAGCATCCGTGGCCAGACGGTGATTTCGGCAAAGCCGGCAAAAATCCGCATCGCTCGTCCGGTAAGTACGGCTCAGTTCCCGGCTGGTACGGTCACGGTGACTGTCCGAGCCCGGATGCGCACTGGGATCCTGGCAATCTCAAATGGAGCGTCATACTCCAAATGGCTAAGGGCATGGCGGTCGGTATCGGCGCGCCGCCGTCGGTTTCGGCGGGGCCTGCTGCGCTCGTGCACGAACTAAGCGCGACAGCCAAGCCGGGGAAGAAAAAGAAGTCAACCTCTTAACGGCCAAGCCGCATGGGGGAGGGCGCGTCGGCCAGCGCTAGCTTTGCTGGTGGCTGTGCATTTTGAATGTTGTTCGGCTCCTCAATACCCAGCGCCCCCGAGTCATCAGGGCGCGATCAGCGCGCGTGCTTGCGCCCCCAGCTGCGCATGGCGCCGACGATCGGGCCGAGGTCGCGCCCCTTGGCGGTGAGGACGTACTCGGCCCGCGGTGGACTCATCGAATAGAAGCGCCGCTCAACGACGCCGTTCTCCTCGAGCGTCCGCAGCCGCTCCGATAACGTCGTCGGGGCAATGCCATCCAACGAATCCTGCAGCTGCTGAAAGCGCCTTGGCCCGTGCAGGAAAAAGTCGCGCAGGATAAGGCAGGTCCAACTCGACCCGATGACGCTGAGCGTGCGGGCCACCGGGCACTCGGTGGAGTCTTGATTCGGCATCGTCGAACAATATTCAGCAGTCGCGTCGTTCGCAATTGTTCCCAAAGTCACTGCTCTGTGATGTAGTCACTACTAATAGCATGTTGACTGGAAATATACTAGTGACTATCAAAATCATAGTGATAACCACGGAGTCGTACCATGACACCCCAAATCCCCGGATACGTTCTGACATTCGAATCGATCGTCCGGCCGCTCGTGGCGATCATTGCGCTGGCCCTCATCTGGCTGGGCGCCGCGCGGATGCCCGCGTCCGCGCCATCGCGTTACGCGACTGCGGGCGTGCTCTCGGCGGTGCTGATCGGCTGGATGGCTGTCGCCCAGTATCTCGGCGCGGCGAATACGTATTTCGCAGCCAAAGACACGGCGGTGCCGTTCATATTGTTCGGCTTGCTGATACCGCTAGCCGTTGCCGCCATCGGCCTGTGGCAATCGGAAAGCGTCGCAGGGCTGGTTTCGGCGATCCCGCTGCATTGGCTGGTCGCGGCTCAGGTCTATCGCGTCTTGGGCGGCATTTTCCTCGTGCTTTGGCTCGACGGACGCCTGCCCTGGCAGTTCGCGCTGCCGGCGGGAATTGGCGACATTGTGACCGGCGGCACTGCCGTCGCCGTGGCTGCACTGCTGGCGCAAAACGCGATTGGCGCCCACCGGGTAACATACGCCTGGTCGCTTTTCGGAATCGCCGACCTCGTCGTGGCAGTCGTCATGGGGGCGATGACGTCACCGGGACGGGCTCATCTTCTTGCGCTCGACGCGCCGAACCTGCTCATCTCGTCCTACCCTCTGGTCATGGTGCCGACCTTCGCCGTACCGCTGGCGCTTATGCTCCACGGCGTCGTTCTATGGCGGCTGCGGCGAGGCGCCGCCGCGACGGGCCGGCTGGCAACCGCGTAGCACCGCTCGCGTGACAATTGCACCGGGGAGGGCGGCCGAATGCGCGTCCTCCTCGGGCCGAATTTTGATCGAAGTCTATTTGCTGCGCGCGTCGGCGGCTTTCAGCCGCGCCCGCCGGCGTCTAAGGCGCCGCCTTCTGATGCAATTTGCGCAATGGCAGCCGCCGTTGTCGAGAAAGAATTTTAGATATTCCCTCCCATAGTTATAGGTGATCTCTTCCTCGGGATCGATGCGGCGCACGGCAACGATCACGATCTTGCCCTTGCGCGTGATGGGTTTTGCGTTTGGCCGGCATGAATGATTGATGTAACGCGCCACGTTCCATCGCGGCGAGCCGTCGATCGTCCAGCGCTTGGTGAGCTCGAACATGTATCTTGCGCCGCGCGCCTCACGCCGATCCGCTTCTTCACTGGTGATGCGCCGGCCGCGATAGGTCGCGATATAGGCGCCGCGCTTGATCGGTTTTGTCGCGAAGAGACCCAGTCCGGTGCGGGCGCGGCCAAGGCGAAAGGTGCGCGAAGGCATCAGCCGCCAATAGCCGCAAATCGCTTTGTTGTCACGGCGATCGGGCGGCAATCGACAGATATCTTGCTGCGACTATCTTGCTGCGATCGACGTTACCCGCCTCACGTCCGCAAGAGATCCGCGATCACCGCCTGCGCAGCGTTGTGTCCCGGTGCCCCAGTCACGCCGCCGCCGGGATGCGCCCCCGCGCCGCAGAGATAGAGCCCGGCGATCGGCATGCGATAGTCAGCGTATCCGAGCATCGGCCGGGCGGAGAAAAGCTGACCAAGAGTCATCGCGCCATGGAAGATGTCGCCATGGGGCAAGCCGAAGACGCGATGCAGATCGAATGGCGAGAGGCTCTGGCGCCCAATCACGCTCGCCTTGAAACCCGGCGCGTAGGCGTCGACCGTGTCGATCATCAGGTCGGCGACGGTTTCGCGGTGCTGCTCCCACGTCGAGCCGTCTGTGAACTGCGAGGCAACATGCTGGCAAAACAAGCTGGCGACATGGGCGTCCCGCGGTGCGAGGCTGTCGTCGAGCGTCGACGGGATCACCATTTCGACGATCGGCATCCGGCTCCAACCGTCACGGACACAATCGCGATAGGCTCGATCCATGTAGGCAAGGCTCGGCGCCAGGATGATCCCGGCGGTGTGATGATCGCCGGGCCCGGGCAGGGCGGAAAAGTTCGGCAGCCGCGAAAGCGCAACGTTCATGCGGAACGTGCCCGAGCCGGCTGTCCACGCTTTCATCCGCGCGGCCACAGGGCGCGGGACCGCGCCTTGCGGCACAAGAACCTGGAACAGCTGCTGCGGATCGACATTGGCGATGACGGCGCGCGCGCGGACCGCGGTGCCGTCCTTCAGCACGACGCCGGCGGCGCGTTCATTCTCGACAATGATCTCGCGCACTTCGGCGCCCACCGCGATGCGGACACGGTGCGCATCGGCGGCACTCGCCATCGCCGCGGTAATCGCGCCCATGCCGCCGATCGCGTGACCCCATACGCCCTGTTTTCCATTCACTTCGCCGAACACGTGATGCAGCAACACATAGGCGGACCCTGGCGTGTAGGGGCTTGCGAGGTTGCCGACCACAGCATCGAATCCGAGCACCGCCTTGATGGGGTCGGACTCGAACCAGCCATCGAGCATTTCGCCGGCTGATTTGCGCAGCAGGCGGTAGGCCGCCGCCACGCTGTTGCTCTTCCACAGCCTGCCGCCGATCATCGCCAGCTTGCCGAGGTCGCGCACTGCATCACCCAAACGATGCGGTTTGAGATTGGGCGGCGCCACAAGCAAGAGGCTGCGCAACACGTCGACGACGCGAGCGATTTCGGCCTGATAGGCCGAATAGCGGGCCGCGTCCTTGGCGCTGAACTTCGCGATCTCACGCTCGGTTTGACCGGCTCCGGTCAGCAGATAACGTCCATCCGGCAGCGGCAAAAAGTTCTGGGCGCGGCGCTCGACAATGCGCAGGCCACGTTCGTGCAGCTTCAAATCGCGGATGACCTTGGGCTGCAACAAGCTCACAGTGTATGCCGCCGTCGAGTTGCGGAACCCCGGGTGAAATTCCTCGGTTACGCAAGCTCCGCCGACGATACCGCGCCGCTCGAAGACCTGTACGCGCAGTCCCGCCATGCCGAGATAGGCCGCACAGGTGAGGCCGTTATGACCGGCGCCCACAATGATCACATCGAGATCGGACATCGTGTTGTCATCGCGTGGGATCGGTCGATCGGCAGCGGATGCCAGCTTCGAACGGGAGTAACGGCCATGGAGGCCCGACAGGCCGCGTTGCGCTCGCACGGCCAAAGAGAGGCAGCGCCGATTCGGCTCTCGGGACTACCTTACGTGAGACCTAGTATCAACGTCCGCTGTTTCGTGGGGCATCTCTCCCGCTGTGCGGCGAGAGGTCAGCCAAAAGCGGCGAGCTTTGCGGTCTGCAGCACCTTTTTTGTCCGATCGGCCGGCACCGCGGCGGGATTGCGGCGTTTCTACCTCATGGCACACGAGATTGAATTGAAGCTCGACGCCCCGGCGAAAGCCGCCGCGCGATTGCCGAAAACTCCCTGGCTGCAAAAGCTCGCCAGCGCGCCGGCACGCCGCCAAAGGCTGGTTTCCGTCTATTTCGATACCCGGGCGTTCAAGCTGCGCAAGGCCGGCATGTCGCTGCGGGTGCGCCACCAAGGCGACAAGACCGTTCAGACCGTCAAGCGCGATCCCAAGGGCGCTTGCGGCGCGTTAACGCGCGAGGAGTGGGAATGCGAGATCGCCGGCGGCGAGCCCGACCTTGACGTCGCCGAGCACACGGCGCTGGCGCAATTCAACCTGAAGAAGCTTGGGCGCAAGCTGCGGCCGGTGTTCGAGACCGACGTGGAGCGCGTGGCGATCCTGCTGGAGCACCAGGACAACACGCTCGAGCTTGCGATCGACCGCGGCGAGGTCAGAGCGGGCGATCGGAGCGAGCCACTCAGTGAAGTCGAACTCGAAGTCAAGGACAGTGAGCCGATCGAGGCAGTCAAGCTCGCACGGCGGATCGCGGCCGAGACCGCGGCAAGCTACGGCACCAAGAGCAAGGCCGAGCGCGGCTATGCGCTCAGCGCCGGCAAAGAACACGCGCCGGTTTTCGGGGACGAGATCCCCCTCCGTCCGGCGATGCCAGCTGGGCAAGCCCTGCAAGCCATCGGCTTTTCCTGCCTGCATCACTTCGCGGCCAACCATGACGCCGTGGCCCATGGCGATCCGGAAGGCGTGCATCAGATGCGCGTCGGCCTGCGGCGGTTTCGTGCAGCGCTGTCACTGTTCAGGGAGCTTGTCCAGCAGCCGGATGCGGAGCACATCAAGAGCGAGCTGAAATGGCTCACCGAACAGCTCGGCGCGGCGCGGGACTTTGATGTGCTGCTGAAAGAAGGCGTAAAGCGCCTGCGACGGCAGGAGCCGGAAGCAGGCGAGGTGGCAGCGCTCGAGAACGATCTCGAACAGCGCCGCCGTGCCGCCTTCGCGCGGGCCAAGGCCGCCGTCGACAGTGACCGCTACCGGCGGCTGGTGCTCGAATGTGCGTTCTGGCTTGCCGGGGGTGATTGGTTCACGTCGCGCGATCCGCTCATCGCGGCGCGTCGCGACATTCTCGTATCCGATTTCGCGGCCGCGGAGCTGACGCGCCGCACCGGCAAGATCATCAAGCGGTCGAAGAAGCTTGAAGCGCTCGACGCGCGCCGCCGCCACAAATTGCGTATCGCCATCAAGAAGGTTCGTTATGCCTGCGAGTTCTTCACGTATGTGTATGAAGGTCGCAAGGCCGCGCGCCGGCGAAAGGAATTCACCGCTACTCTGAAGGGAATTCAATCCGGCCTCGGCCGGCTCAACGACGTGCAGGTTCACGGCAAGCTGGCGCATCGGTTTGCGCACCCAAGCCGCAGAGCTGCGAGGCAGACCGAAAAAGCATTCGCCATCGGACTACTGGCAGGCGGCGAGCACGCCGAAGTAAGGGCGATCCTTGTCGACGCAATCAAGGCGGCGCGCCGGATATCGGATTCCAAGCCATTTTGGCGCTGAGCGACTCGGCGCGCTTGGCACGACAGTTTTCAACGCCCGTCTCGGCCGAAGTCGTGCCCCGCCGGTCTTTACCGCCCGTTACTCTGGTCGCTGTTCCAGAGGCGAATTGGCGGCGGCGGGAATTGCCGCGAGAACGTGTGGGCGAACGCGAGCAGCGACGTATCGGCGCCGAACCCGGCCACGAACTGAACGCCGATCGGCAGCCCGGCTTTGGAGACGGCGACCGGGAGATTGATCGCTGGATGGCCGGCGATGTTCACCCAGCCGGTGAACACGGCGTGGTCGCGGGGGCCCGCCGAGCGGTCCGCGATGCGATTGGGATAGGGCGTCTCGGCGGGCCAAGGGAGCGCCGCCGTGGTTGGCGTCAGGATCAGATCCGTCGTCGCGAATGTTTCCGCGGAGCGGCGGCGGAAGGCAGCGATACGTTCGAGCGCGTCGACGTAGTCGGCAGCGGTAAGCTTCGCGCCGTCAGCGGCCATGGCGCGAGCATTGTCGCCCGCCGCGGCGTCGAGCCGCCCCTTGCTCCAGCCCATCAACCAGGCGACGCCGGCGCGGGAGATGACGTGCCAGATGCGCCCCGCGTCCTCGAGATCAAAGAACACCTTGCCCTCGGTGACGTCGTGGCCGTCGCGCGCCAACGCCTCCGCTACGGCCGCCGTGGCCGCATCAACCTCAGGATCGACGGGCGAGTCTCCGAATGTCGGAATATAGATGATGCGCCATTTTGGCCGCGTCTGTTGCGGGCTTTGCGCATAGAGCGAGCGGCGGTCGCGGGCGTCCGGGCCAGCCATCGCGGCGTCGAGCAACAACGCGTCGTCGAGGGTGCGCGTGAGCGTGCCGATCGTCTCGAAGTCGTTGAGGATCGCGGGAAGTCCATCAATGCGGGGGAAGCGGCCGGTCGACGGCTTCCAGCCGACGAGGCCGGTGTGACACGCCGGCCGCCGGATCGATCCGCCGCCGTCAGTGCCGATCGCGGCCGGGACCAGGCCCGCCGCAACACTGGAAGCCGCGCCCCCAGAGGAGCCGCCCGGCGTCAAGCGTATGTCCCAGGGATTGCGCGTGACGCCGAACAAATCATTGCGCGTATAGCCTTCCAGCGTCAGTTCGGGCACGTTGGTCTTGCCAAGGATGACGGCTCCGGCGGCGCGCAGCCGGGCGACGGGCAATTCGTCTTTGTCCGGCACCGTGGCGCTGAACGCGCGGCTCCCCCAGGTGGTCGGCAGGCCGGCAGCGTGGATGCTGTCCTTGATGGAAATCGGTATTCCCTCAAGTGTCGAACGGGGCTTGCCGGTCGCGAGCAGCGTGTCACTCGCCTTGGCCGCGGTGCGCGCGCCGGCCTCGTCCCAAGCCACGAAGCTGTTGAGTTGCGGATTGAGCCGACGGATGCGCTCGAGGGAACGGTCGAGCAGCGCCTCGGCGGTCAGCGAGCCGCTGCGCAATGCTGCTGCGAGTTCGGAGATGTTTTCTTTCGTTTCTTCCATGTCAATCACTTTGCAACGGCTGGCCGATCGCGGCCGGCAGCTTGGTGGAACGGCCGAGTCCCGCGAGTACGACGAGTGCGATCACATAGGGGGCCATCTGGACGATGTAGGAGCCGACCGGTACACCAAAACTCTGCAGCCTCAACTCGAAAGCCTCTGCGGCGCCGAAAACGAGGCAGGCTGCCGCTGCCGCCCAGGGATTCCATCGCCCGACGATCAGCGACGCCAGCGCCAGATAGCCCCGCCCGCCCATCATGCCATCGGTGAAGGTGCCTACTTGCTGCAAGGAGAGCACGGCACCGCCCAACCCGGCGACCGCTCCGCAGGCGATCACCGCGAGCATGCGCACGCGCATCGGATTGCCGCCGGCGGCAAACACCGCTTCCGGATTTTCCCCGGTTGCGCGCAGTGTCAAACCGGCCTGCGTGCGGTTGAGAAACAGCGCCAGCGCCAGACAACCGAGCACGGCGAGATAGGTGAGGGGAGGTTGCGCGAACAGGAGCGGGCCGAGCACGGGCAAATCGCTCAATCCAGGGATCGGCCACGCGGCAAGGGGCGTGAGGTGGATGGCGATCGGGCGTCCGCCACCGCCGGCTAGCTCGCGCAGGAGATAGCTGGTCAGGCCGAAGGCCAGGATATTGGCGGTCAACCCGGTGACCATGTTGTCGGCGCGGAAGCGTACGGCCACGACCGCAACCGTCAGCGCAATCGCCGCGCCGCCGAGTAGTGCCAGCAAGATTCCGACGAGGTCGCTGCCGCTCCACCACGCGCCGACGACCGCGGCGAACGCGCCGGTGAGCATCATTCCTTCGAGGCCCACGGCAAAGACCCCGGCCCGCTCGGAGAGAATGCCGCCCAGCGCGGCGAACACCAGCGGCGTCGCGATCCGAATGGCGGCGGCGAGGAGGTCGGTCATACGCGCCGCACTGTCGCTGCGAGAACAAACAGCATCGTCAAGCCCTCGATGACCACGACGAGCGCGGAAGGGACGCCGATCTGGCGCTGCATTGAGAGCGATCCCGCTTCCAGCAGGCCGACGAATAGCGATGCCGGGATGACCGCCATCGGCTCAAGCGCGCCGAGCAGCGCCACCGTCACCGCCTTGAATCCAAAGCCCAGCGAAAACCCCTCGATCAAACGGCGATGCACGCCGAGCACCTCGATGCCGCCAGCGAGGCCGGCAACGGCGCCTGCGAGCAGCATCACGCTCCAAGTCAGACGCGGCAACGAAAACCCGGCATAGGCCGCTGCCGGCCGGGAATTGCCGGCGACACGCAACGCAAAGCCAAAGCGTGTCCGCCACAAGACGAAAGAAAGCCCGGCGGCGATGATGACGGTGATCACAATGCCGAAATGCGCATCCACTTCGGGAATGCGCCACAGCCGCGTTGCCGCCGGCAGTTGTGGCGATTGCAGAAAGCCGGCACCGAATTGTCCGAGCGGCCGGACCAGCATCTGCTTGACCAGCAAAAGCGCGATGAAGTTCAGCAGCAAGGTAGCGAGAACTTCGTGCACCCGCCGCCCGAGATGGATCGCGGTCGCTATCCCGGCCCAAACTGCCCCGGTGGCGGCGGCGGCCAGCAGCGACGCCGCGATCGCCAATTCCGGCAAAGCCGACGGCCATATCAGCGCGACGGCAGTCGCGCCGATGCCACCGACCGCGATCTGCCCTTCGGCGCCGATGTTGATGATGCCGGCGCGGAAGCACATCGCCACGCCGCTCCCGGCAAGCAAATAAGGAGTGGTGCGGTTGAGCGCCGCCCCGATCTGATGCGGCGAGCCGACGGCACCGACGGCCATGGCGGCAAAAGCCGTCAGCGGATTGTGGCCGGACAATGCGATCAGCGCGGCGGCGCAAAGCATGGAGAGCACTACCGCGGCGAGGATCCGCCAAGCCAGGTTGTCGCGCAGCTGCAGGCGAAAGGAATTGTACCGTGGCGGTTTCCGGATCTGCTCCGACGCCGGGGCCGGCAATGATGAAGCGGGGTTGCTCATGCGGCGCGCCCGGCCATCCAGATCCCGATCTGACGAAGATCGACTTCCGCGCGTGGGGTCTCGCCGGCAAACCTTCCGTTGGCAATCACCGCAATGCGATCGCTGATCTCCAGCACCTCCTCGAGTTCCGACGAGACGTAGACCACGGCAGCACCGGCGGCACGCAGCGCGATCATGCGGTCGAGCACGAAGCGGGTGGCGCCCGGATCGAGGCCCCAGGCGGCCTGATGCGCCACCAGCACCGCCGGCGCGCGGTCGAGTTCGCGCGCAACCACGATCTTCTGCTGATTGCCGCCGGACAATCGCATCACGACGGTCCCGGGGCCGGACGCGCGGATATCGTATTCCGCCATCAACTCAAGCGCCTTGGCGACTGCCGGGCCGCGGACCAACAGCGGTCCTTTTGCGTAGGGCGAGTGGTTGCTGTCGCGCAGCATGAGGTTTTCGGCGACCGACATCCGCCGCACCAAAGCAGTCGCTGACCGGTCTGCGGGAATGTAGGCCATGCCGGCCCGCATGCGCGCGGCGACGGAGGCATGCGCCACGTCGCATCGATCGATGACGATCGTGCCGGCGCCAACGGGGCGGAGCCCGGCCAGCGCCTCGACAAATTCGATCTGCCCGTTGCCGTCGACGCCTGCCACACCGAGAATCTCGCCGCCGCGCACATCGAGCGTCAAAGGGCCAAATCCCGCGGCGGCGAGGTCCTTGACCGACAGGCGCACCGCCCCGAGCGCATGATGAGGAGGAACGTGCGAGCGCACGAGATCGCGGCCGACCATCATGTGAGCAAGCTGCGCGCGGCTTGCTCCCGCCACCGGCGCGCGTCCCGACACGCGGCCATCGCGCAGCACCACGACCTCGTCGCAGAGCTCCAGGACTTCCGGCAGTTTGTGGCTGATAAAGATGATGCCTTTTCCCTCCGCCCGCAGGCGGCGCAGGATCGTCAACAGATCGGCGATTTCAGTTGGCGCGAGATTTGAGGTCGGTTCGTCGAGGATGAGAAGCTCGGCCTCGCGCAGGATCGCCTTGAGGATCTCGACGCGCTGCCGCCGGCCGAGCGGCAGCGAGGCAACCAGCGCGTCGGGATCGAGATCAAGGCCGAAGCGCCGGCTCGCTTCACGGACCCGTGCCGCCATGTCCGCGGTCTTGAGAACGCGCCCCGCCTGCGGCCAACACAACATCACGTTTTCGACGACGGTCATCGCGTCGATCAGCATGAAATGCTGGTGGATCATGGCGATCCCGGCCGCCATCGCCTCTGCAGGATGATGGTGCGAGAGCTCATGGCCGCGGAATACGATAGTGCCAGAGTCCGGCGGCAGCATGCCGAACAGCACCTTCATGAGCGTGCTCTTGCCGGAGCCGTTCTCGCCCAATAACCCAAGAATCTGGCCGCTCTGGACGTCGAGGTCGACGCCGTCGTTGGCGCGCAGCGCACCAAACGAACGAACGATCCCGCGCATTTCTAGGAGCGAGGGCACGAACGTCCTCCCGGTCGAGCTAACCCATGCACGACCTCAGCAGACCAAGCGGTGTGGCGTGCGTCTGTCCCGGCAGGGGAGGACGGCGGCTCGGACAACCCGGTCAGGCAGCAATCGTTCGACTTGTTCGGCGTCGGCCTAGCTTCCGCTGCGGGCATCGTTCTCCGTGGGCGCGACTTTCATTTTGCCGGAAGCAAATTGCGCGGCGACATCGCTGAGCTCTTTCACCACCGCTTCGGGCACGATCGGATTGAACATCTTGCCTTCCGCGTATTCCAGCTTGGCGCCGGTCACCGGAGCGGTATCGTAGCCGTACTGAACAAAGTTGCCGAACAGCTTTCCGCCCTTTACCTGATCAGCCGTGCTGCCGAACATTCCCGGCCAGTCCTCGATGATGTTGGTGAGCACGAGATCAGGCGCGATTTTTGTCTGATCAAAGCCGCGGCCGCTGGCGTAGACGTGCTTTTCCTTTGCCGCCTGGACCAGGCCGGTTTCAGCGGCGTTGAGTTTGCCAGTGATGAAGTCGGCGCCCTGGGCGATCAGCGACAGCGCCGCCTCCTTAGCCTGGGCCGCGTCCTCCATGTCTTTGATGTAGAGGATCGTCACCTGCGCACCGGCCTTGGTTGCGCAGATGCGGAAGCCGCCGGCTTGCGCGGTGATGTTCGGCACGCCCTGGAGGCCGTAGACGCCGCCGACCTTGTGGGTCTTGCTCATACGCGCGGCGAGAATGCCGAGCTGACAGCCGAATTGGGCATTGTTCCAGTCAATCGACATGACGTTCGGCGCTTTGCCCGCGTTGCCGCTCACGGCGATGAATTGCGTCTTGGGAAAATCCGGGCCCACCTGCTCCATCGCCGAGACGAAGCGTCCCGAATGACCCATCACGATGAGGTAACCA
>Ga0207650_10000979_pt1 | contig 21453 bp, 14 predicted proteins | sample KBSS63metaG_FD_184325 | JGI IMG/M metagenome (GOLD analysis project Ga0207650, IMG submission 184325) | Switchgrass rhizosphere microbial communities from Kellogg Biological Station, Michigan, USA - KBS S6-3 metaG (SPAdes) (version 2) | ecosystem: Host-associated > Plants > Roots > Rhizosphere...
GAATTTCCTCTTGCTGGGAGGTCGTCTAACGGTAGGACTGCGGACTCTGAATCCGCCTATCGGGGTTCGAATCCCTGCCTCCCAGCCAAATTTCCCGACGCGTTCCGGTTACCCCCGCCAGATTGTTCAGCTCCCCCTCTTGTTTGCAACGTAACACGCCCCCGGCATTAAAACTGAAGCCCGGCAACCAGCCAGCTGAGTCGTCGCCGGTTTTTCTTTTAACTTTAATCTCGCGGTCTTCAAGGGGGTGCGCGTTGACGGTTCTATCCATTTTCCTCGTCATGCTAATTGCGGCGCCGGCTGTATCGCCGGTCGATCAACCGCTTGGTTCGCAAACCAGCAGATCTGCTCGCTCACCGCTAACCGGCGTCTATCGAATCGACATTCCCGCGAGCGATAAACTCTATTCAGTCGTGGCGGGTGCCTCGAGCAAGGTTCCTTTTGGCGAACAGCAACGCTTCTTCATTGATCTGGCGGTTAGATTCACACCTCCCGATCTCCTCGCGATTGAGCAACGTGGAAATCAGATCAGCATAGGTTCCTCTCGCGCGCCGCGCATGACGTTCATCGCTGACGGCATCCTGCGCAATACGCGCGCGGCTGACGGTCATAATGTGCGGGTCCGTTTTCTACTTGACAAAGGCCGGCTGATCTTCACCTCCAGCGGCAAGGCCGAAGATAATTTCTCAATTGTTTTTGAACCTATCAACGGTGGTAAGACGCTGCGGGTGGTGCGGAACATCACAGCCGAAGGCTTGGACCAGCCGCTCGTTATTCGCAGCGTCTATAACAAAGTCGCGGACGCCGCGAGCTGGGAGCTCTACGGTGAAGCGCCAATCGCAGCGGCTCGATCGTCTGATTCTGCGGCACCGACTGTTCCAGAGCCCGCTCCCGTTTCCGGCCATGATGATTCGGCCGCGGACCTTCTGCGTCAGTCATTAAGAGAATGGATTGAGGCGACAACCAACCGCGACATCGAGAAGCAGATGTCGTTTTACGAACCGCGTCTGAAAGCCTACTACCTAAGCCGCAACACCTCGCGAGATTTTGTGCGCGAAGAAAAAGCACGCGTGTTCGCAAACGCGAAAGTTATCGACATCCGCGCCGAGGAGCCGGAAATAATTTTCCAGGACGGAGGCCGCACCGCAGTCATGCGCTACCGGAAAAAGTATCGGATCGAAAATGGGCGACAGAGCCGGCGAGGCGAGGTGATTCAGGAACTCAGGTGGCAGCGCGGCGCAGAGGGTTGGCACATCTTTTCAGAACGCGACATCAGGGTTTTGTAGTCTCTCGCTCTCGCTTGTAGTTCTCCCTCTCCCATTGGGAGAGGGCTGGGGGAGAGGGATTGGCGCACGCACGTAGCGCCCGCCCTAATTTCCCCAACAGTGAAGCGCCCCGGGGCGGACACGCAGGTCCGCCCCTACAAAATCTACTAATACTTGGCAACCGCCGGATCCACTTCATCCGACCAGGCGGTGATCCCACCTTTCAAATTGATCAAGCGACCAGGAAAGCCCGCCTGTTTCAGCGACGCGATTGCTTTCGCACTGCGCACGCCGGCCTTGCAATGCACCACCGTCTCGCGCGAAGGATCTATTTCGTTCATGCGCGCCACTACCTGGCCCAGCGGGATCAGCTTCGTTCCGCCAATGCGGGCTATCTCATATTCCGCCGGCTCGCGTACGTCGATTACTTGCAGTTCCTCGCCGCGATCCAGTCTCTGCTTCAGCTCCGTCGCACTGATCTCCTCGAGCGCCGCCGGTGGCTCCTTAGGCTGCGCGCGCAGACCGCAGAACTCTTCGTAGTCGATCAATTCCCTGATGGTCGCGTTTTCGCCGCACATCTTGCAGTTCGGATCCTTGCGCAACTTGAATTCGCGGAACTGCATGTGCCAGGCGTCAAACAGCAGCAGCCGGTTGACCAGCGTGTCTGGCGCGCCCAAGATCAACTTGATCGTTTCAGTCGCCTGAATCGTGCCGACGATTCCCGGCAAAACTCCCAGCACGCCACCTTCGGCACAGTTCGGCACCAGGCCCGGCGGCGGCGGCTCAGCATACAAGCAGCGATAACATGGACCGCTGCCGTTAGGCGCGTCGGCCCAGAACACACTTGCCTGCCCTTCAAAACGAAAAATAGAACCGTAGACATTCGGCTTGCGCACCAGCACGCAGGCATCGTTTACCAGATAACGCGTAGGAAAGTTGTCGGTGCCATCCACGATGATGTCGTAATTCGCAAACAGCGCGAGCGCGTTTTGACTGGTCAAGCGGGTCTCGTGAGTTTCAATTTCGATGTGCGGATTGATATCGCGTAGACGATCGCGCGCCGACTCAATCTTTGGCCTCCCGATGTCCTTAGTGCCGTGAATAATCTGGCGCTGAAGATTGGACGATTCTACCGCGTCAAAATCCACCAGCCCGATCCGGCCCACGCCGGCAGCCGCAAGATACATTCCCGCCGGCGCGCCCAACCCGCCAGTGCCAATCATTAGCACACTCGCCGCCTTCAACTTCCGCTGACCCTCGAGTCCCACCTCGGGCATGATCAGATGACGGCTGTAGCGCGCGATCTCTTCGTTGGACAACGACGGCAACGCCGCGACACTTTTGGTATTACTGAGGGTAACTGACATGACTCAACTTCCTTTCAAAAAAAGGTTTTCGCGCCGGAGGCGCGCAACGAAGGTAGCCAGAGGTGAAACCTCTGGGCGTCGTCGTTCCTATCAGCCAGCGCACTGAAGGTGCGCCAGGAATTATCTGTGCGCGCCGCCAGCATTTAAGATCGTCGGAGTCCGATCCAGACGTTTCACGTCTGGCTACCTTCTGCCAGCCGCTGCCGCGGCTTCTCCGCTTGCGGCGAGGGACAAATACAAAACCGGCCGCGAATCCTTTGCAGGTGTCGCGACCGGCTTTCTGAAAACTTTTGCTGCGTCTGGCTTAACTCAATTGCTCTTCACGCTGCCAAAGCTTTCCCGATCGCGTTCTGGACACCAGACGCAACAGGTGCAATGACAGCAGGAGTAATACCAGGCGTTGTTCATGATTCGATTGACCGGACGGAACTATAGGAACGAGCGGAAACGATGTCAAGCTTCAGGCGGCCGCCGAGGTCAAGAACGGGAACTAGCCGCGGATGAACGCGGATACACGCCGATCAAAACCGAATATTAGATTGATTGGAAACAACTTGTTCTTCGTTCTGATCCGCGCATATCCGCGTTCATCCGCGGCTACTTTTCGTTTCGGTAAACTTCGCCGCCTTTCATCACGAAGCGCACGCGTCGTAAAGCTGTTATGTCTCGCGTCGGTTCGCCTTCCACGGCGATCAGATCGGCAAGCAGCCCGGGCTTGACTCGTCCAATTTTATCTTCGCGGTGAAGCACACGCGCATCGACAGAAGTCGCAGCACGAAGCGCATCGATTAACGGCATGCCCCAATTCACCATCGCTTCGATCTCGCGCACGTTGTCACCGTGAGGAAAGACACCAACGTCGCTGCCGCTCGCAATAGTCACCCCTGCAGCAAGCGCTTGTTTGAAAACCATCTGCTTGTGCTCAGCGTTGGCGCCGGCTACCGCCAAAGTGGGACACAAAGCGGTGCCGTGGTCCTTCATCAGCCGAAAGATTTCCGGCGTACCGCCGTCGCCATGTTCGATCGTTTCCACGCCGGCAAGAATCGCCCGGCGCATTCCTTCCGTGCTGGTCGCGTGGGCCGACACCGGAATGCCCGCGCTCTTCGCAACCTCCACGGCAAGTTTCAACTCATCCAAAGTAAAGGTCGGATGCGCCGCCCCGCCGGCACCCCAGCGATAGTCAGCGTAAACTTTGATCCAATCTGCGCCTTTGCCGATTTGTTCGCGAACCACGCGCGTCAGACCGTCAACACCGTCAGCCTCCTCGGCCCCCTGCGGCACTTCCCATTCAGACGCATAACCCTTTGGACCATAGCTGCCGGTGGCGACAATGGCCCGCGTTGCCACCAGCATCCGCGGCCCGGGAATAATTCCCTGCTGCACCGATTCCCGCAAACCAACGTCCGCATAACCAGCGCCTTCGGTGCCGAGATCGCGGATCGTGGTGAAGCCGGCCAGCAAGGTGTTACGCAGATGATTGGTGGCCCGCGCCACCCGCAGGCTCAGCGGCTCGCGCGCCACCTGATCGTTCCAGACCGTTTCGCTGTACGGATGAAGCAGCACGTGAGAATGCGCATCAATCAGACCAGGCATCAGCGTCAGTCCGGGCAGGTCAATAATCTTCGCGTTCGCCGGCGCGTTGATTTGGTTAACCCGTCCGACCGCTTCAATTTTTTCACCACGTACGAGTACGGCCCAGCCGTCGTGCAACTGCGCCGACTCGCCGTCAAAAATGTGCGCCGGCTTCAGCACGTAAACTGTTTCAGGCTGCTTAGGCGTTTGCGTTTGAGCGGACGACGCGAGCGGAGCGAAAGGACTAACGAGGGCAACGACCAGCAGAAGCAAAAGTGCAAATCGCATTTTCAGCACCCTTTCGAAAATAGACTGATTCACTGCGAATGGATTAAGGGCAGAAGTTAATTTCAACGTCTTCACTGGGACCGCGGGCGTCCCGCCCGCCTCAAGCATCGCGTTCACTCACGTCGCGGTTGAACCGGTGTACCTGGCATTCAGCGATGGCGGGCGGGACGCCCGCGATCCCAGTAAGAAGTTGCGTCTATCTAAAACTTCTTCTTGATCCATTCGCGCACCACTTCCGCCTGCCCGCGCTTGTTGGCGTCGACTTCATAGTTTAGCTGCCGCATCTCTTCCGTCGAAATCGCGCCCGCCAGTTTTCCGAGGCTCTCCGCTAGCGTCGGAACTCGCGCGAGTGAGTCCTGCCGCGTGAGATAGACCGCTTCATAAGGCGGAAAGTAATGCCGGTCGTCCTGGAGCTGAAACAGATCGAGCGCCGCGATTCTTCCCTCGGTGGAATTGCCGGCAATCAAATCAACTTGCTTCGACGAAAGCGCGAGATAGGTCAACGACAGATCCATCTCGCGTGGTTGATCGACGAATTTCAAAGCATAGGCCTTGGAAAACCCGGGGTAGCCATCCGCCCGCGACATGAAATCCTGTCCAAACCCCGCACGCCACTTCGGCGCGTACGGCGCAGCGTCGGAGATCGTTTTCAAATTTAGACGCCTGGCTTCGGCGCCGCGCACGAGAATGGCAAAAGTGTTTTCAAAACCGAGCGGCTCGCTCACCACCACATTGAACTTGTCTGCATACTCCTGCTTCACCTGCTGGTAAACCGCGCGCGGATCCGTTACCGGCGAATGTTTGAGAATCGCGGTGTAGGAGGTTCCAGTGTATTCGGGATAGACATCAATCTGTCCACCAACGAGCGCATCGTGCGGCAAGTTTCCGCCCAACTCAAACCTTCGCTCCACTGCCACGCCGCGCGCTTCGAGCAACTGAGAAACAATTTCCGCGAGAATCGCTGACTCCGTGAAATCTTTCGAACCAACCACCACGCGCGCGCCCGTCACGTCAGACGCCGGCGACTTTCCAAGCGATTTTTCAACTTGGCGCCAACCGAAAAATGCGAACGCAGCGACGACTACAACGATCACCGCCACGGCCAACGCGCGCCTCCTTGACCGGCTCCGTTTCGTCTTCCTGACATCGGTTGCGAATCGCCGCTCCACCAGGCCGAGCAGGAAGTCGGACAACAAAGCCAGCAAAGCCGCCGGCACCGCACCGGCCAGCAACAGATTGTTATCGAACTGGCGAATGCCGCGAAAAATAAAAACGCCCAGGCCGCCGGCGCCGACTGCCGCCGCGATCGTCGCGACTCCAATCGCAATCACGAGTGCAACACGAACGCCGGTAATGATCACGCTCATCGCGAGCGGCAACTCCACCTGCCAAAGTACCTGGCTGCCGGTCATCCCCATGGCTACTGCCGCTTCGCGCACGTTCGGATCCACGCCAAGAATTCCGGTCACTGTGTTGCGAATGATCGGCAGCAGCGAATAGAGCACGAGCGCGACGATGGCCGTGCGCGCCCCAATGCCGCCGATGAAAGGAATCGGAATCAGAAAACCAAACAGGGCCAGACTGGGAATTGTCTGCATCACGTTGGCGATGCCGAGAACTGAACTACGCAGAGACTTGCGCCGCGTCAAAAGGATGCCGGTGGGAATGCCGATGGCAACAGCAATCAGCGTCGAAATGAAGACGAGCGACAAATGCTCGCGCAAGTGTTCGAGCAATTCGGACCAGTTCTGCAGGAGGAAATGCCAGAAGCTCATGCGCTAACCTCCGCACCGTCTTCCGAAAGCTTCAGCGTCTCCAGGTAAGCAAGTGCCAGCTCATTCTTCGACCGGCGAAACTCTTCGGGCGTTTCCAGTTGCAGGAGTTCGCCTTTGTGCATCAAGCCGATGTGCGAACCAAGCAACAACGCCTCGCGCACGTCGTGGGTCACAAACACCGCGGTCTTTTCCAGCCGGCGCGTCAGCTCGATGAACTCGCTTTGCAAACTCGCGCGCGTGAGCGGATCGAGAGCGCCGAACGGCTCGTCCAGCAACAACAAAGGAGGCTCGGCTGCGAGTGCGCGCGCAACACCGACGCGCTGCCGCTGCCCGCCCGACAACTCGGCGGGATAGCGGCCGGCAAATTCAAGCGGCTCCAGTCCGACGAGCGAAAGAAGTTCGTCAACACGTTGCTTCGTTCTCTCCTGATCCCAACCCTCGAGAGATGGAACCAAGCCGATGTTTCGCGCGACGGTGAAGTGAGGGAAGAGACCGCCCTCCTGAATCACGTAGCCGGTGCGGCGGCGCAGGCGGATTGGATCCCAATCCGTCGTCGCCATCCCTTCAACTCGCACCTCACCGGCGCTCGGCAGGAAGAGACGATTGATTAGTTTGAGTGTGGTGGTCTTGCCGCAGCCCGACTCGCCGAGGAGAACGAGAGTTTCACCTTCATGAACTTTGAAATTGAGGTGGGCAATGACCGGCCGTGAGGCAGCAGCGTGAGAAAAACTTACGTCGCGAAACTCGACAAGGGGGTTGTTAACAGTAGCCGGCATTTCGGATGAGAGATGACAGGGTTCACATGATGAACAAGATTACAACTTCACATCGCTAACTTCATATCGCTAATCAATTGGTTCCCGAATCATGTCAATCCCATAAATCTTGTCTGGGGTTTACTAAACCGCCAGCAAAAGATTACTGCTGAATTGTTCTTTCTTATCCAACCACGTGCGTCCGCGAGCGAAGCCGGTTTCCTCGGCCAGGCGCGCAATGTCTGACAAAGCGTACTTGTAGGAGTTCTCCGTGTGGATTTGTTCACCCGCGGCGAACTCGACTTCCATGTCTAACTCACCGATCGTCACCTTTTGATCGCGCGTGCTCTCGATATAAATCTCGACGCGGCCCGCGGCTTCGTTATAAAAAGCGCGGTGCTGGAAGGCGCGCAAATCAAAGTTGCCGCCCAGCTCTCGATTGATGCGGGCCAGCACATTCAGATTGAACGCCGCAGTCACCCCCAGCGCATCGTTGTACGCCGCCTCAAGCACGCTCTTGTCCTTTTTCAAATCCGCGCCCAGCAGCAACGCGTCTCCCTGCTGCAACACCTCGCGCAGCGCGTGCAGAAATTTCAGCGCCTCGTCAGGATCGAAGTTGCTGATGTTTGAGCCAAGGAAAAGCGCAAGCGTGCGGCTTCTCTGTTTCTTCCGCAGCTCCGCCAGGCCGGCAAAGTAGTCGCCGGCGTACGCTTCGATTGTCAGTTGCGGATACGACTGCAGCAGAATTCGTGAACTACTGTCCAAAGCCGTCGCGGAAATATCGACGGGAATGAACAGCAGCTCTTTTTGCCGGCGCAACAAAGCTTCGATCAGCAACCGAGTTTTGGAAGCGCTGCCGCTGCCCATCTCGAGCAGCGTCGTTTCGCCCTCGAGTGAGGAAACGATTTCGTCGGCGTAACGCTCGAGTATTTCGTTCTCAGCGCGCGTGAGGTAATACTCCGGCAACAAACAGATCGCCTCAAACAGTTGCGAGCCGAGCTGGTCGTAAAAATACTTCGGCAGAAAGCGCTTCGGTTTTGTAGACAGCCCGCGGCGCACGTCCTCGGCGAGTCCCGCGCGCGGCTCCCGCTTGACGAGGTTGTGAATGTAAAGTTGATCTGTAGTTGCTGGCTCTGTATGCGACACGTGAGTGTTCTCGGTTCCAGTGGTTCGATTGGGCCAGGGGGTACGTTTCAGGTTCGGATATGATACCGGATCAAACTCGATTAGCAACTGCGTCGGGCTTGCAACGGCGGCGTAACTAGATTTCCTCTGTGCATCCTTTGTGTTCTCTGTGTCTTTGTGGTGCATGCTTTGTCGGTAAACTCACCACAGAGACACAGAGAACACAAAGGATGCACAGAGAAGTGAACTGCGACCTACTTTCCCCCACCACGCTTGACCCTCGACGTTTCGCTCGGGCAAGATCGCAGCCTATGTTTTACCTTAATTCCCCCGCGGCCGGCCCCGGCCGCAAGTCTCGTCCCCGAAATTTCGTCATAAGCAGTTTTTTGTTGCTGCTGGCGGCTTTCAGCTCCGGCGCCCGGCCGGCTAACGCGCAAGCCTACCGGCAGGAACTCGACACACCGGAGAAGGTTTCACTCAAAGTGAAAAGTCGCAGCGGCCGGGTAAGCGTGATCGCCCTCGACGAACAGATCAAGAAAGTTTCGATTGAAGCGAACTCGGCGGGCAGCGCGGTTGACGGGACCGACGTTCACGCGGTGGCCAAGGGAAGCAACATCGACATCGAGGTGCGCGATCGCCGCGATCAAAACCGCATCGATCTGGTCGTGCGCATTCCCTCGCGTTCGCGTGTGATCGTCGAAGGTGAGGCCGGCTCGATCGATATCGTCGGCAACGTGGAATCAGCGGAAGTTACTACAAACACCGGAACCATCCATGCCGACGTGCCGCTCGACGCGGTCAAGTTTGATTTTATTTGGAGCGCCAGTAAGCCGCGTTATCTAAGCGACGTGGAGCTGCCGAAGATCAAGGAACGCGCGGCCGGTGTGTTTGCGATTTCCGGCAAGCTCGGTGAAAAGAAGCCTGCCAAAGAAGATCGTGTGCAACTCAACTTCGTGACGCAGCGCGGCGTCGTGTTGTTGAACGTCGATCCGGCGATGGTCCCCACCGACTTGAAAGAACGACCACTCACCGAGGCGGCGCGCGCCATTGTCCGCAGCGGCGACAGCCAATTGATCGATGCGATTCGCAAAGTGTCGCCGAAACTCTTCGGCGATTACGCGAAAACCCTGCCGCCTCCGGAGCGAGAGCCGACGCTCGTGCGTCGCTCAGCGCCGGGACAATTTGTCAGCGTCTCTTCGCCGCAGTTTCTGCGGTTCAACGCCAGCGTTACCGATCGCAATGGCCGAGCGATTGGCGGCATGAAGGAATCCGATTTCACGGTTTACGAAAACGGCGTGCAGCGCGAGATCGCGAAAGTTGTTCCGACGACCGAGCCTTTCAATCTGGTGCTGTTGCTTGACGTTTCCGGAAGCGTGGAAGAGCGCATCGAGTTCATTCGCAAAGCGGCGCGTGATTTTTTGAAAACGGCCAGCCCGCAGGATCGCATCGCCATCATCAGTTTTCGCGACGACATCCAGGTCATCTCCGACTTCAGCACCGATCGCCGTCTGCTTTCGCGCAAGCTCGACGAGATCGACGCGGGCGGCGGCACCGCGCTTTACGACGCTCTCGGCTACATCCTGGCAGACACGGTGAAGAAGCTGCGCGGCGAACGAACTGCGGTAGTGATTCTCTCAGACGGCGACGACAACAAATCCTTCGTGCCCTTCCCCGCGATACTCGAAGCGATCACCGAATCGGGCGCGTTGATTTATCCGCTCTACGTTCCCTCCGGACTGATTCCCGAGGCAAGCGTGCCGAAACCTGAAGTGACGATCGATCCATTGCGCACGCGCTACCTGACGCTCACTACGCGCGCGCACGAGGAAGGACAGAAACTCGCGCAGGCTTCCGGCGGTGTCTATTATCCAATCCGTCATCTGGAAGAGTTGCAGCGCGCCTACGATGATGTGGTCGTGCAACTACGCACCGCTTACACAATCACCTACGCTTCAAACATGAATCCCTCGGGCAATCCACACCTGCGCGTGCGCGCCAACCGCGACGGCGCGTCGGTCAGGCTCAGCCCGGTTGTCGGCGTGGCGAATCCTTAGAGCGGCAGAAAGCGCGGGGGCAAGCCGCCTTCCTGACCTCGAGACTTATTGGACTTGCACGATCATTTTGAGATTGAAAGCCTTTCCAGCAGGGATCCAAATTCAACTCTTATGATCTCGTGGTGAGGAAGGCGGGCTTGCCCCCGCTCTTTGAGCCCCGCTTGTTTTACTTTTCATCCTTCATCCTTCATCCTTCATCCTTCCGATGTCCGAACCACTCTTCGCATCTTTGTTTGATGAAACCGAGCGCCGGCCGCTGACTGTCAGCGAGTTGACCGAGTCGGTGCGCAAAGCGATTGAGTCGCGCTTCAACGCCGTGTGGGTCGAAGGCGAAATCTCCAACTTCAAAGCCCACTCCTCGGGCCACTGGTATTTCACGATCAAAGACGAAGGCGCTCAATTGCGCGCCAAATGTTTTCGCTCCGCGAACAGTCGCATCCGCTTTCGGCCGAAGGACGGACTGCACGTGCGCGCGCGCGGACGGCTGACGGTTTATGAAGCGCGTGGCGAGTATGAATTGATCGTCGAAGCGCTCGATCCGGTTGGGGCCGGTGCGTTGCAGATTGCGTTTGAGCAGCTGCGCGACCGGCTACAGGCGGAAGGCTTGTTTGCCGCGGAACGCAAGCGGCCGCTGCCGGTTTTTCCCGGGCGCGTAGGCGTGGTTACTTCACGAACCGGCGCTGCCATTCGCGACATTCTCAATGTCATTGGCCGGCGGACGCAGACAGTTCACGTGCTCTTTTCTCCGGCGCGCGTGCAGGGAGACGCGGCGGGCAGCGATATCGCGCGCGCGATCAGACTAATCAACGATTATCACCAGCGCGCCCTGCGGGACGGGCGCACGAAAGATCTGGTTGACGTTTTGATCGTCGGTCGCGGCGGCGGCTCAACTGAAGACCTCTGGGCTTTTAATCAGGAAGAAGTCGCGCGCGCGATCTGTGCTTCGACGATCCCGGTCATCTCCGCAGTTGGTCATGAAACTGATTTCACCATCGCGGATTTTGTCGCCGATCAGCGTGCCGCTACGCCATCCGCAGCCGCGGAGTTGGTCGCCGCCCGCGAAGATCAGATTTGTTCCGCGCTCGCACAGATGGAGCAGAGCCTGGCCCGCTTGATGCGCTACCGGGTGGTAACGGCGCGGACGCGCGTGCAGCAACACGCGCTTTCCCAGGCCTTCGATGAAGTGCGCGGCAAACTGCGAAATGCGTCGGGCACGACAAACGCTGCCCGGCACCGGCTGGAGATTTTGATAAGCCAGTCGCTGCGCGCCGCACGGCTTCGTAACGACGCGCTCAGCGCCAGTCTCGCGCCCGCGCAGTTGCGTGCTCGTCTGGCCGAGGCGCAGGTGCGTTTTGATTCGGCGTATACTAGTTGCAATGTTGCTATCGAACAGCAGCTTGAAGACGCGAAAAATCGGCTGGGCCTCGCAGTGGCTTCGCTCGACGCGCTCTCGCCGCTCGCGGTGTTGCAACGCGGCTTCGCGGTAGCCCAAAAGCAGGATGGCAGTTTATTGCGCGACGCGAAACAGGTTGAGACGGGCGAGGCGATCAAGGTCCGCTTGGCGCGAGGACGACTGGGCGCGCGCGTCGAGAATATTGAAGAGAACTGATCGGATTTCCTCTGTGCAACCTCTGTGTTCCTATGTGTCTCTGTGGTAAATAATCGTAGCCACCACAAAGGCACAGACAACACAAAGGATGCACAAAGGGCGGAGGATCGATGAAGGACGAGAACGAAAAGCCCAAAAGTTTTGAAGCGTCGCTCGAGGCTTTGGAACACATTGTTCACCAACTCGAAGATGGCGATCTGCCGCTCGAGAAGAGTTTGGAACTATTCGAAGACGGCATTCGCCTATCACGCCAATGCCAGGAGCGCCTCAACCAGGCGGAGCGTCGGATCGAAATCCTGCTGCGAGATAACCAGGGACGGCCGGCGGTCAGCGCTTTTGAAGACGGCGGAACGGTTTCCGAAAATGGGGATTAATGGATTGTAAAGCAAACTGTTAGTTTGCGATGGTGGAAGGGCATTCAACGCGCGTCGCAAACTAACAGTTTGCGTTACAGTAATACTACCGAACATGAGTACGACTTCTAATTTGGCAGAAACTCCGGCGACCGCTGATAGCTTGTCGGACTTCGCAACGCGGGCTCGCGTTTCTGTCGATGCCGCGCTCGATCGAATCCTCCCGCCTGAATCTGTTTCTCCCACAAAAGTTCATGCCGCCATTCGCTGGAGTGTTTTCGCCGGCGGCAAACGCTTTCGCCCGATGCTCCTGCTTGCCGTGGGCGAAGCTTTTGGCGCGACGCCGGAAACGCTCGTGCGCACCGCGTGCGCGCTCGAGATGATTCACACCTATTCGTTGATTCACGACGACCTGCCGTCAATGGACAACGACGATCTGCGACGCGGACGGGCCACTTGTCACATTCAATTCGGTGAGGCAACGGCGATACTGGCGGGCGACGCGCTGCAAACACTCGCCTTCCAGACAGTGGCGGAAGATGAAACGCTGGCAGCCTCGAAACGCGCCGGCTTGTTATCCGAAATCGCCAAAGCTTCCGGGACTCCCGGCGGGATGGTTGCGGGACAAGCGTGCGATCTCGAAGCTGAATCGCGAGAGGTTTCGCCAGGCGAACTGGAACAAATCCACGGTCTAAAAACCGGCGCGTTGATCATCGCCGCGGCGCGCTGCGGCGCCCTGATCGCTGACGCTTCCGCAATAGAATTGGCCGCCGTGACGAGCTATGCCGCGCAATTGGGTTTGTTGTTTCAGATCACCGACGATCTGCTGGATGTGACCGCGACGATCGAAACGCTTGGGAAAACTCCAGGCAAGGATCTGCGGTCGAACAAGGCCACTTATCCAGCGCTTTATGGAATGGACGCGACGCGCAGCCACCTGACCCGCGCCCATCAAGCGGCGATCGGCGCGCTGGAAGACATTGATCGACCGACGGGACTGCTGCGCGCGATCGCCGATTACATTTCGCAGCGCGAGGCTTAGGCCGTGGCGCTGCGGCTCTGCGCCTCTTATTAAGCTGCGGCCAGCCGCTTCTTTTAGGCTGGGCTCTGTTACGCTAACGCACTGCGGCGTACCGTTTCAACTCTGCGGGTGCGGAAGGCACGCCGAGCTGTTCAGTCAGCTAAAACATTGATGAAGCACACAATCACATCTATCATTTCCTCTCCCCACTCCTCCTCTTCCTTCTTACTTAGCCTCGTCGCGACTGTTGCCTTCTTCTCAGCTTGTCAGAAGTCAAATAAACCGGCAGCCGCATTCGACGCCTCCGCGCATCAAGTTGAAATACAGAAATGGCAAAGCGATCGTCTGGCTAGTTTGAAGAAGGAAGATGGCTGGCTCACTCTCGTCGGACTTTTTTGGTTGAAAGAAGGCGAGAATAAGTTTGGCAGCGATCCGAAGAACGCCGTCGTGTTGCCGAGAGATAAGGCGCCAGGCTTTGCGGGATCGTTGTTGTTGGAAAAAGGGCGCGTGCATCTGCTCGCGAAGCCCGAGACGAAAATTGCTGTGCGAGATCCGAAGGGCGAAGCAAAAGTTGCTACACCGATCACCAGTCTCGACCTCAAAGACGACAACGACGATGCCGGCCCGACCGTGCTGACCCTCGGCTCGCTGCTCATCAATGTCGTGAAGCGTGGCGAGCGCATCGGCGTCCGGGTGAAAGACACGGAAAGCCAAACGCGACGCGAGTTCAAAGGTCTGGATTATTTTCCGATTGATCCAAAGTGGCGCATCGAGGCTCGCTTCGAACCCTACCAGCCCGCCAAAACGATCCCGATCACGAATGTACTTGGCATGACTGACGACGAGACTTCGCCCGGCGCCTTCGCGTTTGAAGTTGATGGGAAGACTTACCGGATTGATCCGATTCTTGAAAAAGGCGAGACCGATTGGTTCGTGATGATTGCAGATCAGACCACCGGGAAAGAAACGTACGGCGCCGGCCGCTACCTGTACGTCACTCCGCCAGACGCGTCAGGCAAAGTGGTGATCGATTTCAACAAGGCTTACAGCCCGCCGTGTGCGTTTACCAACTTCGCGACTTGCCCGTTGCCGCCGCGGCAGAATCACCTGCCCTTTCGCATCGAAGCGGGCGAGAAGAAGTACGCGGGAACGGTGCATTGATCTCAAGAATTAATTAGCCGCGGATTTACGCAGATAAACGCGGATCAGAAGGACTAAGGCAACTAAGCTGAATGTCTGATCTGATCCGCGTTTATCCGCGTAGATCCGCGGCTACTTTTTCTGGATCAATAGCTCTCAGGCGCTACAGTTGGAAATCGATCCGCCGGACTCGCTTTCTTTTGCATCGCTCTCAACGTGTCAGGAATGAAGGACGTTATGTGATGAGTTTCCTCATGACCGTCAGCGAACGACTGGAAAAGTGAAAAGTCAGGCAGGGACAAACAACTGAGCGGCGACTGAATGTTGTAGCCGGTATCGATGCCGATGGCGCTGTGCGAGATGTAAATGCCGTGCCGGCCCACGCGCCCGCGCAAGGGCAAGAGCGGCGTCGGGGTGTGACCAAAGATGCAGGGCTTGCCGCGATAGTTTTTGTAAAACTCCATGTCGCGCATCCAGAGCAACGCCTGCGGCGCCGTGTCGCGCGGGTGCTTGGTGCGATCGAGTCCGGCGTGAACATAAATCGCGTAATCGTCTTCGTGGTAGTAAGGCAGCGCCTGAAAGAAATCGAGATGCTCCGAAGGCACGCTGCTTTCGATCTGCTGTCGCGCGCTGTCGAGATCCTGTTCCTTCGTCACCAGCAGCGCTTTCCCGGTGTACTGCTCGAAGGTGCGCTCGCCGCCGGTGACGGGCGTAATCCAGAGGTTCGCGCTGCCTTCGATAAAGTCCAGCAGCATCTGTTCGTGATTGCCGCGCAGGCAAAGCACTCGCTCCGGGTTCTCGCGTTGTAGTTTCATCACCAGCTCGACACAGCCGGGCGCGTCGGGACCACGATCGATCAAGTCGCCCAAAAACACGAGTGTGTCCTGCGACTCATCGCGCGGAATAATGTCGAGCAGCCGTTGCAGTTGCGCGCGACGCCCGTGAATATCACCGACAACAAAAGTTTTCATGCAGCAGTTCCCTCGCGCTCCTGTAGCGATGCCCTGACTCTTTGCATCATTTCCTTAAAGCGCGGGTCGTTGTGTAAATCCGTCCAATTAGGATCCGACTCAAACCAAAGATAATTATCGTTGCCGAGGTTGATGGCCTTTTGCAGCCACTCGAGCGCCAGCACTTGCCGCCCCTGTAACAAATATGCCGACGCGAGCCAGTAAGCGATATCGTGATCAGCGGCTGCCGCGACTCTCACGCGCTCAGTCAACTGTTTGTTGGCGAGCTCGTGTTTGCCCTGCGCGCTCAGGCAAGTCGCCAGAATGGGCCGAATGCCGTCCATTTGCGGATGACGTTCGAGCACGTCCTGCAGAATGCGCTCAGCCGCGTCGACCTCACCTCGATAATACAGCACGCGCGCCTTGAATGTTTGAATCAGCGGGTGATCGTGTTCCAGTTCCTCGCCCTGATTGATCTCGGCGAGCGCCTCTTCGTAGCGTCCCTGGTACATGAAAATACGCGCCCGGTGAAAACTGGTCACTACGCGCTCGTTCGGATTCAGCCGCACCATGCGATCGAAACTCCTGAGCGCGCGATCGTAGTCGGCATCCAAACGCGCCAGGTAGCCGCGCGTGAAATGCACCCCGACGTCGTTGGGATATTCCTCTCGCAGCAGCTCGATCTCTTCGCGCGCCTTTGGTTTTTGCCCGTTGGTTATGTAGATAAAAATCATGTGCATGCGCGCTTCCAGCAGTTTCGGATCGATGCGCAGCGCTTTGTCGAATTCGGCCTGGGCCTTTTCGTAGTCGTGCGGCTCACCCAGTCCTTTGAGGACGCGATTGATGTAACAACTTCCCAGGCCTGAATGCGCGAGCGCGAATTTGGGATCGAGCTCGGTGGCGCGCTGGAAATGGCTGAGCGCTGAATCGAGGTCGGCGCGATCGATGCTGTGATAAATAAACTGGCCCATGCAGTGGCGCCCGCGTAAATACTCTTCCGACGCAGCCGCGTCGGTAGTCGTGCCTTTCGCCAGGTTAACTTTTTCATCCGGACTCAGCTCGATACGCAGGCCATCCACGATGTGCCGCACGATCGTATCCTGCACGCCGATGATGTCGCTGGCGTCGGCATCGATGCGATCGCTCCAGAGAATTTCTCCGGTGCGCACGTCGAGCAGTTGCACCGTTACACGCAAATGGTCCTTCACTCTCAGAAAACTGGCGGTCAGTATTGCGTCAACATTCAACTCGCGGCCAACATCGCCGGGGTCAAATTGCTGGCCCTGGTATTTCACAATCACTGACGAGGGACGAACCACGAGCGCGCGCACTCGCGCCAGTTCGGTGATCACCGCATCGGCGAGCGAGAATTCATAAAACGCGGTTTCCGGATCGCCGCCGGTGTTTTTGAAGGGCATGATGGCGACGCTGGTGCGCTCGCGGTCGCCAAAGGTTGTGGGAGTTTCGTGCGTGTCGTGCGGCTCTGACACGCTACGGCCGCGGGATGACGAACCGCCCGAGGTTTCGCCGCCCGTGAGACTCTTGAACCAACGCTTTGCTTTGGCCATCGCACCTTCGCCGCCGAGATGGCGCGGCGCAACGGGCAAGCCGCTCTCGTCGATGATCGTGCCGCCGGTGAGGGCGATGTCGCGGATCACCGCGCGCAGGTCGTCGCGAAACTGCGATACCTGCTGGTAGCGATCGCGCGGCTGCTTCTGCAATGCCTTGTCGATTATTTGCTGCAGACGCGCGGGCACCGGATCGGGCCGGACCTGGTTAATCGGCGCCGGCTGTTCGTGCAATACCGCATGTCTGACGTCAACCGCCGTCTTGCCTTTGAAGGGCCAGGTGCCGGTGAGCATCTCGTAAAGCAACACGCCGGTGGAAAAAATATCCGCACGCGCATCGACGCGATCGCCGCGCGCCTGTTCGGGCGCGGCGTAGGTCGCAGTACCGTAAGGTATGCCAACTTCAGTCAGCTCGGTGTGATGAATTCCGGAAGTGCGGGCGGCGTCTTCGTCCAGCAGTTTCGCGAGACCAAAGTCGAGTACTTTAGCCTGGCCCTTGCCGGTGACCATCACGTTGCCGGCTTTGATATCGCGATGAATTATTCCCTGGGCGTGCGCCGCGGCGAGGGCGTCAGTTACCTGAACCGCTATGGAAAGCGCACTCTCCAGCTGCAAGGGCTTGCCGTGGACCAGCTGGCGCACGTTGCGGCCGGGAATGTACTGCATCGCGATGAAGTGAATGCCGTCGATGACGTTGAGATCGAAAATTGTGCAGATGTTGGCGTGGTCCAGGGCCGAGGCCAGACGCGCCTCGCGCTCGAAGCGTTTGACGTTTGCTTCTTTGGCGACCAGTTCTTCCGGTAAGACTTTGATAACGACGGTGCGGCCGAGTTTGGAATCAACGGCTTTATAGACCGTGCCCTGCCCGCCCGCACCGAGCTTCTCGAGAATCTTGTAATTCCCTAAAGTTGATCCAACCATGAGGGTTTTGTTGCTTACAGCTTATTTAACTCCATGGCGTTGCGCACCGCAACCACTGGGACCGCGGGCGTCCCGCCCGCTGCGAGCGCGAAGCGCCGAGCATGCACTCTAATCGAACTCCTCCGCGACGTCGCGCATCTGTCGATGCTCGCGGCGGGCGGGACGCCCGCGGTCCCGGTAAACGTTGTCTTCAGGCACAGTTGAGTCTATCTTTATCCTGATTTCCCGTCTCTCCCGGCCACGCCATGACAATCAAAGCCTTAATCTCGACTTCTCTGCTTTGCGTCGTTGTAACGTTCACAGCGTTTCCGACTGCCAACGCCCAGCTCACCGAAAAGGAAAAGCAGGAAAAGGAAGCGGAACGCAAGCAGCAACTCGAGAAAAAGGCTTATGGGCTCGTCGAAGAGATCGCTGCCGGCGCGCTCAGTCTTAAGTTACCTGAGAACCGTGTCTACCTCCTGGCCGCGGCCGCTGAACTGCTCTGGGACCACGATCAGCCGCGCGCGCGCAGTCTTTTCTGGGACGCTTCAAACACGTTGATGTTGATGGTTCCTCCTCCGCGTGCAGAAGACAAATCCGCGAAACCGGCGCCGCAGAACAGAGAAGAAGCTCAAGCGCTCTACTACGCCCTGTCCGCACTGAAGCAGGAATTGTTAACCCGCGTGGCGCGTCGAGATCCGCAACTCGCGCTCGAACTGCTGCGCAGCTCGCGGCTGCAATTGGTAATTCCCGCTAATGAATCAGCGCGCGGCTTTGGAATTCCTGATGATGTAACTCTCGAGCAACAGATTGCGGCGGAAGGCGCCGCGCACGACCCACAGAGGGCTCTGCAAATCGCTCGCGAGAGTCTGTCGAAGGGCCTTTCGTTTCGAGCCCTGGAGTTGCTTTACAAACTGAACCAGAAAGACGGCGAGGTGGCTTCGAAGTTTGCGGGCGACGTCATTGATAAATTGCGCGCCAGAAATCTTGCCGCCGATCCGGCCGGTGGTAGCATCGCGGTCTCGCTTTTGAATATCAGCCGCGAACCCACCGTGCCGCCGGAAAAGCTTCCCGGAGGCTGGCGGCCACTCAAGCTCGACAAGGATCAAAAGCGCGACCTGGTGGACATGATCACGAATGCCGCGCTCACTGGTTCCGCCAAAACGGATCTGCTGTACGACCTCGACGACGTGATGCCGGAGATTCAGGAGTTTGCTCCCGAGCGGGTCGCGCTGCTGCAAAGAAAGATTGCCAGCTTTAACCAAACTCTAAACAAGGAACAGCGGCTTTCGCACGAATATTACTCGCTCGTGCGCAATGGCACGCCTGAAGAGATTCTAAAGCTCGCTAACACGGCAGGCGACCGTGAACGGCAGTCGATGCAGCAACAAGCTGTGGCAATAGCAGTGACGCGCGGCCGAGCGGATGCGCTTCGCGAGTTTATTAATCGTGAAGTAGAGGAGTCGCAGCGTAAGAGCCTGCTCGACGCCCTGGACACTGAAGAAATCGACGGCGCTGCTTACAGCGGCGACTCTGAAAGCTTGCAGAAGCTTTTGCCGAAGATCGGGCGCAAAGAAGAACGTGCGCGGGCGATGACCATGATGGCGCTGGCGCTCGAAAAGAAAGGCGATCACGACGAAGCGGTAAAGCTGCTCGACGAAGCGCAAACGATGATCAAGACGGATCTGAACAGCGAGACGCAAACAAACGCTTTGCTCTCGCTGGTCGGCGCTTACGCTCTGGTGGAACCGGCAAAGGCTTTCGTTATAGTCGAACGCACTATCGACCGCGCTAATGAGCAAATAGCCAGGCTGATCCTGTTAGACAAGCTTTGGAAAAGCGGTGCAATTAAAAAAGGCGAGATCAAGATGCAGAACAGTGGAGTGATGCCGGTGGAGTTCGCGGTTTTCAAATACGGCAAGGGCGTCGTCGCACTGGCCAATGCTGACTTCGATCGCACCCGGGCAGCCGCAGATCGTTTTGAACGCAATGAGCTGCGCTTGATGTTTAGGCTGCTCGTAGCGCAGGCGCTGCTGCAAAAGCCGCAGGAAAATTAGCCGCGGATTTGCGCGGATGAAACACGGATCTAAAAAACCGGCAGTGAGGTTGAATTACTAAACCCCTTATTTGCTCTTTCAGATCCGCGTTCCATCCGCGAAAATCCGCGGCTAACTCCTCCTCAATTCGCAATCCCCATCTGCCAAAGCATGTACGCGTAGTCAAACGCCACGTCGTGCAGGAAGTCGTAACGACCGGACGAGCCGCCGTGGCCGGCGCCCATATTCACTTTCAGCAAAAGCGGATTGTTGTCGGTCTTCAGATCGCGCAAACGCGCCACCAGCTTCGCGCCTTCCCAGTAAGGCACCTGGCTGTCGTTGAGCGAAACCTTCACCAGCATCGACGGATAATTCTTCGCGGCCACGTTGTCGTACGGCGAATACTGCTTCATGTAATCGTACGCCGCTTTCTCGTTGGGATTGCCCCACTCGATGTATTCGCTGGTGGTCAACGGCAGTGAAGCGTCGAGCATGGTGTTGAGCACATCGACAAAAGGCACCTGGGCCACCACCGCCTTGAACAAATCGGGACGCATGTTGGCAACTGCGCCCATCAACAATCCCCCGGCACTGCCGCCCTGGATCACGAGTCGATCGCTCGAGGTGTATTTGTTCTTCACTAAGAAATCGGCGCTGTCGATGAAGTCGGTAAACGTATTCATCTTCTTCATCATGCGTCCGGCTTCGCGCCATTCCTCGCCCAACTCGCCGCCGCCGCGAATATGCGCGATCACGTAAACCACGCCGCGATCAAGCAGACTCAAGCGGTTCGAGCTAAACGTCGGCGCGATTGAAATGCCGTATGAGCCGTAGCCGTAGAGCAGCAGTGGCGCCGAACCGTCGAGCTTCGTGCCGTTGCGATAGACCACCGAAAGCGGAATCTTCGTGCCGTCAGTAGCGGTGGCAAACAAGCGCTCTGACTTGTAATTGGTTTTGCTGAATCCGCCGGGCACTTCGGTTTCTTTCAGCAGCGTCGCCTTGCCGGTGTTCATGTCGTAATCAAAAACGGAACTCGGCGTCACCAGCGACTGGTAGTTATAGCGAATTACGTGCGTGTCATATTCGCGATTCTGCGCCAGCGAAGCCGCATAAACTGGCTCAGGAAAACTTACCGTCCGCAGTTTCTTGTTTTGAAAGCTCATGAACTCGAGCTTCTGCAAACCTTTTTCCCACTCTGACAAAACCAGGTGATCCGCAAACAGATCGAGGTCTTCAACTTTCACGTCAGGCCGGTGCGCGATGATTTCCTTCCAATTCGCCTGTCCCGGATTTGCTTCGGGCGCTGTCACCACGCGAAAGTTCTTCGCGCCCTTGTTGCTGCGAATGTAAAAAAGATCGCCGCGGTGATCGACGTTGTATTCATGATCCGCTTCACGCGGGCTGATGATTTTCAATTCCGCTACCGGATTGTTCGCCGGCAGGTAGCGCCACTCGGTTGAAGTTTTACTTTCCGAGCCGAGCAGAATCACGGCCTTGTCGCGCGTGCGTGCTGTTCCGATATCGAAAAGCTCGTCCTTCTCTTCAAACACCAGATCGGTTTTGTCACTGCCGAGGACGTGGCGGAAGAACTTGTCAGACCGCTTGGTGACGGCATCTTCCGTCGTGAAGAAGATAGTTTTGTTGTCAGTCGCCCAGGCAACATTGCCGGCGCGTT
>Ga0207650_10000982_pt1 | contig 21412 bp, 17 predicted proteins | sample KBSS63metaG_FD_184325 | JGI IMG/M metagenome (GOLD analysis project Ga0207650, IMG submission 184325) | Switchgrass rhizosphere microbial communities from Kellogg Biological Station, Michigan, USA - KBS S6-3 metaG (SPAdes) (version 2) | ecosystem: Host-associated > Plants > Roots > Rhizosphere...
GACCGACCGGGCAAACACCACCTTCGTAACTATGACGACCAGTCAGCCAGGTCTTGTTGATTTTCGAAATTTCCGCGGTCAGCCCGTTCTTTCGGTCGCTGGATACGGCAAGATGCGGCCGGTCGCTGACAATGGGACGGAACAGGGTCGAAACACCAACCGGCGCGTCGACCTTCGCATAATCATGTATACGCCAAGCAAGTCGGCCGAGATCGACCGCATTCGCCAGGCACTTGAGCAAAAAAAACGATCCGGGGTTCCGAAATGAGCCTTTCAGATGCCTTGGGCCGACAGCAACGATTTTCGGCACCCGCTCTCCCCGCTTTAAACAGCCTGACATCGAAGACCGAAAGCATCCTGTCTCGATGGTCCGACGTTGTTACCAACACACCCGAGCGTGACAGAGAGAGACTGGTTGCAGAAGTCCGCGATCGCTTTGAGCGCAATGCTTGGGACGATACAAGGATGTCATTGGTCACGTCGGCTGGGCGTGCTCTCTTCGACGAAGAACGCTGCCAGCGGCCAGACCTCTCAGAGCTTCGCAAATTCTATTTCGACGAAACGCGCGCGTCGACTCGCCAAGGTTTTCTTGGAGCCATGTTCTCGGTCTACATCAGTAGCTTCGTCAGCGGCGCGGCCCACACCAGAGAACTTTCCTCGGCACTCAGGGACGTGCAAAATCGACTAGGCGCGCGATGGAAAGCGCTACTGTCCGCTATCCCCGACTTGCTGGAACCTGCCTTTGCTCACGAGGCAATCGCGCATCGAATGCTTGATATGTCCGACCCGTGGACTGGGCTTAGATCCATCGGGCTGCGTAGTCCGCATGCTCCTGGAATAATGAATGAAGCGCACTTGGCCTATGTCAGGATGTTACAGCCGAAATTGTTCGAACGCTCGGAAATGGAAAAGCTCATTGCATGGCTGAAACCAGACAGACAAGAGGCCAAAGTCTCTGGTGCCGGTGAAGCGATCTCCGCCCTTCTTGGCCACTGGATAGATAACGCGCCCGCTGCAGACGATCTGAGATACCTTACCGAGAACCTCGTCGGTCTTTACGGTGATCCCAGAGTGCAGCGGGGTGGAGCCTGGGCAGCCGTGCCAGAAAGTCATTTGGCCGTGGTGATGCGATGGCTGACCGGAGAGAATATCCGTTTTTTCCTCGATGTCGTCTCAAAGGTCGAGCGGAGCCACATGTGGGAACCACGCCGGAATTTCTGGCTGGGACTTCACGAGCAGGGTAGGATCGATGCGGCGTGGGTGGCATTTAGCGACGAAGGCGAGATAGAGGCCAGAAAGCGTAGCGAAAGCTCGAACAGCCGCGGCACGTTGCGCTTTGGTCGCCAGATGGCAGGTGGGTCCCGTATCAACACTTCGCTTCTCATCCTGAAAATTGGACGGAAAATTGTCGTCGAGGGTTCGCACAATTATAAAGTTCACATTTTCGACAGCTCAAACAAGCAGGCCCCAGCGCTCTATCAGTTGGAGTATGATTGTGAAGAAATCCGAACAACGCCCGGTGCGAAAGACAGGTCTCACATTGGGCATTGGGAGGGCTGGGTCTTGGAAAATGTATAGGGGCCTTCAAAGTGGATTTTGACGTTAGCTTTACAGAAGACGACATAACGCTGGTAGCTTCTCAAAAACGACCCGGGATCCTGGGCCGATTGATAAGCCAAGCTCCCGCAAAAGACCTTGGTCATTTGCCGCAGGAAGACCGTGCCCTGATATTCGCACTGGCTGATTTGCGGGCCCTCGCCGATACCCAGGCAGCCGAGCTTGCCATTTCGCCCACGAAGATCGTGATGCCTCATCGGCTCGCCGCGGCACTTGATTCCGCCACGGCAGAGATACTGGGACTTCCTCCTGTCGTCGATCTGGTGTTCCGTACCGATGCGGAAGGTATTATAGGCTCCTCCAATTTCCGTTTACGTCATGAATGGTTCAAGAACGGTCAAAGACAGATGCCGAAGCGGACCGGCGCAATTCTTCATACTGCGGCCGGCCTGAGGCGGCTTCCACTTTGGCTGCTTGAAGCCGTGGAGGTCGCCGAGAACCACGAGCCAGGTCGCGGCGATGCAGCGGACTGGGAAGCGCTTGCGCGTTTTCGAAAATCCCTTGACCCTGGCGTTTCCCACGACGCGAGCTACTACGCACGCGTTTCCATGACGGACTTTCTATCCGGCCTGGAGGTCAGACTGGCGGACCGTTTCTCGATTTCCCCACGTGGGGAGACAGATTTTGACGTAGTGCCGTTTTCCGGTCAACGGCTTTCCGCAAATGGTCACGATACCGACGACGGTAACATCTCCGAGGAGATGGGCGAACTTCAAGATGCCGATCTTCAAACATTTCAGACTCGGCTGCGTCAGCGCGGTGCACTTCCTGCGTTTCGGCTCTCGCCTGGAAGTTATCTGGTCATTGACCAATCATCCGCACCTGCTCTCGCTGTCATGGCGGAAATGCAGCACGCCGAACCGGCTGAACGCGCTGCATTCATTCGAAACCCGACGCCTAGACTTACAGAAGCTGTCGAAACGTCGCTGAGAGAAAAGGGGAAATTATCTGGCCTCAGTCCCCAGGCAGAACAGGAGTTGATCGAGAATACCGTCGGGCCGATGCTCATCGAGACCAAGGAGTTCTCGGAGAGGGTGACTGGTGTCATCGCGTTTGAAAAGATGGCGATTGACGTGATGGAGTCCAGCGGAACGACTTGGCTTCCCGAAGACTTTAGTCGTCGGATCGTAGAAGCACTCGCTACTATGCCCAAAGCCGATCTGGAGTCGCTGCGAGCAAAGGTGGCGTCCGCCATCGATGAACAACTTCCTTCGGTCTCCATTGCCAACATAGATCTGCCTGCGCGTCCGGATACCCTGAAGTTGATAGATGATAAATTAGCTCAAGCTGATGGCTCACTTGAGACTGTCGCCAATGATGAGCCACCTGCCAAGCACGGTCCTATCGTCCTTGAGTCGGAGGTGAATTTCGAGGAGCTAAACTGGCACGCCAAGTTGAGACCGCGACTGCCTCTTATGGGCGATGAAGTGCCGGCAAATGTTCGCACGCCCCTGAAACCATATCAGCGGGAAAGTCTCACGGGCCAGATCAACGCTTGGAAAGCCGGACTGCCGGGAATTCTGAACGCGGACGAGCAGGGACTTGGCAAGACACTTCAGACCATAGCGTTTATTGCGTGGCTCAAAGCCAATATGGCGAAGCCAGAGGCCACAAATCGAGGACCAGTTCTCGTCGTGGCACCCACGTCTCTGCTTGAAAACTGGGAGCAAGAAGTTTCCAGGCATATGGTTGAACCTGGTCTCGGCCATCTCATTCGGCTTTACGGCAGTAGCTTGGGTGGCCGAAGATTAACCGGCGCTAAAGGCCGCGATACGGACAATGGCGAAGCTAAGTTGGACCTCAACACGGTTCACGAGGCTATCGAAGAGGGACGTGCTCACCGTTTTTGGATGCTGACCACGTACACCACCCTGACAAATTATCAGCATTCGCTTGGACGAATTCCATTTTCCGCGGTCGTTTTCGACGAAATCCAAGCATTGAAGAATCCCATCAGTCTGCGTGCGGTCGCCGCCAGGGCTATCAACGCTGATTTTCGGATTGGGTTGACGGGAACGCCGATCGAAAACAGTACCGTCGACCTTTGGGCTATTATGGATCAACTGGCTGCCGGCTCTTTGGACAGCCTCAAAGATTTCAGAGAACGCTACGGCACACCAGATGCTGCCAATATGGCAGAACTTCATTCTCGTGTGTTTCGTTCCAATGGTGCTAATCCACCCTTGGCTTTCCGCCGACTGAAAGAAACGGTTGCAAGTGACCTGCCAAAGAAGTCGCGAAAAATTCATCCAAGGCTGATGCCCGACATTCAGGCTCTGGCCTACGACGATGCCAGACTGAAACTTGCTACCGGTGGCCTTGGTGCGCAATTGAAAATGCTGCACCACATCAGAAGTGTATCAGTACACCCAGCACTCGATGTCGCGCAATCGGATGCCGAATTTATTGCTACATCAGGACGGCTAAACGGTGCGATTGATATCTTGAGGGACATCAAAGCGCGTGGCGAGCGGGTTCTGGTCTTCATAGAACACAGAAAGATGCAGTATCGGTTTATCGAGTTGGTGCGATCGGAATTTGGGTTAGCCAGGGTCGATCTTATCAACGGAGATACGCCAATCCAGCAACGCCAAGCGATTGTCAATCGATTCCAACGGCACCAAGAACTCGACGGTGGTTTCGATATGCTTGTCTTGGGACCCAAAGCCGCTGGCACAGGTCTCACTTTGACGGCCGCCACACATGTCATTCATCTCTCTCGATGGTGGAACCCTGCAGTCGAAGAACAATGCAACGATCGCGTCCATAGGTTGGGACAGACTCGGCCTGTGACCGTTCACGTTCCAATGGCGGTTCATTCCGGATATCGAGAGCAATCCTTCGACTGCCTGCTTCATAGCCTCATGATGCGGAAGCGACGACTTGCCAGTTCGGCACTATGGCCGATGGCGGACACCGAGGACGATCTCGCTCAATTGCAGAAAATGATGGTCGCGGAAAAGACCGGTATCGTCAGTGAACCGCTGCGCGAAGCAATGGAAGCCATGTTCGCCCGGGACCGAATGGAATTGCCGCCGTCCTCCTCAGATGGTTCGATAGAGTTTGCTTAGCTTCGTGAACGAGGTCAAACGCCTCGAGCAATGCGCGGCCCCATTTACGGTGAGTCATAGAATTGAATAGGCTTTAGATAATGAATCCACATATAGATATGGGCTTCGACAGCTCATATGACGTCCACGTTCGGAAAGGGTTGATTATTGATAAGCCTTGGATCAGCTTGATTTTAAGTGGCCAGAAAACGTGGGAAATGCGTTCAAATGTAACATCTCACCGCGGATGGTTCGGGCTGATTTGGAAAGGCATGGGAACAGTTTACGGGGTGGCACGCCTCACTGACGTCGGGATTGCCCTAGCGCCAGCTGAAATGATTGAAACCTTTGAATATCACCAGATTCCGGAGGCGATGATACGTTCGGGGGAAGTATCGAAATGGAATGTGCCTTGGAAAATGGCGGATGTCCGTCGGCTTCCTGTCCCCGTTAGATATAAACATAAAAACGGCGCGGTGACTTGGGTCGAATTCGATGATGGGGTATCTCACGCCATCTCAGCGCAACTCAACAGGATATTTTCAGATACTCCGTCCCGTCCGGTGCAGCCGGCCGAGTCCAAACCTTTTTCAGACGAGACTTTCCCGAAGTCTCTAGGAAAAGTGGAGATCACACAAGGCAACATAGATCATGATCACATTTACCTGCGCAGTTTCTTTGATCGGTTCCCGCATGACGCGATAGGCGGCTCAAATAAATCCAGCAAAGCTCCTCGCAATATTCTGGTTGATTGGGGAGCTGATTCTTGGATCGAGACCGACCTCGACGGTAGCAAGAAGTTCTTTCGGGCGAGGAGCTGGATCGCGTCCTTTTTTCAAGCAAATAATGCCCGCGCCGGAGACACCGTTTCGGTGGAAGAAATGTCGCCGTATCGCTACCGCGTCCGACTCCACAAGCGACCAGCTTAGCTCACCCTTTATTGAAAATAAGCCGACGACGATTGGTCAATTCCAAGGCAGAACATTTCGATTCCTCCGCAAACGTCGTTATAGTAAGTAACGGGGGGACTGGGTTCCAAATACGATGACCGTCGTTTGCACGACGATCAATATGAAGACGGCGCTGTGGCGGTATCCACAGCAGCTGAAGAGGATTTGGTTCAAGGCCTGCACTGAGTGCCAGCACTTTAGGACGGGGGAAAGCCAGGTTCTTTACCGAGATGCCGCTTGGCACGAAACGGAAATAGACCATCGGCATATTTACGAACCAAGTCTTCGAACACATCCTCGCTCTCCCGAACACTGAAACCCTGCCCCTCAAGGTAATCAACGATTTCATCCCGAAGCCGGTCCAAAACTTTGCGCCCGCCCTTGCGGCTCCGAAGACCCATGATCATCTGCCAGAGCAACATCCTGGCGATATCGTCTCTCGAAGGTCGCCGGGCCTGCTTGGCACCCTCTCTGACCCTTCGTTGGCGCTCCTGTTGTTCCGCTTTCGTTGAAGTTTGGACTGCCTAGGCATGAGTGATCTCCGGGTTGAGCCCAAGCCTGCAACGCCATCATGCAAGGTACAAACGGCGTTTGGGTTCCTCGCACCTCGTGTCTCGAAGCTGCGAAATTCCGCTCCTTCAACGCGGCAATAAAATCGGCAAATTGATTGCTGATTCTCGCTTCTATAGCTATGATAAACCTCCTCTATTTATTGAAAACGAAAGCGGCAAAATGGTCTCGCTTGCAAGCATGGAACCGCTGTTCCCTGAAACCAACCGCGAGTTGGAAGACCTGGCAATCGAGCTGACGGCGGCCGCCAGTCGTTTTGCCGCTCGTCTGCACCCAGTTTTGCGCGCATCGGTTGGCGATCTGGTTCGCTCGATGAACTGTTACTATTCGAACCTCATCGAAGGCCACAACACGCTTCCGGTCGATATCGATCGTGCGATGGCCGGCGAGTATGCGCTGGAGACTGAAGCGAGAAACCTGCAGCTCGAAGCACGGGCCCACATAGAGGTTCAACAGCTCATCGACCATGGGGAGATGCCATACCCGGTCCTGTCAGTGGCGGGTATCTGCTGGCTGCATGGCGAATTCTGCAAACGGCTGCCGGAAGATTTGCTCATCGTCGTCAACCCCGACAATGGCGAGGAAATTAGAATGGTCCCCGGTGAGCTACGGACGCGACATGTCAGGGTTGGCGACCATATTGCGCCGGAACCCGAGATGATCGGGCCGTTGCTTCATCGTTTTGTCGAAGCCTATTCCATGAAAATGCTTTCCAAGCTTCAGAGGATCATCGGCGTTGGAGCGTCCCATCATCGCCTCGCCTGGATTCATCCCTTCTTTGACGGCAACGGTCGCGTCGCCCGTTTGTTTTCACATGCGCTGCTACGGGACCTTGGGATAGGCTCGGAACTCTGGTCCGTGTCGCGCGGCCTTGCCCGAAACGTTGGCGACTATAAACGCTTGTTGGCGCGAGCAGATCAGCCGCGTCGCGGTGACCTCGATGGACGCGGCAACCTGACGCAAGTAGGCCTGACCGATTTCACAACTTTCTTCCTAACGTGCTGCCTCGATCAGGTGACGTTCATGGAGAGGTTGCTTCAGCCCGAGGAGCTACTGAACCGGATCGAAATTTGGTGCACCGAGGAAGTGCAGATACAGCGCCTATCCAAGGGCAGTTGGCCGCTGCTGCGCGAAGCGGTGCTGGCAGGAGAGTTTTCCCGATCACAAGCGCAAGCTCTAACCGGCTATCAGGAGCGACAAGCCCGTACTGTTCTAGCAGTCCTGCTGGAACGTGGCGTGCTTGTATCCGACAGCCCCAAGGGCAAAGTCCGCCTCGGCTTCCCGCTCGATACCATCGAGCGATGGCTTCCAAGCCTCTACCCTGCGGTTCGGTAGTCCAGACGTTTGACAGGGCGCAAACGCCGTACCCCCTAGAATCGCCACATTTTATTCTGGAAACAGACGTTTACACCTTGGAATCGCGCCAATGCAAATTGAGGTAAATCGAAACGAGCTGCCCGTAATTTATTGCGCAGTGATTTCATCAGAGCTGGCTCGGGAAATCTGCACAGGGGGGATAAGTGGAAACTCTGCCTGACTTCGGCTTAGATGCCGGGAACAGGAGATACCATGACGAGACGACCGCGCCGGAACCACAGCCCGGCTTTCAAGGCAAAGGTGGCACTTGCCGCTATCCGAGGTGAGCAGACGCTGGTGGAATTATCCCAGCAGTTCGATGTGCACGCCAACCAGATCAAACAGTGGAAAGATCAGCTTCTTGAGGGGGCGACGGGCTTTTTCGGCGATGAAGCGAAGGCGGAACCGGCGGGTCCGACCGTCGACGTCAAAACGCTGCACGCTAAAATCGGGGAGCTGACACTGGAGAATGATTTTTTAGCCGGTGCGCTCGGCAAGGCGGGATTGCTGGGCGGAAAGAAATGATCGACCGCAAGCACAAACTCTCCGTCGCACGCCAGGCGAAGCTTCTCGGCTTCAGCCGTGGAAGCGTCTATTATCTACCGCGTCCAGTGTCCGACAGCGATCTGGCCCTGATGCGGCGGATCGATGCACTGCATCTCGACTACCCTTTTGCCGGAAGTCGGATGTTGCAAGGGCTCTTGAGGGGAGAGGGGCTGGAAACTGGGCGGCTGCACGTCGCTACGCTGATGAAAAAGATGGGCATCGAGGCGATCTACCGTCGCCCAAACACCTCCAAACCAGCGCCTGGGCACAAAATCTATCCCTACCTCCTGCAAAAGCTGGCGGTTACCCGACCCAACCAGGTCTGGGCAATGGACATAACATATATTCCGATGGCGCAAGGCTTCGTCTATCTCTGCGCTGTCGTCGACTGGTTCAGCCGGAAGGTTTTATCGTGGAAGCTGTCGATCACAACGGAAGCGGCCTTCTGCATCGAAGCGGTCGAAGAAGCGCTCGCCCGCTATGGCAAGCCCGACATCTTCAACACGGATCAAGGCTCGCAGTTTACCTCGGTGGACTTCACGGAAGTGCTGAAGATAGCTGAGATCGCCATCTCGATGGACGGCAAGGGTGCGTGGCGGGACAACGTCTTCGTCGAGCGGCTCTGGCGGTCGATCAAATATGAGGAGGTCTACCTCCACGCCTACAAGACCGTGTCTGAGGCCCGCATCGGCATTGGCCGATATCAGAACTTTTATAACACCAGACGCCCACATTCATCCCTTGACCGGCAGACACCGGATCAGGCTTACTTCAACGCGCTGGCACCGATGATGGTGGCAGCATAATCGAGGCGGAAATCCACTTAGCAAAACGCCCGAAACTGTTCAGACAAGCCGAACCACCTCTCGGGGACAACTCTAGCCTGAAGGAAAGGGAGCAGATTTTGCTCGATCAAGCCCAAGTGTTCTGGCGCATGGCCGCTACTAGGTGAACGAGCTGAGGATGACACACCGGAATGGGCAATGGGTAATTGACACCCCAAACCAACGAGAACAAAATAAGCACATCACTCAGCTCGCGAACGTCCCCACCATGATCAGTGAAGCTTATCGGATCGAAGTAACTGACGACTTACCCGACCTTTCCCAGGTCACTCTTGGCGCTCACGGGGGCGACGTAATAGCAGCGTTGCGCGTGGTGATCGGGAACGTGTGTCCGCTCATGCTAACTCGACGCCGTGTCTCCGCTTAAAGGATGCGGCGTGGTGAGTGGCTGGGCACCCAAGCTACAGCGGGAACCGTAGCGATGAGGAACCATCGCGACATGGCCTTAGAGCACCTTCAGGCCAGTTTCGTTTTGTGTGCGCGAAGGGCAGCAGCTAGATGCGCATTAGAGTCTTCGCGAGTGGGAAGTGCTCAGCGCGAAGTGCAGCCAGTTAAAGAGCGAACAACAATAGTGGCGTGCCGACATGGACACCGATGACGCTGATACGCCTCAGGCTGGAATTCCCCCGAACGCCATTGCTTACAATGGTGTTATCACGCCCTATGGCGACGGGACGATCAACGGAGACGTTCTAAACGCGCACGCCCATCCCAGTGAAGATTACACGAAGACGGTGTCCACTCGCGCGGACAACCCACCACTGGGGGAAGCGTTTGTTATTGACGACCAGGGCGCCACTATCGCGGACGACGAGGGTCGCTACCTCGTCGCAGTCTCCACCCCAGCAACTCCCCCCGTGCCTGACGCGGGTCCGCTGTCATTCGCGTCCGACTCGAACTCTACGTTCGGAAATTTCACGTTTACTACCTCTCACAATCGTCCCGGCAGCAACAACTCGGCAGATTATGACGACGAAGCGCTGCCTGCAGAGGTCCGACATCGTGAAGTGCTTTATCGTCGTTTGGATGAGCTGGAAAGGCTACTTCGCTCTAGACCGCATGAACACCTGAACCGAAATCACAATAACCCGCCCGAACTTCTAGAGGTCGAAGCGCCCATCACGCAGACGCAATTTCGAGAATTGACGGATGCAATCAGTCAGCTTCGACATGAGGTCACAAGTGCCTCGCCCAACAAGCAGAATGTCGTGGCGCAAGCGTCGGTCTTTAACCGGCTCGGTGAGTTTTTAAAAACGACGCCTGGCATGTTCCTGGGATACACCGTCGCTGGCGTGGTGGGCAACCGCGCGGATGCGATAGTGATGAATTACTACCAGAATGTGCTTTCGATAGTTGTGTCGGTGGGCGAAACAGCAATGGCATGGGCGCACCAGTTGCCACACCCGTTCTAAGCGAAGTGCCATTTACTCATCATGCAGATGGGAGCGAATAGGAACATATTCCCGCCGCCGCCCAGGAGTCAGCGCCATGGTCAGCGGGGCCGCTGACCTTCGTGGCTGGCTTCAGTCGCTATTTGTCCTTTTGAAATAAGAGGACATACAGCAGAACTGCGACGTCAAATGCAAGCAGCCAAAGCGCCACCTGAGTTTGACCCAAGATAAACAGCAGGATAACCGCGCCACTGATCGTGATGTTTGCGGTCCATTTTTTACTCATTTTAAATATCTCCTTTAAAAAAACATCCCAAGAGAGATAGATCTTAGAAATTAAGGGCGTGACCAATGTTTCATTAAAATACACACTACTTCGATTGTCTTTTCTCGGGACGCTCAGCGGTAACTGCATGATCACCTTAGGTAGCGTTGAAGCCGACTCGATAAGCATTTTCGTAGCTAGGTTTGAGCGCTGCTAGCCATAAAGCAGTTCGCCCATCTGTGATGGGCAGCCGTGAGTGCTGAGAGAAATCATTTGGCATTTCAATTCTGCGATATCGTCACTACATTATTAGCATCGGCGATCCAAATTGGAGGCTTACGTGCTGGAAAAGCGAATATCTTTCCCCAACTTTCAAGATGAATTCCTTTTCCAATTTGCAATAATCGTGGGTGGTGACTTCGCAAAGCCCGTTACGGCAAAGGAAGTCGCTCGCCATGTCAGGGGCCGTTACCCCGAAAGTTGGGTTGACGCAGTTGCCTCGAACCTGTGTGAAGAAGAATTTTTGGCGCTCCGCTACAACACCGACACGTGGCCGGCGGAAGAATTCCCCCAGCAATTATACTCCCTGACCCAAGCCGGATTAAACGTCGCAATGCAGCACGGCGTCTACAACGGGCTCAACTTGTGGGAGGAAATTGACAAGCTAGAAGAGCACTCAGGCGGCGAGACTGCAGACACTGGTTTCATACCGCAAGGACCTGTGGTCAAGATCGATCGCACCGCCCCAGTTTTTATCGATCTTGAGCAACGTGTGAACGAAACCTGGGAACAGGCCCGAACAAACAACAGCATTAATAGCGATGTCGCAGGCGCTCGACGTGTGAAAGAATTGGAGGCAGGGATAGTTCTTTTAAAGGCAGACCAAGTGGATGTCGGGTTACTACGAAGAATTCTGTTGCCCGCGCTGACAGCCCTTTTGAAGCTGATCGGTGACGAAGGATTGAAGCAACTCATCAAGAGGGCGGTTGAGCTTTTAATTAAGTTCGTCACAGGACTGTAAACGCTCCGCCTGGAGCATACACCGAACTGTAACACTTATCCTTTTCTAATTTTACCTAAGAATTTGATTCTATTGAAAAAAACAAAGCTGGCTGGGGCGCCTGGATTCGAACCAGGGTATGACGGCATCAAAGGCCGTTGCCTTACCGCTTGGCGACGCCCCAGCATGGTCCGGCGACGCTGCCGCCGAACCGAGGCCTGATTAGCAAAGCATGGCCCGCGTCACAATCACTAAGTTTTGTGCAGCACGATATTTTTATGGACGCATCCGGGCGCTATGCTAGGGCGGGAGCGAGACCATCTTCGGATTGCCCGTGGCACCTGCCTCGGCGACAACCAGGCGCAATGACATGGCGAGCCCCAATTTCGACCGTTCCTTCGATCCGGCCTATGGCCGCGCCGTGCCCGCAGCTCCGGAGGTCGAAAGGCTGACGGTCAACAATCCGAGCGCCTTCACCTTTCACGGCACCAACAGCTATATCGTCGGGCACGGCGGATCGGTGATGGTGATCGACCCAGGGCCGGAAGGCGACGCACATTTCGATGCGCTGATGGCAGCGCTGGGCAGCCGCTCGGTCAGCCACATTCTCGTCAGCCACACCCATCGCGATCACTCGCCGCTTTCAAGGCGGCTGCAGCAGGCGACGGGGGCGCTCACCGTCGGCGAAGGGCCGCACCGGGCGGCGCGGCCGCTGCACGAGGGCGAGACCAACCCCTTCGACGAAAGCGCCGACCGGGATTTCGTGCCCGATATCGCCATCGGCGACGGCGAGACCATTGCCGGAGACGGATTTGCGCTGACGGCGCTGCTGACGCCCGGCCATTGCGCCAACCATGCCTGCTTTGCCCTCGAGGGCACCGGCATCGTGTTTTCAGCCGACCATGTGATGGCCTGGGCGACCAGTATCGTCGCGCCGCCCGATGGCTCGATGGCGGATTACATGGCCTCGCTGGAGCGGATGCTGGCGCGAAACGATAGCCTCTTCCTGCCCGGCCATGGCGGCCCGGTGCGCGAGCCCGCCGCCTTCATGCGTGGCCTGAGGGCGCACCGGCGGATGCGCGAGCGGGCGATCTTCGAGCGCATCAAGGCAGGCGACCGATCGATCTTCGAGATGGTTGGGGCAATTTACCGCGATACCGATCAGCGGCTGCACGGCGCCGCAGCGCTTTCCGTGCTGGCGCATCTGGAGGATCTGGTGGACAAGGGGACGGTCGCGACCGACGGGCCTCCGTCGCTGAACGGCACCTACCGCCCGGCCTGATCGATCTTGGGTCGCAACAATCATCTGATGAGGACGAGCATGCCACGCCAGCGAGACTTCAGCTATCGGGACGATGAAGCGGTCCCCGATTTCGACGACAGCCGACCGATCATCGTCTTCGACGGTCACTGCGTCTTCTGCTCCGCCTGGGTCCGTTTCGTCCTTAGCCAGGATCGGCGGCAACGCTTTCGCTTCATCGCCGCGCAGACGCCGCTTGGCGACGCGCTCTACCGGCATTACGGCCTCGACACGCGCGACTACGAGACCAACATGCTGCTCGCGCACGGCCGCGCCTATTTCAAATCCGACGGCACGATCCGCATGCTGACCGGGCTTGGCTTGCCCTGGTCGATGGCCGGCATTCTTCGTCTCATCCCCGGGGCGTTGCGCGATGCGATCTACGGTTTCGTTGCCCGCCGCCGCTTGCTCATCGCCGGCCGGCGCGATAGCTGCTATCTGCCGACGGCAGAGGAGCGCGGCCGCTTCCTGTCTTGACGTTCAATTGCCGACGATGCCGAGGAGCTCGGCATCCAGCGACTTCAGATAGGCCGCAGCGACTGAAGCGCTGACGCCGAGATCATGGGCGCCGTAGCGCGAGGCGACCCTGATGTCGACCAGCGTCGTCTCCGCCTCCTCATGCAGGCGGATCACCACATCCAGAGGCAGGCCGAAGATCTTCGTGCGCGTCTCGCCCTGCAGCGTCACGTCGTTGACGCGCTGGATCAGGGCGGCGATGGGATCGTTGTCCTCCAGCGTCGCCTCGGGTCGCGGAATCGGGATGGGGCCGATATCCGGTGCCCTGACGATGGGGCCGCCGCGCTGCGGCTTGGCCGGCAGATCGTCTATGGTCGGGTCACGTACTTCAGTGCCTTCCGCCTTGACGAGAACGATCCCCCGCTGGCGGGCGACCTTTCTGACGGCAAGCAGCACACGGTCCATTGCGCCTTCGTAGCGTCGGCCGGTCAGTTCGGGATAGGCAAGGCTCTGGGCCTGGCGGGTGGCGTCGGAGATCGTCGGATCGCGGCTCAGCCATAGTCTCTCAGGCCGCGGCGGGACCAGCCAGGCCGGCGCATCGGCGAGATCCGTCGTCACGTCGAAGAGCGCCGGTCGGGTGACGTAGCGCTCCGCCGCGAAGCCCAGCAGCGCCAGCGGCAGGGCGGCATAGACCAGCGTCTTGAGCGCCGAGACCCCGGCGACCGCACCGAACCGCCAAAGCTGGACGAGACCCGCGAAGGCAAGCAGCACGGCAATGAGGGCAAGGCCCGCAGACAGCAGCAGAAAGAGCACGAGGTAGGGCGTCGTCAGCGACCCGAAGCGGTGGCCGAGCAGCACCAGGATACACAGCACCAGCGCGAAAGCGGCCATCTGGTGCCCAAGGCGGGCGGCACGGGACAGGGGTCGATCAAAGCGAATGGTCATCAAGGGCTCATCGGATCGGTGCCGGGCAGGCAGGGCTTTCTCTGTGTAGAGCAGAAGCGGTGAAAACGAAACGGCTGGCTTGCCTGCGGTTGTTGACAGCCGGCGCCGCCGGCGCGCCACGGCCGGGAAAGGCTGCCTGGTAGCCGTTCTGCCGGGGAACCGCAGGGCGGAGGCTACTTTCTTAGAGCCGGGCCTTGAGCGTCGCCTGGGCGGCGGCAAGGCGGGCGATCGGCACGCGGAAGGGCGAGCAGGAGACGTAGTCGAGGCCGATCGATTCGCAGAAGTGGATGGATGTCGGGTCGCCGCCATGCTCGCCGCAGATGCCGAGCTTCATGTCGTTGCGGGTGCGCCGACCGCGCTCGGTGGCGATCTGTATCAGTTCGCCGACGCCATCCAGATCCAGCGAGATGAAGGGATCGCGCTCGATGATGCCCTTGCGCTGATAGGTCGGGATGAAGGCGGCGGCATCGTCGCGCGATATGCCGAAGGTGGTCTGCGTCAGGTCGTTGGTGCCGAAGGAGAAGAATTCGGCGGCTTCGGCAATGACATGGGCGCGAAGGGCGGCGCGCGGCAATTCGATCATGGTGCCGACGAGATAATCGATGGTCATGCCCGCCTCGGCCATGACCGCCGTGGCGATGGCATCGATGCGGGCCTTGACGTAATCGAGTTCGGATTTGAGGCCGACCAGCGGCACCATGATCTCGGGCACGACGGCGGCTCCCGTGGCGCGGGCGGCGGCGACGGCGGCCTCGAAGATGGCGCGCGCCTGCATCTCGACAATCTCGGGATGGGAGATCGCCAGGCGGCAGCCGCGATGGCCGAGCATGGGGTTGAACTCGTGCAGCGCGTCGACCCGCTGGCGCAGCGCTGCTTCCGGCATGTCCATGGCCGCCGCCACCTCCGATATCTCGGCATCGGTCTTTGGCAGGAATTCGTGCAGCGGCGGGTCGAGCAGGCGGATGGTGACCGGCATGCCGTGCATGATGGCAAAGAGTTCGGTGAAGTCTGAGCGCTGCATCGGCAGCAGCTTGTCGAGCGCCGTGCGGCGGCCGGCCTCGTTTTCGGCGAGGATCATCTCGCGCATCACATGGATACGGTCGCCCTCGAAGAACATGTGCTCGGTGCGGCAAAGACCGATGCCTTCCGCGCCGAAAGCGCGGGCGGCGCGGGCATCGGCGGGCGTATCGGCATTGGTGCGCACGGTCATCCGGCGGGTACGGTCGGCCCAGGCCATGATGCGGGCGAAATCGCCCGACAGCGCCGGCTGGGTCATCGGCACCGCACCCTTGACGACATGGCCGGCCGAACCGTCGATGGTGATGACATCGCCGCGCCCGAAGGTGACGTTCGGGCCGATCAGCCTCTCGTTGCGGACATCGAGGCGCAGATTGCCGGCGCCGACGACGCAGGGGATGCCCATGCCGCGGGCGACGACCGCCGCATGGCTGGTCATGCCGCCGCGGGTGGTCAAGATCCCCTCCGCCGCATGCATGCCATGGATATCCTCGGGGCTGGTCTCGACCCGTACGAGGATGACCTTACGGCCCTCCGCCTTGGCGGCGACGGCCTCGTCGGCGGAAAACACGATGGCGCCGGTGGCAGCCCCCGGCGAGGCCGGCAGGCCGTTGCCGACCACCTCGCGGTAGACGCGCGGATCGATGGTCGGGTGCAGCAGCTGGTCGAGCGAAGCGGGATCGATGCGGGCGACGGCATCCTCCTCGCCGATGACGCCCTCGTCCACCATGTCGACGGCGACCTTCATTGCCGCCTGGGTGGTGCGCTTGGCAACCCGCGTCTGCAGCATCCACAGCTTGCCGCGCTCGATGGTGAACTCGATGTCCTGCATGTCGCGATAATGGGCCTCGAGCCGGTCGCAGATGCGGGCGAAGCTCGAGAAGGTCTCGGGCATCAGCTTTTCCATCGACGGACGGTCGGAGCCGGAGGCGACGCGGCCGGCTTCGGTCAGGCTCTGCGGCGTGCGGATGCCGGCGACCACATCCTCCCCTTGCGCCTTGACCAGGAACTCGCCGTAAAGCGCCTTCTCGCCGGTCGAGGGATTGCGGGTAAAGGCAACGCCGGTGGCGGATTCATTGCCGAGATTGCCGAACACCATCGCCTGGATGGTGACGGCGGTGCCCCAGGCCTCCGGGATATTGTGCAGCAGCCGATAGGTAGCGGCGCGCGGGTTCATCCAGCTGGCAAAAACCGCGCCGATGGCGCCCCAGAGCTGCACCTCGGGATCCTGCGGAAAGCTCTTTCCGAATTCGTCCTCGATGACCTCCTTGTAGCGGAGCACGACCTGCTGCCATTCGCCGGCGGTGAGGTCGGTATCGACCTCGTGCCCGAGCCTGCCCTTCTCGTCCTCAAGGATTTCCTCGAAAACCTCGTTGTCGACGCCCATGACGACATCGGCATACATCTGGATGAAGCGGCGGTAGCTGTCCCAGGCAAAGCGCGGATCGCCGCTATCGGCGGAAAGCGCCTCGACGGCCTGGTCGTTGAGGCCGAGATTGAGGACCGTATCCATCATGCCAGGCATCGAGGCGCGCGAACCGGAGCGGACGGAGACGAGCAGCGGTCGCTCGGCGCTGCCGAAACGGCGGCCGGCGATGGCTTCCATAGGCTCGAGGCCAGCCATGACCTGGAGCTTCAGATCGTCGGGGAGTTGACGACCATTGCCGAGGTAGAGACCGCAGGCACTGGTGACGATGGTCAGGCCCGGGGGCACCGGAAGGCCGAGGTTGCACATCTCTGCCAGATTGGCACCCTTGCCGCCCAGAAACTCTAGCTCGCCAGCCCGGCCCTCCGCCTTGCCGTCGCCGAATGTATAGACCCACTTCACCATTGCTTACGCCCCTTGAAGGCCGATGGTAATCGATTGCGAGGGAATTGAAAGGCGACAAATGCGGCGGAATGTTGCAGTGCGGTAGGATTATCAGAGGTTTGGGGGATGGGTGACCGCCTCTCTCTTGCTGGCGAAGCCATAGCATAGCGGCCAAATGGTCGAGAATGATGCTCGTGGGACATTCTACACGGCGCTTCTCGCCAAAATTGGGGCCCGGATGCTGCTAAGACATCTGCATTCTGCCAATATCCCCATACTGCAGGGGCGTGCTGAACAAGCAGGTCGGCTCAAGATAAATCGTCTGCAACCTCGAACGAAACGGCCCTTCCCGGTGTTTAGCAAAGGCCACCAACGCACGAGGAAACCCCATGAAGTCTCTCATAGTGACTGGATTAGCCGTCGCCGCCCTGACGACATCGGCCTTCGCCCAGACGGCCGCGCCGCAGCCGGCTCCGCCTGCGCCACCGGCCGCCCAGGAAAAGGTAAACCCGCCGCCGCACCCGGTCGTGCCTGAGGTGATGAACGAGGCCAACGAAACGCCGCCCGCGCCCATGCCGGGCCGCGATGCCCCGCCACCCCCGCCTCCCGGCCCTCGCGAAGCCGGCATGCGCGGCCACCATCGCCCACCGCCGCCCTCGAAGGCTGCCCACTTCCGGATCGAGGACGGCCGCACCAAGATCGACGTCAAATGTGCAGACGATGAACCGACGAAGGTCTGCGCCGATACGCTGATGCAGATCATCGACAAGCTCGGCGGCGGCGCCTCTGCCCGTTCCGACGACGACCAATACTGAGCGATATCGTCCGGCCCATGGTCCGGTAAGTAAGCGCTTCGAACACCGCCGGCGTGTCTGGCGGTGTCTTTTGTTGAGAGCTTCTTTCCGGACAGGGTCGCCGTCATTGCGTAGGTCGCGCGTGCCGAGTTCGTTGGCACAGGGTGAGCCGGTAGCATACGCATGAAAAAGCCTCCCAGAACGCTTTACCGTTTCTGGAAGGCTTTTGCGACCGGCTAGGGGGGAACCGGTTGATTGAAGCAGAGGTCAACTGCTGGATAGATAACGGTTCATCGGCAAAAGGGTTCCATGGGAGGGCTGCACGTCAAATGAGCGGGCATCTTAAGCGCTCTCGTGGACGCGTTCGCGGAGTTGGCCGGCCACGGAGACCGCCGAGAGGCGCCCTTTCGGCCATGTCCTGTCCTCGTAGTCCTTCAATCGCTGGAACGCTCCGCTGCGGGGCGTGGCGGGCTCTATTCAAAGCGCCTGCCATCCCGCCACCAGCATCGAGGACGCGATGGCCGCAAGGCAGATGCCTGTGGCTCGGCCCAGCCATATCGTCACGCGGGGATTTGAGACGAGGTTATCGCGCGCGAGCGCCGCAGCCGAAGCAAGCCCGCCATAGATGACAAATTGCACAAGCATCGTCATGACGCCCATGACAACCGCTTGCGACCATAGCGGGCCATAGATCGGCTTCATGAACTGCGGATAGACCGCGAGAATGAAAAGCCATGCCTTTGGATTGAGGAGGCAGGTGACGATCGCCTGCAGACACACCTTTACCAAAGAGGAGGTCCCGGGTCCCTCGATCCGGTCGACCACGATGGCGCTGCGCATCAGCGAAATTCCGATCCAGATCATGTAGGCTGAGCCGATCATCAGCATCGGTCCTGAAACAGCCGGAAGCAGCCTGCTCAGACCGACCACGGCGATGGTGCCGAACAGCGTGTGGCAGAGACCGCCAGCCATCATGCCGAAGGTTGCCGCAAGGCCGGCCCGTCTTCCGCCCGTAAGCGCATTGGCAAGCACGAAGACCATGTCCATGCCGGGAACGGCGATGATGCCTGCCAGCAGGATGAAAAATAGCCAGAGATTTTGATCGTAGGTCATGTCAGTTGCGCCTCGTGCTGTGTCCGCCTGATCGCCGTAATATCGGCGGCTTTCAGGGTGTTGCTGCGTGCTATACAGAGGACCAACTGACAGCGATGTGTCAGTTGTGATGGGGCGACCGGGATGCGCAAGGCGTCGAGACTGTTTGAAATCATCCAGATCCTGCGGCTCGCCAGATCGCCCGTGACTGCGGCCGCGATGGGAGCGCGGCTGGAGGTGACGCAACGCTCGATCTACCGCGATATCGCCGCCCTCCAGGCCATGCGCGTGCCGATCGAGGGCGAACGCGGGATCGGCTATATCCTCAGGCCAGGGTTTCACCTGCCGCCACTGATGTTCACCGTTGAAGAAACCGAAGCCATCGTGCTCGGGATGGCGCTGATTGAGCGGACCGGCGACCTGGAACTCCGGAAGGCTTCCGCACAGGTGGTCGCCAAGATCGCAGCCGCTGTTCCCGTGCCGATGCGTCACGCCCTGTCGTCACCGGCACTGCATGCATGGGGCACCGCTGCCCGCGTCCCCGAGGCTGCCGATTTCGCGCTTGTCCGGCGCGCCATCCGCGATGAAGAAAAGCTGGCGATCGACTATCGCGACGAACATCACACGACCACCACCCGGACGATCCGGCCGCTCGCGCTGATCTACTACGCCGAGGCCGCCGTCATCGTCGGATGGTGTGAATTGCGCCAGGCCATCCGCAACTTCCGGGCCGACCGCGTGGCGCGCTGCAGCCCGACGGGAGATCATTTCGAAAATGATGGCGATCGGCTGCGGGCGCTCTGGATCGCCGGTTGGACGCCGCAGCGAGAACCTTGACGGTTCGCGTCTCAGGTCTCGCGGACCTTTGTCGCCCCCGCCGGTCCGCCGGGCAACGCGCAGCGGTGGGAAAGCAGGCCCGCCCTTAGCTCAGGCGCTTTCGCGCAACCGTTCCGCCGTCTGCAGGTCGACGGAGACCAGTTGCGAAACGCCCTGTTCGGCCATGGTGACACCGAACAGGCGGTCCATGCGGGCCATGGTGATGGGATTGTGGGTGATGACGACGAAGCGGGTGTCCGTCGAGGCGGACATCTCGTCCATCAGGTTGCAGTAGCGCTCGACATTGTGGTCGTCGAGCGGCGCATCGACTTCGTCGAGCACGCAGATCGGCGCCGGATTGGTGAGGAAGACGGCGAAGATCAGCGCCATTGCCGTCAGAGCCTGCTCGCCGCCCGACAGCAGCGTCATGGTCTGCGGCTTCTTGCCGGGCGGGCGGGCGAGGATTTCGAGACCGGCCTCGAGCGGATCGTCGGATTCGATCAGCTGCAGCTCGGCGGTACCGCCGCCGAAAAGGTGGGTGAAGAGGCGCTGGAACTGGACGTTGACGATGTCGAAGGCGGCGATCAGGCGTTCCCGGCCTTCGCGATTGAGGCTCTGGATCGCGCCGCGCAGCTTGCGGATGGCGTCGATGATATCGTCGCGCTCCTTGATGAGCGCTGCCAGCTTGTCGCTGAGTTCCTTGCTTTCCTCGTCGGCGCGCAGGTTGACGGCACCGAGCCGCTCGCGCTCGATCTTCAGCCGGTCCAGTTCGCGCTCGACCTCGCGCAGGTCGGGGTCGGTCCTGGCGGGATTGCCAGCGATGCGCAGAGCCTCGTGCGGGTCGACGTTGAGTGCCTCGCGGATGCGGGCTTCGCTTTCAAGCCGCCTTTCGCGGGCGGAGACCAGCCGCTCCTCGGCCCTGCCGCGCTGCTCGCGGCTTTCGGCAAGCTCGGAGAGCGCGGTCGTTGCCTTCTTGTCGGCCTCGCGCTGGACGATGTCGGCTTCAGCCAGCCGGTCGGCGGCACCCCGCCTGATCTCCTCCATCTTCGAGAGTTCGCTCATCAGCGCCCGGCGCTTGTCGTCGAACTCGTCGGGCGCCATCTCCAGTTCGGCGGCCTCCTCGCGGGCCTCGGATTCGCGGTCGCGCAGCGTCTGGATGTGGCCATCGGCGCTCGCGACCCGCTGCCGCCAGGTGTCGCGCTCCTGGGCGATCGCCAGCAGGCGGCGCTGGCGGGCCTCGTTTTCGCGGTTCAGGCCTTCGTAGCGGGCACGCGCCTCGGCCAGCGTGCCGCGATCGGTGGCGACTATGGCCTGCTGGTCCCGCAGATGGGCGTCCATGAGGGTGAGATCCGGCGCATCCTCGATCTCGATGCGGGCATTTTCGTCCTGGATGGCCAGTTCTTCGATCTGGGTCCGCAGCTGGCTGGCGGCCTCGTTGAGCACGTCGCGACGGCGCATGAGATCGCCGGAGGCCCGTTCGGCTGCGGCCAGCGCCTCGCGGGCTTCCGTCAGCTGGCGGGCCAGAATGCGGCTGCGGTCGCGGGCCTCAATCAGGCGGCGCTCTTCGGCCCGGATCGCCTCCCCGGCACGCG
>Ga0207650_10000984_pt1 | contig 21411 bp, 20 predicted proteins | sample KBSS63metaG_FD_184325 | JGI IMG/M metagenome (GOLD analysis project Ga0207650, IMG submission 184325) | Switchgrass rhizosphere microbial communities from Kellogg Biological Station, Michigan, USA - KBS S6-3 metaG (SPAdes) (version 2) | ecosystem: Host-associated > Plants > Roots > Rhizosphere...
AGAGATAGAACATGGTCTTTCCTCGCGGGACCTGAAATCGGAGACCGGCGATCGTGAGTCTCTTACGGCAATCCTAGGCACCGCTCCCTCAGGCCTGATCATACAAAGCGCACGAATTTAAGGAAAGCTGTCTTGCAGTACCGGTATAACCGAGCTATATCGAATTTCGATAACGAAATGCAGAAATTAGCAGGATCCAGTGGCATCCGAAAAGACCAAGATCTTTATGGCGGCTTGATCAGGTTGCATATTCTCCACCATGCTTCGAAGGGCCCGGTGTTCGGTCTTTGGTTCATAGAAGAGCTGGGAAGCCATGGTTATAAGCTGAGTCCCGGTACACTCTATCCGTTGCTTCATAGCTTGGAGCGCAAGGGTTACTTGCGCTCGATCAGCGAACGTTCCGGTAAAACTTTGCGGCGAATGTATCAGGCAACTCCCCAAGGTCGTAAGGCCTTGTTAACGGCCCGGCAAAGGGTGAGCGAGCTCTTTGGTGAACTATTGGAAGACGAGTAGACGGATCACGAAAACCGATTTGGAAAAAATTCTGAACGATAAGGGAATCAAGACGGTCGTGGTCGTGGGAACCGCAGCTCAGGGCGCCGTGCTCAACACCGCCAGCCAAGCTGCTTTTCGGGGACTTCGAGTGATCGTTCCGCTGGACGGTATGTCGGCGGAAAACACCATTACGAGCAGTACACCGCCGCCCATCTACCAACCACTCCTGGCGTCGGCCAACAGGTGACACTGACAAAAATTGATCTGATCAAATAAGGACCGATTTCAAAAGCGAAAGGGGAGGCGAAGCATGGCTCAAGTAACACAAGCTCAAAAGAATCAACTTGCGGCGCTGCAAAGAGAGTTTCAGCGACTGCAAAAAAAATTAAAGACGATCCATAGAAAAACCGGATACGATGATCTAGCGCACGGAGTCCTTGCGCTCGAAATCGCTGATCATACGGTGGAAGAGACTCTCGAACACACCGGTCTCGGTGGAGAGATTCAGCACAAATCGAATCCCAAAGCGCATCGTCAGGCGAAGCAGTGGTACAAGATTGTCAAAGGATTAAAAAACCAAGGCGCTAAATTTCTGGAAACTCATCCGAGCGAGGATTTGGAAACCGCTCTGAAAGCATTGGCCATCGCTGAGGGTTCCCTTGAAGAAGTCGCTGAACATTATGAGTGAGTCGGTGGAGGTCGGCTCGACTCAAGTTCAGCGTCATCAGGAGCTCAGTTCCCTCCTGGAAGTTCTCTCGGTTTCCACCCGCCTCGGTCTCACATCCTTTGGCGGCCCGGTCGCTCATCTCGGCTATTTTCATGAAGAGTATGTCAAGCGCCGGCAGTGGATCGATGAGCAAAGCTATGCCGACCTGGTCGCGCTTTGCCAATTTCTTCCCGGTCCCGCCAGCAGCCAAGTCGGCATCGCCATCGGCATTACTCGCGCGCGTCTTCTCGGTGGCATTGCCGCGTGGCTGGGCTTTACCATACCGTCGGCCTTGGCATTGATCGCGTTCGCATTCGGCATTGGTAGTTTTGCAAGCACCGGCGATGCGGGTTGGTTACACGGATTGAAGGTGGTTGCTGTGGCCGTAGTTGCTCAAGCGGTCTGGGGCATGGCCCGCTCACTTTGCCCGGACCGGGAGCGCGCGACCATCGCTATTCTCGCTTCACTCGTCACGCTCGCGTGGCCAACAGCCATCGGACAGCTTTCATCCATCGCTATTGCAGGTATCGTCGGATCAATAATCTTTCCGGGTGCAGCCTCTCCTGCGGTCTCGCACATACGTTTTCCTGTTAGTCGAAAGACCGGCATCGCCGCATGGATTATTTTCTTCGCATTGCTGTTAGGGTTACCGTTCTTACGACAATTATCCGAGAACCATGCGCTAGAAATTTTCGACAGTTTTTTCCGCGTCGGCTCCCTCGTTTTCGGCGGCGGTCACGTAGTTCTACCGCTGCTTCAGTCCGAAGTCGTGGGTCCAGGATGGGTCACGAACGAGCAATTTGTCGCCGGCTACGGTGCCGCCCAAGCCGTACCAGGACCGCTGTTTACTTTCTCTGCATACCTCGGCGCTGTTATGGGTGAACCGCCGAACGGATTGTCCGGAGCGCTTTTAACGCTGGTCGCGATTTTTCTCCCCTCCTTTCTGTTGATCGCCGGTGCTCTCCCTTTCTGGGATCTTCTTCGCTCCGTGCCGGTTTTTCAGTCCGCTCTGAAAGGTGTAAATGCGGCCGTGGTCGGTTTGCTACTGACCGCGTTGTACAAACCGGTATGGACTAGCGCAATCACTTCGCCCCGCGATTTTGGCCTCGGGCTCGTCGCGTTTGGGCTTTTGATGTTTTGGAAGTGTCCGCCTTGGCTAGTCGTGGTGCTGACGGCCATCGGCGGTGAACTGATTGCACAAGTTTAATTTTGAGCCGCAGCTTTAGCTCGGAGGAGGACATGGATGAAACGTCGAGAATTTCTCCTTTTAGCCGGTATGTCGGCGTTGTCCGGCGCCTCGGTTCTTTCAAGCTGTGCAGCTTCAATCGAGCAGAGCACTACGTCGTCTACATCATCCGATAATGTGCGGCGTTTTCCGCTGCGCATTGCGCCCGTCACGCTCGATCTCTCACCCAAACAAACCATTCGAACGGTCGGCTATAACGGCAGTGCGCCCGGACCTGTGCTGCGCGTGAAGGAAGGCCAGCGAGTCATCGTCGATGTTAAAAACGACAGCGACGTGCCCGAACTGGTGCATTGGCATGGGCTTTATGTGCCGGCGGAAGTGGACGGCTCGATGGAGGAAGGTACACCGATGGTTCCGATCGGGGGATCGCGCCAGTATGCGTTCACGGCACAGCCGGCTGGAACGCGTTGGTATCACACACACGCGTTTGCCGGAAAAGACCTGCACCGCAGTCTCTATACCGGACAATTTGGTTTCGTTCATATCGAGCCGAGGAACAATCCCGGTAACTACGATCAAGAAGTTTTTCTCGCGGCGCATCAGTGGGAGCCGGAATTCGTCAGCATGCAGGACATCCGAAAAGGGCCGCCACCGGACAACGGGCTGGAAGTCATGTATCACGCTGCTTCCTTCAACGACAAAGCGCTGGGTTCCGGCGAGCCGATCCGGGTGAAAACCGGCGAGCGCGTTTTGTTTCATCTGCTTAACGCCAGCGCTACGGACGATGTGACTCTCGCACTACCGGGACATGATTTTGAAGTGATTGCACTCGACGGCAATCCCGTTCCAAATCCCCGAGCCGTCCCTGTAGTGACACTCGCTCCCGCGGAAAGAATCGATGTCATCGTCGAAATGAAACAACCCGGAGTGTGGATTTTAGGCGCGGTTGAAGACCCCATGCGCGAAATGGGAATGGGCGTGGTCGTTGAATACGCGGGACAGCACGGTGCGCCGCAGTGGTCGAAGCCGCAGTCGAGCAGCTGGGACTATACGCTTTTCGGCACGAGCCGAGGCCATCCGGAACCGGATCAGCGCATCAATCTGACATTTGAAAAAATTCTCGGGGGTCACGGCGGCTTCAATCGCTGGACCATCAATGGCAAATCCTGGCCGGATGTTGATCCGCTGGTAGTCAAGGAGGGGCAACGCTATCGAATCATGCTGGACAATCGGAGCGGCGACGATCACCCGGTTCACTTTCACCGGCATACATTCGAGTTGACTCGGGTCGGTCAAAAGACAACGGCGGGAGTTCTCAAGGACACGGTCAACGTGCCGCGCCGCCAAAGCGTCGAAATCGATTTGGTTGCTGACGATCCGGGCCTCACGCTATATCATTGCCACATGCAGCTGCACATGGATTTCGGTTTCATGGGGCTGCTGAAGTATGTGTGAAATACGAATAGTCCGACATGAACCTCAAAAAAAAAATTATCGCTCGACGGTTACTGATTGCGCTAGTATCGTAGCCACACGATCCAAGACCCCGAGGTATTTCAAAGTCATTGAGCGCTCCAGACAATGTTTGGTCGCAACAAAGAGTAGCGCTCTGCCAAAAACTAATGTAGGTAAAAACGTAAAGGTCGAAAAGGGAGGAAATTAAAATGACACCGTTCCGTCAGAGAATCCGGAGTTTAGTCCTCGCATCAGCTGCAACACTCTTTATCGCGCTCGGATGGACGATCGGCATGGCGGCGAGTGCGCAAGGCTTAAAGGTCAATCTATCTGGCGACCAGCAGGTTCCTCCGCTCAGCACATCAGCATCTGGAAACGGAACCATTACAGTTTCGCCGGACAAGTCAGTGAGCGGCAGTATCACCGTCTCGGGGATGGACGCGACGGCTGCGCACATTCATGAAGGCGCTGCGGGTAAGACCGGTCCTGTGATCATACCGCTTAGCAAAGGCTCCGATGACACATGGTCCGTTCCGGCAGGAGCGAAGCTTACCGACGCCCAGTATAAAAGCTATCTGGCGGGGGATCTTTACGTCAACGTGCACAGTGCCGCGCACAAGGGCGGTGAAATACGAGCGCAGCTAAGTCCCAAATAAATCCCTCGGTGTTCCCGACCCCCTTTTTCTTCCTCTGTTCTAGAAAGAGCAGTTAGCTAAGGAGGGACGCACCATGGCCGCATGCTTTCGATACATCGTCAATGATGTGAATGCCGCGATCGAGTTCTATACGAAACACTTGGGATTCAAGCTTGAGATGCATCCCGCCCCTCCCTTTGCCGAGATCTCCCGAGGGGATATGCACATTTATCTGACGCAGCCTTTCCGCATGGGGGGCGGTGCGCCCATGCCTTCTGGAGAACAGCAAAAGCCCGGCGGCTGGAATCGCGTTCATCTCGTCGTCGAGAATTTGGACACCACGATCGCGCAGCTAAAAGAGGCCGGCTGTCACTTCCGCAACGAGGTGGTCCAAGGCGTCGGCGGCAAGCAAATTCTTCTAGAAGATCCTTCCGGCAATCTCGTTGAGCTGTTCCAGCCAAACACGCCGGAATACCGCGCTCCGGGCTCGGGCAATAAAGCCGAGAGTCGCTGAGTCGCACTCGGCTCCGAAACTCTCTGCCGCATTCTGTGCGAAGTTCTCGAACGCCCGTCTAGCGAGCCGGGGACTCGAATCCAGAACACCTTGGGTACTTCCCATCAAGCACGAGCCGCCGCTTCGCCTGTTGCTGTGAGCGCGCTCGCGAACCTCGAATCTCCGGATCGATGCAACGGCCGCAAGTCCGGCGGCAATCGACGTCAACGAGGGACAGAACCGTCGCTCCAGTAAATCGAAAATTCGCGGTGCCGGAGCGCGACGATAGGTGTCCGGCTTGGGCCTTGGTTCGCACACATATCGAGTGGCGTTTCGCGATCATACATCGTCACACGCACCTTCTCTCGGTCCCAGCGTTGACCGTGGTCAAGCCGATACCTTATAACAACGGCATGGAGAATGTACGGCTTAATTACTTCTTCTTATGGAATTTTCTTTTGCTCGTGACCGGTTGTGGCTCGTCGGTGGCGGTGTGGACGGACGGCGAAGTGCCATTCGTCCGCTCCACACCGCAAGTGATCGATCGCATGCTGGAGTTGGCGCAAGTCAGGAAAGACGACGTACTCTATGACATCGGCAGCGGCGATGGCGCGATTGTTATCCGTGCCGCCAAGAAGTACGGCGTCAGAGGCGTCGGTATCGAAATAGACGATGGCTTGGTGGCTAAAGCGCGCGCCAACGCCTTTCAGGAGAAGGTGCAAGATTTGGTTGAATTTCGCGCTGCCGATGCGTTTACTGTCGACGTCTCACCGGCAACAGTTGTCACGCTTTATATGCTGCCCGATTTCAATGCCAAACTTAGACCGATCCTCGATCGCCAGCTAAAGCCCGGCACTCGCGTGGTGTCGCACGATTTCGAGATTCCCGGCTGGGTGCCGGATAAGATCGAAACGGTCAAAGGTGACTTTATCCACGACCACAAAGTGCTGCTGTTCGCTATCCACTGAGCGGCGTTGGATCGCCGCTTTCATCCGAACCCCGGCAACTGGTAAAACTTCGCCGGATTTGCCTCGAGGATCTTTGTTTTTGCCGTTTCGCTGATATCCGTTCTGTCGCGCAAAATCTTTTCCGCAAAACGCTCGCGATCTCCGTGGGGCATGTCCGAGCCGAAAAGGATTTGTCCCGCGCCGACGAGATCCATGACTTGTGGCAACAACACATCTTCCACTTCGGCACTGAAATAAAGATTGCCTTTTTTCACATATTCCATCGGGTCGAGTTTCTGAATCGGCGCGGTGCGCGAAACTACGTTGGCCAAGTTCTTTCCCGAATGGTGAAACCGGTGATGCAGCCGCTCGAGAATGAAGTGCACCCAAAGAGAACCGGCTTCGAGATAGACAACGCGCAGATTCGGAAAACGATCGAGTATGCCGCCGCTCATCATCGAGACTAACCCCATCAGGACCGGCATGGAAAAGGCGATGACACCGGACGGGTAGATATGACTGTAGAGATTGTTGAGTGAGGGGCAGGCCCAGCCGACGTGAACCGCCAGAGGTAAATCCACTTCGGCGAGCGCTTCGTAGAAGGGCAGTAAGCTTGGGTCGTCCAGCAAGCGATCGCCCGCTGTACCTAGAATCATTATGCCCACCGTGCCTAATTTTTTTGCCTCTTTGACCTGACGCATGGCGGCGGGAATATCGTCGAGGTTGACCACCCCGACCCATTTGAGCCGTTCCTGTCCCGCCAGCACATCACCGAGCCAGCGGTTATACGCATCGCACATCGCTGTGACGTAAGCAGGGTTGCAGCTGAGCGGATAGGCGAGAAACAGCGTCGGATAGAGAACCTGTAACCAGATATTTTCCTCGTCCATAATTTTCAGCCGCTCGTCGAGATGCGTCAATTCCATGCTGCCAATCGTGTCTGGCTTGCGCCGCGCGTGACGCACCGGGTTTCCCTTGTAACTCACCGGCGTGCCGAGATTGTTGCAGCCACGTCCGACTCTGCGCGGAAAAAGCTGTTCGTCGATCATCCAGTATGCCAGACCTTCTTCATTGCCGGCGACGACCTGCGGCCGCTGCGACCGAAACGTCGGATCGAAATACTTGTCACTGAAAGTAATCTCATTCTCCTCGACATGACCGTCGGCATCGATAACGCGCACGGGCTCACCCTCCATCAAATTCTGCTCTTCTGGTTCTTATAAGGATCGAAACCGCGATTCAACTGGCGGGTCCTGACACTTGATCGGCCGCAGCTTGCGGCAGCACGCAAGGCAACAGACTAACGAAGCCTGTCCATTCCTTGTTTTGACACGCGGCATCTTTCTAGAATTGACGCAAGCATTGAATTACGTCGCCGCGGGAACGATGATCTGTTGACCGACATAGATGTAGTCGGGATTGATGATGACTTTACGATTGGCTTCGTAAATCCTTCCCCATTTGAGCGCGCTTCCATAGAACCATTCGGCTAAATGGCTAAGGGTATCGCCGGCTTTTACGACGTAGCTTACCGGCTGATCGGGCAACCTCTGCGGCTTTTCCGCGATCACGACAGGTTTGGCTTTGTACAGTTGATCGATAAATCCAGAGGCGTCTAGCTCCTTGATAAATCTCAGATCGACCAACTGTTCGGGACGAACCTTCCGCGCATCGGGTATCGTGCCAGCTATTTCCTGAAGCATGGTACCGATGCCTTTTAGCGTCGGATAAGGTTTGGTCGGCACGAGGGCGCGACCGACGTCTTCGTAGATCTCGTTCAAGGCTTCGGCGTTGCTGGTCTTGAGGTACTTGGCAAGAATCGCTAGGGACTGCTTGCGCTCGGTCTTATAATAATGAATTCCTTCGACATACGCCTTCAGCACGTTGCGGATAAGATCAGGTTGAGATTCAATCAACGCCCGAGTGGTCGCCAAGCCCGTGTGCTGATACTCAAGACCGAGCATTTTGAGGTTGGCCAGGACATGAAAACCCAGCTTTTTGGCCTCCAGGCTCTGAGGCGGCTCGAGTAATACTCCTTGAACCGTTCCCTTGGTAAGCGCAGCGAATCGATCGGGCTGCGTGCCGATCTCCAGAATGCGGACGTCCTTCTCCGGGATCAGGCGATATTTGTCGAGGATGAATCGGATCGCGTAATCAGAAGAACTGCCAAACCGACTCACCGCCAGTGCCTTGCCCTTTAGCTGTTCAGGACGCTGGATGTCTTTGTCAACGATCAACTGATAAGTCATCGTATTGAGAATACCGGCGATCATCACGACGTCGGCGCCTTTGAGATTGGTTTGGATAACACCGGCACCTGCCATCTGCGCGAAGCTTACCTGTCCAGTCGCAAGGCTCTGTGCCGCCTTGCTCCCTCCTTCCACCAGCACGAGCTCGACATTTAGACCGTATTTTCGGAAAAAACCTCTCTCGTAGGTTATCCAAAGGGGCGCCATGTTACCCGAGATAGAGCTATAGGCAATAATGACTCTTTGCGAATCGCGCTCCGGCTTTTTTTCTGCGGCGCCCACCGGAACGTGAGTGCAGAGCCCTAGCGCCCAAAGAACGATGATGGCGAGCAGCCAGGCTGCTCGCTGACCACGCTGGACGTCGTTCGCTTGAACCATAAGCCGGCTAGGTCCTGTGCGCTCGGCGGCGCTTTCAAACGTGCGGCGTACTCACTTCGGCGATAAGGGCGGTTGCCGAGCTCATCGCGCCACTCTATTTTCAAGCGATGATTTGAATTCGCTCGCGCTTACCTCAACTGGGGACTCGATTGGCCGGTGCGTGGGCGCAACAATGGCGCGCACGAGGAGAACGGCGACGCTAACGGCAAGCAAAAGGACCAGAGTCATAATACCGATGAAAGGTAGACGAGCGGCGGAAATCTCGTTTTTCACGCCCTCTGCCCATATGCCGAGATGGACGGCGCCCAGTTGGCCCTCAAGAATGGGGACACGGGTTTCGTAGGCGGTCTTGCCCTCCAGCGTTACCGTTCGTCGGTTAATTTCCTTGCGCGCGTCCGCTGTCAGCGTCTGGTTAAGCTCCGGCGGAAAAGGCTTGATACTCTGGGCAACAACCTGACCGTTGCCGTCTTCGATAAAAGCGTAGGCTGCGTTATTCAAGCGCGCATACTTGGTGACTAACACGTAAATCGCGAGAATGTTTTTCTCCATTACCGGGCCTGCGGCCGCGTCACTGAGATTCGTCGCTATCGCCAAGGCGCGCTGATCATTTTCTGAGCGCAGCGCCCGACCCATGAACTGATTTGCGATGACGACGACCAGCACTCCGAAAACGAGGATTACTGTTGCCACGGCGGTGATAATCTTCCATTGGACCCGATTATCCTGATGCGTCAGGCGCAGGAGCGCCGGCTGCTCGTGGCCATGGCTGCGCAGGCCTGCCGCTCTTAAGGCGCTTCTTTTTCCTGCCTGGATCAGAGCTTCGTATATTTTGCTCATAGCTGCTCCATTGGCTAATAAATCAAATCTGCTTTGCTTAAGATCTGATCGTCACTGGGCTCTCTGACGAATGCAAACCATTGGTTGCGCACGCCGGTATCCCAGGCACGCGACGCTTCTTCAAAGTTTTTCAATCCATCAATCTGCACCCGCTGCAGTAAGAGATCGTTTGAGACTCGACGCGGTGAAATCGTGACGTGATAGCGATTCTCGGCCAAAGCATTGATGTAGGCATCGGCCTGCGTGCGGTTAGTAAATGACGCAGCAATGATGCGATACGAACCGTCGGGCTGCTTCCGCAGCAATGTTTCGCGCGCTAGCGGAGGAACCAATATTTCCTGTCCCGGATAGATCCAGTTGAGATTTTGGATTTGCGGGTTGAAGTCCTTGATAACATCCATACCGAGCATGCTATTCGGGCCGTAGGCATCCGCGGCAACCTTCTGAATAGTCGTGCCGGGCTGAATGACAATCCGCTGTTCGGTTCGTTTTTTTTCGCTTCTTGCTCTTGGGCGCGCTTGCGATTCATCCGTGGGCGCGGACCAAAGGCTTAAGTTCTGTCTGGAGATGCCTAGACTTTTTCCGGCGCTGCCGAGCCACGGCGGAGAATTCATCGCACCTGCTATCGCGATCACAACAAACATTGCAAGCAATGCCGGAATGTAGGGTCTCGCACGCGCGATCGGCACTACTGGAACAAGCTCGTTGCGACGCGGGAGCATAGGAGCCTCTTGGTCTTCTGGCTCTAGCGCAGTCGGCGCCGCTTCCTGCTCGGCGATGGACAACTCAAGATCGCGCGCGACCTCCTCAACCATTGCCGCGGAGACTGACGGTTGTGACACGGCAAAGGCGTTGAGCAGGGCATTATCGCAGATGATGTTCATTAGCCGGGGAATTCCCCTGGAATAAAAGGCGATCCGTTCAATCGCGTCGGGCTCAAACAAAGTGGGCCCCTCGTAGCCGATCGCCTGAAGCCGAGAATCGATGTATGGACCCACCTCCGTGGTCTTGAGAGGGTGAAGCCGGCACTTCAATGCAACGCGCTGTCTAAGTTGGCGCAGCCGGGGTTGAGCCAGCTTGGTCTGAAGCTCAGGTTGACCCATCAAAACGATTTGGATCAGCTTTTCTTGATCCGTTTCTAAGTTGGAAAGCAGTCTTAAATTTTCCAAAACCTCATCCTTCAGGTTTTGGGCTTCGTCGATCAGGATCGTAACCGTATGGCCAATTTTCAGTTGCTCGATCAAATAGTCGTTCAGCTGCTGAATCATCGCTAGCTTGCTTTGTCCGTTGGGAGACAAACCCAGATCGTGAAGCGTGAGTTCGAGCAACTCAGGGAAACTCAGATAGGTGTTAAAGACAAAAACAGAATGGACCGTATCCTCTAACGTTTGTAGCAGCTTGCGCAGCAAGGTGGTCTTCCCAGTTCCGACCTCACCCGTGATGACAATGAAGCCCTTCTTGGCGTCTATGCCATAGCGTAGAGTGACAAAGGCTTCCCGATAGACCGTGTTGGCGTAAAAGAATCGAGGATCTGGGGTCACACTGAAGGGAGACTCATGAAAACCAAAATAACTATTGTACATTGCCGCCTCGCCCCATTTTGCTCGCTATGCGGTTGGCAACGTCCTGAAGCAAGAAAGCCGCTCGTCCTCAGCGGCGTTTTTTCACGCTGTTAGATCTCGCGAACTAGTAGCCACTGGAAGGAGAGTTTCTACAGGCGTACGAATAGGCGACGAGCGAGCAATGCCGATGCCAGAGGGCAAATTGCTGATTCTGAAAGCGATAATCTTAAAGCTGAAGGAATTTCCGACGTACGCTTGCGAATAATCCTACAGTGTGTCTGTTTTTCGAGCCGGGGTGCTGGTAATGGATTCAAGTAGTAAGTCGGCCGTAGAACGCAGCCACCGGCGACTCCGATGCGAATATTACATGTTGGCAGTACCGGCGATTAGACTTAGTGAGGCGACGAATAATTATGCCAAACTTGACCGAAATAGATCCGCCGGAAATTTTCTTATTCCCAGCCGTAAAAACGTTTGGCGTTTTGACCTAGGATTTGCGTCTTGGCGTCATCGGAAATATCTTTTCGCCCACGAATAGTCGAAACGACATGGGGGAAAATGCCGTCCCAATGCGGGTAGTCCGAGGCGAATAAGATTTTGTCCGCGCCGACGCGTTCGATAACGTAGGGAACCGTCTCTTCCTCCGGTTCGAGGGCGAAAAATAAATTCCCCGATTTGACATAATCGCTCGGTTTCTTCTTGCACCGGGGCGCTTCGATCTTGCCGCGCTTTTCCCACTCTTCGTCCATACGCTCCATCCAATACGGCACCCACCCCACGCCGCACTCGAGAAATGCGATGCGCAGTTTCGGGAATTGCTCCGGTACACCGCCATAGATTAGCCCGGCGAACTGAATGAATGTTTCTACCGGCCGCCCGATGGTGTGCATGTAAATAAAGCTGTCGAAACGGTGGTCTCCGGCCGGACCTTCGCGTCGGTTATGCACGCATAACGGCACATTGAGACGCTGCAATTCCTCGTACAGCGGGGAAAAATTTTGTGAGCCCAAATGCTCTTTCATACCCTGTGTGGCAACGGCAATGGCGACCAGCCCGAGCTTGCTCACGGCCCGATTCGCTTCCTCGGCGGCGGCTTTCGGATCTTGCAGCGAGACCAGCGCAATGCCTTTGAGACGAGGGCTTTGTTTGCAAACGCCGGCAACAAAGTCGTTATAAGCGCGCGCGTATGCGACCGCGTACTCGCGTTCGATCAAGCTGTTGACGGAAAAACTGCTGGTGGGAAACAGCACCGAAACATCGATTCCTTCTTTGTCCATATCATTCAGACGGGTGGGAATATCGTTATGCTCCATACCGCCCAACGTTCCGCCCATGTTCGTATCCATGCCGTCGGATGGCAGCAGCGCGCCGGTCCGTTTCGAATATGGCGGTGGCAAGTACTTCCGTAAGTCGCTGGGCGTTTCGACGATATGCCCATCTGCATCGATAATATTCATGACAATCCTCCTGGAATTCGTCGCGAGTGTCGACGAGCCGAAGCTTATTCGGAGGATAAAAAAGTGTCAAACGGCAGAATTTGCTGGCGGGTTATTTGTGGAGCAGCGGATGGGTTGAGATCATCGATGCCGGCCGGCTGTGACCGGAACCGGCTGATTCATCGCGAACGACTCGATATCCTGGTCTTTGAGTTCGCGAGTTTTTTCCACTTCGGCTTCACGCGCCGTCAACACTCGCACCTGACCCTGAGCCATAGGCTTGGAGTAGGTTTTGATCAGCCAAACTCTACCGGTGAAGCGGTTCATCTTGTAGGCGGTATCCACCGGTCCGCTCGGTGGAGTGATCGTGTACACTCCACCGAGCAAGAAAGCGACGACAAGAACCAGTACCGCGGCGGCTCCTGCCCAGAGGATTTTTTCATTGATCAAGGTATTCATTTGTTTATCCTCCGTGCAACCGTGCCTGTTAGTATTCGCTCCGCTGACGCTGGAGCCGCTGGATCTCCTGGCGCTGGCGTTGGAGCTCGGACTGATTACGATTGATCTGTTGCTGTTGCTGGTAATTGGTGTTCTCTTGACCCTGCAGCTGATCACCAACTAGCGCACCTGCACCCAACCCGAGGGCACCACCGATAGCCGCGCCGGCACCTGGATGACCCACTGCAGCACCGACGAGACCGCCAGTCGCTGCGCCACCCAATGCGCCAATGCCGGCGCCTTTTTCGCGCGTGCTCAACGGTCCACCCGCGCAACCTGTGAACAAGAGTGCTCCGGCAAGAAATGCAGTTCCCGTGCTTTGTGCAATCGTTTTAGCCAACATAAATGGTCCTCCTATCATTGTCCTGACGAGCTAGTCGTTTTTTCCTTTACGTTTTGCTTTCTCAAATTTACGATTAGACTCCCTCGGCGTATCGCTTTGCTCATGCAGTTCATGTCGTTTCTCGGCACGCACCCAACCTTTTTCCGGATCGGCCGACCATTGCGCATTAGTATTAGTCGAACCTCTTTCGCTCATGTGATCCGCTGCCTTGCCCCCCCGTTGAACCTGCTTCGCTGCGGCCGCTGCGCTTGCTTTCGTCGGCCAATTCGGCAGAAGCGCGGTTGCGAGAATTATGCTGACGACAAGCTTAGTCGGTTTCATGCCGGGCCTACTCTTACGAATTTGAAGCTATCGAATCCGAACTTCGAACTTTCAGAGCCTGCTGAAGCGGCTTTAGATCCACCTTTGAAATGTTTTCGTTCACATGCCGCGCCATCTCGCTCAGGATGGCCAAAATCGCCATATAGTTAGGTGCCTTCACGCTCATGTCCTTGGAAGGTTCTCTAATAAATTTCTTCATGTCCCTATGCTATGGCAACCGCGGTGCCAGAAAAAAATGCATTACTAATCAAGCACTTACAAGGAATCCTGCTGGCTGAAGCCGAGTAAAATTGGCCGCACTGCGGAAAAATTACCGGCACCGAGGCAGGGACAAAAACTGGATCTATGGACTGGTCAGAATCCTTGCGCGGGATCAGCGCAGCGCACGCAGCGCTTGGATCCGTTCTGATGTTGCGGGATGGCTGGACAAAAACCCGCCGCCGCTGTCGCCGTTGCGGCGCGCCAGCCAGGAAAGGGTATCGATCATGGTTTGTTTCGAATAGCCGGCGCGCTCCAGCAAATCCACTGCGTGACGATCGGCTTCGAGCTCCATCGGGCGGGTGTAGTTATTCGTGATCAGCGAGCCTGCAAGCGGAGCGAGCGCGCTGCTGCCGGGAAAAAATTGTTCCAGGAGGGCGGCGCCGATACCAACACCGGCACCAACCAGTTGTGCTTTCGCTGGATGGCCGAGGTCTTCGTGCGCGATTTCATGGGCCAAAACGCCGCGTAATTCCTCGTCATTGGCTTGACTCAGTAAGCCCTGGGTCACGTAATATTGGCCGTTGCCGGCGCTGGCGGCATTGATCTCCGGGTTGTCTACAACAGAAATACGAATGTCATCGAGCGGCAGGCGGTGATTTGTAACCTTCAATAGCGGCAGCATGACACCCCGAACCCGGTCCATCTGCTGTTCCAGTCTCGGACTATAGCTCTGTTTGGACCCACGATCGGTCCGAAAGCCATACGCGGGTGGCGCTATGAGAAGGAGTGCGAGTAACCCGGCCGAAAATGTTCTTGCGCTATATTTCCCCATGGCCATGCTCCTCAACCCGGCTACCACTTAGACGAATGTCGAGCTCATCGGTTAACAAATAGCCGCGGGCAACGGCCGTGCCAAACGTAACGGGGCTTACTCTATGGGGTTTACCGCTCCAAACTGGAAAATTTTTCGCGGGCGAAGAAATTATTACTCTTTTGAGTACAAGGCTAGCTTGGCGTTTAGAGTCTTTGGCGTAATCCCTAGAAGCTGAGCAGCTTGGGTTTTGTTTCCGCTGGTGGCGCCAAGAGCGCGTTCGATCGCTTGGCGTTCAGCCTCGGCGAGCGACAACGGCGCAAACTCGGACTGTTCCTCGACAGGCATCGTCAAACAATACTGCTGAAAATCTTTCGCCGTCAAATGGCTGCCGCTCGCTAATACCGTCAGGCGCTCCATGGCATTGCGGAGCTCGCGTACGTTACCCGGCCAGCTGTGGCCTCGGAGCGCTGGCGCAAAATCGCTCTGCCAAGGCAGGGTTGAACGGCTATATTTCTTTGCGAATGTTTCCATAAAATATCCAGCCAGCAGTTCGATGTCTTCACCGCGCTCGCGCAGCGGCGGCAGCTCGAGGTGGAACACATTGAGCCGATAAAACAGATCCTGACGCAGCTTGCCTTCTTTGACCGCCGTGGCCGGTTGTCGGTTGGTTGCCGCGATCACGCGAACTGACACAGGAATATTCTTGTTCCCGCCGATGCGCCGAACTTGACCTTCCTCCAAGACGCGCAGAAATTTCGGCTGGATTTCCAGCGCCATCTCAGTGATCTCATCGAGAAAAAGCGTTCCGCCATCGGCTTGCTCGAAGCAACCCATGTGGCGATCGACGGCGCTTGTGAACGCACCTTTTTCGTGACCGAACAACTCGCTTTCCATTAACGTGGGCGAGATCGCCGCACAGTTGAGCGCAAGAAAATTTCCCTCCCGCTGCGCCGACAAATCATGCAGCGTTTGCGCCACTAGCTCCTTACCAGTGCCGCTCTCGCCGCTTACCAGCACGGCGGCGTCAGTGGGCGCGATCTGGCCGATTTGTTGATACAGCCGTCGCATCGGAGCAGATTTTCCGATCAGAGCTCCGTAGGACCCGAGCGGCGACTCCAATCGCTCACGCAGCGCGCCCGCCTCCCGCGCCAGCGAAACCTGCTTCAAACCCTTTTCCAGGGTGTCACGCAGCCGCTCGGGCTCGAGCGGCTTGGGCAAATAATCGTAAGCGCCGAGCTTGATCGCCTGCACCGCAGAATCGATGCTCGCTTGCCCGGTGACAAAAATGATAGCGATCTGACGTACGCGATCGCCGAGCGTTGTCACGAACTCCAATCCGTTCATGCCCGGCATCATCAGATCCGTCACGATCGCGCGCGGTAGCTCGTGGTTACAGATTTTCACAGCCGATTTACCATCGGCCGCTTCGATCGGCTGATAGCCCCAATTTTCGACGAGAACAGCCAGACCGGCGCGCGTCGCGCCGTCATCATCCACGATCAAAACAGTCGGTCGCGGGCGGGCCATTAGGAAATCGACTCCATTGGCAAGGAAATGCGAAACGTCGCGCCGTTCCCATCGTTATTCCGGTCTTGGTAACTGAGGGAACCACCGTGGGCTTCCACGATGAGTTGGCTCAGCGGCAAGCCGATCCCGCTGCCGCCCACTTTGCTGGTTTTGCCGAACTCGAAAATTTCCGAGCGCCGCTCCGGCGGCACGCCGGGACCGTGATCGCTGATATCGACGATTAGTTGATCGCCGTTTGTTTTAGCCTCGACTTTAATGTCTCCCCCATTCGGTTGGGCTTCGATCGCATTGCGCAGAAGATTATCGAAGGTTTGCCGGAGGCGCGTCGCATCGCCTTGTATCGGCCAAGGCTCGCGCAGCACCTCAGCCGCCAAAGTGATCTTTTTGGCGGCACAATCGGCTCTGACGCTTTCCAGGCTCATCGCCAGCACTTCCGCCACATCCACGGACTTTTTTTCCATGGTGACGGGCGCCGAGTAGTCGGTAAAATCACGCACCAAGCGATCGACTTGACGCAGGCTCGAATCGAGTGCCGTGATGGAACGCAATGACTGCGCGCCGTCGCTCTCGTCGACGGCAAGTTTGCTTCGTAATACTTCCAAATGAATCGCCAAAGCGTTCAACGGCGTCTTTACTTCATGGGCGAGCGTACGGGCCGCAATGGCGAGGCGCTGGACTGGCGCAGGTACGCCGACATTTTTCCTTTGTTTCATGACTAAACGATCGATCAGATCCAAGCTCGCGCCGACCTCGTCATGACTGGCATATTGAGGCCGGTGCGCATAGGTTCCCGCTTCAGCCTGGCGCAAGGTATCGCTGATCAAGCGAAACCGGCGCGTATACAACGCTGTGGTTAAAAAAGCGCTGACCAACGCGACGCCGCCACCGAGCACAAACAGCAAAATTACCTGATGCCAAAGTCCCGACAATAAGCCCGTCCAGTCCGCGGGGTTAATCCACAGCCTCAAGCCGCCCGGACCGCGCACGCCCGGCGGCATTTGCAGCGGCACCCAAACATCGTAGTAGTCGATGCTTCCCTGACGTTTCGCAGCGATGATCGGTTCACCATTGCGCAATTTTTCCATCAGACTATCTGCGGCGGGAGGCTTATTTTTCTCTCCCTCCACCGAGCTGTAAAGCAAACCCCCGTCGCCGTTGACGACCCACATCGCTTCGATGCTGGCGCTGCGATCGACAAATGCCTGCATCAACCCGGTCACTTGCGCATGGCGCGGCCCCGCGTAGCGAGTCGTGGTGGTCGTCGATCTGCCTGGGCTTCGACCCGGCAGAAGATTGCCGAGAAAGTCCCAAAAAGAGGACTGCGTCCGTTCTGCCCGGCGCGACTCGACGACCACGGAGCGTTCTCGCAAGCTATCGGCGAGGGCGATTTCGACCTGCCGCGCCATAAGCAGGGCGGTTTGCAAGGTCGTTTCGGTCGTGAGCCGCTGGTTAATCCACCAGATGCCGCCGCCGAAAATACCGAATATCACAACGACCGTGCCGATGAAGACGGTCACCTGTTGTTGGCGCAGACTCATGGCGGGCGCTAGAATAGCAGATCGGCCAATTAGCCGGAAGGTCGCTTCTTGCGCAAAATCGCCGGCTTGCGCGGTCAGACCCTTTATTGCATAGTGAATTGGATGCTGACCGACAGCTTTAAAAGACCCCTCAAAGATTTACGGATCTCGGTGACCGATCGGTGTAATTTTCGCTGCACTTATTGTATGCCCCTCGATCACTATGAATGGATCAATAAAAAGGAAATCCTTACGTTCGAGGAAATTTCGCGCTTGGCCAGACTCGCCGTTGAGCTCGGTGTCGAGAAGATCCGTCTCACTGGCGGTGAACCGTTGGTGCGTCAGGATCTGCCGAGCCTCGTCCAAAACCTCGCTTCAATCTCCGGCTTGAAAGACCTTTGTCTGACTACTAATGGCGCTCTCTTGGCCGAGCGGGTTGACGCCCTCAAGAACGCCGGACTGCGGCGAGTGAACATTAGCGTCGACACGTTGGATGCCGAGAAATTTAGAAGCATGACCAAACGCGGCGATCTCGACAAAGTTCTTGAAGGAATCTTTGCTGCTAAGAAAGCTGGCCTCGCGCCGATCAAGCTCAACGCGGTCGTCGAGCGCGGCGTCAACGAGGATGACATTATTCCGCTCGTGGAATTCGCGCGCCAGCAAGGCTTTGGGATGCGTTTCATCGAATACATGGATGTCGGCAACTCCAACTGTTGGACATCGGCCAAGCTAGTGGCGAAAAAGGAAATCCTCGAAAAAATCAACGCGCGCTATCCGTTGAGAGAAATCGGACGCCAGCAAGGGAGCGCACCCGCGGTGGATTACGAGTTCGTCGATGGAGCGGGTGATATCGGTGTTATCGCCTCGGTAACCGAGCCCTTCTGTGGCAGTTGTACTCGGCTTCGTCTCACCGCAGACGGCAAGTTGGTGACATGTCTATTTTCCCAGCAGGGCCATGATATTAAAGCTTTGCTGCGGGGGGGAGCCACCGACGCTGAGCTCAGAACGTTTTTGAGCGCGCTTTGGCAAAAGCGCAGTGATCGATATTCGATGGAGCGCCTCGAAGCGTTAAACTCCGCCAACTACGATCCCGCCAGTCATCGTAAGATCGAAATGATTTCACTCGGTGGGTGAGCCGCCGCTGTCAATCCTTAGGCAGCAATCCGCGTTTTTCTAAGTCGGCGCGCGCTTCCGGAGTCAACCGCTCCAGCGGCACAAAACCGCGATCCTGATAAGCTCGCGCACAACTATCGACAAAACTTTCGGTAAAAAGCTGTCCAAAACCATAACTCGACCCGCTGCAGTTGGCGGTCGCGCCGCTCTGTGGCTGGATCATTTTCACGGTTTGGCTGGTGCAACCAGAAAACGCCAGCAAAACACCGGTGAACAGAATTATGCGATCGCGGCACCTACCGATTTTCATTTATGTCGCCTCATATCTACCTACTCCTGAATGATTATTAGCACGTACGCTCATCATCTAGTTGCTTCATTGAAACTTTTCCCCACCCCACTGGCCATCGAGGATGCAGTGGGATGTTTGCTGCAGACCACGGTGCTTAACCGAAATCATTTGATCCTTAACTCCCCCTGCGCTTCTCTGAGAGCCCGAGAAATCCGCCACCTCATTCACACTTGTAGCTGGCGTGTGATATATCGATCGCTTTAGCGGATCGTCGATTTTACTTGGTATGTCGAGAACCGCATATCTTCATGCTGCTTTTGTCGAGTACGGGTAACCATGAGTCAATTACAGGTGGCCATCTTTTGCGATTCTATATCTTGCATCACCAACGAATTAATTTGAGTGCAACGTCGATCCGAGCATTCTTCGTCGCGGATTGAATCGCTGGAGCAGCCTGTTGGCGCAGGAAGGACCCGCACTGCGTCTAAAAAAATATCGCTCCCGGCGCGCGACGCCGAAATTGCGTTTCCGAAGCTCCGTTTGACTGGCTCAGGTTTGATCTGCTTGAGCTACTGCGAACGCGTTATTTTCCGCCAGACTGCCGTTCACGTTCGATCGCCTGCAGGTAGTTCATGTCCAAAAACGTTTGCGCGGGCGGCGCGTCCTTGAGTTTTCCATCTTCCTTGAGCACCTCGATAATCGATTGAATGGCCCCAGGCACCACGTACGGATATGCCGGATGGAGGCCGTTCAGAGCATCATAACGCCGCCTTGACCCGGCTTCGTCTTTGTCGCGATAGTACTTGGCCAGAATTTCGGTGGTTGTCTTCGGCTCATTTTTAACGAACCGAATCGTATCGACCACGCTGCGAAGAAATCTTATCACCGTATCGCGATGGCTACGTGCGTAGGATTCGGTCGTAACGATGCCGCTGCCGAGAAAATCGATATTTTCCGCTTCGGTAAGGATGCGTAGACCAAACCGCTCCACGTACAGTTTATCGGTGCTATTCAGCACAGTCGCGTGAATGGCGCCGGAAGTGATCGCGCCCAGACGCGCCGGAACGTCCCCCACCTGAATAAAAGTGACGTCTTTGTTAGGCCGAAGATTGAATTGTTTGAGGCCCAGACGCATGCCGTAATCCGACGTGGTGCCGAAGACGCCGATTCCCACTCTCTTGCCGATCAGATCCGCGGGCGTCTTGATTGACGGATGAACGACGATCATTTGGCCGAGGCGATTGAGTCCGCCAATCACAATCAGATCTGCGCCGGAAACCCGCGCTTGAACCGTTTGCGGCCCGCCTACGAAGCCGAATTGCACATCACCGCCCAGCAGCGCTGAAATCGATCGGCCCGCGATGTAGACAGCTTCGGTGGCGAGACCGTTGCGTTGAAATATGCCGGCCTGCACACCCAGCGGGAATATCACCTGGGTGAGGCTTGGTGAGCCGTAGGATGCCTTGATGTTTTGCGCCGCAGCCATAACGGGTAGCGCCAGCGCGAGCATGATAAAACCGTAGATAAACCGTCCCATGCCTGAGCTCACGGTTTAAGCCGCGTCAACTCGCGCCGTACAAGCGAGCGCAATTGTCCCAAAGAATCTTTTTCTTTGATTCCTCCGCAATTGGAATAGATAAAAATTCATCGAGCGCATGCGGCCAGCGGCAATCGATGTGCGGATAGTCGGTCGAGATTACGATGTTGTCGTCGCCGAGGTACTCGATGACGTTCTTGACCAGCGCCTCGTCCACATCCACAGAGATGAAGCATTGCTGCTTGAAGTACTCACTCGGCTTTTGTCGGAGCGGAATATCGGCCATGGCGCCCTGCATCTCCCAATATTCGTCGAGACGGTAAAGCAACCACGGTAGCCAGGCGCAGTTGCCTTCGAGAAACGCAACTTTCAAATTGGGAAATCGTTCCAACACACCACCGGCGGTGATGGCGCTGACAGCGAGAATCTGCTCGATGGGATTGCGTAAGGGATTCACCAATAGCGCCTGATTCGGATGGCCTTCGAAACGATCCTTCGATACCTGGGGTTGTTGAGGTCGCGCGGGCGGATGGAAACAAATCGGGATGTTCATTTCTTGGGCTTCCTGCCAGAGCGGATCGAAACAACGGTCATGAATTTGCCGGCCGTTGATCGGCTCCGGGCAGAGCGACAATCCGACCGCGCCATTGTTGACCGCGCGTTTGGCCTCTGCCACGGCTAATTGAACGTTGTGCAACGTAATCAATGCGGAAGCTTTAAGTCGCTTGGGAGCCGCCTTACAGAAATCCGCCATCCAATCGTTCCACGCCTTGCATAAATCGTTGGCATACTCCGGCTCGAAGTCTTCATTGGTGTGGAGCGGTGAAGTGCGAAACAGAACGGCGACATCGAGGCCTTCCTTATCCATC
>Ga0207650_10000988_pt1 | contig 21373 bp, 18 predicted proteins | sample KBSS63metaG_FD_184325 | JGI IMG/M metagenome (GOLD analysis project Ga0207650, IMG submission 184325) | Switchgrass rhizosphere microbial communities from Kellogg Biological Station, Michigan, USA - KBS S6-3 metaG (SPAdes) (version 2) | ecosystem: Host-associated > Plants > Roots > Rhizosphere...
CGCCCGTCAGCCGCGCTTGGCACGGTAGATGCGGAAACCATTGCCTTCGGCCTTCACCGCACACACGCCCAGATGCTCTTCGATCAGCGGCTGGTACTTCAGGAAGCTATTGGCGACCAGGCGCAGTTCGCCGCCTTTTGCCAGATGTTTCGCCGCTTTTCGCAGCAGGTTCTCGGTGGCGAAATAATCGGTATGCACCCCGACATGGAACGGTGGGTTGCTCAAAATTGCGTTCAACCCCATCGGCGCCGCGTCGATGCCATCACCGGTCAGCACCTCGGCTTCCAGGCCATTGGCGGCCAAGGTCAAGCGACTGCTGGCCGCAGCAAACGCATCCACATCCAGCATCGTGACGGTGTTGTGCGGGTAGCGACGTTTTACCGCAGCCCCCAGTACGCCAGCGCCGCAACCAAAGTCGAGCAGATGACCACTCGGCAGTTTGTCCAAATGCGCCAGCAACAGCTCGGTGCCGCGATCCAGGCGACCGTGGCTGAACACGCCCGGCAAGCTCACCACCTTCAGGGGGCCTTCGGCGAGCGGCACCTCGAAGACCTGCGCCAGGCTTTCCAGCTCGACCGCCTGCGGCGCGTTGGCCACGGTGACCTGCCACAGCTGGCAATGCCGCGCGTTGTCGAGCTTGCGCGGTTTGCCGAAGGGAATCATCTGCTTGGCGGCGCTTTCGATACCGGCCTTTTTCTCGCCGACCAGGAACAACTCGGCGCCGGGCAAGCGTGCAGCCACGGCGTTGAGCAGGTAGTCGGTGAGGTCCTTGGACTTGGGCAGGAAGATCACCGCCGCGTCAAAGGCGCGCTCCGGCACGGTCACACCGAAGTGGCTACGCTCGGCGAAGCGTGCGTCGAGTGCCGCCTGGTCGCCGGCATGCCAGCTCCAACCGTGGGCGTTGGGCAGGCGACCCAGCAGGTCGTCGGCAGGCAAACCCACCAATAGCAGGTTGCCTTGAAAAAGTTCGGCCTGACGAAGCAGTACTTCACTGCGCGGATCCATGGTCTGCTCCTTGAAAAGGGGCGCAGTTTATCAACTGACGACGCGCAGCGGGGCGCCGCTGAAAAAGCTCCGGGCGTTTTCCGCCAGTTGGCCGACGATGCGCTGGCGCGCCTCGCGACTGCCCCAGGCGTTGTGCGGTGTCACGATCAGCCGAGGGATATCGCCGGCCAGCAGCGGGTTGCCGTTGATCGGCGGTTCCACGCTCAGCACATCGGTCGCCGCGCCACCCAGGTGGCCGTTGCGCAACGCATCAGCCAGGGCCTGTTCGTTGATCAAACCACCGCGTGCGGTATTGACCACAAACGCACCCGGCTTGAGCAGCGCCAGTTCGCGGGCGCCGATAAAGTCGCGGGTGTGTTCATTGAGCGGGCAGTGCAGGGTGAGGGCGTCGACCTGCGCGAGCAGTTCATCCAACGGCACGCGGTCGGCACGGGCAGGGCGTCCCGGAATCGCACCGAGCACCACGCGCATACCAAAGGCTTGCGCCAGGCGTGCTACGGCGCTGCCCAATTCACCGTGACCGAGCAGGCCGAGGGTTTTGCCTTCCAGCTCGACGATGGGGTGGTCCAGCAGGCAGAACTGCTTGGCTTGCTGCCACTTACCGGCGCTTACATCCCGTTGATAGTCCTTCAAGCGCGTCGCCAGGTTGAGCAGCAGCATGATCGTGTGCTGCGCCACCGACGGCGTGCCGTAGCCCTGGCAGTTGCTCACGGTGATGCCTTGGGCGCGGGCGGCTTCGAGGTCGACGTTATTGGTGCCGGTGGCCGACACCAGAATCAGCTTGAGTTCCGGGCAGGCCGCCAGGGTGTCGTGGTTGAGGGCGATTTTGTTGCTGATGGCTACCTGAACGCCTTGCAGGCGTTCAACCACATTCTGCGGCGTGGTGCCTGTAAACAACTGCAACTCGCTGAAGCTGTTGCGCAGCTCGCTGAGGTCAAGGTCCCCCAGGTCCAGGGACGGATGATCAAGGAAGACGGCGCGGCGATTGTTCGTCATCAACTGTACCTTTTGCGACAGGGTTCGAAGGCGTAATCTGCCGAGCCTATCAGATGAAATAATCAGTTACTTAATGGGAGTGAGCATGTACGCCGCCGAGTTCTTGACCGTAGCCCTGATTCACTTATTGGCGGTGGCCAGCCCCGGCCCGGATTTCGCGGTGGTGGTGCGTGAAAGTGTGACCCACGGCCGCCGCGCCGGCACCTGGACCGCACTGGGCGTGGGCTCGGCGATATTCCTGCACGTGGGGTACTCGCTGCTCGGTATCGGCTTGATCGTGTCCCAGTCCATCGTGCTGTTCAACGCGCTCAAGTGGGCGGCGGCGGCCTACCTGCTGTACATCGGTTTCAAGGCCCTGCGCGCACAGCCGGCCAAGCCGGCCGCCGAGGGCGAGTTGCACCGCGAGGCGGGCGAGCGCACCCCGCGTGGGGCGTTCACTGCCGGCTTCGTGACCAACGGCTTGAACCCCAAAGCCACGCTGTTCTTCCTGTCGTTGTTTACCGTGGTGATCAACCCGCACACACCGCTGGCGATCCAGGCCGGTTACGGCGTGTACCTGGCGGTAGCGACGGCGCTGTGGTTCTGCCTGGTGGCGATGCTGTTCAGCCAGCAGCGCGTACGCGCCGGGTTTGCGCGGATGGGGCATTGGTTTGATCGGACCATGGGCGCGGTGTTGATCGCCATCGGGGTAAAGCTGGCCTTCACCAGCATGAAATAGGCTGGATGCTGGCGCAAAGCTAGCATTCATTGGGGTCTGCAAATCATTCCTTTGGGTGATTTGGTTGAAACATAAGGTCTCTAAAGTGCAGGTCTTCAAGCCAAGACCGTGCAGTCATAAAAGGGATTCGTATGTTGCAGACCCGTGTTATCCCGCCCGCCGAAGGTGCGTACCAATACCCGCTGTTGATCAAACGCCTGTTGATGTCCGGCACCCGTTACGAGAAGACCCGGGAAATCGTCTACCGCGACAAGCTGCGCTACACCTACCCGACGTTGATCGAGCGGGTCGCGCGCCTGGCGAATGTGTTGACCGACGCCGGCGTCAAGGCCGGTGACACCGTGGCGGTGATGGATTGGGACAGCCATCGCTACCTGGAATGCATGTTCGCCATCCCGATGATCGGCGCGGTGATCCACACCATCAACGTGCGCCTGTCGCCGGAACAGATCCTGTACACCATGAACCACGCCGAGGACCGCTTCGTGCTGGTCAACAGCGAGTTCGTGGGCCTCTACCAGGCCATCGCCGGTCAGCTCACCACCGTCGACAAGACCCTGCTGCTCACCGACGGCGAGACCAAGACCGCCGAGTTGCCCAACTTGGTGGGCGAGTACGAAACCCTGCTGGCCGCCGCGAGCCCGACATACGACTTCCAGGACTTCGACGAGCATTCCGTCGCCACCACTTTCTACACCACCGGCACCACCGGTAACCCCAAGGGTGTGTATTTCACCCATCGCCAACTGGTGCTGCACACCATCGGCGTGGCGACCATCATGGGCAGCGTCGACAGTGTGCGCCTGCTCGGCACCAACGACGTGTACATGCCCATTACACCGATGTTCCACGTGCACGCCTGGGGCCTGCCTTACGTGGCGACCATGCTTGGCCTGAAACAGGTCTATCCCGGCCGCTACGATCCGGAATACCTGGTGGAGCTGTGGCGCAAGGAAAAGGTCACCTTCTCCCATTGCGTGCCGACCATCCTGCAAATGGTGCTCAATGCCAAGGCCGCCCAGGGCGTGGATTTTGGCGGCTGGAAAATCGTCATCGGCGGCAGCGCGCTCAACCGTTCGCTGTATGAAGCGTCCAAGGCGCGTGGCATCCAATTGACCGCTGCGTACGGCATGTCCGAGACCGGGCCGCTGGTGTCCTGCGCCCACCTCAACGACGAGTTGATGGCCGGCAGCGAAGATGAACGCATTACCTACCGCATCAAGGCCGGCGTGCCGGGGCCGTTGGTGGAGGCGGCGATCATCGACGGCGACGGCAATTTCCTGCCTGCCGACGGTGAGTCCCAGGGTGAATTGGTGTTGCGTGCGCCGTGGCTCAGCGAAGGTTATTTCAACGAGCCGCAAAAGGGCGCCGAGCTGTGGGCCGGCGGCTGGATGCACACCGGCGATGTGGCCACGCTGGATGCCTTTGGCGTAATCGACATCCGCGACCGCATTAAAGACGTGATCAAGACTGGCGGCGAGTGGATCTCGTCCCTGGCCCTCGAAGACCTGGTCAGCCGCCACCCGGCGGTACGCGAAGTAGCGGTGGTGGGCATCGCCGACCCGCAGTGGGGCGAGCGCCCGTTTGCCCTGCTGGTGGTGCGTGATGGCCATGTGATAGGGGCCCGCGAGCTCAAGGAACACCTCAAGCCGTTCGTCGAACTGGGCCACTTGAGCAAGTGGGCAATTCCGAGCCAGATCGCCGTTGTTACGGAAATTCCCAAGACCAGCGTCGGCAAGCTCGACAAAAAACGTATCCGAGTTGACATCATTGAGTGGCAGGCCAACAACAGCACGTTCCTCTCGACGCTCTAATGCCCGCGCCGTGCCCATTCGGGCACGGCACTGCTCTATCTCGCGCCTTCACTTGTGATTTGCCAATTTTCAGCCATCCTTGCCGCGTCGGCCTTCGCCGACATGGCGAAAGGGTCGTGGCAGACGGGTTGGTGATGCAAATCACACTTTAGAGGGATCAAGCACTACCCCCTGCTGGCTATAGTCCCTTCCAGAGTTTTTCACGGATGTTCCGCTTCGGGCCATGGGGGCTCGGCTGCCGAGCGGCATTGGAATCGTTGTATTCCGGCCGTTACAAGCATCACAGAACGAACTCACTGCCATAACAATAATGCACATGGAGTAGCGTCGATGACCTCAGTAAACCAGTTCTGGCGCCGGGCAAAACTGCCCCTGGCCGTCAGTCTCGCCTCTACGCTCGCCGGGCCCGCATTCGGCGTCAGTTTCAATATCGGTGAAATCGAAGGGAGTTTTGACTCGTCTCTTTCCGTGGGGGCGAGCTGGTCGACGGCCAAAGCCAACCGCGACCTGATAGGCGTCAACAACGGGGGCAGGGGCTTGTCCCAGACCTCCGATGACGGCCATTTGAACTTCAAGCGGGGTGAGACCTTCTCGAAGATCTTCAAAGGCATTCATGACCTGGAGCTGAAGTACGGCGACACCGGCGTGTTTGTGCGTGGCAAGTACTGGTATGACTTTGAGTTGAAAGACGAAAGCCGTCTGTTCAAGGACATCAGCGACAACAACCGTAAAGAGGGGGCAAAGTCCTCGGGCGGGCAAATTCTCGATGCGTTCGTCTACCACAACTATGCGATCGCCGATCAGCCGGGTTCGGTGCGGTTGGGCAAGCAGGTTGTAAGTTGGGGGGAGAGTACTTTCATCGGCGGCGGCATCAACTCCATCAACCCGATCGATGTGTCCGCGTTCCGTCGTCCGGGGGCTGAGGTCAAGGAAGGCTTGATTCCGGTCAACATGTTCTATGTGTCGCAGACACTGACCGATAACCTGTCGGCGGAAGCGTTCTATCAGTTGGAATGGGACCAGACGGTTACGGACAACTGCGGGACATTCTTCTCTCAGCCGGACGTCATCTCTGATGGTTGCGACAACAACCTACGGGTCTTGAACAAGCGCTCTCGCATCTCGCCTCTTGCGTATCCCACGCTCAATGCTTTGGGTGTTGATGTGAACGAAGAGGGTGTGCTCGTGCGCCGTGGCCCCGACCGTGATGCCCGGGACAGCGGCCAGTTTGGCGTAGCCATGCACTACAACTTCGAGCCGTTGGACACCGAGTTCGGCGCTTACTTCATGAACTATCACAGCCGTGCGCCGATTTTCAGTGCCCAGGGTGCGCCAGCATCAGCTTACAACCGTCCACTGGGTGGGCTGGCGGCGTTACGCCCGGTGATTGTGGCGGGTAGCTCCAACTACTTCGTCGAATACCCGGAAGACATTCGTCTTTACGGCTTGAGCTTTTCCACCACGCTGCCTACCGGTACTGCATGGAGCGGGGAGTTGAGCTACCGGCCGAATGCACCGGTGCAACTGAGCACCACCGACATACTCTATGCGGGCGTCACGCCTATTATCGGCTTTGGCAACGCTTCGGTGCTCAAAGGCTCGCCTGGTCAAGACCTGCATGGTTACAACCGCAAGGAAATCACGCAGTTCCAGACCACATTCACGCACTTCTTTGATCAAGTGATGGGCGCCAGCCGCTTGACCACGGTGGGTGAGATTGGGGTGACTCATGTGGGCGGCCTGGAGAGCAAATCAGAGGCCCGTTATGGCCGCGACCCGGTATTTGGTCCAGGTACTTTGCCCGGTGGTTTCTGCAATACGCTTAATAATTCCACCGCCGTGGGTGCTGGCCTGGCTAATGCCAATGGGCTGAATACCAACTGCAATAACGATGGCTTTACTACGGCCACTTCTTGGGGCTACCGCGCTCGTGCGATATGGGAGTATCCGGACGTCTTCGCTGGCGTAAACCTTAAGCCAAACGTGGCGTGGTCCCATGACGTCAAGGGTTACTCCCCAGGTCCTGGCGCTAACTTCGAAGAAGGTCGCAAGGCGGTCAGCCTGGGCCTGGATGCCGAGTATCAGAACACCTATACCGCCAGCCTGGCCTACACCAACTTCTTTGGTGGCAAGTTCAGTACGGTGGATGACCGCGACTTCGTCGCTTTGAGCTTCGGCGCCAACTTCTAAGCACACTGCATTTCAGGAAGACCAGAACATGAAAATAACCAAAAGTCTGTTGCACGTGGGTGTGCTTGGGCTGTCGATCCTGGCGAGCAACGTCATGGCCGCAGTCTCGGCGGATGAAGCGGCCAAGTTGGGCACGAGCCTGACGCCGATGGGCGCCGAGATGGCCGGTAACGCTGCAGGCACCATTCCTAAATGGTCGCCGCTGCCTACCAACGCCGGCGCCGTCGACGCCCGTGGGTTCCTGGCCAACCCCTACGCCAGTGAGCAACCGCAATTCACCATCACTGCGGCGAACGTCGAGCAATACAAAGACAAGCTGGCACCGGGGCAGTACGCGATGTTCAAGCGTTACCCGGAAACCTTCAAGATGCCGGTCTACCCGACCCATCGCGGCGCCACCGTGCCGGCTGATGTGTTCGCCGCGATCAAGAAGAACGCCACCACCACCAACCTGGTGTCCGGCGGCAACGGCCTGGAAAACTTCGAAACCGCCGTGCCGTTTCCGATTCCCAAAAGCGGCGTTGAAGTCATCTGGAACCACATCACCCGTTATCGCGGCGGCAGCGTGACCCGTCTGGTAACCCAGGCTACGCCACAAACCAACGGTTCCTACAGCCTGGTGTACTTCCGCGACCAGTTTGTGTTCCGCGACAAGATGAAAGACTTCGACCCGAAAAACCCGGGTAACGTGCTGTTCTACTTCAAGCAGCAAGTGACCGCGCCGGCCCGTCTGGCCGGTGGTGTGCTGCTGGTGCACGAAACCCTGGACCAGGTGAAGGAGCCGCGTTCGGCCTGGGTCTACAACGCCGGCCAGCGCCGTGTTCGCCGGGCGCCGCAAGTGTCCTATGACGGCCCAGGTACCGCCGCCGATGGTCTGCGCACGTCCGACAACCTCGACATGTACAACGGTGCACCGGATCGCTACGACTGGAAGCTCGAAGGCAAGAAAGAAATCTACATCGCCTCCAACAGCTACAAGATCGATGATCCGAAGCTCAAGTACGCCGACATCATCAAGGCCGGCCACATCAACCAGGACCTGGCTCGCTACGAGCTGCGCCGCGTCTGGCACGTGGTCGCGACCTTGAAGGAAGGCCAGCGCCATATCTATGCCAAACGTGATTTCTTCATCGACGAAGACACCTGGCAAGCGGCGGTCATCGACCACTACGACGGCCGTGGCCAGCTGTGGCGCGTCGCCGAAGCCCACGCCGAGAACTACTACGACAAGCAAGTGCCGTGGTACGCCCTGGAAACCCTCTACGACCTGCAGTCCGGCCGCTACCTTGCACTGGGCATGAAGAACGAAGAGAAACAGGCGTATGACTTCGGCTTCACCGCCACCACCAGCGACTTCACGCCAGCGGCCTTGCGCCAGGATGGTGTTCGCTAAGCTGAGTTAGCTCGCAAATGTGGGAGGGGGCTTGCCCCCTCCCACATTTTTTGTCGCAGTTCTTTTTCAGGCAAATGTTGCAAAGATCTACAAACCTGCCGCTTTTACCGCTAGTCTGCGGACATCTGCAATGCCGACAACAGCCTTCTACAAGAGCCCGGCGATGACTGATCTGTCCCGAATCCAAGGGCCTGCCAGCGCGGTAATTCCCACCCTGGAAGGTCGTTTCTACAGGCCACCCCTGCCTGACGGCTACGTGCTGCGACCGCGCCTGTGCGAGCGCCTGAGTGCCGGGCTGGAAGGGCGGCTGTTGCTGGTCAGCGCGCCGGCGGGGTTCGGCAAGAGTTCGTTGGCGGTGGAGTTCTGCCAGAGTCTGCCGCCCCATTGGCAGAGTTTGTGGCTGGGCCTGAGCCCGCGTGACAACGACCCCGGCCGTTTCCTCGAACGCCTGCTCGACGGTTTGCAGCAATTCTTCCCGCAACTCGGCGCCCAATCCCTGGGCCTGCTGAAAATGCGCCAGCGTCACCAACCCTTTGCTTTCGAAGAATGGCTGGATGGCCTGCTCGATGAGCTGACGGTGCACCTGTCTACCCGCGCGCCGCTGTTGCTGGTGCTGGATGACTATCACCTGGCCCAAGGGCCGGTGCTCGATCGCTGCCTGCAATTTTTCCTCAACCATTTGCCCGATGGCCTGGTGGTGCTGGTCACCAGCCGCCAGCGCCCGGACTGGCATCTGGCGCGGCTGCGGTTGTCGCGCCACCTGCTCGAGCTGCACGAACAAGACCTGCGCCTGACGCACGGCGAATCCCTGGCCGTGCTGGATCGCCACAGTAGTTCCTTGCGCGGCGAAGCCCTCGACAACCTGATCCGCCGCAGTGAAGGCTGGGTCGCCGGTTTGCGCTTCTGGTTGCTGGCCGCCTCTGAAGCCGGCAGTGATGGTGCCCTGCCCCAGAGCCTGCACGGGGGGGAAGGGCTGATCCGCGATTACCTGCTGGAAGAAGTGATCGACTGCCTGCCGGCCGACGTGCAGGCGTTTTTGTACGACACTGCCCCTCAGGATCGTTTTTGCAGCGCGCTCTGCGACGCCGTGCGCGAAGCTCATGACAGCGCCGAAATCCTGCGTTACCTGCAAGCCCACCAAGTGTTCCTGGTACCGCTCGACGAGCAGGGCCATTGGTACCGTTACCACCATTTGTTTTCCGACCTGCTGCGCACCCGACGCGCCAGCAGCAACGTGCTGCCAGCGGCCAGCCTGCACCTGCGTGCGTGCCGATGGTTCAATGCCCAGGGCTTGATCGATGAAGCGGTGGAGCAGGCGTTGCGCGCCGGTCACCTGGATGTGGCCGCCAACCTGGTGCAGAACCTGTCCGAAGAGCAACTGTTAGCCGAGCAGAATGTGGGCATGCTGCTGCGCTGGAAAATGGACTTGCCCGACAGCCTGCTGATCAGCACGCCGCGCTTGATCGTGCTCTACAGCTGGGCTTTGGGCCTGGCCTGTCAGTTGGATGCGGCGGAGGAGCTGTCCAGCTACCTCAGCCGCTTCCTGCCGGCACCGTCGGCCACCGCGCAGAAATCGATGCTGGCTCAATGGCTGGCGCTGAGCGGGATCATCGCGCGGGGCCGGGGCGATCGCGAGCTGACCCAGCGCTATTGCAGCGAAGCGTTGGAAAGCCTGCCGCAACGGCGTTACGGCCAGCGGCTGATGTGCCTGTCGACCCTCTCCAACCTGGCCATTGTCGATGCCGACCTGTGGCGTGCCCGTGGCTTGAATCGCGAATCCCTGGAGCTGGCGCAGCGCGTCGGCAACCCGTTGTTCGAGGCCCTGGCCCATTACGACCGTGCGCGCGTGTTGCAGGCGCGCGGCGAAATCCTGCGCTCCCTGGATGAAGTGCGCCAGGGCCTGCAACGCCTGCAGGGCCTGGCGCCTCAACGGTTGTACGCGGTGCGCGCGCGTCTATCGCTCTATGAAGGTTTTTTGCTGCTGGTGCGGCTCCAGCCCGAAGCCGGGCTCGCCCGCTTGCGCGCCGGCCTCGCCGAAGCCCGCGCTTGTCGCGACATCAGCGTGTTGATCGGCCATTGTGTGATCGCCAGTTTCGAAGGCCGCCGTGGCGACTTCGCCCGTGCCTTTGCCGAGCTCGCCGAGGCGGAGCGGCTGATGCATATCTGGGACGTGCCACCGATCTACTACCTGGCGATGATCACCCTGATCAAATGCGAGCTCTGGCTGGCCCAGGGCCGCACCGACCTGGCCGACGCCTGGCTGACCCGCCTGGGGCAAACCTACAACGGTGAGCAGGCTGCCGCCGCGCCAGAGTTTCATCCACACCTGCCGCAACATATCGGGTTGCAGCAGGCGGCCCTGGATGCCATTCGCCATCAACCCGTGGCGGCGCTGCTCCGGCTTGAAGAGTTGGCACAACAGGCCCACAACAGCGGGCGCCAGATGATCGCCCTGATGGCGCTGACGCAGCAGGCCCAGTTGCTCTTGGAAAGTGGCCAGGAAGCCAAGGCGCGCTCGGTTCTGGTCCAGGCCCTTGAGGCCGGCGCCGGGGGCGCGCTGCAACCTTTCCAGCGCTTGTTGGAAGGGCACCCTGGCTGGATGCGCGAGCAATTGGGCAAGGATGCGCAGGGTCTGCTGAACCAGAGTTTGCTGGTGCTTCTGCCGACGGTGGTGACACCCGAGGTAGCGCCGGCTCACGAAACCTTGAGCGCGCGTGAGTTGGCAGTGCTGAAACTGATTGCCCAAGGCTGCTCGAACCAGGAAATCAGTAACCAGCTGTTCATCTCACTGCACACCGTTAAGACCCACGCCAGCCACATCAACAGCAAGTTGGGGGTGGAGCGGCGGACCCAGGCGGTGGCCCGTGCCAAGGCAATGGGCCTGCTGGCGTAGACCCTCCGAAGTCTATGGCGCGCTTGGGCACTGGTTGGACGACCTGTCGACTGCCTGGCGAATCTGCGCCGCGAAGCGTTTGAGATTGTTCTGGTGGGCGAGCACCAAGTCGTCAATGCTCGCGCCGGCCGGCGACTGCAAGGTGGTGCGGCAGGTCAGCGGCGCGCGATCACTGTCGCTGGCCGGCCGCAGACGCCATTTGACGTCGAGCAGTGCGTACTGGCCGGGCACGGAGTCAAAGCGCTGCACCTCAAGGCGTAGCAACATCGATTGCCGAGGATTGCTGTTGGCCAATTGATCCACCAGCGCGCTCCTCAACTCATCCACCAGGCTGGCAGCCCACCACTGTGTATCCAGGATCGCGACGCCGCTGTTGCCTTGGCGAACCACAATCTGGGGGCGGTCGACTTGTGGCGGCACACTGATACTTTCGATTTTTATCCCCCCCGCGTCGGTCCCGGTGCTGTTGCTCCACTGCGCCGGGGTCAGGGTATGAAAAGTAATCGGTGTACTGCTGCATGCCCCCAGCGCGAGCAATGCGCTGAGCAGGGTGACTTTCAACGTTAACGTCATGGCGCTTGCTCCACGGTTCATTTGCGCGGCGGTCCTTGCAGGTCCAACGGGGCGGCGTTATCGGGGCGGCCGCGAATCAGTGATTCCGGGTGTCGGCCCAGGTAGTCCGACAGCTCGCGCAAGGAACGCGACATGCGACCCAGCTCATCCAGGGTCTGGGTCAGTTGCTCGCGTTGCGGTGAGTCTTCGGCCAGGGTCGAGCTGGCCGATTGCAACGTCTTGCTCACGTCAGCCAGGGTGTTCTGGACGCTTGGCAAGGTCTTGGCGTTGAACTGGGTCAGTCCTTTGCGCAGTTCCACGAGGTTGCTGTCGAGGTTGCCGGCGATACGTTCGATCGGCAGCTGGTTGATCTTGTTGACGATGTTTTCGAGTTTTTCCTGCAACTGTTCCAGGTTGCCAGGAATCGTGGGAATGCTGACCGGACGCGCCTTGGGATCAAACGCCACCTTCTCGGCTTTCGGGTAGAAGTCCAGAGCGATGTACAACTGGCCGGTCAGCAAATTGCCGCTGCGCGCCTGGGCCCTCAGGCCGTTTTCGATAAACGAGCCGATCAGGCGTACACCGGCGGCTTCATCATTGGGGTCATGGTTCATCGTCTTGAGCAACTTGGTATGGGCCTGACCGAGCAATTGCGGGTAGATCACGATGCCGACGTTGAGCGGAAAGCTGCGCTTCTTCGCGTCGAAATCCAGGTTGATTGACACCACCTTGCCAAACTCGACGCCGAGGAATTCCACCGGTGCGCCGACCTTGAGCCCGCGCAGCGCCTGGTCGAAGCGCAGGCTCATGTATTGCCCCTGGCCATTGGGCGGGGCGAGGGCGGCGAGCTGATCGTCGAACAGTTCAAACGTGCGCTCTTCACTGGCCGGCTTGTCGTTGGGGCTGTAAGGCGGTGCCAGGAAAGCGATACCGCCGACCAGCATGGACGACAGCGATTCGGTTTTCAGCGCGAAGCCATTGGCGCCCACACTCAGGTCGATGCCGCTGGCGTTCCAGAACCGCGTGTTTTCGGTGACGTAGACATCGTTGGGCGCGTGCACGAATACCTCGATATCGACGCCCTTGCCTTCGGCATCCAGCTTGTACGCCACGACCTGGCCGACCTCGATTTTGCGGTAATACACCGGCGAGCCGATATCCAGCGAACCCAGGTTCTGCGTGTGCAGGGTGAAGCGCTTGCCCGGTTCGCCGTAAGTGATGGGCGGCGGGTTTTCCAGGCCGGTAAACTGTTTGGCGCGGGTCTCGGACTGACCAATGTCGGCGCCGATGTAGTCGCCAGAGAGCAGGGTGTCGATGCCGGACACGCCGCCGGCGCCGATGCGCGGGCGTACCACCCAGAACTGCGAGTCGGCGCGGGTAAAGCTGTCGGCCTGCTTGGCCAGCTTCACGGTGGCGTTGACGCTTTTCTGGTCGTCACTCAAGGCCACTTCGGTCACTTGGCCGATCACCACGTTGCGGTATTTGACTTCGGTTTTATTCGCGGTCAGGCCACTGCCGGTCTTGAAGTTAAGGATGATGGTCGGGCCTTGCTGGAGCACTCTGTGAACCACCAGCGAAATCCCCACCAACACCGCAACGATCGGTACGATCCAAACCAGCGAAACGCTGAAACGCCGAGTCTTGACGGCCGGCGAGCCTGGGGATTGCGGGGTGTCAGGGGTGGGTGACGTCATCCGAGGTATCCTTGGTGTGTGGGGTTTCCCAGATCAGCCTCGGGTCGAAGCTCATGGCGGCCAGCATGGTAAACACCACCACCAGGCCGAAAAACAGAATGCCCAGGCGTGGCTCGATAGTGCCCAGGGCCTGGAACTTGACCAACGCGGCCACCAGCGCAACCACGATCACGTCGAGCATGGACCAGTAGCCGATCAGTTCGACAAACCGAAACAGCTTCGAGCGCTCTTTGCGCGCCCAGCGGCTGTTGCGCTGCACGGTGACCAGCAGCAGCGTCAACGACACAAACTTGATGCCCGGCACCGCGATGCTGGCGATGAAAATAATCAGTGCAATGTCCCACGCACCATGCTGCCAGAACTCCAGCACGCCGCTCATGATGGTGCTATCTGCGCCTGAACCGAGCATGGTGGTGTTCATCACCGGCAGCAGGTTGGCCGGCACATAAAACGCCAGCGCCGTCAGCATATAGGCCCAGGTACGGGTCAGCGAGTTGACTTTGCGCCGGTGCAGGGGGGCGTCACAGCGCTGGCATTCCGGCGCGCCGGTGCTGATGTCGGCAGACAGGCCACAACTGTGGCACAGGCACAGGTTAAGCTCGCTGGCAGTCGGTGGCGGGTTCATACGGCGTCCCACAGGTCGCGCACGTCACGACCGGCAATACGGATCAGCAACAGGCTGAGCGCCGCCAGGGCAAATAGCCCGGTGCCGGGGATCACATCCAGCATACCGGCCAGCTTGAACACGGCCACCATCGCACCGAGCAGGCACACTTCCAGCATGCTCCAAGGTCTGAGCGCTTCCAGCCAGCGCATGCATAGCTTGAAGGCGGGCGAACGTCTGCCCGAGAGGGCAAAACTCAGCACCCAGGTCAGCAGCAATAGCTGAAACACCGGTGCGATGATGATGGAAATAGCGGCCACCAAGGCGATAAAGGTAATCGGCCCCAGACTCAGCGCAACCACTGAATCCCATAGGGTGGCGCTGTTTTTCAGGCCTTGCAGGCTGATGCTCATCACCGGATAGAAATTGGCGAAAGTCCATAACACGGCGGCGGTCAGGGTCAGGGCGAGACGCTGCTGTACTGACAGGCCGTTGTAACGCTGGAGTACGCCCGCGCAGCGCACGCAATGGGCTTTTTGATGTTTGGCGAGCGTGACTTTTTTGTACACACAGTCGCAGTGTTCGCAGATGATCAGCTGATTCGCCATGGGGCTCGCTCCAGCGCGGCGCGGTTGCGGTCTTGGATTGTTCTTCAATGGCGCTTGGAAAGCTTAGCCTTTGGTACTCGGGACGCCATGCTCCCTTTCGGGTCAGGGGTATCGTCAACCATACTCTGTGCCGAATATGCCATAGAGCCTGCTGGAGCACCGATGAATATTGAACACGCCGCACTCATCCGCGAGACCTTTCCCGTCGGCCCGCTGCAGTGCAATTGCACCATCATCGGCGACCCGATCAGCAAAAAAGCCATCGTGGTCGACCCGGGTGGCAACCATGAGCTGATCCTGGCGCGCCTTGATGCATTGGGCCTCAAGGTCGTGAGCATTATCCACACCCATGCCCATCTCGATCACTTCCTGGCGTCCGGACAGTTGAAAGAGAAGACCGGCGCCACATTGCACTTGCACAAGGAAGATCAATTCCTCTGGGACAATCTGGAAATGCAATGCCAGATGTTTCGCGTTCCCTACACCCCGGTGCCTTCGCCTGATCGCTGGCTGGAAGATGATGAGGAATTGGCCTGCGGCTGCGGTGTGGCGTTGCACACACCGGGGCATACGCCGGGGTCGATGAGTTTCTGGTTTGCCGATGCCAAGCTGCTGATTGCGGGTGACACGCTGTTTCGGCGCGGTATCGGGCGTACAGATTTGTGGGGCGGGGACCAGGCGACCATTTTGCGTTCGATCAAACAACGGTTGTACACGCTGGATGAAGGCGCGACGGTGGTGACCGGCCATGGGCCGGATACCCGCTTGGGTGATGAAATGCGTGAGAACCCTTTTGTGCGGGCGTGAAGGAATAATTGCGGGGGCGGCGCTGTTCTCTGGCCAGGATTGGCAAGCGTTGTAGCAAAAACTCAGGTCGTGTTCAGCGTGGGTCTGCTACGGTTTCTGTAGGCACGGAATTTTTACCGTTTGTCGCGTTCAAAACTCGGCACAGGTCCATTGCCAATGTCCTCTGCACCTCAGAATGCAAAAGTAGGAGCTCCCTTCATGTTCACTTCGCGTCGTCTGCTTGTTGTTGCTACGGTCGTAGCCCTGTTGTCTGGCTGCGCATCACCTAACCCTTATGACGGCAGCAGCCAGGGACAGGCGAGTAATGAATCCGGCGGTATGAGCAAGACTGCCAAGTACGGTGGCCTGGGTGCCCTGGCCGGTGCATTGGCCGGTGCCGCCATCGACCATAACAACCGTGGCAAAGGCGCGCTGATCGGCGCGGTCGTTGCAGGTGCCGGTGCCGCAGGCTATGGCTACTATGCCGACCAGCAAGAAAAGAAACTGCGTGAAAGCATGGCCAACACCGGTGTTGAAGTTCAGCGCCAGGGCGACCAAATCAAGCTGATCATGCCCGGCAACATCACCTTCGCCACCAACTCCGACGCGATCTCCAGCAGCTTCTACCAGCCGCTGAATAACTTGGCCAACTCCCTCAAGCAGTTCAACCAGAACACCATCCAGATCGTGGGCTACACCGACAGCACCGGTAGCCGCCAACTGAACATGGACCTGTCCCAGCGCCGTGCGCAGAGCGTGGCTAACTACCTGACCTCCCAAGGCGTCAACGGTGCGAACTTGAGCGCTCGCGGTGCTGGCCCGGATAACCCGATTGCCAGCAACGCTGACGTCAACGGCCGTGCCCAGAACCGTCGCGTGGAAGTGAACCTCGGCCCGATCCCAGGCCAGCAGTACGGCCAGCCAGGTGCCCAGCAACAGGCGCCACAGCAGAACAACCAGTTCCAGGGCAACCCGTACTCGCAGTACCAGTAAACATTCGTTAATAAAAAAGGGCGCCTGTGTAAGGCGCCCTTTTTTGTGGCTGTCGGTTACATCAATCGATGTACTCGAAGACCTTGACGATTTTCTGTACGCCCGACACGCCCTGCACCAGGTTGGCGGCGCGAGTGGCTTCAGCCTGGGTCAGCAGGCCCATCAGGTAAACGATACCGTTGTCGGTCACGACCTTGATGCGCGAACCGGGAATCGCGTTATCGGTGAGCATCTGCGCCTTGATCTTGGTAGTCAGCAGGGCATCGTTGCTGATGGCCAGCAGGGTGATCGGGTCCATCACCTGCAGTTCGTTATGAACCTTCTTGACCCGCTGCACGGCCGCGGCGGCTTGTTCGGCCTGGGCCTTGAGGTCGGCACGCGGTGTCTGGCCGGCCAGCAGTACCACGCCGTTGAAGCTGGTGACGACGATGCGTGAAGCACCGTTGCCCAGGTCTGGAGCGGCTTTGGCGACGTTGACTTCGACCTTGGTTTCGATCAGCGAGTCATCGATCTTGCTGCCGAAGGTACGGGTGCCCTTGTCATCCTGAATAGGGGTGTCACGTGTTGCAGTGATGGCCGTGCTGCAGCCGCTGATAGCGAGGCACAGGGTGATGGCCAAAAGGCTGAGGCGGTTAACGGTCATTCTTCACTCCCAAACAGTTGGCTGTCGATCAGATCGCACAGGCAATGGATCGCCAGCAGGTGGACTTCCTGGATACGTGCGGTGACATTGGCCGGAACGCGAATCTCCACGTCTTCGGGCAACAGCAGCGAGGCCATGCCTCCACCATCGCGTCCGGTCAATGCTACGACAATCATTTCGCGATCATGTGCGGCCTGGATCGCTTGAATAATATTCGCCGAGTTGCCGCTGGTGGAAATCGCCAGCAGCACGTCACCTGGTTGGCCCAGGGCGCGGATCTGCTTGGAGAAGATTTCGTTGTAGCTGTAATCGTTGGCGATCGATGTGATCGTCGACGAGTCGGTGGTCAAGGCGATGGCCGGCAGGCTCGGACGCTCACGCTCGAAGCGGTTGAGCAGCTCGGACGAGAAATGCTGGGCATCGCCGGCCGAACCGCCGTTGCCGCACGAAAGCATTTTGCCCTCGTTGAGCAGCGCGTTGACCATGACCTGACTGGCTTGCTCGATGTGCGGTGCAAGTACGTCCATCGCCTGTTGCTTGGTGTCGATGCTGGCCTGGAAAAGCTGGCGAATTCGGGATTGCATGTCCATCTGTGTGACCTTAAGTAGCGCGGCTGTTTGGCACAGGAATGTGCAGCCCGCAAAGCAAAGAGCAAAAGTGTTGGGTGAAGATGTCCGGTGAATCAGCTGTCGAAGGCATCTTTGAGCCAGTTCAGATCAGCCTGACCAGACGGTGTGCTTTCTAGGGCAACCACATCGAAACGGCAGGGGGCGTCGGCCCAGCGATGCTCTTTTTGCAGGAAGAACTGCGCGGCGAGTATCAGCTTCTGACGCTTGCGCCCGTCAATACTGGCGAGCGCGCCACCCCATTGTGCGTGTTTTCTGTAGCGGACTTCGACGAATACTACTGTATCGCCGTCAAGCATGACCAGATCAAGCTCGCCACGTTTACATAACCAGTTCTGCGCCAGTAGGCGCAGACCCTGGTGTTGCAGGTATTTCAGCGCTTGAAGTTCGGCATCCTTGCCGCTTTGTGCGCTGGACCTCTCAGGCATCAGCGAGGGGTGTCCGGCAGGCGCTGGATCTCGCCGCCGACGAATTTCGCCCAAGGCATCTGGCGATCAACGCGTTGGTTGGCGCTGATGCCCAGGTTGCCCGACAGGCCGTCAACGCGGGTATCCGGCAACGCTTTGAGTTGCCCCAGGCGTGGCGCCAGGCGGTAGGCATCGACGCCCATCGCGTACAGACGGCCAAGGCTGCCGTTGGCCTGCGGCCATTGTGCGGCAACCTGGTTGCGCAGCGGGTCGGTAGTGTTGAGCAGCCAAGGGGTTTCGCAGAACATCACGTTGGTCATGTCCAGGTACTGGTTCTTGTCGCCGCTGGCACTGAATACGTGGGACGTGGCGTACACCGGCACATCGCCGGCGTATTGGAAGTTCAGGGTCGGCTTGATCTGCTGGGCCAATTGCGGGGTCACGGCCAGGAAGATGAACTCGATGTCCTGGCGACGCGACGGCTGCGCGGCTACGTCGGTGCCGACGGTGCTTTGCAGGCTCTTGGCACGGCCTTCGCTTTTGCGCAGTTGGAACAGGTCGGCGATCTGCTGGGCCAGTGCCACTGGCTGATCAACGTACTCAACCCCCATGACCGTGCCACCGTTGGCTTCCCAATCCTGACGGAAGGCCTTGTAGACACGCTCACCCCATTCGCCACGCGGCACCATGGCCGCAGCACGATGCAGGCCGTCGGCCCGGGCACGGCGCGAGACTTCGCGGGCTTCGTCTTCCGCGGCCAGGCCGAACTGGAACAACTGCGCAGGGCTGCGATCCGTCTCGCTGTAGTTCAGTGCCAAGGTGGTGATTGGCAATTGCGGGCGTGCGCTGAGTTGTTTGACCAGCGGCTTCTCCAGCGGGCCGACCACCAACTGTACGCCGGCGGCCTGGGCCTTGGCGTAGAACTCATCGATGGAGGTCAGGCGTGAGCTGTCATAGAACTCGATCACCGGCGGCTTCTGCCCGGCCTGTTCGGCCTGGTAGTGCGCAGCCATGAAACCTTCACGCAGCGCCTTGCCGACGGAGGCCAGCGGGCCATCCTGCGGCAGCAGCAGGGCGATCTTGTTCAGGGGCTGGCTGGCCAGTTCCTTGAGCTTGGTGAGCGGCGTCGGCAGTTGCACGGCAGCCGGGTGGCCCGGGTTCTGCGCGCGCCAGGTGTCGATGGCGGCTTGTTGTTGCTCCAGCGTACCGGCGCCCTTGACCGCCTGGGCCAGGGTGATCCAGCCGTCCAGCACCGGGTTGCCGCTGGCTTGCAGCTGTTCGGCCGGCAGGGCGGCGATCAATGCCCAGATGGCTTCGTGGTTGCTGTTGGCGGCATCGCCTGTGAGCAGCGGGGCCATGGCAACACGCTCGCGGGCTGCGGCCAGGGTCTGGCCATCGGCTTCATAAGCGCGGGCATGCACAGTACCGGTGCGGATCTGCTGTTCAGGCGGCAGGTCCTTCAGGTTTTGCAGGCTCGGGTGGTTCAAGGCGGTCAGCGCGGCCTTGGGCTGGTTGCGCGTCATGGCCAGTTCGGCGGCCAGGGTGCTGGCAAATACTTGCGCGGCTGGCTTGAGGACATCCAGGGGCACCTGCGCAAGTATCTGCGACGAGCGGCCAGGATTGTTCTGTTTGTAGGCCAGGTCGGCTGCGCTCAGGCGCAGCATAGCCGCCTGTTCTGGCGTCTTGGCGGTAGTGGCCTGTTCGAGCAGTTGCTCGATACTGGCGTCCGGGGTCCGTGGAAGGTCGCCAAGGCTGGACGAGGGCGAGCTGGCACACGCGGCCAATAAGGCAGCGAGGCAGAGGGCGGAGAGCAGCCGCAGGCAAGCGATCATGTAAGTGTTCCTGATACCGATCAAATTAGCGTGGAATTGTACCCAAGCACTGGCCCAGGCGCGATGTTACTGGCGTGAAACCGTCGATTTAGGTCGTGCAAATGTTGATATTGGTTACGGAAGGCTGAAAAGGCATCGGCCGTGATGGCATATTTTCAAGGCGCCTACGCGCTACAATGTGGCTTTTGCCAACCATCGAGGTGTGCGTTTTGACTGCTCCAGGTCCTTTGAATTCCACTGCAGGCTCGCTTTTTGTCGTGGCGACGCCCATTGGCAACCTGGACGACATCAGTGCCCGGGCGCTTAAAGTGTTGCGCGAGGTTAAATTGATCGCGGCCGAAGACACACGGCACTCCCAGCGGTTGATGCAGCATTTTGGTATCAGCACGCCCTTGGCAGCCTGCCATGAACACAATGAGCGCGAAGAAGGCAGCCGTTTTATCGTGCGCCTGCTGGCGGGCGACGACGTGGCGCTGATCTCCGACGCGGGTACCCCGCTGATCTCCGACCCTGGCTACCATCTGGTGCGCCAGGCGCGGGCCGCTGGTATCAATGTAGTGCCTGTTCCGGGAGCCTGCGCGCTGATCGCTGCATTGTCGGCGGCCGGCCTGCCTTCCGACCGCTTTATCTTCGAAGGTTTCTTGCCGGCCAAGGCGGTAGGGCGGCGTGCGCGTCTTCAAGCGCTAAAGGAAGAGCCGCGCACCTTGATTTTCTACGAAGCACCTCATCGCATCCTTGAATGCTTGCAGGACATGGAGCTGGTGTTTGGCGGCGAGCGCCTGGCGCTGCTGGCCCGTGAGCTGACCAAAACGTTCGAAACCCTCAAGGGGCTGCCCTTGGAGGCGCTGCGCGGGTTTGTCGAAGGCGACAGCAATCAGCAGCGCGGCGAGTGTGTGGTGCTGGTGGCGGGCTGGACGGCACCGGAAAGCGAGGACGCCGTCAGTAGCGAGGCGATGCGTGTGCTGGACTTGCTGCTGAAGGAAATGCCCCTCAAGCGTGCTGCGGCGTTGGCCGCTGAAATTACCGGTGCACGCAAGAATGTGCTGTATCAAGTTGCGCTGGATAAACAGAAAGCCGAATAGTTCCGGGGTTAAACCGGTATTTCGTCCGAAGGTGATGGCATTGCTGTACTTTTAATACTTGTCCTAACTCCGCCGTGCCGTTAACCTGCGCGGCGGAGAGTCGATTGGACAGTCGCTGCCTTCTATGAAAATTAGGGGGGGGAGGAAAGTCCGGGCTCCATAGGGCGAAGTGCCAGGTAATGCCTGGGAGGCGTGAGCCTACGGAAAGTGCCACAGAAAATAACCGCCTAAGCACTTCGGTGCCGGTAAGGGTGAAAAGGTGCGGTAAGAGCGCACCGCGCGACTGGCAACAGTTCGTGGCTAGGTAAACCCCACTTGGAGCAAGACCAAATAGGGTCCCAAGGCGTGGCCCGCGCTGGGACCGGGTAGGTTGCTAAAGATGTCCAGTGATGGCCATCGTAGACGAATGACTGTTCAAGACAGAACCCGGCTTATAGATCGACTCTCCACCTTTTTCCTTCTGTCCGAATCTCGGGCAGAAACCCGGTAGTAACGCAAGAATCCCTCCCTGCCAAATCATTGGCAGATGCATCTTCG
>Ga0207650_10000990_pt1 | contig 21364 bp, 20 predicted proteins | sample KBSS63metaG_FD_184325 | JGI IMG/M metagenome (GOLD analysis project Ga0207650, IMG submission 184325) | Switchgrass rhizosphere microbial communities from Kellogg Biological Station, Michigan, USA - KBS S6-3 metaG (SPAdes) (version 2) | ecosystem: Host-associated > Plants > Roots > Rhizosphere...
GGAGCCCACCGGCGGTGCCCACCGCGATCCACAGGCCACCATAGCGGCGACCGGCGAGGCGATCGCCAATGCCTTGTCGGAACTAGCGGGACTGGACCGCGAGGCCGTGCGAAAACAGCGGCGCGACAAGTTTCTCACAATGGGCCGTGCCACCGTATAGGATAACGGCGTTTACTTTTGCTTTACCATAGGGTTAGCGGTAGCCTGAGAAGGGGCGGATCGCCTTGCAGATGCCACATCTTAAGGATAACGATTACACAATGAGGGGCCCGCCTCCTCGGGGAGTGGCACTTTTGAAACGACCTTTCGCTCGCACGCTGCTGGCGTCTGCGGCCGTTATCGCCGCTGTAGCCCTTGCCGGCTGTGACGCCGATAGCATTTCTCCTACGGGTCGCGCACAGGCGCCACTGTCCGAAAAACTACTCGCCGAAATGACGGCGAAAAATATGGACAAGGACTCGCCGATCCTCGCCCGCATCTTCAAGGAAGAGGCGGAGATGGAGGTCTGGAAAAAGAACCGTGACGGCGAGTACGCACTCCTGAAGAGCTACCCGATCTGCAAATGGTCGGGCGATCTCGGTCCGAAGAAGAAAGTAGGCGACCGGCAGGCGCCCGAGGGCTTCTACACGATCACGCCCGGTCAGATGAACCCGAATTCCAATTACTATCTCGCGTTCAACACCGGCTTTCCGAATGCCTATGATCGCGCCTGGGGCTACACCGGCTCCGATCTGATGGTGCATGGCGACTGCTCCTCGCGCGGCTGCTACGCGATGACCGACGAGCAGATTCAGGAAATCTACGCGCTCGCACGCGAATCGTTTTTCGGCGGACAAAAGGCATTCCAACTCCAGGCCTACCCGTTCCGCATGACTGCGATGAACATGGCCAAGCATCGCAACAATCCAAACTTCGCGTTCTGGAAAATGTTGAAGGAGGGCTACGACCACTTCAACGCATCGCATCAGGAGCCGAAGGTCGCGGTTTGCGAGAAACGCTACGTTTTCGACGCGACCCAACCGGATGATTCAACCAAGCCGCTCTCGTTCAACGCGAAAGGCGCCTGTCCCGTCTATCAGCTCGACAAGACGATTGCCGATGCGGTGCACGAGGAGCGTCGGCAAGAGCAGCTTAAGATGGCGCAGTATATCGCCACCGGTGTCTCGACCGTCCCATTCCGCGTCGGTGACGGCGGGATGAATCCGGTGTTTATGGCGAAGCTTCCTTCCAGCAGCGGTGATAATAACGGCCGCCTCTTTGAGCTCACGAGCGCGCCTTACGTCACATCGGCAGCAGTTCCCGGCGCGTTGCCGAGGACGCCCAACCGTGGCGCGGTGACCCTGGCCAAATTGCAATCGCCGCAGCAGCCAAGCGGGCCTGCTACCGTGGCAAGTGTTCCAATGCCGCATGCGGCACCGCAGCCCAAGGAGGGCGAGACGCCGACCCAACAGGAAAAGCCGACCTCGATTGCAGGTCTGATCGGCGAACTGTTCGGCAGGTCGAAATCAGAAGCTGCGCCCGCTCCGCCACAAACGGAACAGGTCGCGACGCGTAGCACCGCGCGCAGCACCGATCTCGCCGCAAAACCGAAGCAGACTGCTCCCGCGCACACCGCGTCCACACCCGTGCGTACCGCTTCGGCCGGGTCGTCGCCGTGGCCGACCGAACCCTCATCGGCGCCGGGGCCCGCGCCGAAACCAACCGTAGAGGCCGCACCTGCGCCGAAGCCTGCTCCGGTTCAGCAACCGGCCAAAGTCGAGACGCCACGTCCGGAAATTCGTACCGCCTATACGACCCCGCCGGCGAGCAACAACGGCCTGCTCGCCGGTGCCCAGCCGGTGGTCCCCACCGGCTCGTTCGAGACCCGCTGGTCGGGAATGCGCTGATCGTCGCAGCGAGCACTATGGACTGCTACGTCTACGTGCTCGGCACCATCGCAAAAAATCGCCATCTCACTTACGTCGGCTGGACCAATGACGTCGCACGGCGGCTGGTCACGCACAATGCCGGCAAGGGCGCGCGTTCGACGCGTGGCCGAAAGTGGGTGCTCCTCTACTCCGAGCGCTGCGCAAACAGACGGCATGCCATGAGTCGCGAATGGCATCTCAAACGCGACCGGGCATTCCGTCGGCAGCTAGCGATGAAGACATTCGGCGGCGGCTGAAGCGCACCTCAGGCAAATTTGCCGTGGCAATGCTTGAACTTCTTGCCCGAACCGCACGGGCACACCTCGTTGCGGCCAACCTTGCCCCACGTTGAAGGGTCATTCGCATTACGTTCAGCCTGCGCGCCGTTTCCGTTACCGACGAGCGCAGGCGCCAGAGCGGGCGCCATTTCGTCTTCGCCGGTTGTCGGGTCGACCTTGTGCGCCTCCATGTAGGGAAGCTGCGCCGCTTCTTCTGCCGGCGGAGACTGTACGACCTCAACGCGCATCAGTTGGGCGGTCACCGCCTCGCGCAAATGCGTCACCATCGCCTCGAACAGCGCAAAGGCTTCGGCCTTGTATTCGTTGAGCGGGTCGCGCTGGCCGTAACCGCGCAAACCGATGACCTGGCGCAGATGCTCAAGCATTACAAGATGCTCGCGCCAAAGGTGATCCAGCGTCTGCAGCAGAACTGATTTCTCGACATAGCGCATGACGTCGGGGCCCCATTTGGCCACCTTCCCCGCCATCCATTCATCGGCACGGCGGGTAATGCGCTCGCGGACGTCGTCGCCGGTGATCCCTTCTTCCTTGGCCCAATCCTGCACCGGCAGCGCGAGTGTGAGAATCTCGCGCAGGTCGTGGTCGAGGCCGGTGACGTTCCACTGCTCCGGATAGGCATTTTCGGGAACGTACTTGGCGACCATGTCCTCGATCATCGCATGGCGCATGTCGGCAATCGTCTCATCGACCGTTTCATCGCGCATCAGCTCGAGCCGCTGCTCGAAAATCACCTTGCGCTGGTCGTTCATCACGTTGTCGAATTTCAGCAGGTTCTTGCGGATGTCGAAGTTGCGCGCTTCAACCTTCTGCTGGGCTTTTTCGAGCGCCTTGTTGATCCAGGGATGAACGATCGCCTCGTTCTCCTTCAGACCAAGCTTCTGCAGCATCCCGTCGAGCTTGTCCGAGCCGAAGATGCGCATGAGGTCATCTTCAAGCGACAGGAAGAACTTGGAGTGGCCGGGATCCCCCTGGCGGCCCGAACGTCCACGCAGCTGGTTGTCGATGCGGCGGCTTTCGTGCCTTTCAGTCCCCAGAACAAAGAGGCCTCCGGCGCCGAGCGCCTTGTCCTTGAGCCGTGCGACCTGCGTGCGAATTTCGTCGGCGCGCGGGCATTTCTCGCGCTCACGCGGGTCCGAAATATCAGTGATTTCCTGGCGGATCCGCATGTCGGCATTGCCACCGAGCTGAATGTCGGTGCCACGGCCGGCCATATTGGTCGCAATCGTGATGGCTCCCGGCACGCCTGCCTGCGACACGATATAGGCTTCCTGCTCGTGGTAGCGGGCATTCAGGATCGCAAACACCTTGGTCTTGGTGGCGCCATCGTCGCCGGAATAAAGCGCGGCAAACGCGTTGGGGTCGGAGAAATCGTGTTGCTCCCACCCCGCCTGGCGCAGCATCTCGGCGAGTTGCTCCGACTTCTCGATCGAGGTCGTGCCGACCAGCACCGGCTGTCCGCGCTGCTTGCAGTCCTCGATCAGCGTGATGATTGCCCGGTATTTCTCGGCTGCAGTGCGATAGACCTCGTCGTCGTCGTCGAGGCGCACGAGCGGCATGTTAGTCGGCACTTCGAGCACTTCGAGGTTGTAAATGTCCATGAACTCTTCGGCTTCGGTGAGCGCCGTGCCGGTCATGCCGGCAAGTTTCTCGTACATACGGAAGTAGTTCTGGAAAGTGATCGACGCGAGCGTCTGGTTTTCAGGCTGTATTGGTTGATGTTCTTTCGCCTCGAGCGCCTGGTGCAACCCTTCGGAATAGCGGCGGCCGGGCATCATGCGTCCGGTGAATTCGTCGATGATGACGACCTCGCCGTTGCGAACGATATAATCCTTGTCGCGCTGGAAAAGCTTGTGGGCACGTAGTGCCTGGTTGACGTGGTGGACGACGGACACGTTCTCGACGTCGTAGAGTGAATCCCCCTTGAGCTGACCGGCAGCGCGCAATCGTTGCTCGAGCTTTTCCATGCCGGCTTCGGTCAACGTGACTGTGCGCTGCTTCTCGTCGACTTCATAGTCCGTCTTGTCGAGTTGCGGGATGTAGCTGTCGATCGTGTTGTAGAACTCGGAGCGGTCGTCGAGCGGACCGGAAATGATCAGCGGCGTGCGCGCTTCGTCGACAAGAATCGAGTCGACTTCGTCGACGATCGCGTAAATGTGCCCGCGCTGGACCATGTCCTCCAGGCGATACTTCATGTTGTCGCGGAGATAGTCGAACCCGAGTTCGTTGTTGGTGCCGTAGGTGATGTCGCAGTCGTAGGCTTTCTTGCGCTGCTCATCGTCGAGCCCGTGCACGATGACGCCGACGGTGAGGCCGAGAAAATTGTAGATCTGGCCCATCCACTCCGCGTCGCGCTTTGCCAGATAGTCGTTGACGGTGACGACATGAACACCGCGGCCGGACAGCGCGTTCAGATAGACCGGAAGCGTGGCGACAAGCGTCTTGCCTTCACCGGTCTTCATCTCGGAAATCTTGCCTTCGTGGAGAATCATCCCGCCGACCAGCTGGACATCGAAATGCCGCTGCCCAAGCGTGCGCTTGGCAGCTTCCCGAACGGTCGCAAAGGCGGGGACCAGGATGTCGTCGAGTGAGGTGCCTTGGGCCACCTGCTTCTTGAATTCGTCAGTGCGCGCCCTGAGCGCCTCGTCCGACAATACCTCTAGCTCTTTTTCCAGCGCGTTGATCTCGCCCACCCGCGGCTGATAGCTGCGGATCCGCCGATCGTTGGCGGAACCAAACAGCTTGCGGGCAACTGCGCCGATCATCCTTGGAAACTCCTCACGTGAGCCGGGCGCTTATATCATGCCGTTGCGGCCGGATTTGCCTCCGGCACTCCGGAATACGGCACTTTTCGGGCAAATCCGACGCGAACGCGCCGACGACGGCAAAATGCTCCGCGAGAGATATGAGGGGGTCGGAATGTTGTCAATTGGCGGCCTGTTCTCGCATTAACGACAGGCCGGTCACGCGGACGTTAGGCGTTGCGTACCACTCGGCCATTGCAAAGACATGGTCGTTGGGCGAAAAGTCCGCCAGACGCCCGCCTGGCGGGTACTGACAATTCAAGGAAAGCCTTATGACGATTTCAGTTCCAACCGGTTCACCGGTCCGTTCGCGTCATGCCGGCTTTTATGCCGCACTTCTGGCGCTCCTCGTGATGACGGCTGGGCCCGCGGGCGCCCAGGACAAGGATCCGGTTGTGGCCAAGGTCAACGGTATTGAAATCCATCAGAGCGACCTTGCCGTCGCCGAGGACGAGGCCGGCCAAATTCCGCCGATGTCGCCCGAAGCCAAGCAGGATTACCTGGTGCAGTTCGTCGCGGACATGATCCTCGTGTCGAAAGCTGCGGACGACAAGAAATTGGGCGATGGGCCCGAGTTCAAACGCAAAGTCGAATTCGCCCGCAAGAAGCTTCTCATGGAAAATTTGCTGCAATCGGTCGTAAAAGAGGCCCTGACCGACGAAGCGATGCATAAGGTCTACGACGAGGCCGTAAAGCAGATCGGCGAGGAGAAGGAAGTCCACGCGCGCCACATCCTCTTCCGCGCACAGGCAGGCGAAGACAAGGCGGGCAAGGAAGCCGAAGACAAGATCAAGGCGATAATCGCCCGGCTGAAGAAGGGCGAAGATTTCGCCAAGGTGGCCGGCGAAGTCACTGAAGACCCGTCCGGCAAGGCCAATGGCGGCGATCTCGGCTACTTCACCAAGGAACAGATGGTGCCCGAATTTTCAGAGGCCGCCTTCAAACTCGACAAGGGACAGATTTCGGAGCCCGTGAAGACTCAGTTCGGCTGGCACGTCATCAAGGTCGAGGATAAGCGTGTCAAGCCGGCGCCGAAATTCGAAGACGTGAAGCCGCAGATCGAGAATTACATCACGCGCAAGGCGCAGGCCGAACTGGTCACCAAGCTGCGTGCCGAAGCCAAGATCGAACGCATGGACAAGCCGGCCGCCAAGCCTGAGGAAAAGCCCGCGGCGCCGGCAAAGAAGTAGCAGCGATCCAAATCATCAAATGATTTCGTCGTGGCCGGCCTTGTGCCGGCCATTGGCGTCTTTTATGCCGATGCATCCGAAACCGCGGATACCGGCACGAAGCCGGACATGACGACGGAGAATGTTATGTCCACCGCAGTCTCCCCTCTTGCCCCCGCCAATGTCCCCGACATGCCGGCAGTTTCCGGCGTGCGTCTCGCGACCGCCGAGGCCGGCATCCGTTACGCAGGGCGCACCGATGTCCTGCTGGCGCTGTTCGATCCCGGCACGACCGCGGCGGGCGTGTTCACGCGCTCGAAGTGCCCGTCGGCTCCCGTGGAGTGGTGCCGTGCGCATCTGAAGAAGAGCAAAACGCGAGTGCTGGTCGTGAATTCCGGTAATGCCAATGCGTTCACCGGCAAGACCGGCCGCGACGCCTGCAAGTTCACCGCGCAGATCGCGGCGCGTGCGGCTGGCTGCGAGCCGGGCGATGTGTTTCTTGCCTCGACTGGCGTGATCGGCGAACCGCTGAAGGCGCAGGCTTTCGATGGCGTCATGGGAGGCCTGGTCGCGCGCGCGCAATCCAGTGAATTCCTTGCTGCGGCGCGGGCGATCATGACTACCGACACGTTTCCCAAGGTGGCGACCGCGACGGCAAAGATCGGCAAAACTCGTGTAACGATCAACGGCATCGCTAAGGGTGCCGGCATGATCGCTCCTGACATGGCGACCATGCTCTCTTTCATGTTCACCGATGCGGCGATTTCCGCGCCGGCACTACAGGCGCTTCTGAAAGACGGTGTCGCCGATACCTTCAATGCCGTGACAATCGACGGTGACACATCGACATCGGACACGCTGATGATGTTTGCCACCGGCAAAGCCTCTGGTGCTCCGCGAATTGTGCGCGCGACGGATCCACGCTTGAAAGGGTTCAAAAAAGCGCTGCATTCCGTGCTGGCCAGCCTCGCGGAACAGGTGGCACGTGACGGCGAAGGCGCCCGCAAACTCGTCGAGATCGTGGTCGAAGGCGCGGTATCCAAGGTCTCGGCGCGGCGCATTGCAATGTCAATTGCCAATTCTCCGCTGGTGAAGACCGCGATCGCCGGCGAAGACGCCAACTGGGGCCGCGTCGTGATGGCCGTCGGCAAAGCAGGCGAGCCAGCGGACAGGGACAAGCTCTCGATCTGGTTTGGCGGCATCCGCGTCGCGCATAGGGGCGCACGCGATCCAAGCTACGATGAAGCGACCGTCAGCGCGGCGATGAAGAAGCCTGAAATCAGCCTGAAGGTTGCGCTCGGGTTGGGCAAAGGTCGCGATCGTGTTCTCACCTGCGACCTCACTAAAGAATATGTCGCCATCAACGGCGACTATCGCTCATAGATCCGGAGCCGCGCCTTGGCGCTCAAGATCGTCCTTGTTGCGGCTTGCGCGCTCGTCGATGTGGACGGCCGCGTGCTGATTGCGCAAAGACCGCAAGGAAAGCCGATGGCCGGTCTCTGGGAATTCCCCGGCGGCAAGGTCGAGGATGGCGAACGGCCGGAAGATACCTTGATGCGCGAACTACGCGAGGAACTCGCGATAACGGTGAGCGAGGCGTGCCTGGCGCCGCTTGCCTTTGCGAGCCACACCTATCCCGATTTCCACCTGCTGATGCCGCTCTATGTCTGCCGTCGTTGGGACGGGACCGTCACTCCAGCAGAGGGACAGCAGCTTGCGTGGGTCAAGCCGAATCGGCTGCGCGACTACAAAATGCCTCCGGCAGACGTGCCGCTCATTTCACATTTGATGACTTTGCTTTAGCAGCCACGCTCAGGCTTTTCCCCCGCCGGCAGTTCTATGGTGCCGAGCGCGTCGGCAAGGCGCTGCGCCGCCGAGCCGGGCTTGAGTGGCTTCTGCTGGCTCTCATGAGGTACCCAGCCAGAAAGCCAGATGATTTCGAACGTCGCACGCACGCGTCCATCCGCATCAGCAAAGCGATCGGCATAGATTGCCATCACGCGCTCAAGCGTGCTGCGTTTGAGCGGCGTGCGGAGGCGCTCATGCAGAATATTAGTCGCGCCCATGCGCCGGAGGTCGCGCATCAGCGCAAGAGCCGAGTCATAGCGCACTGCGACCCGCTCGCTATCGACGACCGGCAATGCAAAGCCAGCGCGTTGCAAAAGGCCGCCAAGCTCGCGGATATCGGCGAACGGCGCAACGCGCGGCGAGATGCCGCCTTCCACTTCGCTCTCGGCGGCAGCAAATGCCGAGCGCAATTCGGTCAGGCTGTCCCCGCCGATCAATGCCGCCAGCAATAACCCGTCCGGTTTCAGAGCGCGCCGGATCTGGATCAGTGCGCCGGGCAGGTCGTTGACAAATTGCAGCGCAAGCGCAGACACCACGAGATCAAGCGAACGCTCAGCAAACGGCAAGGTTTCCTCATCGGCGGTAACGCGCAGGCCATCGTCATCGCCATCCAGTCCGGCCGCAACGATGGTGCTGATATTATTGTTCGCCGCCAGCACGCGACGCACGGCATCGCTTGGCGTGCCGAGATCAACGGCCACATCGAACTTGCGCAGGACCGCGGAAAGCCGGTCACCCAAATCGGCCGCAACGCGATCCAGCAGAAACGTTGCAGGCGTCAATCGTCGCGCGCGTCGTTGGCGTACGCGAAGCAGGTGTCGGTCAAAGATATTGGGCCCTGACGACATTGCTTTGTCCTATCGCGTCACGCGCGATCGTGCCACGCCCACAGATGATCGTGCTACCCTTGCAGCATGCCCGAGCTTCTTTCGGCAAGTCCGGCTGGCGAGCCTTCGGCTGCCCGCTTTCGTAGGGGTTTACGATCGGCGCTGCGGCTCGCGCTCGACTTCGCCTTGCCCCAGCTTTGTCCGTCCTGCCGCGAACCGCTTGGTGACGGCAATGGGCTCTGCGCGCATTGCTGGTCAAAACTGTCGCTCATGGAGCCGCCCTACTGCGCGCGGCTCGGGATTCCGTTCGCCTACGACCCCGGCCCCGGCCTGCTGTCGATGGAAGCAATAGCCAACCCGCCGGCCTATGACCGGGCGCGTGCTACTGTGCGTTACGACGACATTTCTCGCGCGCTCGTCCATAGCCTCAAATATGGCGACCGCCTCGACCTCGCGCCGACGATGGGTCAATGGATGGCGCGTGCCGGCCGCGAATTGCTTGCCGATGCCGACGCGCTCATTCCAGTGCCCCTGCATTGGCGGCGACAATGGGCGCGGCGCTTTAATCAGTCGGCGGCTCTCGCCGGCGTTATCTCGGGATTGACCGGCGTGCCTATTGTCCATGGCGGCCTCAAGCGGTTGCGGGCAACGCCGCAACAGGTGGGCAAGTCGAAAAACGAGCGCGCCGATAATGTACAAGGCGCCTTCCGGATCGCTACGGAGCATGAATCGGATATTGCCGGGCGCCGGCTGGTGTTGATCGACGACGTGCTGACCTCGGGCGCCACGGTCGATGCTTGCGCCCGCGCCCTGTCTCGGGCGGGTGCCGGCCATGTCGATGTGCTGGTCTTTGCGCGGGTTGTGGCGGCGGCGCGTCCCCCCATATAAAAGAGCCCAAATGCCCGAAAACGCCATGCCTCCTGTTGAAATCTACACGACTCGCTTCTGCCCCTATTGCTCCGCAGCCAAGGCCTTGCTGAAGCGAAAGGGTGTAAGCTACAGCGAGATCGACGTCAGCAGCGACTTCGGACGCCGGGAAGAAATGATTCAACGCGCAAACGGACGTATGACTGTGCCGCAGATTTTTATCGCGCCATGAACGGCGGTAGTTTCAAAGCAGCCATGATCCAGATGCGTTCGGGTCTGCAGCCCGGCGCCAATATCGATGCCGCCGTCCGGTACATCGGTGACGCAAAATCGGCCGGCGCCGAATATGTGCTCACGCCTGAAATGACAAACATCCTGGCTGCCAATCGCGAGCAACTGTTCGCGGTGGCGGTCGAAGAAGAGGCTGATGCCTCGCTGGCGACGTTGCGCGAGGTCGCGCGCAAGCTCGGCATATATGTGCATATCGGTTCGCTTGCGATCAGGATCTCGCCCGACCGCGCCGCCAACCGTTCCTTCCTGGTCGATCCGAAGGGCGACATCTTGGCGCGTTACGACAAGATCCACATGTTCGACGTCGACCTTGCGGGCGGCGAGAGCTATCGCGAATCACGCAATTACCGTCCGGGTGAGTTGGCGGTGCTGGCTGACCTGCCGTGGGGCCGCCTCGGTTTGACCGTTTGCTATGACCTGCGCTTTCCCGCGCTTTACCGTGCGCTCGCCGAAGCTGGCGCAACCATGCTGGCAATTCCGTCGGCTTTCACAAAACAGACCGGCGAAGCCCATTGGCATGTCCTCATCCGCAGCCGTGCCATTGAAAACGGCTGTTTTGTATTTGCGGCAGCCCAGGGCGGCAGACACGAAAACGGCAGGGATACGTTCGGCCATTCACTGATCATTGACCCTTGGGGGCGCATCATTGCCGAAGGTGGCACCGAGCCGGGGGTTATCGTGGCTGAGATTAATCCCGCAGAAGTCGCCAATGCGCGTGCGCGCATCCCCTCGCTGCAACATGGCCGACGATTTGAAATCGTCGAACCGTTGGCGGAGCCGGCGCACCTTCACGTCGTGCGGGGGGCAGAATGATTCGCTACGCACTGATCTGCCAGCAGGGCCACGAGTTTGAGAGCTGGTTCCAGGATTCGACTGCTTACGACAAGCAGGCGAAGCGCGGTCTCGTAAGCTGCCCGCACTGCGGCTCGGCCAAGGTCGAAAAAGCAATCATGGCGCCGCGGCTGTCCGCGACTGCAAAAAAGCGGAGCAAGACTATCGAGGCACCCGCGGCAGCGTCCGAGGCAACGCCGGCACCAACGCCTGCGCCGGCGCCGGTCGCGATGATTTCGCCGCAGGAGCAGCAAATCCGCGCCAAGCTCAAGGAACTGCGCGATCACCTCACCAAGAATGCCGACAATGTCGGGGCGAAATTTCCCGAGGAAGCGCGCAAAATGCACTATGGCGAGATCGAGCATCGCTCGATCTACGGCGTGGCATCACCGGAAGAAGCTAAAGAACTTTCCGAGGAAGGTGTCGAATTTCATCCGCTGCCGTCGCTTCCGGACGAGCGGAACTAGTACGCCCAGACCAGCAGCGCGACGCCGATCACCACCAGAACGATACCGATTCCCTCGCGCTGCGTGGTGGGCTGCTTAAATATGAACCGCGTCACACCCTGTGCGAACAGCACCTCGACCAATGCAAGCGTGCGCACATTGGCCGCCGTGGTGATTGCGAAGGCGAGAAACCAGAATTCCGACGCGAACGCACCCATAAAGCCGGCAAACAGCGAGGGTTTCCAGGCCCGTGCGATGGCCCGCAAGACCTCTGGATCGCGCAGTGCCAGAAAGACCGATAAAAGCGCGGCCTGAATGACCAGACCGACCGTTACGGTGAACGTTGCGGCAAGCACGAAATCAGAAAGACCAAGCGACAGAATCGCACCGCGATAGCTGATCGCCGACAGGGCGAACATCGTGCCGCCCGCAAGTCCGATCAATGTTGATCGCATCGTGCCGGCACCCGTTCGCGGCTTGAGTGAAATCACGATCACACCGACGGTCGCGATCAGGATTGCCGCCCCCGACAGTGGCGTCACCTTGTCACCGAGGAAAATCAGGCCGAACAGCGCAACCTGTACCGGCTCCGTCTTGATGTAGGCATAGGCCACAACGAAGGAGCGCTCGCCCATCGCGGAAAGCATCAGCGCCGTCGCAGCGATTTGCCCGAGCGCCCCACCGATTACCCACGGCCAGAATACAGGCGGCACCGTCGGCAGGTGGTCGCCAGTGACTGCCAGGAGACCAAACAGGAACAGCAGCGCGAAAGGAAATCCGAACAGGAAGCGCACGTGGGTGGCGCCAACCGTGCCCAGCGTTGCGGTCAGTTCGCGCTGCATCGCGTTGCGCGCGGTCTGCGCGGCCGCGGCGATCAGAGTAAAAACGGCCCAGAGCATTTCTTGGAGATTAATCTTTCTTCGTGCCTAGGCCGCGTCTTGCCGAATCTCTGCAGCCTCGGGAAACTCTGTCACGTCTCCCTTTTCATTGTCGATCAGCAGAAAGAGGTCGAAATAACGGATCGTCGGTGCGCCGCCCGTACGCTTGATCACGGACTGGCGCCATTCCTCGTTGTGTGCCTTCTGCGCCGCTTCAACCGACGGCCAGATGTAAACGCCGGCGCCGGTCTTGCCATTGAGTTCGAGCAGAAAATGCTTGCGCAACAATTCCTTGTTCGCCCGCCACTTCGGAATGACGTTGCGCGCCTCCTCGGCAACTTGCCGGCGGCTCCAGCCTTTCGGCGAATTGAACTCAACCAGTTCGAGAATCATGCGGCATCTCCCTTTTTCTTCGGGCGCTGTGCCACCAGCATGTAGTTGACATCCATGTCCGACGACAGCTGCCAGCGGTCGGCAAGCGGATTGTAGATCACGCCACGTTCGCCGATGACCTGAAGATCATTGCGCTCAATCGCGCTCTCCAGCTCTTCGGGCTTGACGAACTTGTCCCATTGATGCGTGCCGCGCGGCAGCCAGCGCAGCACGTATTCGGCGCCGACGATTGCGAGCGCAAAGCTCTTCAGTGTCCGGTTGAGCGTTGCGGCGATCATCAGGCCGCCGGGCTTTACCATCGCCGCGCAGGCCCCAACGAAAGCATCGACGTCGGCTACGTGCTCGACGACTTCCATAGCCAGCACCACATCGAAGAACTCATTGGCCGCGGACAGGTCTTCCGCGGTCGTCGCACGGTAATCGACCGCAACACCCGCCCCGCTTGCATGAACCTTTGCCGCGGCAATATTGTCTTCCGAAGGGTCGGCGCCGACCATCGCCGCGCCCAGCCGCGCGAGCGGCTCCGACAGGATGCCGCCGCCGCAGCCGATGTCCAGCATGCGAAGTCCCTTCAGGCAGTCGAGCTTTTTGGGATCGCGGCCAAAGCAGGCCGCTGTCTGGTCACGGATATAGGCGAGCCGGATCGGATTGAACTTGTGCAAGGCCGCCATGGGCCCACGCGGATTCCACCAGTCGGCGGCATGACGCGAAAACCGCTCGACCTCGGCGGTATCGACGCTGGACATGCGGGCTTTTCCGGTGACCATGCAGACGATCTCATTATATGGGTGTCGGCCGTTGTTGCAGCGCGGCGACCCCACCGGTATGTATACGCGCCTTTTCAGGCCGGCGCGCGGGGCTTTCGTGCCGGTCGCTTGTTAGCGCCTTTCGGCGCGCACGGGAACGTCATGGCTCGGCTCGTGATGAAATTCGGCGGAACGTCGGTCGCCGATCTCGACCGCATCCGCAATGTAGCGCGCCACGTCAAGCGCGAGGTCGACGCCGGCTATGATGTGGTCGTCGTGGTCTCCGCCATGGCTGGGGTGACCAATCAGCTGGTGGAATGGTGCCGGCAGGCCGCGATGCTGCACGACGCACGCGAGTACGACGCGGTGGTGGCAACCGGCGAGCAGGTCACCGCTGGCTTGCTCGCCCTTGTTCTCGAAGGCATGGGCGTCAATGCGCGGTCCTGGCAAGGCTGGCAGCTGCCGATTTTGACCGATAACGCGCATGCCTCCGCGCGCATCCTGGACGTGAATGGGGCCGAGCTGATCAAGCGCTTCAAGGAGCACAGCCAGGTCGCGGTCATCGCAGGCTTCCAGGGCATGCACAGGGATACCGGCCGCGTCACGACGTTGGGCCGCGGCGGATCCGACACCTCGGCAGTCGCGATCGCTTCGGCGATAGGAGCCGAACGCTGCGACATCTACACGGACGTCGACGGCGTCTACACGACCGATCCGCGCGTGGTGCCGCAAGCGCACCGCATGGACAAGATTGCCTACGAAGAGATGCTCGAGTTCGCCTCCCTCGGCGCCAAGGTCATGCAGGTGCGCTCGGTTGAGCTCGGCATGGTGCACAACGTGCGCATCTTCGTGCGCTCGAGTTTCGACAAACCCGAGGACATTGATCCCAAAAAGCCGCCCTCCGGTACACTTATTTGCGACGAAGGAGACATCGTGGAACAGCAAGTCGTCACCGGCATCGCCTTCTCCAAGGACGAGGCGCAGATTTCAATCCGTCGGGTGCAGGACAAGCCCGGGGTCGCGGCCGCGATCTTTGGCCCGCTTGCCGATAACAACGTCAACGTGGATATGATCGTGCAGAACGTCTCGGCCGACGGCGCGACCACCGACCTCACCTTCACGGTTCCATCCGCGGACTATGAGCGTGCGCGAATGACCCTCGACAAGGCCAAGGGCGCAATCGGCTACGAGCGGCTGGACGGAGCGACCGATGTCGCGAAGGTTTCTGTCATTGGCATCGGCATGCGTAGCCATGCCGGCGTCGCCGCCAAGGCGTTCAAGGCTTTGTCCGGCCAAAAGATCAATATCCTCGCCATCACCACCTCGGAGATAAAATTCTCCGTGCTGATCAAGGCCGCCCAGACCGATCTTGCGGTCCGCACCCTGCACACGCTCTACGGGCTTGATAGGCCATGACCGAGCCCTTCGGACCGCCTTCGGAAAGAGCCCAGGTTGCGCGGGACTTTGGCTTGCCCCTTGCATGGGCCATTGGCTATAGCCTGACGCATAAGCGGCCGCGGAAATCGGAGCCGACGGTCGCTATTCGTACATGATTAGGCCGTAGACGGGGCTGCGGCCCAGGCCGCGGCTGAAGGACCTCAATAATGCGTGGCGCGCTGGGTGGTCCGCGCGTGCTGTTGCGCAGGCTTCGCGAAGTGATGGCGGAGCCGGTCAGCGCGCAGGACCGTCTCGACAAGGTGGTGGTGCTGATCGCCGCCAACATGGTGGCGGAAGTCTGCTCTGTCTACGTGTTACGCGTAGACGGAACGCTCGAATTATACGCCACCGAAGGCCTCAAGCGCGAAGCCGTCCACCAGACCGTATTGAAGGCCGACGAAGGCCTGGTCGGCCTGGTTGCGAGCGAAGCAAGCCCGATAAATCTCTCGGACGCACAGGCACATCCGGCCTTCTCCTACCGTCCCGAAACCGGCGAGGAAATCTATCATTCGTTCCTCGGCGTGCCTGTCCTGCGCGCCGGCAATACGCTCGGCGTTCTTGTCGTGCAGAACCGCGCGCGGCGTACCTACACAGAGGAAGAGGAAGAAGCGCTGCAGACGACGGCGATGGTGCTCGCCGAAATGATCGCATCGGGCGAGCTGTCGTCCCTCGCCCGCCCCGGTGCCGAGCCCGCCGCCCGGCATTCAATGCATTTCATCGGCACGTCGCTGGCGGACGGCATTGCCTTGGGTCACGTCGTGCTGCACGAGCCGCGCGTTGTCATCACCAACGTGATTGCCGACGACGTCCCGCACGAGCTTAAACGGCTTGACGCCGCCATTGCGACACTGCGCGCCGATCTCGACCGGCTGGTCGAGCACCGCGACGTCGCTGACGGTGGCGAGCACCGCGACGTGCTCGAAGCCTATCGCATGTTTTCGTACGACCAGGGATGGCTGCACAAGATCCGCGAGGCCGTGATGACCGGCCTCACCGCCGAGGCGAGCGTCGAGCGCGTGCAATCGGATACACGCGCACGAATGTTGCGCGCGTCGGACCACTATCTGCGCGACCGCTTGCACGACCTCGACGACCTCGCCAACCGACTAATGCGCGTCTTGATGGGTCAGGATCATGCGCCGACCAAAGAGCAGATGCCGGAAAACGCCATCGTTGTGGCGCGGTCGATGGGACCGGCGGCGCTCCTCGACTATGATCGCAAGAGATTGCGCGGACTGGTGCTGGAGGAAGGCGGACCGACATCGCATGTTTCGATCGTCGCGCGCGCTCTTGGCATCCCCACCGTCGGCGAGATCGAGAACGCAACTGGCCTTGTGGAATCCGGAGACGCCATCATCGTCGACGGTTCGACCGGGCACATTCATATGCGGCCGCCGCAGGACGTGCAGGCGTCGTACGGCGAGCGCGTTAAGTTGCGCGCGCGACGCCAGGCGCAGTATCGCGCGCTGCGCGATAAGCCGTGCATCACCAAGGACGGCCAAAAGGTCGCCCTGATGATCAATGCGGGGCTCACGATCGATTTGCCGCATATCGAGGATACCGGCGCGGCCGGCATCGGCCTGTTCCGTACGGAATTGCAGTTCATGGTCGCGGACACGTTGCCGCGGACAGGCGAGCAGCTCTCGCTTTACCGGTCGGTGCTCGAAGCCGCCGGAAAAAAGCCTGTGACTTTCCGTACGCTCGACATTGGCGGCGACAAGGTGCTGCCGTACCTGCGCAACATTGAAGAGGAAAACCCGGCGCTCGGCTGGCGCGCAATCCGGCTCGGTCTCGATCGTCCCGGACTGCTACGCAGCCAGGTGCGGGCGCTGCTGCGCGCGGCGGGTGGCCGTGAACTACGTCTGATGTTTCCGATGATCGCTGCCCTGGACGAGTTCGACAAAGCCAAAGCGCTGGTCGAAGTCGAGCTGACGCATCTGCGCCGGCATGGCCACGAGCTGCCGGAACGGGTCGACATCGGCACCATGGTCGAAGTTCCCTCGCTGCTGTTTCAGCTCGATGAGCTTCTGGAGCGCGTCGACTTTCTTTCCGTCGGATCGAACGACCTGATGCAATTTCTCTATGCAGCCGACCGTGGCAATCCGCGGGTATCGGAACGTTTCGACCCCTTGTCGGCGCCGGTGTTGCGCGCGTTGAAGGAAATTGCCGACAAGGCGAAGAAGCATGGCAAGCCGGTAACCTTGTGCGGTGAGCTCGCCTCGCAGCCGATCGGAGCGCTCGCCCTCGTCCTTCTCGGCTATCGGACACTGTCGCTGACGCCGTCGGCAGTGGGGCCCGTGAAGGCGCTGCTGCTCGAGCTCGATTGCCGCAAGGGCGAGGCCGCTCTGTTGGCGAGCCTCAAGGAGCCGGTCGGCAGCGTATCTATACGCCACACGCTCGAAGGTTTTGCGGCGTCCGAAGGACTTCAGCTTTGATAACTTTGCCGCAACACAAGATGGATGCCCTGCTTGCGCGCCATTCCTTGGTGGAGAGCGAGCTTGCGAGCGGCTTGAGCCCCGAGGCCTATGTCAAGCTGTCACGCGAGTTTTCCGAGCTCAGCCCGGTGGTCGAATCGATCAAGGCCTATCGTAATACTGAGAAGGAGATCGCAGACCTTGCGGCACTGGTCGACGATTCCACGACCGACGCGGACATGCGCAAGCTGGCCGACGCCGAACGTCACGCATTGCAGGAGCGGAAAGAGAAGCTTGCCCAACAGCTCCGCGTTGCGTTGCTGCCGAAGGACGCGATGGATGACCACAATGCGATCCTGGAAATCCGCGCCGGCACCGGTGGCGATGAAGCTGCGCTGTTTGCGGGCGACCTCTTCCGCATGTACGAGCGCTATGCGGCCAAACAGGGCTGGAAGACGGAAGTCCTGTCGTTTAGCGAAGGCACCAAGGGCGGCTTCAAGGAAATTGTCGCCGAGGTCAGCGGCCGAGGCGTGTTCGCCAAGCTGAAATTCGAGTCCGGCGTACACCGCGTGCAACGCGTGCCTGATACCGAGGCATCGGGCCGCATCCACACGTCGGCGGCAACGGTCGCGGTCCTGCCCGAAGTCGAGGATGTCGATATTCATATCAATGAGGCCGATCTGAAAATCGACACGATGCGTGCGCAGGGAGCGGGTGGCCAGCACGTCAACAAGACCGAATCGGCGATCCGCATTACGCACATGCCGAGCGGGATCGTCGTGTTCGTGCAGGAGGAACGCTCGCAGCACAAGAACAAGGCGAAGGCGCTGACGATGCTGCGGGCGAAACTCTATGATGCCGAAAAGACCAAACGTGATTCCGCACGCGCGGCCGAGCGGCGCGGCCAGGTCGGTTCAGGCGATCGCTCCGAACGCATCCGGACCTACAATTTCCCGCAAGGGCGCGTCACGGACCACCGTATCAATCTCACGCTGCACAAGCTTCCGCAGATCATTGAGGGCGAAGCGCTGGACGAGGTCATCGATGCGCTGGTGACCGAGCATCAGGCCGAATTGCTGGCGGCCGAAGGCGCAGCGTGAGGGCTATATCGGGCCTGACGTCAGGCGTCTCGGTGTCCGAAGCGCTTCATCACGTGGCGCAGTCTTTCCGCACAAGCGGCGTCGAAGAGGCCGAAGCCGATGCCCGCGTGCTGATCGGTCACGCCCTGCATCTCGACCGCGCTCGTCTGATCGCGCAATCAGACCGTATCCTTGAGGCGCGCGAAGTCACGGTGATATCGGCGCTCGCAACGCGTCGCCTGCGGCGCGAGCCGGTGTCGCGCATTGTCGGCCAGAAGGAATTCTGGAGCCTTCCGATTTCTGTAACGCCCGACGTGCTTGTGCCACGGCCGGAAACAGAGACCGTCGTCGAAGCCGCGCTCGATTTCGTCATTCGTAGTGGCCTGCGTCTGGAGAAGCTGCGGGTGCTCGACATCGGCACCGGCTCCGGCGCGCTGCTGCTAGCGATGCTGAATGAGCTAAAGAATGCCGTCGGTACCGGCACCGATGTGAGTTCCGCGGCCCTGGACGTGGCACGTGCCAATGCAGCACGCTGCCGGCTCGATTCCCGTTGCAATTTTGTTGTCTGCGACATCGCAACCGGCGTCGAAGGCCCTTTCGACCTAGTCGTGTCGAACCCGCCCTACATCGCGCATGACGAGATCGAGACGCTCGCACCGGAGGTCCGTGACTACGATCCGCAGGTCGCACTCGATGGCGGCCAGGATGGCCTCGACGCATATCGTTCCATCGCGGGTGACGCCAAGCGAATTCTGGCACCGGGCGGCAGGTTGTTTGTGGAATTGGGGGCGGGTCAGAATGAAGAGGTTCGCTCGCTGTTTACCAAAGCTGGATTAAGCCCGGGCATCCCGCGCAAGGATCTGGCAGGAATTCCGCGCGTGCTTGGCGCCGGTTTCGCGCCATGAGCTCGATATGAGCGCTGTGCATTCCCACCGGGTGAAAATGCAGAGCCGGTTATTCGTCGAAAAAAGCACTTGGATTATGGCTCGGAAACGACTAGCTTCCGGTCACGGAATCAACCCGTGACGGTTGCATCGCCAGGAACTCCGGAGCGAAGCGGCTCTGTGAGATGCGGCGCAAGGCGGATGACGAAGAGCCGGCTGCGAAGAGACGGCAGACGAAATCGCCAGAGACGGGTCTGGATGCTTCACCGGTTAGGCGCATCATTTTTCGAAACCTAGGGCGATGCGCGTAACGAGAGGTTGGCAACGCTGCGGCTGAGACCGCGGCAATGGGGTTGCTGCGACTAACGCGATAAAGGACACGACATTTCGATCATTGGCGCGGACATAACGCGAGTCCGGCCGCGCGATGAGATTTGTTTGGACTTGCAGGTTGAGTTGAGTGTTCGGCGCGAATGCCGCGACAGGGTGAAAGGTCGACGAACAGGCACAACATGAGAAACGGTCAGAAGCGCATGCGGGGGCGAGGTAACCACCGCAAGAGTCAGAATCCCCTCACACGCGTTTACGAGTCGAACGGTCCCGACGTCAAAATCCGCGGTACCGCTTCGCATATCGCGGAAAAATACATCCAGCTCGCGCGTGACGCGCAAGGGTCGGGCGACCCGGTGGCCGCCGAGAATTATTATCAGCACGCCGAGCACTACTTCCGCCTGATCGCCGCGGCGCAGGAACAGTTTCGTCAGCAGAACCCGTACTACAATCAGCAGCAGCCGCATCAGCAGGGCGGCGCGCCCGGTGGCCAGCAACAGGCCGGCGATGACTCCTTCGATGGGGACGAGGAAGACAATCAGCCGTTCATGGGTCAGAACGAGCCAAGCTACGGACCGCGAGAGCCGCAGCAGCAGCCTTATTTGCCGCGCGATGCTCAACCGTTTCCGCCGCGTGATCAGCAGATCCAGAATCGGCCGCAGCATCATCAACAGCAGCATCAGCAGCATCAGCAGCATCAACAGCATCAACAGCATCAGCAGCAGCAGCCGTACCCGCAGCCTAGCCAGGGCGGTCATGAAGGCGGACAAGATGTCGGCGGCCTTCCGGCATTCATCACGGGCGGCGGACAACCGCAGCAAAATTCCGGACAGAATGGCTACGACCAGGGTGATCGCGGACAGGATCGATTTGGACATCGCCGTCGCCGACGCCACCGTGGTGGCGGATATCGACCGGATCGTCAGGATCGTCAGGATCGTCCGGACCGTCAGGATTTCGGTGGCGGACATCAGCAAAACGTCGCGCCGCAGCCGATGCCGGATGACAGCAGTGCCGGCGACGAGCCGCGACAACCCGAATAATCAGCAGCGGCAAACCTCGCTGGCGCATCACCTGCCGGGTGATGGCGCGAGTACCGGTTCCAGCGCCGGCACCAGTATCCGTTTTTCGCGGCGCGCCGGTATTGCGCGATAGACCTGTTTGGTCGCCTCCACCAGATGCACGCCGGCAAACGGCGCCGATAGCGTTGCGCCCGTGCGCTCCCACGCGACCGCAGTCCGCAAAAACCAGCCGCGCGCGACCGGTGGCACGTAAAGGGCTTCACTCCAGCCGGTAGGCGTGAACCACGTCTCGCGCAGGAGCTGATTGATCTGGCTGCGCGAATATGGCCGCCCATGACCGAACGGTGTTGTATCCGTTCGCGCCCAGACGCCGCGCCGGTTCGGGACCACCGCAAGCAACCGTCCGCCCGACGCAAGCACGCGCCACACTTCGCGCAGAAGTGCCCCTGGATCGTTCGTCATTTCCAGCGCGTGCACCAGCATCACGCGGTCGACAGCGGAATCGGCGAGCGGCAGATCGCCTTCATAAACGAGCGCGGAGAGCGCCGGACGTGTGGTTGGCCACTTCACCACGCCCTGCCCGGCTGGCATGAACGCGAGGCAGCGCTCAGCCTCCTCGCGAAACAATCCGAGGTAAGGCGTCGCATAGCCGATACCGAGCACGCGCTGACCGGCAGTATCGCCCCACAGTGCGCGAATGCCGCGTCCAATGAAGCGGCGAGCCACGACACCCAACCGCTGGCCGTAAAAATTCCGCAGGTCGACGACGTCGATCGACATGCCGGCAAACTACCACGAAATAGTAAAGCGCTAACAACACGGGAACACGCGGGCGTGCAACTTCATTCACCCGCGTGATACGGTTAACCCATTGCATGCCAAAAGGACCAAGCTC
>Ga0207650_10000998_pt1 | contig 21269 bp, 20 predicted proteins | sample KBSS63metaG_FD_184325 | JGI IMG/M metagenome (GOLD analysis project Ga0207650, IMG submission 184325) | Switchgrass rhizosphere microbial communities from Kellogg Biological Station, Michigan, USA - KBS S6-3 metaG (SPAdes) (version 2) | ecosystem: Host-associated > Plants > Roots > Rhizosphere...
CTGGTGCTTGTCGGCGACGAGCGTCGTGCTCGTCGTCAGCAGCGAAGCGGCGCTGCCGCTCTGGCGGATGACGAGCGGATAGGTGTCCGCCTTGCGAAGAACATAGTCGCTGCCCGCCGTGGGCGCGACGCCGGTGATAACCGCCTCGTCGTTGACAAGCAGGTCGAGCGCGCCGAGCCCGGTCGTCGCGTTGACGAGCCGGATCCGGCCCTGGTTGCCGAGCAGGCCGCCGCCGCATGCCGCGAGCGCCGCGCCGAGGCCGGCGATGAGAAGCCATCGAGTCGTCGTCTTCATCGTGCTGTCGTCGTTCCTACATCAACAGATGCTCGCCGGCATTGTCGCCGCCGAGGATCACGTAGTTGACCTTGCGGATGTCGGCGAGCTTCGTGCCGCCGGCGTAAGAGATGGAACTTTGCACGTCTTCCTTCATCTCGCGCAGCGTGTCGGCGAGCTTGCCCTTGATCGGCTCGAGGATGCGCTTGCCCTCGACGTGCTTGTACTCGCCCTTGTTGAAGTCGGAGGCCGAGCCGTAGTACTCCTTGAACAGCTTGCCCTCGACCTCGACGGTCTTGCCCGGCGACTCCTCGTGGCCGGCGAAGAGCGAGCCGATCATCACCATGCAGGCGCCGAAGCGCACGCTCTTGGCGATATCGCCGTGATCTCGGATGCCGCCGTCGGCGATGATCGGCTTGGTCGCGACGCGCGCGCACCACTTGAGCGCCGAGAGCTGCCAGCCGCCGGTGCCGAAGCCGGTCTTGAGCTTCGTGATGCACACCTTGCCGGGGCCGACGCCGACCTTGGTCGCATCGGCGCCCCAGTTCTCGAGATCGATCACCGCCTCCGGCGTCGCCACGTTGCCGGCGATGATGAAGGCCTTCGGCAGCTTCGCCTTGATGTGCTCGATCATCCGGTGCACGGTGTCGGCGTGGCCGTGGGCGATGTCGATGGTGATGTAGTCGGCGCCGACGCCGTCGCTCGCCAGCCTGTCGATGACGGCGTAGTCGGGCGGCTTGACGCCGGAGCTGATCGAGACGAACAGGTTCTTCGCGCGCATGCGCTTTGCGAAGGCGACGTTGTCGACGTCGAAGCGGTGCATCACATAGAAGAAGCCGTTTGCCGCCAGCCACTCGACGATGGGCTCGTCGACGACGGTCTTCATGTTCGCCGGAACGATCGGCAGCTCGAAGCGACGCGGCCCGAATTCCTGCCCCGGGTCGCACTCCGAGCGGCTCTCGACCCGGCACTTGCGCGGCAGCAGCAAGACGTTGTCGTAGTCGAAGATTTCCATGGCGGGCTCGCGCAAAAACGGGCGCCTCCAGGGGCGCCCGTGGCGGCATTCTACGGAAGGGGCGGAGGTCGCGCTCCTAGAATGGACAAGTGAATCATCCCTCTGTCGTCGACCGCCCCAATCGCCTGCTCGAAGGCCTCAATCCCGAGCAACTCGCCGCCGTCACCTTGCCGGCCGAGCCCGCGCTCATCCTCGCCGGCGCCGGCTCGGGCAAGACCCGCGTCCTGACGACCCGGGTCGCCTGGCTGATCCAGACCGGCCAGCTCTCGCCGGGAGGGGTCATGGCGGTGACCTTCACCAACAAGGCCGCGAAGGAGATGCTGACGCGCCTCGACGCCATGCTCGCCATTCCCGTGCGCGGCATGTGGGTCGGCACCTTCCACGGCCTGTGCAACCGCTTCCTGCGCGCGCACTGGAAGCTGGCGGCGTTGCCGCAGGGCTTCCAGATCCTCGACTCGAGCGACCAGCTGTCGGCCGTCAAGCGCATCGTCAAGGCGATGAACCTCGACGAGGAGCGCCATCCGCCGAAGCAGCTGACCTGGGCCATCGCCGGCGCCAAGGACGACGGCCGGCGCGCCAAGGACATCGAGGTCAAGGACGAGCAGAGCCGCGTCCTCGCCCAGGTCTACGAAGCCTACGACGCGCAGTGCCAGCGCGAAGGCGTGGTCGATTTCGCCGAGCTGATGCTGCGCACCTACGAGCTGCTGCGCGACAACGGGCCGCTGCGCGAGCACTACCAGCGGCGCTTCCGCCACATCCTCGTCGACGAGTTCCAGGACACCAACCGCCTGCAGTACGCGTGGCTCAAGATGTTCGCCGGCCCGCCCGAGCACGGCTGTGCGCTCTTCTGCGTCGGCGACGACGACCAGAGCATCTACGCGTTTCGCGGCGCGCAGGTTGGCAACATGGCGGCGTTCGAGCGCGAGTACCGCGTCCGAACCGTCGTCAAGCTCGAGCGCAACTACCGTTCGTACGGCAACATCCTCGACGCCGCCAACGAGCTCATCTCGCGCAACTCGCGCCGCCTCGGCAAGAACCTGCGCACCGAGGCCGGGCCGGGCGAGCCGGTGCGCGTCCACGAGGCGCCATCCGACTTCGCCGAGGCGCAGTGGTTCATCGAGGAAGCGCAGTCGCTGCACCGCGACGGCACGCTGCGCCACGAGATCGCGCTGCTCTACCGCAGCAACGCGCAAAGCCGGGTTATGGAGAGTGCGCTCTTCAATGCGCATATCCCGTACAAGGTCTATGGCGGACTTCGCTTCTTCGAGCGCGCCGAGGTCAAGCACGCGCTCTCCTACCTGCGCCTGATCGAGAACCCTAACGACGACACCAGCTTCCTGCGCGTCGTCAACTTCCCGGCGCGCGGCATCGGCTCGCGCACGATCGAGCAGCTCCAGGACGCAGCGCGGGCGAGCGGCCGGAGCCTGTGGCAAAGCGTCGGCTCGGTCGCGGGCAAGGGCGGTTCGAACCTGCTCGCCTTCACCCTGCGCGTCGATGCGATGCGCGAGCAGACACGCGGCCTGACCCTGCGCGAGATCATCGTCCACATGCTCGAAGCCTCGGGCCTGGTCGATTTCTACAAGACCGATCGAGAAGGGAAGGAGCGGCTCGAGAACCTCGAGGAACTGGTCAACGCCGCGGAGGCCTTCGTCACGCAGGAAGGCTTCGGCAAGGACGCCGTCGCGCTGCCGGTCGACGAGACCGGAACGGGCGGCCTCGGCATTTATCGCGGCGAAGCAGGCAAGGCTGAGTTCAACCTCCCGGGCGCCGAGGTCGTCACCAGCGGCGAGATCATCGCGCCGCCGCGCCTCGTTCCCGACGCTGAAACCGGCGAGATCCTCTCGCCCCTGGCCGCGTTCCTGACGCACGCGTCGCTCGAGGCCGGCGACAACCAGGCCCAGGCCGGCCAGGACGCGGTCCAGCTCATGACGATCCACTCGGCCAAGGGCCTCGAGTTCGACTGCGTCTTCATCTCCGGCCTCGAGGAAGGCCTCTTCCCGCACGAGAACTCGTCGAGCGACCTCGACAGCCTCGAGGAGGAGCGACGCCTGATGTACGTCGCGATCACGCGGGCGAGGAAGCGCCTCTACCTGAGCTTCTCGCAGACGCGGATGCTGCACGGGCAGACGCGCTACAACGTCAAGAGCCGCTTCGTCGACGAGCTGCCGGAAGCGGCGCTGCGCTGGATCACGCCGCGCAACCAGTCGTTCGGCTCGGGCTTCGCCCGCGAGTACAGCCGTGCCTGGGAGAGCGGGTCGGGGCTGCGCTCGATCGTGGGCACCGGCCGTGTCGAGCCGCGCTACAACGTCGCCCCGATCGTGCCGAAGGCGCCGGCGCATGGCCTGCGCCCGGGCCAGGGTGTCTTCCATACCAAGTTCGGCGAAGGCGTCGTCTTGACGATCGAAGGCGGTGGGGACGATGCGCGTGCGCAGGTGAACTTCGGTCGCCACGGCATGAAGTGGCTGGCGCTGAGCGTCGCCAAGCTGACGCCGGTCGACTGATTCGCGCTTCTGAACGCGGCGCCTCGTGCCGCGCCGCGGCGTCCGCCGCTCAGAGCAGCTGCGCCCGCTTGGCGGCCCGATAGCGGTTGACCAGCTCGACCGCGACGTGCTCCGGCTCGACGTCGAGCAGGTAAGCGTCGCGCGCGGCCAGGCGCCGGAAGGCGTCGTCGCGCGCTTGCGCGAACAGGTGCGCGCCTGCGATCTCGATGGCCTCGCGATCGATCGCGAGCGGCTGCTCGGCGACCTCGCGCAGCGCGCGCTCGCGCAGGCTGGCCAGCAGCACGAGGTGGCGCGTTCGCAGCAGCTTCAGCGCCGGCCCGAGCTCGGCGCCGTCTTCCTCGCGGAAGTTGGTCAGCACGACCACCAGCGATCGCTTGCGCAGGCCCTTCATCAGCGCCGTCGCTGCCGCCCGATAGTCGGGATGCGTCGCCTCGGGCTCGACGTCGTAGAGCGCGCCGATCAGCGCGTTCAGCGATTGCACGCCCTTCCTCGGCGCGACCCGGCGGCTCGACGCCGCCGAGCCGCCGAAGGTCATCGCGCCGACCTCGTCGCCTTCCTTGAGTGCGACGTAGGCGAGCAGCATCAGCGCGTCGAGTGCAGCGTCGAAGTGGCTGCCGCGACGAGCAGCGCTGCCTTCGTCGGCGCGCATGCGCCGTCCGCAGTCGAGCAGGAAAACGACGCTCTGGTCGCGCTCGTCCTGGTACTCGCGCACGATCGGGCGGCCCTGGCGCAGGGTCGCCTTCCAGTCGATGTCGCGGATCGAGTCGCCCGGCCGGTAGTCGGCAAGCTGCTTGAAGTCGGTGCCGCTGCCGCGCATCGGGTAGCTCTTGATGCCGATCTCGGCGAGGCGCCGGTCGCCGGCCAGACAGGCATAGCGCGACACCGCGGCGAAGTTGGGATAGACGCGCAGCCTCGCGGCGTCGCCGACGTCGATCCGCATGTCGAAGCAGCCGGCGAGGGTGCGCACGCGCAGCTCGGCGGGCTCGAAGTGCGCTTCACCGCGCCGGCGCGGCAGCACGTCGTAGCGAACGCTCAGGCTCGATTGCGCTTCGACGACGCCATCGACCGGCAGGCCGTCGACGTCGAACGAGCGATCGATGTGGTCGAACAGCGCGATCCGCCAGCGCCGGCCTCCGTCGTTGACGAGGCTGCCTTCGATCACGCGCCGTACGCCGACGGCGAGCGCCGGCGGCATGTGGCGTTGCCAGCGCAGCGGCGCGGCTCGCCAGGCGCGCCGGCTCATCCACAGGTCGACGGCGGCGATCGCGATGCAGAGCAGCGCGGCGATCGCGCTCGCGCCGGCGACGATGCTGGGCGCGACCTGGGCGATCAACGCGGCGGCGCTCGCCGCCGCCGACGCCGCGACGACGACGATGGCCGAGCGGGTCGGCAGGATCGCGAGCGCCATCGGTGCCTCGGCCTTCGTCGCCGGGCTCAGAGCCGCGGTGCCTCGACAGTCGCGAGCAGGTCGACGATCAGCTCGTCGACGCGCCGGCCTTCGAGCTGCGCGTCGGGCGCGAGCAGCACGCGGTGGCGCAATGCGGGCAGGGCGCAACGCTTGACGTCATCGGGGGTGACGAAGTCGCGCCCGGCGAGGAGCGCGGCGGCGCGCGCGGCGCGCACCATCGCGATCGCGCCGCGCGGCCCGCTGCCGGCAGCCAGGCCGAGGCCGCCGCGGGTCGCGCGGCCGATCCGCACCGCGTAATCGATGACGCGCTCGTCGACGCGGACCTGCGAGGCGAGATCCTGCAGCGCGAGCAGCTCCCTGGCCTCGATGCACTCGCTGACCGTCTCGAGCGGCAGCTGCTCGCCGCGCTGGCCCTGCGTCGTCCGCACGACGATCGCCGATTCGTCGCGGTGCGACGGGTAGCCGATCTCGATCTTGAACAGGAAGCGGTCGAGCTGCGCTTCGGGGAGCGGATACGTGCCCTCGGTTTCGACCGGGTTCTGCGTCGCGAGCACGAAGAACGGGCGCGCGAGCGCGATCGTCTCGCCTTCGAGGGTGACCTGGTATTCCTGCATCACCTCGAGGAGGGCGGCCTGGGTCTTCGCCGGCGCGCGGTTGATCTCGTCGGCGAGCAGGATGTTGGTGAACACCGGCCCGCGCCTCACGCGCAGCGCCGGCATGCTGCCGTTGCTCGCCTGCGCGGCGTCGAGGACGGCGTGGCCGGTAATGTCCGATGGCAGCATGTCGGGCGTGAACTGCACACGCGCGTAGCGCAGTGCGATCGAGCGCGCCAGGGCGCGCGCGAGCAACGTCTTGCCCAGGCCGGGGACGCCTTCGATGAGGACGTGGCCCGAGGCGACGATGGCGATCAGCAACTGCTCGACGACGTCGCGCTGGCCGACCATCGCCTTGGCGATCTCGTCGCGCAGCCGCTGCAGGATCTCGGCGGCGTGGGTGAAGGTGGTGTTCGGGGTCGCGCTCATGGAAGGCTCGGGTCGGAGGGAGAGGGGCGGTGCGGCGATCGGTGCCGATCCGGAAGAAGGGCGCGACGGGCGCGCTCGAGCCGGGCGATCGCCGTGGCGAGGCGGTGCCGGTCCGGTCGCTGCAGCGGGCTCATCGCCGCGCCCAGCGCGACCGCATCCTCGCGCGTCGTGCTGGCGATCGCCTCGGCGCGTTCACGTCCGCCGAGGAGAGTGGCGTAGCCTGCGATCGAGCGGCGCGCTTCCTCTTCGAGCGCACGGATGCTCGCCTGATGCAAGGCCGCGCCGCTGCCGGCAGCGATGAAGGCGGCGGTGCGCCGCACCTGTTCGCCGACCGAGCGGCGCGCCCGCGCCGTGTCGGCGATGAGCGGGCCGAAACGGGTGCCGCTGCGCCAGAGGAGGAGCAGGATCGCCGCGCCCGCAAGCAAGAGCGCCGGGGCACCACGGTCCCAGAGCAGCGAGAGGAAGCGCGCTCGCGTTTCCTCGTCGAAGAACCACACGTCATCGCCTTCGTGAAGCTGCAGCGTCGCCGCGAACGCGAGGGCGTTGAAGGGGCTTACCAGCACGGCGTTGTCGAACGAGCCCTCGATCGCGTTGGCGGTGATGTCGCCCTGCCCGTAGCGGACGCGTGCGGCGATGACGCCCTCGCTGCTGCGAAGCAGCCAGGTGGGCGCGGTGGCGTGAAGCACGCGAATCGGCGTGCCGCAGATGAAATAGCGGTGGGGCTCGCCGAAGGGGGGATCGATCTCGTCGGGCTCGGCGTAGGCGTTGCAGGGCGACGGCTTCGCAAGCCGCTCGAGGCGTTCAGCGATGTCACTCGGTGCGCTGGCCGCGATCTGCGTCTTGGCTGCCGAGGCTGCCCGCGACGGTGAGTCGCCGCTCAGATGCGCGCTTCGCATCGGCACCCAGGGCGGCGTGTCGCCCTCGGCCGACCAGGCGCTCTGCAGCACGACCAGGTGGCCGCCCCCGTCGATCCAGCGCTGGAGCGCCGCCTCGCGCCCCGGGAACATGCTCCAGCGACGCGAGCCGATGACGAGCGTCGCATCGGCGGGCGGCAGGCGCTCGAGGTCGTGCACCGTCGTCACGGATGCGCCGAGGCGGCGGGCGAGCTGCTTGGCGACGTAGAAGCGGTCGCGTGCCGCCTCGCCGCGCGCGGGTGTGGGTACGTCGACCTCGACCCATTCGATCGAGCGCATGAGCCAGGCGATCGAGGCGGCGAGGAGCGCCGCGATCAACGCCGTCAGGAACCAGCCGAGGCGCGTCATCGCTGGCTCGCCCGGTCGCCGGTGGGCACGTTCGGGATTTCCGGGAGCAGGCGATCGAAGTCGGCGCAAAGGCGCAGCACATGCTCGGCCGCGAGCGGTCGACCGCCGTAGACGGCGAGCTGCCAGGCGTCGACGAGGGCGGTCACGAAATCGCCGCGCGGCGGCGGCAGCGCGGCGCGGGCGAGACGGACGCAATCGCCCTCGGTGCTGGCATCGCCGATCGCGACCTGGTACGAATGGACGAGCCGAGACAGCGCGCCGCGATAGAGCAGCGAGAGCGCCGCACGATGCTCGCCGGCGAGCCACAGCTCGCGCACGGCAGCGCCGATGTCGGTGGGCAGGCTCTCGGGCCGGATGTCGACCTCGCGCACATGGCTCGGCAGGCGCGCGCCGCGCGTGCCGATCGAATCACCGTGAACGATGAGCCAGCGCCGCGCCGTCACGAGAACGACCGCGACCGCGACCGCGGCGAGCAGCCAGACGAGGACGCGACCGCTCTCGGCGAGCCAGCCGGCGAGCGCCACCAGCCAGGGCAGCGGCGGCATCGGCGAATCGGCTTGGGCGGAATCGCGGAAGTGCCAGGTGCTTTGCTTCCTGATGCCGCCGAGATCGGGATCGGCGCGCACGGCCGACGCGGCCGCCTCGACGCGGGCGGCGTCGAGGTGCGGCCGCGGCGTCGCTACCGTCGCGCTCGCCGCGCGCGCGGGCGTTGCGACGGCAAGCATGGCGCTTGCGCCGAGAAGGCAGGCCGCCAGCGCCGCGCGCAAGGTGGGCGTCGTGCCGCCCGCGTCAACGTGCGAACGCAAGTCGGAACTCCTGCTCGATGTCCCACGCTTCGAGCTCGACACGCCGGTTCAGGTACATCGCGAAGCCGGCGCCGACGAAGAAGGGCTCGACGATCGCGACTGTGATCACGTAGGCCGCCGGGCCGGCGCCGGACAGCCACGAGCCGCCTTCGAACAGTAGCGCAAGCCACGGACTCTGGTCGTCCGCTGGCATCAACCACGGCAGCACCGCGAGCAAGCCCACCACCAGCGCGCTCTCGATCGTCGCGAATGCGGTCTGCATCGCCAGCGCGGCGCCGCGATGCGAGCCGAGGATGCGCGCGACGCGTTCGCGCCGCGCCTTGCCGTGCTGGCCTTCGAGCTGGAGCACGGGCTGCACGTACGAGCGCCACGGCGACAGGCGCCGGCTCGTCAGCGTGCCGAGCAGCCCTTGCCAGGCCACGGCACGGCGCGCCGCCCAGAGGTCGGCGAAGCGCGTCTCCTCGCCGAAGACCGCGCGGGCGAGGACGAACAGGATCGAGCGATCGAGCCAGGGCTTGAGCCACATCACGGTCAGCATCGCCCAGCCGGTGCCGAACGGCAGCATCGTCGCGGCCAACAGAAGGACGAAGGCGTAGACCGGCGCGCAGCTCGTCCAGACCGAGCGCAGATGCGCGGAGACGAGCCGGACCCCGAGGTCGGCGGCTTCGAACATGCCGCGCGGGCGCAGGTCGAGGCGGATCGCGTCGACCTTCATCGCGTGCTTCCCGGGCCGCGTCGGGGCCGGCCCTGGAAAAGGAAATAGGCGATGACGGCCAGCCAGCATGCCGCGCCGACGCCGATCTTGACGGAGGCCGGCACCCAGCGCGCCGACGACCAGAACGCCTCCAGCGCGGCGGCGATGGCGAACATCGCCGTCATGCCATAGACGATGACGATGGCGCGGCGGGCGGCGTGCTCGAGCGCGGCCAGGCGCGAGCGCCGGCCCGGGACCAGCAGGGCGTGGCCGAGGATCAGCCCGGCGGTGCCGGCGAGGACGATGCCGCTCAGCTCGAACGCGCCGTGGGTGATCACGAACGGGTAGAAGTTCGCGCCGAAGCCGCGCCAGGTCAGGTAGCCGGCGGTGCTGCCGATCGCCGCTCCGTTGAAGGCCAGGGCGAACAGGCTGCCGACGCCGAAGAAGAGGCCGCCGGCGAAGCACTGGAACGCGACGCCGATGTTGTGGCGGATGTAGAAGCCGAACATGGCCCAGTCGGAGGCCGCATCGCGACGACCGATCGGGCCGTCGGGGTCGCCGTACATGCCCTCGTACTGCTCGACCGATGCCGCGTCCTGGAGCGAGAGGATCAGGCTCGGATCGAGATAGGCGAGGACGCCGATGACCACGAGCGGCCCGACGAACGCCACCAGTGCGATCAGCACCTGCAGGCGATGGGCGCGCACGGCGGTCGGGAAGTCGATCAGGAACAGGCGGCGCAGCTTGTCGATGCCGAAGTCGGCCTGGCGGTAGATCAGCTGGTGGCCACGCGACGTGAGCGCCTCGAGGCGCTCGATCAGCCAGACCGGATACGAGCGCGATTCGGCGATCGCGAGGTGCTCGCAGGCGGCGCGATAGAGCGCCGCGATGCGGGCCCGGTCGGCCGGCGCCGATCCGCGTTTGCGCGATGTCGGGGCGAGCGCCGCGTCGAGCTCCTGCCAGGCGGCGGCGTGCTGCGCCTCGAACTGCAGCGGCGTCATCGCCGGCCGAGCAGCCAGTGCGCGACGCCGACGAGCGCGGCGACGCGGTCGCCGTCCATCGCGCGCGGCACGACCACCGGCACGGCGATCTCGGCGAGCTCGTCGGCGCGCGCCTCGGTGAGCCGGCTGACGCGGCCGGCCCAGGCGACGATCGCGGCTTGGGCGCGCGCGGTGAGCGGTATCGCCGGCGCACGCGCCGGCGCAGGCGGCGGCGTGCCGCGCAGCAATTCGGTGCGCGGCGCGTAGACGACGAGGGTTCCCGCGGCGAGGTCGCCGAGCCGCTTGAAGTCGTGGCGGAACAGCATCGAGAGCACGCCGAAGGCATAGAACGACGGCAGGAAGTCGGCGGCGCGCAGCAGGTTGCGGGTGAGTGACGCAGCCGGCGTGATCGGCAGGCCGCTGTCGAGCACCACCGTCAATCCGATCATGCGCTTGCCCGGCGTCGCCGCGCCCGCGCTGAGCTCGAAGGCGACCGGGTAGAGCCATTCGAGCAGGAACACGAGCACCAGCGCGAGCCCGTCACCGAAGGTGCCGAGCAAGGCGAAGACGAGAAACGAGATGCTGACGAAGAAAAACCTGATCGCGGCGTCGATCAGGTAGGCATAGAAGCGCGGCACGACGCCGGCTGGCCGCAACCAGAGGGCGATGCCTTCCGGCGTCTCGGCGGCATAGCGCGTGTCGAGCCGGCTCTCGGCGACGGACGGCGGCGCCGTCATGTCAGGGCGGCGACGCCGGGCGGGCGCAGCTCAGGCGGTGACGACGATCGTGTCGGCGATGTTGTCGTGCAGGCAGCGTCGCGAAGCACGGAAGATCAGCAGGACGTCGAGCAGGCCGTAGACGGTTCCGATCACCGGAATCGACGCGAGCACGCTGGTAGTCAGATACCGCAGGCCGACGATGCGCCCGAAAGACGCCGGCGAGCCGTCGCTGCGGACGATGCGGATTTTCAGTAGCGCCTTGCCGACCGTCTGGCCGCGAGTTGCGATCAGGTAGCCGTGGATGAGCAGGAAGAGGATGAAGCCGATGACCAGGTTCTGCAGCAAGAGCATCCAGACGCCGCTCGAGGTCGCCGGCGGCTGGAAGATATTGAACGGCGACACCAGAGCGATCAGGCCGAATGCCAGCCCGGCGACGAAGGCGTCGATCAGGGTCGCGCCGAGTCGGATCCAACGCCCGGCCAGGACTCCCGGTCCCTCGGCAACGTCCTCGACATGCGCGAGCGGCGGTGCGAACCGATTCTCGTCAGAAGTGCTGCTCATTCCCGACTCCCGCGTATGGTTGTGCGCGAATCCTAGCAGCGCACCCCGCGGGGTCGGTCGCCGCCGGTCGCCCCCGTAGGAGTTGATCTCGTTCCGCCGAGTCGCACCTCCGGCGGCTCGGGAATTCTCTAAGCTCGGGACACTTGTGCGCGGACAGCGACAGGCTGGCGCGCCACTCGAGGAAAGATCACGATATGGATTCATCTGGATTGGTCGCCCGGCGGGCCCGTGCGATCGGCGCCGCAATCGCCGCGACGTCGGTGGTGCTGCTCGTCGGTTGCGCCGCGACCCCGCAGCTCGACGCGCAGTGGAGCGATCCTTCGCTCGGCCCCAACTTCCTGCGCGGTGCGCGGGTGCTCGTCGCCTGCGATGCATTCGAGGTCGTGGTTCGCCAGATCTGCCAGGACCAGCTCGCCGCCCAGGTCCTCGCGCGCGGCGCGACGCCGGTGTTCCTCGCGCCCGGGTTCCCGGTCGCGACCGATCGCTCGGTCGACCCGCAACTGCTGCCGGCGGCGCGCGAGGCCGGCGCCCAGGCGATGATGGTGATGACGGTCGCGGTGGCGGTTCAGGACGTCAGCCAGCCGATCCAGATCGGCATCGGCGGTTTCGGCTTCGGCGGCGGTGGCGGCAGTGCCGGCGTCGGCATCTCGGCGCCGGTCGGCGGCGGCCGCGTGACTTCGGGCTATTCGGCCAACGGCCGCGTCACCGACGTACCCTCCGGCCGCCTCGTCTGGACCGCGAAGGCGACCGCGCCGCCGTCGAGCGACATCAACGCGCAGATGAGCGATCTGTCGAAGCTGGTGCTCGGCGCGGCCGAAAAAGCCGGCCTGTTCTGACGTCGGTGTTCCGGTCGGTCGGGCTCGCGGTCTCGCGGTCTCTTGCCGGTCAGGCCGCCGAGGCTGCGCGCCCGCTTCGACCGCGTCGCCGCGCCACGCCGGCGACGACAGCCAGGCCGGCGAGCATCAGCGCATAGGTCTCCGGCTCCGGGACCGCGACCACGATGTTGCCGCGGATCTCGCCGCCGCCGAACTGGGTCGTGTGGAAGTTGATGTAGGAGCGGCCTGCGAGGATGTTGGCCAGCTGGGCGGCGAAGGTCGTGTTGTTGCCTTCCGGCGCGTCCCACTTGCCGCTGAACGTGCCGCCGACGCCCGTTGTGAACGGTGTCACCACCGCATCGTTCGGGTTGTTGTCGTTGAACGGCGAGCCGAAGAAGCCCCACACGACGCCGGCGTTCGTCGTCGGCGTCACGGCCGGGCCGGCATGGATATGTGACGCGGCGATGTTGTCGTTGATGTCGGCCGTTTGAGTCCCCGTGACGTCGATGTTGAAGATCGTCGCGGTGAAGGTCATCGACGTCATGGCGTCGTTGATGACGAACTCTGCGGTGCCGAAGGACGCCGGTCGCGGCGCGCCGTTCGCGAGCGTCGGCACGGTCGGTGGATTCTCAGCACCGTTCGACAGGTTCGCGGTCAGGAGTGTGACCGCGCCGGCGCTGCCGGCGAGCATCGAAGAGGCCAGGGCAATAGCGAGCTTCATGGGGATCTCTCGATGGGTCGAGGCGAGGAGCCTCCGGACTCCAAAATCTGCGCTCGCCTCGTGGCCTTGTCAACTCCATGCGCACCGCAAGGTCTGACTTGCAGCCCCCGCGATCAAGGGGTCAGGCGGCGATAGCGCCGGGCCGTCCGGCGTCGACGACGAAGCGCGCTGCAGTTGCCACGCTGCTCGCCGGATCGACGGGACGATCGACGACTTGCAGGCTTGCGCGCAGCTGCTTCGCGTCGAGCTCGAAGCTCATGTAGCCGCGCTGGTCGGCGCGCGCGTAGCGGATGTGCGGGTTGTACTCACGCGCCACGTCGAGTCGCGCCTGCGCCACCGATAGGCTCGTGATCGAGGTGCCGCAGAACTCGCTCGCGACGACCGGCGAGGCGGGATCGTCGTAATCGGGCTTGAGGTCGGCGACGTAGTTGCTGTGGACGTCGCCGCCGAGGACGACGACGCCGGGCACCTTCCTCGCCGCGACGGTGCCGAGCAGGCGGTTGCGCGCCGGCGCATAGCCGTCCCAGCCGTCGGTCCAGTAGACGCCGCCGCCGATCGCCGTGTCGGTCCAGGCGCAGCGCGCCATCAGCGTCTGCTGGGCGAGCAGGTTCCAGGGCCGGTCGAGATCCCAGCCGTCGGCGAGCCACTTCTCCTGCTCGGTCCCGAGCAGGGTTCGCGCCGGATCGCTCAGCGCCGTGCACTGCGCGAGCGCGACCGTGTTCGAGCCGCCGTGGTCCGGACGCGGGCAGACCTGGGGATCGCGGTACTGGCGGTCGTCGAGGAGATGGATGCGCGCCAGCCGGCCCCAGTCGAGGCGGCCGACGATGCGCATGTCGGCGCCGACTGGCCGCGCCGATTTCGGAAACGGCATGTGCTCCCAGTAGGCGCGATAGGCAGCGGCACGGCGTACGCGCATGTCGACCGACAGGTCCTGGCCACGAAAGCCGGCGTAGTCGTTCGAGACCTCGTGGTCGTCCCAGACGAGAAGCCAGGGCGACGCCGCGTGCGCTGCCTGCAGCGAAGGATCGCCCTTGTGCGTCGCGTAGCGGGCGCGGTACTGGTCGAGCGTGAAGACCTCGCCGCCTTCCATGCGACGCACCGGGTCCTTGCGGGTCGCGTACTCGTAGATGTAGTCGCCGAGGAACACGACCAGATCGAGATTGGCGCTCGCGACATGACGCCAAGCAGCGTAGTGGCCGACGTCGAAGCGCTGGCAGCTGGCGATGGCAAAGCGCAACCTCGCCACGGCGTCGGCAGCCGGCGCGGTGCGCGTACGACCGACCGCACTACGCTCGCCGAGCGCGCTGAAGCGATACCAGTACCAGCGCGCCGGCTCGAGGCCGGCGGGCTCGGCATGGACGCTGTGCGCCCACGCGACTTCTGCCGTTTCCTCGCCGCGGGCCACGACTCGCGTGAAGGCTTCGTCGTCGGCGAGCTCCCAGCGCACGGTTTCGCGCGGGCTCAGATCGCCGCCGGTGAGGCGAGTCCAGAGCACCATGCCGTCGGCGCGCGGCTGGCCGGAAGCGACGCCAAGCGAGAAGCGGGCGACGTCGGCGGCGCGCGGCTCGCTCGCGATCCAGGGCGAAGCGACGACCGCGGCGGCGCTGCTCAGGAAGCGACGGCGCGGCAGCGTCATCGCCGACGCGGCGTCAGGCGCCGACTTCGTCGATTTCCCGATAGACGTCGCGCAGCCACATCTTGACGCGCTGGCGGTCCATCAGACCGAGGCCGGTCGAGTCCTTGTCGGACGCCTTGGCCTGCCAGAAGCTGCTGCTCGCGGCGTCGATCTTCTGGATGATGTGCTCGTTGAGCTTCTTCACCGAGACGACGTTGGCGCCCATGCCGATCGCCCGCGACTGCTCGCCCGATTGCTCGAGGCCGCTGAAGTCGGCGCCGCGCACCTGGTTGCGGACCAGCACGTACTGCATGCCGGTGCCGAAGCGGTCTAGCAGGCGGCGCAGGAGGTCGACCGAGTCGCGGCCCGAGTCCATCACGTGCCAGTAGAAGAGCTTCATGCCGAGCTCGTCGGCGAGGCCGATCACGCCGGCGTCCTCCATCCAAGTGGCGAGAGGATCGTGCGTTTGAGCGGCGAGGTCGACGAGGATGCGGCGCCCGGGCTGGTCGACCGCGGCCTCGACGATCGCGTCGAGCGACTCGATCTTGTCGACCGCCACCGCCGAGGCGAACGCCGGATAGAAGCGCATCAGCGCACCGTGCGATCGATCGGTGTCGAAGCCGAGAAAGGGAAGCTGCTTGTCGATCAGGTACTGGGCGAGGACCCGGGCCATCAGCGATTTGCCGACTCCGCCCTTCTCGCCGCCGATGAAATGGATGTTCGTTGTCGTCATCGAGTCTGGAGTTATTTGGCCGGGCCGCCGGCGGCGGCGTCGATCGTCTTCTCGACCGCCTTGCCGGCGACCTTGACGGTGCTGCCGACGACGGCGCCGCCCACCGACACTGCTGCGCCCGCGGCGGCGCCAACGACGCTCACCGCCGCGCCGGCAACGCTCACGACGGCGCAGCCCGGCGCGCCGAGCGCGACGAGCAGAAGCGGAACCAGCAGCAGGGCACGCTCACGCCGGAGCGGCAAGAGGTTCGAGGCCATGCGAAATATTGTCTCCCATGGGGAGCCGGGCGGCGCCGACTTTGCATCCCGTTCGTATCGGATCTGCACGGGGCGGCTGCGTGGTGTCGCTCAGCCGCGACCGACGAAGGGCATCTTGGTGGCCATGATGGTCATGAACTGGACGTTGGCATCGAGCGGCAGGTTCGCCATGTGAACGACAGCGTCGGCAACGTGCTGGACATTCATCGTCGGCTCGACCGCCATCGAGCCGTCGGGCTGCGGCACGCCCTTCTTCATGCGCTCGGTCATCTCGGTCGCGGCGTTGCCGATGTCGATCTGGCTGCAGGCGATGTCGAACGGCCGGCCGTCGAGCGACGTCGCCTTGGTGAGGCCGGTGATCGCGTGCTTGGTCGCGGTGTAGGGCGAGCTGAACGGGCGCGGTGCGTGCGCCGAGATCGAGCCGTTGTTGATGATCCGGCCACCGCGCGGCGACTGCGACTTCATCAGCACGAACGCTTGCTGCGTGCACAGGAAGACGGCAGTCAGGTTGATGTCGACGACGGTCTGCCACTGCTGCACCGTGAGCTCCTCGAGCGGGATCGGCGGCGCGCCGGTACCGGCGTTGTTGAAGAGCACGTCGAGACGTCCCAGCTTGTCCTTGACGGTGGCGAAGAGCGCCTTGACGGCGGCTGGATCGGTGGCGTCGGTGGGCACGACGAGGACGCGGTCGGCGCCGTCGCCGGCGGCCGTGCGGGTCGCCTCGAGCGCGTCGGCACGGCGCCCTGCGAGGGCGACGTGGAATCCCGCCTTGACGAGTGCGAGCGCGGAGGCCCGGCCGATGCCGCTGCCGGCGCCGGTGACGATGGCGACTTTTTTCATGACGAGCCTTTCGTGAGTGAGTCGGGAGGGTCGACGTCGTCGCGCCGCGAAGCGGCGGCCGGGTCGGAAGGAGAGAAGCAGTCGGCGAACGTGAACCAGAGGCTCGCATAGAACAGGGTCATGAAGACGAGCATCAGTGGCGCGGCGACAAGCGCGAAACGCTCCGGCCCGAACAGGCCGGCGCCGATGCTGACGATCGCGAGCATGACCAGGAAGAGCCCGAGCCAGACCAGCGAATAGACCGTGAATGCGCCCTTGTTGCGCCACAGCGCGACGCTGCTGAAGAAGAGCGACTTGGCCCAGCCGGGATCGCCCCAGAAGATGAGGGCCGGTGCATGCCAGAACGCGATCGAGAGCGCAGCGAGGAAAAGCATGCGCAGCATCAGGCCGAACTGCACGCCGGGCTCGGCGATGCGCGCCGCCGCCGCCTCGGGCGTCATCTTGGCATCTCTGAACGTTGCGAAGAACGACGCGAGCGCGCCGCCGTCGAGGACGCTTGCCAGCCAGAAGAGAAGGAAGGTCGCCGCGACGTAGACGAGGCCCAGCTTTACGAGCGCCAACAGCCGGCTGCGGCCCGCCGTGGCGAGCTCGACGATCGCTCCCGGCATCGCCGCCTGGCCGGCACCGACGCGCCGGCTTGCGATCATGAAGACCAGCGAGATCGCGGGCGCGAGGGCGAGCGTGGCGACCGATCCGACCAACGGAATGAGGCCGAGCAACAGCGACATGAACAGGCCCGCCGCGAACAGCGAGGCGAAGCCCAGCGGCTGGCGTCCGAAGACCTGGAAGCCCTTCCTCACCCAGGAGGTGCCTCGGCTTGGCTCGACCTGCTGCAGCCTCACGACGACCCCCGCGGCGGATGGGCAGGATGCCAAGGCGCCTCGCGCCGCTGCACCAGGACGCGCTCGAAGTGGTCGGGGTCGTGGGCGGTGAGGACGACGGCGTCGCGGGGCAGGTGCTGGTCCCAGGCGCGCGACAGCCAGAAGCGGAACGCCGCTGCCCGCATCAGGGCCGGCATCAGCCGCACCTCGGCAGTCTCGAGCGGGCGCTGCGACTCGTAGGCGGCGACGAAGGCCGTGGCGCGGTCCTCGTCGAGGCGGCCCGAGGCGAGATCGATGCACCAGTCGTTGAGCGCGACGGCGATGTCGAAGAGCAGGGTGTCGATGCCGGCGAAGTAGAAGTCGAACACGCCGGCAAGGGTGTGCTCGACGAACATGACGTTGTCGCGGAAGAGGTCGCCGTGGATCGCTGCACGCGGCAGGTTCGCGTAGGCCGACGAGGCGGCGAGGTGGCGCTGATAGGCAAGCTCGTCCTGCATCAGCGCCGCCTGCTCGCTGCCCAGGTGCGGCACGACGACAGGGACCGTCTCGCTCCACCACGCCAGGCCACGCAAGTTCGGCTGGGCCGGCGCGAAGTCGCGCGCCGATGCGTGCAGGCGCGCGAGCACCCTGCCGACGTGGGCACAGTCTTCGGCGTCGGGAGCGAGGTGATGCTCGCCGGGAAGGCGGTCGACGATGGCCGCGGGCTTGCCGGCGAGCGCGAGCACGAGCGAGCCGCTCGCGTCGGCGTGCGGGCACGGCACCGGCATCCCGTGATCGGCGTGGTGCTTCATGAGCTGCAGGTAGAACGGCAGCTCGTCTGCGCGCAGGCGCTCGAAGACGGTGAGGACGAAACGGCCTTGCGCGCTGTCGGCGAAGTAGTTGGTGTTCTCGATGCCGCCTTTGCACGGCGCCAGCGACTGCAACGCACCGAGGCCGACGCTGTCGAACAGCGCGGCTGCTTCATCGAACGTGACCTCTGTGTAGACCGCCATCCGGCGGCTCAGAACCTGAGGACGTTCCAGACGCGCTTGCCGGCCGAGCCGCGCGACGTGCCGGGATCGTCGCCGATCGGGTGGGCGCCATCCCCGAGCAGGATCTCGTAGCCGGGAGCTCCGCCCTTGGGCGCGACGGTCACCTTCTGCAGCTGGCCGCGCACGCGCAGCTCCTCGATGCGGGCGCGGCTGTCGTCGATGACGGTCCGCTTGACGTTCGGCTCGCCGGCGCGGCCGACCTCGATCTCCTCGATCGTGGTCCCGGACGCAGAAGGCGGGGTGGCGGCGGCGGCGCTCGCCGGCGCCGCTGCTGCGTCTGCGGCATTCGCAGCCGGAGCGGCCATGCCGATGGCACAGGCGGCGACGGCGACGAGAACGCTCGTTTTCATGGCACCGATTCTAGGCTTCGCGGCGCCGGACCGCGGTGTCCATTCCTTCACAATGGGCTGCATGGTGGACCGGACCCTGCTGCTCGTCGACGGCTCGAGCTACCTCTATCGCGCGTACCACGCGTTGCCCGACCTGCGCGGTCCCGGCGGGGTTCCGACCGGCGCGATCCGCGGCGTCGTGTCGATGATGAAGCTGCTGCGCGAGCAGTACCCTTCGGCGCACGGCGCCTGCGTCTTCGACGACAAGGGCAAGACCTTCCGCGACGACTGGTACCCCGAGTACAAGGCGACGCGGACCTCGATGCCCGACGATCTCACGCTGCAGATCGAGCCGATCATCGAGGCCGTCAAGCTGCTCGGCTGGCCCGTGCTCACGGTCCCCGGCATAGAGGCCGACGATGCGATCGGCACGATTTCCTGCATGGCCGCCAAGGGCGGCTTCAAGGTCGTCATCTCCACTGGCGACAAGGACCTGGCGCAGCTAGTCAACGACAACGTCACGCTCATCAACACGATGAGCAACGAGAAGCTCGACGTCGAGGGCGTCGCCGCGAAGTTCGGCGTGTCGCCCGATCGCATCGTCGACTACCTCGCCCTCATCGGCGACTCGGTCGACAACATCCCGGGTGTCGAGAAGGTTGGCCCGAAGACGGCGGCGAAGTGGATCGCCGAACACGGCTCGCTCGAGGGTGTGATCGCGGCGGCGCCGCAAATGAAGGGCGTCGTCGGCGAGAACCTGAGGAAGGCGCTCGACTGGCTGCCGCAGGGTCGCCGCCTGGTCACCGTCGTCACCGACTGCGACCTCTCCGGGCACATCCTCGGCTGGCCCGAGTTCGATGCGCTCGCGCTGCGTGACATCGACGTCGAGCCGCTGCTCGCGTTCTACGACCGCTACGGCTTCGCCTCGATGAGGAAAGAGCTCGAAACCGCGCTCGGGCGAAACGGCCCGGCGCGCGCCGCGGCGTCGCCCGCACCGACCCGGCCGGCGCTCGATGCGCCCGCCGCGGTGCCGTCGCAGGAGATCGTCAAGCACTACGAGACGGTGACGACCCTGGACCGGCTCGACGCCTGGATCGCGCGCATCGGGGCCGCCGAGTTGACGGCGCTCGACATCGAGACCGATTCGCTCGATCCGATCCGAGCCCGCCTGGTCGGAATCTCGCTCTCGGTCGCGCCGGGCGAGGCCTGCTACATCCCGGTCGCGCACAGCTATGCCGGCGCGCCCGACCAGCTGGCGCCCGAGACGGTCGCCCTCCGCCTCAGGCCGTGGCTGGAGAACCCGGCCGCGGCCAAGGTCGGCCACAACGTCAAGTACGACGGCCACGTCTTCGCCGCGCTCGGCATCGACGTTCGCGGCTACGCCTACGACACCATGCTCGAGAGCTACGTCTGGGAGGCGCACAAGGCGCACACGCTCGAGAGCCTGGCGTTCCGCCATCTCGGCCGCACCGCGCTGACCTACGAAGAGGTCTGCGGCAAGGGCGCCAACCAGATCCCGTTCGCGCAGGTCGAAGTCTCGCGCGCCGCCGAGTACGCATGCGAGGACGCCGAGATGGCGCTGCACGTGCATCAGGCGCTCTGGCCGCAGATCGAGGCCGAGCCCGGCCTGGTCGACGTCTATCGGCGCATCGAGATGCCAACCTCGGGCGTGCTCGGCCGGATCGAGCGCACCGGCGTCCTGATCGACTCGGCGCTCCTCGCGGCGCAAGGCCAGGAACTCGCCGAGCGCATGGCCGCACTCGAGCAGGAGGCCTACGACATCGCCGGCCAGCCGTTCAACCTCGGCAGCCCGAAGCAGATCGGCGAGATCCTGTTCGGCAAGCTCGGCCTGCCGGTCGGCCGCAAGACCGCGAGCGGCGCGCCGTCGACCGACGAGGACGTGCTGCAGGAGCTCGCCGCCGACTACCCGCTGCCGGGAAAGCTGCTCGAGCACCGAAGCCTCTCGAAGCTGAAGGGCACCTACACCGACAAGCTGCCGCTGATGATGAACCCCGCGACGGGGCGCGTCCACACGACGTACTCGCAGGCGGTGGCGGTGACCGGGCGCCTGTCGAGCAACGATCCCAACCTGCAGAACATCCCGATCCGCACCAGTGAGGGACGGCGCATCCGCGAGGCGTTCATCCCGCCGGCAGGCGCTGTCATCCTGTCCGCCGACTACTCGCAGATCGAGCTGAGGATCATGGCCCACATCTCGGCCGACGCCGGGCTGCTGGCGGCCTTCGGCGGCAACATCGACATCCACCGCGCGACCGCGGCCGAGGTCTTCGCGGTGCCGGTGCCCGAGGTCTCGCACGAGCAGCGGCGCTACGCCAAGGTCATCAACTTCGGCCTCATCTACGGCATGAGCGCGTTCGGCCTCGCCGCCAACCTCGGTATCGAGCGCAGCGCCGCGACCGCCTACATCGAGCGCTACTTCGCGCGCTATCCCGGCGTCAAGCGCTACATGGACGAGACCCGCGCCTCGGCGGTCGAGCGCGGCTACGTGGAGACGCTGTTCGGCCGGCGCGTCCACCTGCCCGAGATCAGGAAGCCCGGGCCGAGAAAGAGCGCCGCCGAGCGGCAGGCGATCAATGCGCCGATGCAGGGCACCGCGGCCGACCTCGTCAAGCTGGCGATGATCGCCGTCCAGGACGAGATCGACCGCGAAGGCAAGGCGACGCGGATGATCATGCAGGTGCACGACGAGCTCGTCTTCGAGGTGCCCATGGCCGAGCTCCATTGGGCGCGCGAGGCGGTGCCGCGCATCATGGCCGGCGTCGCGACGCTGGCCGTGCCGCTGGTCGCCGAGGTCGGCGTCGGGCCGAACTGGGACGAGGCGCACTGAGCCCCCGCGGCTCCGGGG
>Ga0207650_10000999_pt1 | contig 21250 bp, 19 predicted proteins | sample KBSS63metaG_FD_184325 | JGI IMG/M metagenome (GOLD analysis project Ga0207650, IMG submission 184325) | Switchgrass rhizosphere microbial communities from Kellogg Biological Station, Michigan, USA - KBS S6-3 metaG (SPAdes) (version 2) | ecosystem: Host-associated > Plants > Roots > Rhizosphere...
AGATCTTCGCGAACTCGGGAGCCTCGGTCTCGGCGGTGCCGGTCATGCCCGAGAGCTTCTTGTACTTGCGGAAGTAGTTCTGGAAGGTGATGGTGGCGAGCGTCTGGTTCTCGCGCTCGATCTTCACCTTCTCCTTGGCTTCGACGGCCTGGTGCAGCCCGTCGCTCCAGCGCCGGCCCGGCATCAGGCGGCCGGTGAACTCGTCCACGATCACGACGCCGTTGTCCTTGATCATGTAGTCCACGTCGAGCCGGAACAGCGTGTGCGCCCGCAGCCCCTGCTGCACGTGGTGGAGCAGCGGCATGTTGACCGGGTCGTAGAGCCCGCCCGAATCCGGCACCAGGCGATGCGACAGCATCTCCTCGGCCTTGGCCATGCCCGTCTCGGTGAGCGTCACCGTCTTGTGCTTCTCGTCGACGATGAAGTCGCCGGTCTTCTCGAGCTCGTCGCGATCCTCGGCCTTGACGTTGCCCTGCGTGGTAGCGCCACGCTTCAGGCGCGGGATCACCCGATCCACCTCGTAGTAGAGATCGGTGGACTCCTCGGCCGGGCCCGAGATGATGAGCGGCGTGCGAGCCTCGTCGATGAGGATGCTGTCGACCTCGTCCACCACCGCGAAGTGGTGCTTCCGCTGCACCATCGACTCGAAGTCGAACTTCATGTTGTCGCGGAGGTAGTCGAACCCGAACTCGTTGTTGGTGCCGTAGGTGATGTCGGCGGCGTAGGCCACCTGGCGCTGCTGGTCGTTGAGCTCGTGTTGGATGACACCGACGCTCATCCCCAGGAAGCGGTACAGGCGGCCCATCCACTCGGAGTCGCGGCGGGCCAGGTAGTCGTTCACCGTGACCACGTGGACGCCCTTGCCTTCGAGCGCGTTCAGATAGGTGGGGAGCGTGGCGACGAGCGTCTTGCCTTCGCCCGTCTTCATCTCGGCGATCTTGCCGCTGTGCAGCACCATGCCGCCGATCAGCTGCACGTCGAAATGCCGCATGTTCAGCACCCGCCGGCCGGCTTCACGCACCACCGCAAACGCCTCCGGCAGCAGGTCGTCGACCGGCTCGCCGTTGGCGACACGCTGGCGGAACTCCACGGTCTTGCCGCGCAGCTCCTCGTCGGACAGGGGTTGGATGCCGGGCTCGAGGGCGCCGATCTGCGCCACGCGCGGCTGGAGCCGCTTGAGCTCACGCTCGTTCTGGGTGCCGATGACCTTCGCGAGCAGTTGACCGATCATGCTAGGTGCCGAACTTTAACAATGGGATATCAGCCGATTGTAGCCGTGCGGCTACAGAATCAGCAAGGAAACGCGGATGTGGGGAACTTACTGGTCGCGCGGCTTCTGATTGGTCAGCAGCCGCAGCGGGTTCAGGAGGGTGCCGTTGGCCAGCACCTCGTAGTGCAGATGGTTGCCCGTGGCGCGGCCGGTGCTGCCGACGCGGCCGATGACGTCGCCCCGCTTGACCTGGTCGTCCTTGCCGACCGAGAACGACAGCAGGTGGCCGTAGCGTGTTTCGAGTCCGTATCCGTGCTCGATGACAATCAGGTTGCCGTAGCTGCCGTGCCCCCCCGCGAAGGTGACGCGTCCGGCGGCGGTGGCGTACACCGGCTGGCCGCGCTCACCGGCGATATCGAGGCCGGGATGGAAATCGCCCGACTCGCCATTGACCGGATCGGTGCGATACCCCATCGGGGATGACAGCCACCCGTGCGCGGGCCAGATGGACGGCGTGGCCGCGGCCAGCGCGTCGCGCCGATCAACCGACTGCTTCACCATCGAGAGGCGAGACTCGAGCCCTTCGAGGAGCGTCCGCAGCAGACCGAAGGTGTCGTCGGGGCTCGTCAGCGCCGCCAGAGTGGCCGCATAGGAGCCACCAACCTTGGGCCCACGAGCCGTGGCGCCGCTGCCCATCGCCTGGGCCTTCACGATGGCCGGTAGATTGGCCATCGCCTTGGCGAGCCCCGGCTCGAGCACCGAGCGTGCGCCTAGATCGGTGACGGCCGACTGGAGCGATTCGATCTGACCGGACAGCGCCGCCGTGGCCTGTCGGAAATTGGAATTCTCCAACTCGAGCGCGCGTTGGTTCTCGTAGAGGCTGGCGACGTCGCTCTTGGCCTTCCACGCCGCGCCCAAGCCGATCAGTACGGGCAGCGTGACCACGGCGCCCAGTACGACCAGCACGGGTCCGAGTGAGATTCGGACCTTGCGCTCCAGACTCTCGGTCTGTTCAGCGACGACCAGCGTGTATCGCCGTTTCGGCATCCCGTCAGTAATGTCGGACAGTGTCTTTTAACAGGCCCAGGATGGTAAATCCCTCAGGCTGGAAACTCAAGTTCGAGCGTACCACAGCGTCGGGCGCCTCCCAAGGTAGGACTCTCCTGGGGCGAATATCGACCGAATATGCCCCACACCTAGCGCAGCCGTGCGAGCAGTGCGATCGCGGCGCCGAGCGTCATGATGCCCACCCACACCGGATAGACCGCGGCCCGGCGCAGTTGAGGCGTCACGGGGTTCGGCAACCGCGCCAGCTCGGCTTCGACCTTTTCAGACAGGTACATAGGAAAGACGAGTGTGGCCCCGAAGAGGACGGCCCAGCGGAGGAGCATGAGCGGCGAATGATCCCGGCCGAGCCAGAAAAAGACCGAGATGAAGGCTGCCGTGCCAGCCAGATTGATCGCAACCATCGTTCTCGGTCTCATTCGATCACCTCGTCAGCAGCCGAAGTACCACAAACTCAGTTTCAGGCCGTAGTATGCGCCACCGAATCCGGCGCACAGGATGGGGTTGACGAGGCACGACGCCAGCGCGATGAACTCGAGCGAGTAGGCCATGCCGGTGGTGCCCGAGCACTGCCGCCGCGTGATCGGCGTCACGCCCACGCGATCGAGCTGAGGCGCGAGCCGCATGAGTTCGGCCGCCGCCGCCAGCAGCGCCGGCGTGGCACCGTGGGCCAGCAGCGCCTCCAGAGCGCGCTCGCGCTCCGCGAGATTGAACGGCTCGCGCGGCAGCACCAGATCGGCCACGCCGAACTCGCGCGCCTCGGCCGCACGCATCGCGGCGTCGGCCTCCGATCGCAGCACCGCATCGCGCCCATCGCGCGCAATCGCCGTCCGCAGCCCGTTCTTCACCTGCGCGTCCACGTCGGCCGACTGATAGTGCGCGGCCAGCACGCGCAGGGTGGCAGCGAGGCTGCGGGCCGCCGCGCCCGGGGTGCCGCCCCGAAGCGCGCGCACGCCGTCTTTCATCTGCCGGATCAACTCCTCATGTACGAGGTCCTGGCGGCCTGCCGCGGCCAGCGCTACGCCGGCCGATGGAAACGACATGGTCGATCCGATCGCGGCCCCGGCACCGAGGGTCAGCGCGGACCCCAGGAGCCGGCGCCTGGACACGTTGGACTCTACTGCCTGCATGTGACACCACTGCTCTCCGCACCCGGCCCATCACTGCGCCAATCTGTACTGCAATGCCTCCGCGACGTCGTCGGTCCGTACGTGGTCCGACCCGCCAAGATCCGCAATCGTGCGCGCCACCTTCAGCACCCGCGCGTAGCCGCGAGCACTCAGGCCGAACGCCTGCACCGCCTGCGTCAACAGGCGGCGGCCGTCGGCATCGGGGCGGCAGTGCCGCGCTACCGCGCCGCCCTTGAGGTCGGCGTTCGATCGAGGCCCATCCTCGCCGTAGCGCTGCCATTGCCGCACACGCGCATCCACGACGCGCGTGCACACCGTGGCCGACGATTCGGCGGTGCTCGCCCCCTCGAGCGCATTCGCCGGCACCGGCGGGACGTCCACGATGAGATCCATGCGGTCTCGAAGCGGGCCTGACACGCGGGCGTGATACCGGGCAATGTGCGCGGGCGAGCAGCGGCACGTCCGCCGCTCGTCGCCGGCGTAGCCACACGGACACGGGTTCATCGCCGCCACCAGCATGAAGCGCGAGGGAAAGGCGACGGTGCGCGCGGCGCGCGCGATGGTGACGCGCCCCTCCTCGAGCGGCTGGCGCATCAGGTCGAGCACGTGGCGATGGAACTCCGGCAGTTCGTCGAGGAACAGGACGCCCTGGTGGGCAAGGGAGATTTCCCCCGGTCGCGGCTGCGAGCCGCCGCCCACGAGCGCTGCGCCCGAGATCGAATGGTGCGGCGCACGGAACGGCCGCCGCGACAGGAGACCGCCGCCCGCCGGCAGCAGCCCCGCCACCGAATGAATGGCCGTGCAGTCGAGCGCCTCGTCGAACGTGAGCGGCGGCAAGATGGTGGGCAGCCGCCGCGCCAGCATCGTCTTGCCGGCGCCGGGCGGCCCGCACATCAGCAGGTTGTGCCCGCCGGCCGCCGCGATTTCGAGCGCCCGGCGGGGCGCAAGCTGGCCGCGAACGTCCACCAGGTCGGCGTCGTCGTCCGGCGGCGCCGTGGGCACGGCCCAGGTCTCGAGCCGCGCGGATTCAGGCTGGTTCAACACGCCCACCGCTTCCGGCAGCGAGCGAACCGTGCACACCTGCAGGCCGGTCACGATACACGCTTCTCCCGCGTTCTGCGGCGGCAGCACGAGCCGCGACAGCCCGAGGCGCCTCGCGGCCACCGCAATCGGCAGCACACCGCGGATGGCGTTGATGCCGCCGTCGAGGGAGAGCTCGCCGAGCACCAGCGTGTCTTCGATCGCACGCCGCGCCACGTCGCCGTTCGTCGCCAGCAGGCCGAGGGCAATCGGCAGGTCGAACGACGAACCGCCCTTGCGTACGTCCGCCGGCCCCAGGTTGACGGTGATTCGGTGGTCCGGGAAGTGGTAGCCGGAGTTCTTGATCGCGGCGCGCACGCGATCCCGGCTCTCGCGGACCGTGGTGTCTGGCAGCCCCACCATGTTGAACACGGGGAGCCCGAACGACACGTCCACTTCGACGGAGACCGGGTAGGCCTCGATGCCGAACACGGCCGCGCTGCGCAGGCTCGCAAGCACGGCGGTCGTGGTTGCAAGCAGCGGGACCGGCCGCTGGCGGCGCAAAGGCGGAGGGATCGACTGGGAAGAGCGCTGTTTCTGCCGGCCGGTGGCGCCCTGAGGGACGCGGATTCTGCGAGGCGAGCGGTCTAGTCGGCTTGACTGGAGCCCGAGCTCTTGGAGACGATCGTGAGGCGCTGACCGACTTTGATCGTGTTGCCGATCAGCTTGTTGCTCTGGCGGACCGCGGCAACCGACGTGTTGTACCTCTGGGCGATAGAGAACAGCGTCTCGCCGCTCTTCACCCGGTGCACGATGCGCACGGGCTCCGCGGCCGAGGCCGGCGTGCGCGACGCGACGGTTCGTGACGCGGCCGCCCGACGCGCGGGAGTGGCAGCCGCCACCGAATCCGGACCACCCCGGCCGCTGTCGCCCTTGTCCGCAATCGAAGCGTCCGCCTCGGCGTCGCCGCGGTCGTTGGCCGCCAGCAGCAACGTGGGCGCGCGCGGGATCACCAGCTGCTGGCCCGACGCGAGCGTCGCGCGCTCGGAGAGGTAGTTGGCCTGCGCGAGGTCGGCGCGTTTCACCTTCAGCTTCCGCGCGATGGTGGCGATGGTTTCGCCCTTCCGTACGGTGTAGCGGTTCAGCGGCGCGAGCGCCCCGGGCGTCGAGTCCGCCAGACGCGCGCTCAGCACTTCCGCCTTACCCATCGGCACCATGAGGTCGTAATCGGTCATCCGGACCGGCGTCGTCCACCGCCGGAGCTCCGGGTTCATGTCCTGGAGAACCTGCACCGGCACGTCGATCCATTCGGCGATGCGCCGCAGGTCGGCCGGCGCCGAGAGACGTACCACGTCGGTGAGCGGCTCCGCCACCGGCGCGACGTCGAGCCCGTACTGCACCGGGTTGCGCGCCACGATGATGGCGGCCAGGATGAGCGGCACATAGTTGCGCGTCTCGCGCGGCAGGTAGCGAGCGCTCGCCGAAATGGTCCAGAAGTCTTCCTTTCCGGAGCGCTTCATCGAGCGCTGCACGCGCCCCGGCCCGCCGTTGTAGGACGCGAGCGCCAGATGCCAATCGCCAAACTGGTCGTACAGTGCCTTCAAGTACTTCGCGGCGGCCCGTGTGGCTTTCTCCGGGTCCGCGCGCTCGTCGATGTACCAGTCGTGCTGCAGCCCGTTCTCGATCGCCGTGCCGCTCATGAACTGCCACACCCCGCGTGCCTGGGCCCGCGACAGGGCGCTCGGCTTGAACGCGCTCTCGACGAGTGGGATATAGGCCAGATCGAGGGGCAGTCCCTCGGCCCGGAACACCTCCTGGATCATCGGAAGGTAGCGAGCCCCGCGGCTCAGGCCGTCCTCGAGATACCCCTTCAGACGGCCGCTGAAGAGCTCCACATACGACAGCACACGCGAGTTGAGGGGGATATCGATATCGTATTTGGTGGACTCGAGGCTGGTTTCGACGGTGCGGGCCGTCTCCGCCGTCGCGCCGGCCGGTTCAGGCGCGTCGAGCAGTGTGTCGATGGCCGCCGGTTCGGACCGCTGTTCGGCAAACCCGTCGCCTTCCGCCAGCGCCAGGATCTCGACCGCGCTGATGCGCTCGACGAGCCGGTCGAAATGCTCACGCAGCCGTGCATCGGCGCGCGCACCGGCATTCCACTGCATCACCAGTTCAAGGGCGCGGTTGAACTCGGTACGGGCGGCTTCGAGATGGCCGTCCTGAATCTCACGCCGCCCGGTTTCGAAGTGTCGGTTCGATTCGGCGATGAGCGCGCCGATCGGATCGGCGGCGGCCGCCGCTGGAAGCACGGGGGCCGGCGCCGGCACTGTGGCGATCACCGGCGGGGGAGTCGCGGGCGCCACCACTGCGGGCGTGGAGTGCGACGCGCATCCTGCGAGAAGCAGGCTTACACCGATGCACGCCGGGCCGCCTGCTCTCAGCATCCGGGTTACCTTAACACCCGGATCAGGGGTGGTCAAACGACCAGGGGATCCCTGGTTAGGGGTTTGCCCGGACTGCTCGGCGCTGCGGAATGCGCAGGCGTGCGCTAGCGTGAAGTGCCGGGCCATCCGGCTTCGCGAAAGATTCGCGAGGCCTCGCCCAGGTCGCGCGCGGCCGGCGTGATGATCGTCTTTTCACCGATCAGGATCTGTCGTCCTTCTTTCACCGCCACGCGCACGTCGTCCTCGCATACGAACGCGACCGGCGCGGGCGCGGGCGCCGCGGCGGCTGCCGGCACGGCAGCAGGAATCGCCGGCTTGGGCTCGCCATCCGGCGGGCGATAGCCCCGCGACGCCAGGAACTGATCGACGCGCGCGGCCAGGGCCCCGACGGTAATTTCTGTCGTGGACGGCTTCGACGGAGCCTTCGGCAAACCGTCGGGCTTGGGTAGCGCGCCGATGCCATCCGCCGCTGCGCGTGGCGCCGGTGCCGAAGCCACCGGCGGCCGGAGTCCGTAGGCCAGCCGCTTCAGGTTCAGCAGGTGCCGGGGCGAAATGTTGTCGGACGTGATGTTGCCACCCCAGCCGCCACAGCCGAGCGTCATCGCCGGATCGAGGCCCGTTGTGAGCCCGATCGACCCGTGCGTCGTCGGCGTGTTCACGCAGATACGAAACGCCGGCTTCTTCAGGCCGAATTGCAGGATCACATCGTCGTTCTGCGAATGAATCGACATGGTATGCCCCATGCCGCCGTAGCGCAGGATCTGGATGCAGCGCTCGCAGCCCTCGCGCCAGTCCTGCACTTCGTACCAGGACAGCACGGGGCACAGCTTTTCGATCGACAGCGGATAGTCGCGACCCACGCCGGAGAGCGGCGCGATCAGCGCGCGCGTGCCTTCGGGCACCGAGATTCCGATCTTCTCGGCGATCAACCGCGCCGACTTGCCCACGAGCGCGGGGTTGGGGAGCCGCTGCGGCGTCACCAGCGCCGCGGCGAGTTTGTCCATCTCCAGGGGGTTGAGGAAGTAGCTGCCTTCGCTCTGGAACCTCCGCCGCGCCTCTTCGGCCACCGGCGCGTCCACCACCACCGAGTTCGGCGACGAGCAGAGCACACCGTTATCGAAGGTCTTGCCGAGCACGATGTCGCGCGCGGCCAGGGCCAGGTCCGCGCTGCGCTCGATGTAGCACGGGGCGTTGCCGGGCCCGACGCCGTAGGCCGGCTTACCCGCGCTGTAGGCGGCACGCACGAGACCCATGCCGCCGGTGGCGAGAATCACCGCCACGTCGCGGTGACGCATCAGCTCCTGCGTACCCTCGAGGGTCATCGTCGTCATCCAGCCGATGCTGCCCGCGGGCGCACCGGCCGACGCGGCCGCCTCGCTCATGATCTCGGCGACTCGCGTGATGCACTTCGCCGCGGAGGGGTGCGGGCTGAGCACGATGGGGCAGCGCGCCTTGAGCGAGATCAGGATCTTGTAGATGGCCGTGGACGTCGGGTTCGTGGACGGCACCACCGCGGCCACGACGCCGAAGGGTTCGGCAATCTCGACGATCTTCTTGTCCTCGATCCGATTGACGACGCCCACGGTGCGCATCGGCCGTATGAACTCGAACACGCGCTGCGAGGCGAAGAGGTTCTTCTGGACCTTGTCGGCTTCCACGCCGTAGCCGGTTTCCTCGACCGCCATCTTCGCCAGCGCACCGGCGTGAGGCGTGACGGTGGTAGCCATCGCGGTGACGATGGCATCGATGCGCTCCTGCGACAGCTCGGCCAGCAGAGGCTGAGCCTGCTTGGCCGCCCGGGCGAGCGCGCGTGCATTGGAGATGGAAGCGAGGTCGGTGTCGGCGGCGGCCGACGAATCCTTGGCGGCCAAAACGGAGCCTCGTTACGCCTTTGGAAGGAGACGCTCCACTTCGGCGTGAGGCCGCGGGATCACGTGGACCGAGATGAGCTCGCCGACGCGGCGTGCCGCGGCAGCTCCGGCATCGGTAGCCGCCTTTACGGCGCCGACATCGCCGCGCACCAGCACGGTCACATATCCCGCGCCGATGTACTCCTTGCCGATCAGCGTGACGTTGGCGGCCTTGACCATCGCGTCGGCGGCTTCCACCGATCCGATCAACCCGCGCGTCTCGACCATGCCCAACGCTTCAGACGCCATCGAGTTCGCACTGTAGCAGAATTGCCGGCACGGCTAAAGTCGCGCCCTGCGACGCAGTATCATTCCCCGGATGCGGAGGTTCATTGGTGCGGCGATCGTCGCCGGTGCGTGCGTCGTGGCCGCGGCGTGCGGGCGCCGCGAGGATACGGCGCCGCCCGTCGCCTCGATTGCCGTCTCGCTCAACACGCCGCGCGCCGAGGCGGGCGCGCCACTGACCGTCACCTATATGTTCAATGTCCCGGCTGGCGCGACGCTGCCGGCCGATCAGTGGGTGTTCGTGCACGCGCTCGACGACTCGAACGAGCTGCTGTGGACCGACGACCATGCGCCGGCCACCCCGTCGCAGGACTGGCGCCCCGGAACGCCGGTCACCTATACGCGGACGATGTTCGTGCCGCGCACCACCCTGCCGGGCCGTGTGCGGTTGGAGGCGGGCGTCTTCTCGCGGTCGTCGGGCAGCCGTCTGCCGCTCGCGGGGCAGGACCGCGGCATGCGGGCTTACGAAGTGGCGTCGGTGATGGTGGCGCCGGCAACCAATCCGGTGATGGCGTCCGACGGGTGGTACGACGCCGAGACGGGCGAGGCGCCCGGCCGGGAGTGGCACTGGTCGCGCCGGGAAGGCCATCTGACTTTCGCCACTCCGAAGACGCCGATCACCTTATATCTACAGGTGGACCAACCAGTCACCTCCCTTCCGGCGTCTCAAGCGGTGGAAGTTCGAGCCTCCTCGGGCGTGCTGGCTACCTTCACCGTGCCGGCCGGCGCACCCCAGGTGGCCAAGGTGCCGCTCACGCCGGACCAGCTCGGCCCCGGGCAACGCGCGGACGTGACAGTCAGGGTCGACACGACATTCGTGCCCGCCGCCACGCCGCAGTTGAAGAGCACCGACACCCGGGAGCTTGGCATCCGGCTGCTCAACGCCTTCGTAGAGGCGAAAGGGATCTAACCGGCCGCCCTGAAGGCCCGTAAGCCCAGAGCCGACAAGGACTCTGGGGCTTCAGACTACAGGACGTGGTGTCCTGTTTTTGTGCAAAACTGTCATCATGGAATTCCGGTGTAGGCTCGGAACGCCAGGCGGCGAGGTCATCGAAGGCATCTACGTTGCCGACAATGAAACCCGTCTGCGCCGGGAATTCGAAGAAAAGGGGCTCTTCGTCCTTTCTTTGCAGAGCCGGGCCGGTCTGGCCGGCCTGTCGCTCATCCCTAAGCGGGTGGGCAGAATTGGGACACAGGAGTTTCTGGTCTTCAACCAAGAACTGGCCACCCTGCTCAAAGCGGGCATGCCGCTGGTCCAGTCGCTCGACATTCTGCGGCAGCGGGTGTCCAACCCGACGTTCAAGGCCGTCCTGGACAGCGTTCACGACAAGGTGAAAGCCGGAGCGGCGCTGTCGGACTCGTTCGCGGAGCATGGGTCGCTGTTTCCCGCGGTCTACTCGGCGTCGCTTCTGGCGGGCGAGCGTAGCGGCAACCTCGAGCAGGTCATCCGACGCTACGTAGCCTACGAGAAGATTGTCGGTACCGTCCGGCGGCGCACCATCTCCGCGCTCATCTATCCGGCCATTCTCGTGACGATGATGATCGTCCTCGTTGGCATCATCGTCATCAAGGTCGTGCCGTCGTTCTCGGAGTTCTATGCCAACTTCGGCCGCCAGCTCCCGCTGCAGACGCGGATCATCATCGGGATCTCCGACTTTGCGACGTCCAATCTCTGGCTGATACTGCTCCTTGTCGTTGGTGGCATCGTGGGGTTGGTGACGTGGTCGAAGCGTCCGGGCCATGATGTGAAGCTCGACAAGGCGATTCTTCGCATCCCCTGGCTTGGCTCGGCGGCCCGCAAGTTCGCTACCTCGCAGGCGGCGCGCACGATGGCGACGCTGCTCAGCGGCGGCATCCCGCTCGTGCAAGCCCTCGAAATCTCGGCGCGATCATTGTCCAACCGCTACATGGCCGGGGAGCTCGAGGCGACGCAGCAGCGAGTCCAGGAAGGCCAGAGCTTTGCCGTCGCGTTGGCCGAGCGCGGCGTCTTTCCAGACGTGGCCGTGAAGATGGTGGAAGTGGGCGAATCGACGGGCGCGCTTCAGGAAATGCTCAATAGCCTCGCCGACTTCTACGACGAGGAGATCGACACCGAAGTCGATCGGTTCATCAAGCTGATCGAGCCCGCGCTGCTGGTGCTCATGGGCCTCGTCATCGCCGCCGTGGTGTTGGCGCTCTACATGCCGCTCTTCGAACTGGGCTCGCTGGCGTCGGGCACCTAGACCCATGGCCACGACGACTGATCCAGCCAAGCTCGTTCCGTCGCGTCCCGACGGCCCCTCCGACGAGGTCGCGCGCGCCCGCAAGCTTGCCGAGCGGTACCGCCTCGAGTTCGTCGACATGGACGAGTTCCGAATCAACCAGGAACTGTTCCGGGCCATCCCGGCCGATCTGATGCTGCGCTACGAGTTCGTGCCCTGCCGCAAGGAGGGCAACGCGCTCGTGATCGTCGTCTCCGACCCGACCAACCTCCCGATGATCGACGAGGTCAGCGTCGTGCTGAAGATGCCGATCAAGGTGACGGTCGGCGCCCCGTCGGCGATCCAGTCGATCCTCAAGAAGAGCGAGAGCTCGCAGCGCGTTCTCGACAGCGCCGGCGAGGGGCTGCAGCTGCAGGTGCTCAAGGAAGACAAGAGCGGCGACGACGACATGACCGTCGAGCGGCTCACGAGCGACATCAGCCCGATCATCCGGCTGGTGGACTCGACGATCTACACCGCCATCCAGCGCCGGGCGAGCGACATCCACATCGAGACGGCCGAGGACGCGGTCCACATCAAGTACCGCATCGACGGCGTGCTGCAGGCGGCCATGCAGCCGATCGCCAAACAGCACCACAGCTCGATTCTGTCGCGAGTGAAGGTGATGGCGGAGCTCGATATCGCCGAGAAGCGCGTGCCGCAGGACGGCCGCTTCAAAGTGCGGATGCCCGGCAAGACCATCGACTTCCGCGTGTCGATCATGCCGAGCGTCCACGGCGAAGACGCCGTCATCCGCATCCTCGACAAGGAATCGATCAGCGAGAAGTTCACCGAACTCAGGCTCGACATCCTCGGCTTTCCCGAGCAGGAGTTGAAGCGATTTCGCAAATACATCCGCGAGCCCTACGGCATGGTGCTCGTGACCGGTCCGACCGGATCCGGCAAGACCACCACGCTCTACGCGGCGCTCTCCGAGATCAAGACGGTCGAGGACAAGATCGTCACCATCGAGGATCCGGTCGAGTATCAGCTCCGCGGCATCACCCAGATCCCGATCAACGAGAAGAAGGGGCTGACGTTCGCGCGCGGTCTACGCTCGATCCTGCGTCACGACCCCGACAAGATCATGGTGGGCGAGATCCGCGACCCGGAGACGGCGCAGATCGCCATCCAGTCGGCGCTCACCGGCCACCTGGTCTTCACCACCGTCCACGCCAACAACGTCGTGGACGTGCTGGGCCGCTTCCTCAACATGGGCGTCGAGCCCTATCAGTTCGTGTCCGCGCTCAACTGCGTGATGGCGCAGCGGCTGGTGCGGCTCACGTGCTCGCACTGCAAGCGGCCGGTCCGCGTCGACCCCAAGCTGCTCGAGGAATCAGGCCTCAGCCCCTCGCTGGCGCAGACGCAGCAGTTTTTCGAGGGCGCCGGGTGCATGGACTGCGGCGGCAGCGGCTTCAAGGGGCGCACGGCCATCTGCGAACTGCTCGACCTGTCGGACCGGATTCGCGAAATGATCCTGGCCCGGCGGCCCGCCTCCGAGGTCAAGAAGGCGGCTCATGAGGAGGGGATGCGCTTCCTGCGCGAGTCGGCGATCGAGAAGGTGCTCAAGGGCATGACCACCCTCAAGGAAATCAACAAAGTCACGTTCGTCGAGTAGCGCGCCGATAGAACTGAAAACGATGAGCATTTTCACCTCCTGGCTCGCAAGCCCTCCGCCCGACGCCGCGCTCGAGCTGGCGCCGGACTCCGTGTCCGGTGCGGTGGTCTCGGCCCGCGGATCCGACGCCACGGTCCAGAGCTTCGCGTTCGAACCACTGCCGGCCGGCGCCCTGGTGCCGTCGCTCACGGGGCAGAACCTGGTGGATCGGGCCGCGGTGGTGGCCGCCATCAAGGCGGTGGTCGATCGCATTGGCCGCCCGAAGAAGGTCGCGCTGGTGGTGCCCGACCTGGCCACGCGGGTGTCGCTCGTCCGCTTCGATCAGCTGCCGGCCTCGCGCGAAGATCTCGATCAGCTCATCCGGTGGCAGGTCAAGAAATCGGCTCCATTCCCGATCGAGGAGGCCAGCCTCACCTGGACTCCGGGCTCGCAGGCGATCGACGGCGGGCACGAGTTCGTGGTCGCCCTGGCCCATCAGGACGTCATCCGGCAGTACGAATCTGCGTGTGAAAGCGCCGGGCTGCACGCCGGTCTGGTCGACCTGTCCACCTTCAGTGTCGTGAACTGCTACCTTGCCGGCGGCCGCGTGCCGACGGGGGACTGGCTGGTCGTGCAGGTCCGGTCCGACTACACGTCGATTGCCATCATGCGTGGCGGCGACGTCATCTTCTTCCGAAACAAGGGAGAAGGGGAGGGCGACACGCTCGGCGATCTCGTGCACCAGACGACGATGTATTACCAGGACCGCCTGTCGGGACAGGGCTTCACGCGCGTGCTGGTCGGCGGCACCGGACGGCCGGGCGGCGATCTCGAGATGGCGCGCCGCGGGCTCGAGGAGCGCCTGGGCGTGCCGGTAGAAACCATCGACCCGACCCGGGTGGCCATGCTCACCGATCGGATCACCGTCACGCGCGACGTGATGGCGCGCCTGGCGCCGCTCGTCGGCATGATGCTGCGCACGCGGCAGGAAACGGCAGCCGCCTGAGATGCTGCGAACCAATCTTTCCACCCGCCCCTTCTATAACGTCCGCGCCGTCCGCGCGGTGCTGGGATTGTTCGGGCTCGTGGTGGTGGCCTTCACTCTCTTCAACGTCGTCCAGCTGATCAGCTTGAGCGCGCGACAGCGCACGCTCAGCGCCGACGCCGTACGCGCTGAGAACGAAGCCGCCCGCCTGCGCAGCCAGGCCGCCGCGTTCCGCGCCCGCATCGACCCCCGTGAACTGGCTGCGGTGTCGGCAGACGCCAAGGAAGCCAACGCCATCATCGATCGGCGCGCGTTCTCGTGGACGACGCTGTTCTCGCAGTTCGAGCAGGCGCTGCCGCCTGATGTACGCATCACCGCCGTTCAGCCGCGCCGCGAGCAGGACGGCAGCTTCGCCGTCAACATCGGCGTGCAGGCGCGGCGCGTCGAAGATGTCGAAGCCTTCATCCAGGCGCTCGAGGCGGGCACACCATTCAAGGAAGTGCTGGCGAGAGAAGAGCAGACCGGCGACAACGGCCTGATCGAAGCGATCATCGACGGCAAGTACCTGCTGACACGCCCGGGCGCGACCGTCGCGCCGTCTCCGGCGTCTGGTCCCACCGCCACGGCCACCGCCGCCGGAAAGCGAGCGTCGCGATGAGCGCCCCGCAGACCACGCTGGCGCGGCGCGTCTTCGCGGAGAACCGCACCGCGATCGTCTGGCTGGGCGCCGGGCTCGTGATCAACCTGCTGGTCTATGCCTTTGGCGTCTACCCGCTGTCGCAGCGCGTCGCCAACGTCTCGGAGCGCAACGACACGGCCGCACGCGCCTTGGCCGCGGCAAGGTTGGAGAACGAGCAGGCCGCTGGCGCGCTCACCGGCAAGGACCAGGCGGTCACCAAACTCGGGAAGTTCTATACCGACGTGCTGCCGCGGGATCTGCCGTCCGCCCGGCAGCTCACGCACTTGCGCCTCGCGCAGCTGGCGCGCATGCACAACCTGCGCTACGGTCGCGCCCAGTCCGAGCCGGTCCTCGCCAAGGACAGCAAGCTCACGCAGCTGAAGGTGGAGCTGAACCTCTCCGGGAGCTATGCCGGCGTGCGCGCCTTCCTGCACAGCCTCGAAACGGCGCCGCAGTTCGTCGTCATCGACAACGTCGTCCTGGGCGAAAACCAGGAGTCTGCCGACCGTGTGGAGCTGACGCTGGCCGTGTCCACCTACTACCGGAGCGCGCCATGAGCGGGCTGCTGCGCCGCGAGGTGCTGATTCCGCTGCTCGTGGTGCTGCTCGGCGGCGGCGCCTATGTGGTGAATCCGTGGTCGGCCAAAGAGCCCGCGCCGGCACGCCTGCAGGCACGGCCTGCGAGCGCGCGCGCCGCTCAAGGCAGCGGACCCGTGGCCGACGTACGCCTCGATCTGCTGACAGCAAGCGGCGGCGATGCGGGCACCGTGTCGCGCAATCCGTTCCGGTTCCAGCAGCGCGCGGCCCCCGTGGTCCGCCGCGCCGCGGCGCCGCGCCCCGAATTCACCGCCCCGCCGGTCCCCACCGGCCCGCCGCCACCGCCACCGATCACGCTGCGGTTCATCGGATTGATCGAAGCGCCGGCCCGCACGGGACGCGTGGCCCTCCTGAGCGATGGGCGTGGCGGTCTGATGTACGGCCGCGAAGGAGACACCGTCGACGGCCGCTACAGGATGCTGCGGGTGGGGCTCGATTCCATCGAGATGGCGTACCTGGACGGGCGAGGACGCCAGACGATTCGACTGTCAGGACAATGATGCATTCACACACACGTCGTGCAGGGACGGTCACCGTCGTGCTGCTGGCCATGCTCGCGGCCGGCTGCGGGGCGGGCCGGACGTTCGGGAAGGGCGAGGAGGCGGCCCGCGCTGGGGACTGGGACACCGCGGTCGAGTTCTACCGCAAGGCGGTGCAGGCCTCCCCCGACCGCGCCGACTACACGATCGCGCTCCAGCGCGCCATGATCGCGGCCTCGCAGCGCCATCTCGATCAGGCCCGGATTTTCGAAGCCCGCGGCCAGCTCGACGAGGCCCTGCGCGAGTACCGCCGCGCCAGCGAACTGGATCCGCCGAACCGGCAGGTGGCGGGCAAAGTCACCGAGATCGAGCGCCGCATCCGCGACCAGGCGGAAGCCCAGCAGCCGAAGTCCAACATCAACCAGCTGCGTGAGAACGCGCGCCAGACCACACCGCCGCCGCTTTTCAACCTGACGACGGTGCTGCCCGGCATCCGCTTCACCAACGCCAGCCTGCGCGACATTCTCAGCTCGATCGGCATGTCGGCCGGGATCAACGTGACGTTCGACAACACCTTCCAGGACCGGCAGTACTCGGTCCAGATGGACAACTCCACGCTCGAAGAAGCGCTATCGCAGATCACGGCGTCCAATCAGCTCTTCTACAAGGTGCAGTCGCCGCGCATCATCATCGTCGTACCCGACAATGTGCAGAAGCGCGCGCAGTACGAAGAGCAGGTCATTCGCACCTTCTTCGTCTCTCACGCCGACGCGACGGAGCTGGCCCAGACGTTGAACACCGTCATCCGCGTCGGCGGCGGCCAGGTGGCGCCGTCGATTTCGCCGAACAAGACCGCCAACACCATCGTGGTCCGCGCCACCACCGCGGTGATGGCGATCATCGAGCGCCTGATCGACGTCAACGACAACCCGCGCGCCGAGGTGCTGGTGGACGTCCAGATCCTCGAGGTCAACAAGCAGCGAACCAAGCAGTTCGGGCTCGACCTCGGCGACTACACGATCCAGACGGTGTTCTCGCCGACGGCGGATCCGACCGGCACGACGGCGACGGCCGGCGGGGGCACCGCGTCGACCAGCACGACGCTGTCGCCGCGCCCGTTCAACGTGAACGCCGTCAGCCGCGGCATCAACACGGCGGACTTCTACGCCGCGGTCCCGTCGGCCGCCGTCCGTTTTCTCGAGAGCGACACCGAAACGCGCCTGTTGGCCAAGACGCAGCTGCGCGGCGCCGAAGGGCAGAAGATGACGCTGAACCTCGGCGAGGAAGTGCCGGTGCCGAGCACCACCTTCACCCCGGTGGCGCAGGGCGGCGCCGCGTTCAACCCGCTGACGTCGTTCAGCTACCGCAACGTCGGCGTGAACGTAGAGCTCACCCCGCGGGTGACCTACGAGGGCGACATCTCGGTGGAGCTCCTGGTCGAGAACGGGTCGCTGGGCAAGGGGCTCAACGTCGCGGGACAGCAGCGCCCCTCGTTCAACACCCGTAAAGTCGTCACCAAGCTGCGCCTCCGTGACGGCGAATCGAACCTGCTGGCCGGCCTGCTGCAGGAAGACGAGCGACGCTCGCTGCGCGGGTTTCCGACGCTGCTGCGGCTCCCGGTCATCAAGCAGCTGCTGTCGTCGAACGACAACACCATCGGCCAGACCGACATCGTGATGCTGATGACGCCCCGCATCGTGCGCACGCACGAGCTCACGCAGCAGGACGTCAATCCGATCTTCGTGGGCACGCAGCAGAATCTGGGGCTCCAGGGCCCGCCGCCGGTCATCATCCAGGAAGTGCTCGTCCCAGCCCCAGCGGCCGCGGCAGCTCCGGCGGGTGGCGGACAGGCGCCCGCCCCGGCGGCGGGCGGCGCCGCACCAACACCCGCAGCGCCAGCACCGGCCACCGGAACTCCGACACTCGCGGCACCCGCCGCGCCGAGTCCTGCCACGCCGACGACACCCGCAGGCGCCCAGGTGGTCGTCTCACCGCCGTCGGCCGAGTTCCGCGTGGGCGGCGGACCGTACACGCTGCCGATCTCGGTGACCAATGCGACGCGCCTCTCATCGATGTCGCTGACGATCACCTTCAATCCCGCCGTCGTGCGCGTGCGCACCGTGCAGGAGGGGAGCTTCATGCGCTCGGGCGGCGTCCAGGCCGCGTTCACCAACCGCGCGGATGCGGCGGCGGGGCGCGTGGACATCGCCATCGTGCGTCCGGGCGACTCGACCGGCGTGGCCGGCACCGGGCTCCTGGCCGCGCTCGTGCTCGACGCCATCGGATCGGGTCCGGCCAATCTCCAGGTAACCGGGACCGGCTCGGCGCCCGGCGGCGCGCCCATCGCGTTGCAGTTCATGCCCATCACGGCGGTGACGGCCAAGTAGAGCCATGCGCGCACTGGCTGCACGGCTTCGTCAGCTCTCAGGGCGGCCGGCCACCGGGGCCGGCGGCTACAGCTTCGTCGAGCTGCTCGTCGTCGTGAGCATCCTCTTCGTGCTGGCTTCGGCCGCGATGCCGATGGCCCAGGTGGCGTCACAGCGGCAGCGCGAGATCGAACTGCACCGGGACCTGCGCGAGATGCGGACGGCGATCGACAAGTTCAAGGACGCGGTAGACCAGGGGCTGATCCCGTCCACCGAAGTGACACCGGGCAGCGAAGGCTATCCGGAGACGCTCCAGAAGCTGGTGGACGGCGTGACGGCCGCCGGCGACGCCTCGGGACGCAAGCTCAAGTTCCTGCGCCGCATCCCCATCGATCCGATGACTGGGAAGGCGGAGTGGGGGATGCGCGCCTACCAGGACAAGCCGGATACGACGAGCTGGGGCGGGCAGAACGTCTTCGACGTGTACAGCAAGAGCGAAGGGCAAGCGCTCGACGGCACGAAGTACAGGGACTGGTAAATGGACGAAGAGCAAGCCACGCCGGAACGTGCGTCACGGATGTCAGGGTTCACCCTGATGGAGATGATGATCGTCATGGCGCTCATCGTCATCCTGGCGGGCATCGGGATGACCGTGTACGGGAACAGCGTGCAGCGGTCGAAGGAGGCGGTGCTCAAGGAAGACCTCTTCCGGATGCGCGATGCCATCGATCAGTACTACGCCGACAAGAACAAGTATCCGGGGAGCCTCGAGGACCTGGTGAGCGAGAAGTATCTGCGGGCGGTGCCGGTCGATCCGTTTACGACGAAGACCGACAGCTGGCAGACCACGACGGCGGAGCCGGACCCGGGCAATCCGTCGCTCGAATCGGGAATCTCGAACGTGAAGAGCGGGTCTGAGCAGACAGGGCTGGACGGCACCCGCTTGGCCGACTGGTAATTCGACTGGGACTCACAATGCGCACAGGCATTCGACGATTCGCATCGACCGCCGGAGTAGTGGCCCTCGGCCTCACCGCCGTACTGGCCGTGGCCTGCGACACAGTTCCGCTGACGGCGCCAGGCAGCTCGACCGTAACGATCACGACCGCAGCCAGTGCGGACGGGCAGAGCACCGCCGTGACGGCGACCGTTCTCGAGCCGGGCGGGACACCGGTGCAAGACGGCACGACCGTTCATTTCACCTCGAACTTGGGCCGGATGGATCCGGTCGAAGCGCAAACGAAAAACTCTATCGCCACGTCGAGGTTCATCTCGAACGGCGACTCGGGCGAAGCCACCATTACGGTGTCGTCCGGCAGCGCCACGGCCAACGTGAAGTTCAACATCGGCCTTGCGCTTATCGATTCGGTAAGCATTCGCGCGAGCGCCGGATCGGTGCCGGCGACCGGCGGAACAGTGACGGTCACGGCCCGCGTCGTCGCCACGGGCGGCACGCCGATGGGGGGCGTTCCGGTGAGCTTCAGCACCACGGCCGGGACACTGTCGACCACAAGAGAGGTGACGGACGGCAACGGCGAGGCTTCCACTCGGTTGACTACGGACTCCAACGCCACGGTCACCGCGTCGGCAGGCACCAAGACAACACCAACCGGTGTCACGATCCAGGCGCTGAACCCGGTGGCCACTCCGACGATCACGCTCGCCGGCGTCGGGGCCACGGCAAACTCGGCCGGACAGCTCTTCACGTTCACTGCGACCGTCGCCAACAACGCGGCCGTCGGCTCGCCGACCAGATTCGAATGGGACTTCGGCGACGGCACCACCGCAACGACCAACGGGCCGTCGATCGGGCACGTATATTCGATGGAACTGACGACCTACAACGTCACAGTGAGAGCCGTGTTCGCCAACGGGACCGCGGTTTCCGCTTTGACCCAGATCATCACCGCGGACTTCCCGTAAGCCGAGGTCCGCGTCCATATGCGCACGCGCGCCATCGCCGCCGCTTCTCGCCGGTCCCGCCACGGGATCTCGCAGGACGGCTATGCGATGGCGGCGCTGCTCGTCGCGATGAGCGTATTGGCGGTGTTCATGACCGTCGCGCTCCCGGTGTGGAACACCCAGGCCCAGCGCGAGAAGGAAGCCGAGCTCGTGTTCCGCGGCGAGCAGTACGCGCGGGCGGTCATGCTCTATCAGCGCAAGTTCGCCAACGCGCTGCCGCCCAGCGTCGACGTGCTGCTCAACGACCGCTATCTCCGCAAGAAGTACAAGGACCCGATCACCGGTGGCGACTTTCAGCTGCTCTCGGGCGCCTCGGCGCAGGCCAACGCCGGCGTGCCGGGGGGACAGGTGGGCGGCGCCGCGCGGCCAGGCGGGCAGGTGGTGTCGCGAGGCACGACTGGCACCACTGGCAGCACTCCCACGACTAGCACATCGAGCGCTTTCGGCCGCTCGGGCACGCAGACGTCAGGCGGCATGGGTGCCGGGGCGGGCGGCGGTGACCGCGGCGGCGGCTTCGGGCTCGGGTCCGGCGTCGGCTTCGGCGCCGGCGGCACGGTGCCCGGCGGCATCATGGGCGTCACCAGCACGAGCAGCGCGAAATCACTGCGGCTGTACAACGGACGGGGCGTCTACAACGAGTGGACGTTCGTACCGGTGCAGCGGAATCTCAATGCCGGTGCGGGGGCACAAGGCGCCAATACCCCCGGCGGCGGTCGCGGGGGCCGCGGCGCGCAGACTCCGGGCCGCGGCGGCGACTCGGCGCGCCCCGGAGGCGATTCGTTCCGCCCTGGCGGCACCGGCGGCCCCGGCAGTTCGCCATTCAGGCCGTCCGGCACGTTCGGTAGTCCGCAGACCCAGCCTGGCGGCCGGCGCTAGCTACGCCCCGGCAGCCTCACATCACCCATCACCGCATCATGCAGGGCCGGGCGCACGCGTTGAATCGCGTTGTTGTCGCGCGCCGGGTGCACGCGATTGGTCAGGAACACCACGTAGACGCCGGACGACGGGTCGAGCCAGAGCGAGGTTCCCGTAAAGCCGGTATGGCCGAATGCCGCCGCCGACATCCGCGTCCCGCACGACGACGTCGGCAGCATGGTGTCCCACCCCAACGCGCGCGAACTGTTGGGCACACTGTGTCGGCGCGCGACGAACTTGCGCAGCGAAGCTTCCGCCACTACGCCGCTGCGGCCGTCGAGAATCTGAAACAGATGCCGGGCGAACGCACCGACGGCCGGCGCCGTACCGAAGAGCCCGGCGTGGCCGGCGACGCCTCCGAGTGCCG
>Ga0207650_10001000_pt1 | contig 21248 bp, 21 predicted proteins | sample KBSS63metaG_FD_184325 | JGI IMG/M metagenome (GOLD analysis project Ga0207650, IMG submission 184325) | Switchgrass rhizosphere microbial communities from Kellogg Biological Station, Michigan, USA - KBS S6-3 metaG (SPAdes) (version 2) | ecosystem: Host-associated > Plants > Roots > Rhizosphere...
GCCGTTGTTGAGCCAGGCGACCAGGCGCGGCTCGACCGAGCTGAGGTCGATGCCGGCCACGCCGATCTGGGAAAATCCGAGCGCACGACCCCACGCTCGCAGTTGCGCGAGCACGGCCGGGCCGTCGAGAGGAAGAGGATCGCTCATCGGTGGAGTCTGTTGCGTCGATTCTAGAAACGCGCCACGCCGCATGGCCCGATGAGCTCGCCTGCGCCGTTACGGCGCGCAGGATCGCCGGCCACGCTGCGTTGCGCAATGCCTTCATCGAGCTGCACGGGCCGCTGGGCGCGGGCAAGACCACCTTCGCGCGCCATCTGCTGCACGGCCTGGGCGTCGAAGGCGCCATCAAGAGCCCGACCTACGCGCTGATGGAGCCGTACCGCGCTGATGCGTCGCATGGCGGCTTCGAGATCGCCCATTGCGACTTCTATCGCTTCGACGATCCCGGCGAATGGGAAGACGCCGGCTTTCGCGAGGTCTTCGCCAACCCGGGGCTGAAGCTCGTCGAATGGCCCGAGAAGGCGGCGGGCCTCCTGCCCGAGTGCGATCTGCGCGTCTGGATCACCCCGCGCGACGGCGGCGACGCGCGCGACGCGCGCTTCGAGGCGCTCAGCGCGACGGGCCGGGAGCTCCTGCCATGACCTCGCGGCGTACGGCGCTGGCGCGCATGGGGTCGATCGTTCTCGCGCTCGGCGCGCGCGACATCGCTTGGGGTGCATCGATCATCGCCGTGCGCGTCTGGCCGGCGACCGACTACACGCGCGTGACGATCGAGTCCGACACGGCGCTGTCGGCACGCCACTTCCTCGCCGCCGCGCCCGATCGCCTGGTCATCGACGTCGACGGGCTGGAGCTCAGCCCGCAGCTGCGCGAGCTGGTCGGCAAGGTGCGCGCCGACGATCCGTTCATCGCCGGCGTTCGCGTCGGCCAGAACCAGCCGCGCGTCGTCCGCCTGGTGATCGATCTGAAGCAGGCGAGCGCGCCGGAGCTGTTCGCGCTGGAGCCGGTCGCGGCGTATCGGCACCGTCTCGTCTTCGACCTGCATCCGACCAAGGAGCGCGACCCCCTGCTCGACCTCATCCGCGACCGCGAGCAGGCGGAGAAGAACGCGGTGCAGTCGGTCCAGGACGCGCTCGGTGAGTTCATCGGCCGCGTCGGCGCGGCCGGCGCGGCGGCGTCGACGCCAGGCACGGCGATGGCCAACACCGCCGGCGCCGGCGGCACGATCGCCCTCGGCACGCCGACGCCGCCGTTCTCGGCGTCGGCACCGCCGACCGCGCGCCCGCCCGGCACGGGCGCGGACGCTCAGCGCGATCCGGCCGCCGCGGCGTTGCCGCCCCAGACCGCCCAGGCGAAGATCGATCGCCTCGTCGTCGTCGCCATCGATCCCGGCCACGGCGGCGAGGATCCCGGCGCGAGCGGGCCGACCGGGCTGCACGAAAAGGACGTCGTTTTGGCGATCGCGATGCTCCTGCGCGATCGCCTCAACGCGAACCCGAACATGCGCGCGATGCTGACCCGCGACGCCGATTTCTTCGTGCCACTGCACGAGCGCGTCAAGAAGGCACGCCGCGTCCAGGCCGACCTGTTCGTCTCGATCCACGCCGATGCGTTCATGAACCCGGAGGCGCGCGGTGCCTCGGTGTTCGCGTTGAGCCAGGGCGGCGCGTCGAGCAGCGCGGCGCGCTGGATGGCCAACCGCGAGAACGCCTCCGACCTGGTCGGCGGCGCCAACATCCAGGCCAAGGACGAGAGCGTCCTGCGCGCCCTGCTCGACATGAGCACGACGGCGCAGATCAAGGACAGCTTGAAGCTCGGCGGCGAGGTTCTCGGCCAGATCGCCAAGGTCGGAAAGCTTCACAAGGGCAGCGTCGAGCAGGCGAGCTTCGCGGTGCTGAAGGCGCCCGACATTCCGTCGATCCTGGTCGAGTCGGCGTTCATCTCCAATCCGGGCGAAGAGGCGAAGCTGCGCGATCCGCAATACCGCGCCCAGCTGGTCGAGGCACTCGCGACCGGAATCCAGCGCTACTTCGCGCGCAATCCGCCGCTGGCGCGGTCGCGTCAGCTCTAGCGCCTGTCGCCGACGCGATCGGCGATCATCTCCGGACGTCGCGCCGCGACGCAGGAGAAACGATGCTTCACCCCGATGCCCGCGCCCTGATCGACTTGATCGAAAAGCGCGGCGTGCCTGCGACGCATACGCTGACACCGGTCGAGGCGCGCGCCTTCTACCGCGACCGGCGCTCGTTCACGCAGCCGCCCGCGCCCGAGATGGGCGGCGTGCGCGACAGCCATTGCGAAGGCCCGCACGGGCCGATCCCGCTGCGCATCTACCGACCGGCTGGCACCGGGCCCACGCCGTCGCCCGGGTCGACCTTGCCGGCGCTCGTGTACTTCCACGGCGGCGGCTGGACGATCGGCGACCTCGACACCCACGACGTACTGTGCCGCCAGCTCTGCAACGGCTCCGGCGCCGTGGTGGTCTCGGTCGACTACCGCATGGGGCCGGAGCACCGCTTCCCGGCCGCGGTCGACGATTGCCTGGCGGCGACGCGCTGGGCGCGTCACGCGGCGAGCGAGCTCGGCGTCGATCCGGCGCGGCTCGCGATCGGCGGCGACAGCGCCGGCGGCAATCTCGCCGCCGTGGTCGCGATCCTGGCCCGCGATGCAGGCGACCTGCCGATCGCGTTTCAACTCCTCATCTATCCGGCCACCGACATGCGGGGCCGGCACGCGTCGCACACCACCAACGGGCGCGGCTACGTGCTGACGACCGAAACGATCGCGTACTACCAGGGCCACTACATGGCCGAGGCGGCGCACCACCTCGACTGGCGCGCCTCACCGCTGCTGCATGCCGACCTCGGCAGGCTGCCGCGCGCGCTGGTCCTCACCGCGGGCTTCGATCCGCTGCGCGACGAAGGGCTCGAGTACGCCGACCGCCTGGTCGCAGCCGGCAACCGCGCCATCTATGTCTGCTACGAACGGCAGATCCACGGCTTCATCACCATGGGCAAGGTCATCGACGAGGCGAACTCGGCGGTGACGTTCTGCGCCGCCGAGCTGGCGCGCGCATTGACGGGCTGAGGTCGCTCAGTTCGCCGGCGCCGACGCCGGCTTCGCCTTCTTGGTGTCCTTCTTGACCGCGTTTCCCGTCTTGCGGCCGGCTTCGGCGGTCGCATGCCCGACCTCGCGACCCGCTTCGGCAGTCGCGTGTCCGACCTGGCGACCCGTTTCGGCGGTTGCGTGACCCACCGAACGACCGGCTTCGGCGCCGGCGTGGCCAACCTCGCGACCAGTTTCGGCGACCCCGTGCCCGGTCTTCTTGGCGGCGGAGGACGTGGCCTGGCCGACCGATTCGGCGGCCTGCGCCGGAGCGATGAGGACGACGGCGGCAAGCGACAAAGTGGCCAAGGAAAGGCGGACCATGAAGCAGTTCTCCGAAGAATGAATCGTGACTAGTCGCAATGCCCGGCCGGCAAGGCATGTGCCGGGCGCACCACCGGGTAAAGGCGGAGAATCGAAGCCCTGCGGTCGGCCGCCGTTGCGGCCGCAGGAGCCGCCATGAAGACCTCCCTGTCCTCTTTCGCCCGTACGCTCCCGATCGTCGCAGCCCTCGGCGCTTCCGCCGCACTGTTCTCTGCGCCGGCCGAGGCGGCGCGCGGAGCCGGCGGCGGCTGGAATGGCGGCGCAGGCGGCTGGCACGGCGGCGGCTACGCCCACGGCGGGTATCGCGGCGGGTACTACGGCGGATATCGCGGCGGCTATTACGGCGGATATCGCGGCGGCTACTGGCCCGGCGCCTTCTGGGGCGGGGTCGGCATCGGCATCGGGATCGGCGCCGTCGGCTACTACGGCGGTTACTACCGGGGCTATTACGCGCCGTATTACGCACCGTACTACGCGCCCTACTACGACGGCTACTACGATCCGGTGGTCGTCGCACCGAGCTACAGCACGGCGGATCCGGGCGCGGCGCGCGTCGGCCAACCTGTGCCGCAAGCGACGGGACCGGCCGAGCCGATCTTCTACCCGCGCAATGGCCAGAGCGCCGAAGCGACGGAGTCCGATCGCCGCGAATGCAACCGCTGGGCGACGACCCAGCGCGGCGCGATGGACGATGCGAGCATCTTCCAGCGCGCGACGTTTGCGTGCATGGAAGGGCGCGGCTACACCATCAGGTAAGGCCGCGTCGCGGGGCGGCGCGGCCCCCCATATTCGCCTGCCCACGCCCGCGTGACCGATTGCGCGTGCAGGACCGCTGCGCGCCGAAAGGCCGCGCGGCAACTCCCCGGGGCTGGCATAAATCAACTCTGACGTCGCGCCTGTAGGCCGCGACGCGATCCGCCGGCATTGCACCGGCCCCCCGGAGTGGCAATGAGCGTGACGAAGCCCGAAGAACAGTTCGAGAAGACCATTCGCCTGGTCTGTCGCCTCGACGACGCCGACATCGACTATGTGCGCGACACCGCCGAGTGGATCCGCCGCTGCGTCGGCCGCGTGCTCGCCGTCGACGCCTCGGCGACGGCCAACGACATCACGCCGGTCGTGGTCGACATGAGCACGCGCGGCCGGTGGCGCTTGATGCGCCCGGAAACGGTCGGCGAGCAGCTCGCGCTGCCGGTTTCGCCGGCGGCCGTCGGATGAATCCGCTGCCGCGCGGCATCGCCGCCCTTCTGGTCGGCGCCTCGCTTGCAGGGACCGGCGCGAGTGCCTTCGCCGCGTCGCAGCTCTACAAGTGCGTCGACGGGGGCCGCACCGTCTACCAGCAGCAGGCCTGCTCCCCGAGCACGCAGCCCGACGCGTCGACCGTCTCGCCCGCGATGGCGAAGTCGAGCGCGCCGAGTGCCGATCCGGCGTCGAGCGCGCCGCGCAGGATCAGGGCGTTGCCTTCGCCTGCTTCAGCCGCGCTCGCCACGCCCCGATGAAGACGAGCAGGCCGGGGATCAGGATCGCGCCCCAGATGATCTTGTCCAGGTTCTCCTTCACCCACGGGATGTTGCCGAACAGGTAGCCGGCAAGGGCGAGCGAGCCGACCCAGAGCAGGCCGCCGGAGATGTTGTAGAGAGTGAAGCGGCTGCGCGTCATCTCCGCGACTCCGGCGACGAACGGCGCGAAGGTGCGCAGGAAAGGCAGGAAGCGCGCGGCGATGATCGTGACACCGCCGTAGCGCTCGTAGAACTCGTGCGCCTGGTCGAAGGCCTTCTTGTTGAACCAGCGCGATTGCTCCCAGCCGAACACGCGCGGACCGACCTTGCGGCCGATCAGGTAGTTGCATTGGTCGCCGAGCACGGCAGCGACCCAGAGCAGCCCGATGACGAGCGGCAGGCTCATCAGACCCACGGCGCACATCGCGCCGACGACGAACAGCAGCGAGTCGCCGGGAAGAAACGGCATGACGACGACGCCGGTCTCGATGAAGACGATCGCGAACAGCAGCGCGTAGACCCAAGTGCCATACACACGCACGAAGTCCGCGAGGTGGACATCGACGTGCAGAACGAAGTCGACCAGAATGCCGATGAAGTCCATGCGGCCGATTATCACGGGCGCCCTCCCGCAACCGACCGCTTGGCAGCAGTGGAGCAACGTGATACATGAATCGCGTTGGACCCACCGGTGCCGGGGCCGCGCAAGGCACCTCATCCCTCTGAGGAGAAACGGATGTCGTGCCGTCTCGCATCGTTGTCGCGCCTGCTCGGCGCCGTCGTCGCCGCCTTCAGCTTCGCCGCCCACGCGGCGCCGCCGCATCCCATGGACCCGCTCGACGCCGACGAGATCCTCGCCGCCGCGAACATCCTGCTGCAGGGCCGCGCCGCGCAGCCAGGTGCGATCTTCCAGAGCATCGAGCTGCGCGAGCCGGCCAAGGCCGAGGTGCTCGCGTTCCGCGGCGGCAACGCGAACCGGTCGGCGACCGTCTTCTACCGCCAGAACAAGCGCAGCTACAAGACGACGGTCAACCTGACCCAGGGAACGTTCACGCGGCCGGTGCTGATCCCCGCCAGCGGGGGCCAGCTCGGCCTGACGATCCAAGAGGTCAGCGATTTCTCGTTCATCTTCCAGGACCCGGCGTTCCTGAAAGCGCTCGCGCTGCGCGGCATCCGCTCGCCGCAACAGCTGCAGAAGGTCTTCGTCACGCCGCTGACGCCGGGCTCGTTCGGCCTGCCGGAGGAAACGCGCCGCATCGTCAAGGCGCAGATGTACTACACCGACGGCGCCGTCATCAACCTCTACGCCCGACCGATCGAGGGGCTGCAGGCGATCATCGACCTCGACGAGCGCCGCATCGTCAAGCTCATCGACACCGGCGTCGTGCCGATACCGGCGGCGAACCACAACTTCGACGAGGCGAGCATCGGTGTCCGCTACGGCCTGCGCCCGGAGCTCAAGCCGATTCGCATCAGCCAACCGGCGGGAGCGAATTTCCGCTTCGACGGCAACTTCATCGAATGGCAGAAGTGGCGCTTCCACACCCGCTTCGAGCGCCGTTCGGGGCCGGTCATCTCGCTCGTCACCTACGACCGGCGCCAGGTCCTGTACCAAGGCTCCCTCGCCGAGATCTTCGTGCCCTATCAGGACCCGGGCGCGAACTGGTTCTATCGCACCTACATGGATGCCGGCGAGTTCGGCTTCGGCCTGCTCGCCTCGCCGCTCCAGCCCGGCCTCGACCTGCCCGACACCGCGGTGCTGCTCGACGGCCTGGTCGCCGCGGCGATCCCCGACCCGACCCTGCCGGTGATCCCGCTGCCGCTGTCGCGCGTGATGGGCGTCTTCGAGCGGCTGACCGGAAACCCGACGTGGCGCCACTTCGAGCAGTTCTCGAACGGAGCCTATGAAGGCCGCGCCGAGGTCGAGCTGGTCGTTCGCAGCATCGCCCAGCTCGGCAACTACGACTACCTGATCGACTGGATCTTCACGCAGAGCGGCGTCATTCGCGTCGAGGTCGGCCTGACCGGAATCGATGCGCCCAAGGCGGTCGGCTCGCAAGGCGGCCAGCGCGGCAGCGACGATGCCCGCTTCGCCACCCCCGTCGCCGCCGAGCTGGTGGCCCCGTTCCACAGCCATCACTTCAACTTCCGCCTCGACTTGGACATCGACGGCCAGAGCAACACCTTCCTGCTGGGCAAGCTCGAGGAGCGCCCCGCTCCCGGGCCGCGGCGCAGCATCTGGACGCTCGGCGAGCGCGCCGTGACGAACGAGTCCGAAGGCCAGCTCGACGAGGACCATTCGCAATGGAAGATCGTCAACGGCGCGCGCCGCAATGCACTCGGCGAGCAGGTCGGCTACATCGTCGAGTCGCACACCTATGTCGAGCCGCTGCTTCACAAATCCGACTACCGGCGCGCCGGCTTCATCAGCCACCCGCTGTGGGTCACCGCCTTCGATCCGGACGAGCGCTACGCCGCCGGCGACACGCCGAACCAAAACCCCGGGACGCCCGGGCTGCCGGAGTACGTGCGCAACAACGAGGGGCTGGTCCAGCGCGACCTCGTCCTCTGGCTGACCATCGGTCACCACCACGTGACGCAGGCCGAGGACTGGCCGGTGCTGTCGCGCCATCGCATGGCGTTCGAGCTCAAGCCCGCCAACTTCTTCGACTCCAACCCGGCGGTCGACCTGCGTCGCGCGCCGTTCGAAGCGAGGCGCTGACGGCGCCGGAGGCTAGGCGGCTGGCGCGGGCGGCGCGTCGAGGGCGGCGACGGCGGCGAACCACGCCGTGAGCCCGCCCGGATAAGGCGCATCGGCATCGGCGCCGCGCCAGCGCCGCTTGAGCTGGTTGGCGGCGGAATGCAACTGCCAGAGCAGCTCCTCGGCGATCGCCCAGAGCTCGATGCGCAGCGCGGCGTCGGTCCCGACTTCGCCGGCGATCGAGGCGAGCTGCTCGCGCGTGACGCCGGCGTCGTAGAGCATGCGCTGCAGGGTCGCGTTCTGCGCGTCGACCGAGACGACGAGCGCGGCGTGTGCGCCGTCGAGGGCGCGCCCCAGCGTCTCGCTCGACGCGCGCCAGAGCGCGAGCACGTCGGTGAGCTGGAGCAGGCGCGCGATCAAGGGCTCGGCGACGATGCCCTCGGCATCGCTGGCCTCGGCCGGGACCGCGAGGAGGCGATGGATGGTGGCGACATGCGCCGCGTCGTAGCGGCGCGGATTGATCCGCAGCAGCAGCGAGACGCGGTGCTCGGGCAGCCGGCGCGTGCCGTCGAACATCGCGGTGACGACCTCGGCGAGGGCCAGGACGCGGCCGAGCGGGCTGAGCGCATCGCCGGCGAGGCCGCGCGGATAGCCCGAGCCGTCGAGCCGCTCGTGGTGCTCGACGATGGCGCGAACGATCTCCTTCGAGTACTCGGGGAAGCGATCGACGAGCATCGACGACGTCATCGGATGCACGTACACCGGGCGCAGACCGTCGCCGCTCAGCCGCTCTTCCGAATCGAGCAGGCCGGGGGCGATGTGGAGCATGCCCAAGTCATGCAGGAGGCCGGCGACCGCGGCCTCGCGAACGTCGACCTTGGCGCCGCCGCTCTCGCGAACCAGGTGCGCACACAACAAGGCCATCTGGATGCTGTGGTCGAACAGCGCCGGTCGCGTCTCGCGCGCCAGCGTCAGGTGCAGCGCGACCGGCTTGGCGAGGCGGACCGAGGCGACCGCGTCGAGCAGCGACTTGCCGGCGGCTCCTTCGGGCGCGACGCGCGCGAAGAACGGCCAGCGCGCGGTCGCCGCGCGCGCCGCCGCCTCGAGCGATGCGGCCTCGACGCCGGGCCCCGGGTCGATGCACTCGTCGAGCGGCAACGAGAGGCGATGCGAGACGAGCCGGTCGTACAGCGTATGGTCGATCGTCACGCCGCCCTCGAGCAGCTTGATGCCTTGCGCGTTGTAGATCGGCTGCGACGTCTTCACCTCGCGCCTGGCGCCGAGCTCGGCGACCGCGTGCACGAAGGCGGGCTGCGGCTCGCTGCCTGCTTCGGGTGCCACCGGCATCACGCTCTCGCTCATCGCAGGGAAGCTAACACGCGCCGTCGCCTCCGGCGCCTCACGAGGAGGCGCACAGTGCGAAATCTGCGCCAACAAGAGGCCCGCCGACGCGCTCCGTATGTGTTCGCCCGGCGGCAGCGCCCACTTTCTACAATGCGACGATGAACGCCGTGCTCGAGCCTCGCGTGCGCCGACCGATCCGCGAACTGCCGAGCGAGCTGGTCAGCCAGATCGCCGCCGGCGAAGTCGTCGAGCGGCCGGCGTCGGTCGTGCGCGAGTTGCTCGACAACGCCATCGACGCCGGCGCCACCGGCGTCACCGTGCGCCTGACCGGTGGCGGCATCCGCGCCATCGTCGTCGAGGACGACGGCCATGGCATTCCGGCCGCCGAGCTGCCGGCGGCGCTGCGCCGCCACGCGACCAGCAAGATCGCCTCGCTCGCCGACCTGGAAGGCGTCGCGACGATGGGCTTTCGCGGCGAGGCGCTGGCCGCGATCGCCTCGGTCGCGGAGGTCACGATCACCAGCCGCAGCGACGACGCCGCGCACGCCATGCGGCTCGATGCGCAGAGCGGCGAGCTTGCCGCCGCGGCGCGCAGCGTCGGCACGACGATCGAGGTGCGCGAGCTCTTTTTCAACACGCCGGCGCGGCGCAAGTTCCTGAAGACCGAGGCGACCGAGCTCGCCCACTGCGTCGAGGCGGTGCGCCGGCACGCGCTGGTGCGGCCCGACCTCGCCTTCGCGGTCTGGCACGACGGCAAGGCGGTGGCGCGCTGGGCGCGGGAGAACGCCGAAGCACGAACGGGCGATCTGCTCGGTGCCGCTTTCGCCGAGCACAGCCGCGCCGTCGCGGTCGACCTCGGCGGCCTGGCGATCACCGGTCGAACCGGAACGCCGGAGTCGGCGCGCGCGCGGGCCGACCTGCAGTACGTCTACGTCAACGGCCGCCACGTGCGCGACAAGCTGATCGCGCACGCGGTGCGCGCCGCCTACGACGACGTCCTGCACGGCGGCCGCCAGCCGGCGTACCTGCTCTTCATCGCCGTCGCGCCCGAGCGTGTCGACGTCAACGTACATCCGACCAAGATCGAGGTGCGCTTTCGCGATTCGCGCGAGGTCCACGAAGCGGTGCGCAAGGCCGTCGCCGCCGCGCTCGCCGCCGCGCCGGGCGCGCGCGCAGCGCGCGACGTGGAGCCCGTCGCGGCGCCGACGACCATGAGCGGAACAACGTTGGCCCAGCGACCGCTGCGCTGGGCCGAGTCCATGCCGGTCGCACCGACGCTGCTGCGCGCGGCCGAGCCGGAAGCGCCGGCCTGGCTCGTCGGCACGGGGTCGCCAACGCAGACGGCCGCGAGAGAAGACGCCGACGGCGACTGGCCGCTCGGGCGCGCGCTCGCCCAGGTCGCCGGTACCTTCATCCTGGCCGAGAACGCGCATGGGCTCGTGATCGTCGACATGCATGCCGCGCACGAGCGGATCGTCTACGAGCGCTTGAAGGCGAGCTTCGACGGCGTCGCGCCGGTGCAGCAGCCGCTTCTCATCCCGGTCACCTTCAGTGCCAGCGCCGATGAGGTCGCGACCGCCGAAGCGCACGCCGAGACGTTGCGCGCGCTGGGCCTCGACCTCACGCCGCTCGGCAGTGCGTCGCTCGCGCTGCGCTCGCTGCCGGCCGCGCTGGCGGGCGCCGACGGCGTGGAGATGGCGCGCGCCGTGCTTTCGGAGCTGGCCCAGGTCGGCGCGAGCGACGTACTCGTTCGCGCGCGCGACGAGCTGCTCTCGACCATGGCCTGCCACGGCGCGGTGCGCGCTAATCGCACGCTGACGATCGCCGAGATGAACGCCCTGCTGCGCGACATGGAGCGCACCGATCGCGCCGACCAGTGCAACCACGGCCGACCGACCTGGCGCCAAGTGACGCTGGCCGAGCTCGATCGCCTGTTCTGGCGCGGCCGATGAAGCCGCCGTCGCGGGTGCCGGCGCCGCGGCGCGTGCGCAGCGGCGATTCGCCGCCGTCGTCAACCGCGCCCTCCCCGTCGCGTCCGCCCGCGCCGCCGCACTTCTCGCCTAGCCCGCCCCCCCGCCCGTCATCGACATCGCACGATGACGGCAGCCTGCGCCTGTCCAAGCGCATGAGCGAGCTGGGTATCGCCTCGCGCCGCGAAGCCGACGAGTGGATCGCGCGTGGCTGGGTGCGCGTCGACGGCCGCGTCGTCGCCGAGCTCGGCTCGCGCGTCCTGCCGAGCCAGCACATCACGATCGACGCGCGCGCCCGCAATGCCCAGGCGCAGCTGGTGACAGTGCTGCTCAACAAGCCGGTCGGCTACGTCAGCGGCCAGGCCGAGGACGGCTACCAGCCGGCGCGCGTCCTCGTCACGCCCGATCGCCAGTGGCGCGAGGACAGCTCCGGGATCCGCTTCCTGCCGCAGCACCTGAGAAGCCTGGTTCCCGCTGGCCGGCTCGACATCGACTCGGTCGGCCTGCTCGTCCTGACGCAGGACGGCCGCGTCGCGCGCCAGCTGATCGGCGACGACAGCACGATCGAGAAGGAGTACCTCGTTCGCGTCGCGACGCGCAGCGGCGCGCCGCTTCCCGCCGAGGCGATGGCGTTGCTGCGCCACGGGCTCGAGCTCGACGGCGAGGCGCTGCTGCCGGCGACGGTCGAATGGGTCAACGACGACCAACTGCGCTTCGTCCTGCAGGAAGGCAAGAAGCGCCAGATCCGGCGCATGTGCGACGCGGTAGGAATGCAGGTGCTCGGCCTCAAGCGCGTTCGCATCGGCGCGGTCATGCTCGGCGCACTGCCGGCAGGACAGTGGCGCTATCTCCGCCTCGACGAGCGCTTCACCGCCGCGCCCGCGCGTTAGTGCAGGTTGAGGTGCCCGCCGAAGAGACCGAGCAGGCCGATGACGATCAGGTAGATCGCGACGATGAAGTTGAGCAGGCGCGGCACGATCAGGATGAGGATGCCGGCGACGAGGGCGATCAGCGGGCCGATGGCGAGGGTGACGTTCATGCGGGGGTCCAGGAGTCGTGGCGCAGTGTCCGTGCCGGGCGCGCTCGCACGCCATCGGAAGGGCGTCGCCGAACGAGTGGTCCGCGATCCCATGTCGCTGTCGGTGCGCTCCTACCGTCGCCGCTCGCTGCGCAACGCCTGGCGCCGATGAGCGTGAGCGACGCTGGCTACCTCTGCCTGGCCGGGCCGACGGCGTCGGGCAAGAGTGCGGCGGCGCTCGCGATCGCCGCCGCGCTGGCGCCGCACCGCACGGTCGAGATCGTCAGCGTCGACTCGGCGCTGGTCTACCGCGGCATGGACATCGGCACCGCCAAGCCGAGCGCGACCGAGCGCGCGGCCGTGCCGCACCATCTGATCGACATCGTCGACTCGGCCGAGCGCTACTCGGCAGCGCGCTTCGTCGCCGACGCGGGCGCGGCAATCGCGGCGATTCGCGAGCGTGGCAGCGTGCCGTTGCTGGTCGGTGGGACGATGCTGTACTTCAAGGCGCTGTTCGATGGCCTCGATGTCCTGCCCGAAGCCGACCCCGCGGTGCGAGCCGACATCGACGCACGCGCGGCGCACGCGGGCTGGCCGGCGCTGCACGCCGAGCTCGCAGCGATCGACCCGGCGACGGCGGCGCGCCTGGCACCGAACGACAGCCAACGCATCCAGCGCGCGCTCGAGGTCCACCGCATCAGCGGCCGACCGCTCTCGGCCTGGCACAGCGCCCCCGATGGGCTCACCCCGCCGCTGATCGCGCTCGAGCCGGCCGATCGCGCCTGGCTGCATGCGCGCATCGGCGAACGTTTCGCGGCGATGCTCGATGCCGGCTTCGTCGACGAAGTGCGACGCCTGCGCGCACGCACAGACTTGCACGCCGGCCTGCCGTCGATGCGCGCCGTCGGCTACCGCCAGGCGTGGTCGGCGCTCGACGACGACGACCTCGCTCTGCTCTCAACGAAGGCGACCGCCGCGACACGCCAGCTCGCCAAGCGACAGCTGACGTGGCTGCGCTCGATGCCGTGGCGCCAGGTCGTCGCCTGCGACGCCGGCGACGCGATCGACCAGGTCGTCAGCCTCGCCCGTCGCCACGTCGAGGAAGGCCGGCTTGGCTGAACCGGTCCTCGACATCGCCGGTCTCGCCAAGCGCTACGGCGCGAGCACGGTCTTCGAAGGCGTCGACCTCGTCCTCGGCGCCGGCGAGTTCGTCGCCGTCGTCGGCGAGTCGGGCGTCGGCAAGTCGACGGTCCTCAACTGCGCCGCCGGCCTCGACACCATCGACGCCGGCCGGGTGCGCGTCGCCGGCACCGACATCCATGCGCTCGGCGAATCGGCGCAGGCGGTGTTCAGGCGCCATCACCTCGGCTTCGTGTTCCAGGCGTTCCACGTCCTGCCGCACCTGACGGTCGCCGCCAACGTCGGCCTGCCGCTGCTGCTCCAGGACGCACCGGATCCGATGCGCGTCAGCGCCATGCTGTCCGCGGTCGGCCTGGCTGGCTTCGAGGCGCGCCTGCCGCACACGCTCTCAGGCGGCCAGCTGCAGCGGGTTGCGATCGCACGAGCCCTGGTGCACCGGCCGAAGCTGATCCTCGCCGACGAGCCGACCGGCAATCTCGACCCGGCGACTGCCGAGCGTGTGCTCTCGCTGCTCGTCGAGCAGGTGCGAGAGCACGGCGCCACCTGCCTGCTGGCGACGCACTCGCGCGCGGCCGCGGCGCGCGCCGATCGCAGCGTCACGCTGACGCCGAGCGGGATCGTCGCGTGATCGGCCTGCTGCGCCAGCTGTCGTGGCCCGAGCTGCGCCACCACCCGTGGCGCAATGCCGCAGCGCTTGTCGCGGTGATGCTCGGCGTCGCCCTCGCGTTCTCGGTCCACCTCATCAACGCCTCGGCGCTCGCCGAGTTCGGCGCCGCCGTTCGCGCAGTCAACGGCGAGGCCGATCTCACGCTCGTCGGCCCGCGCGGCGGCTTCGACGAAGCGCTCTACGGCACCGTCGCCGCGGCGCCCGGCGTCGCCGTCGCGAGCCCGGTCGTCGAGGCGGAGACCTTCGCCTTCGATGCCGCCGGCGCGCGCGTGCCGATCCGCCTCGTCGGCCTCGACGCGCTCGTCGTCGCGCACGTCGCGCCGGCGCTGCTGCCGCGGCCGCGCTCGGGCGAGCAGCGCTTGTCGGTGCTCGATCCGGACGCGGTCTTCCTCAACGCCGCCGCGGAGCGACGCCTCGGCGGCGCGGCGACCACACTCGTGCTGCAGACCGCGGCCGGCCGGCGCACGCTGCGCATCGCCGGCACGGTCGGTGCGGGCGGCCCGCCGCTCGTCGTCGTCGACATCGCCGGCGCGCAGGTCGCGCTCGGTCACATCGGCAAGCTGAGCAGGATCGACGTTCGCCTCGCCCCGGGCGCGGACCGTGCCGCGACGCTGGCGGCGCTGCAGCTGCCGCCCGGTGTGCGCGCCGCCGCGCCGAGCGAAGCAAGCGACCGGATCTCGAACGTCTCGCGTGCCTACCGCGTCAACCTCACCGTGCTCGCGCTGGTGGCGATGTTCACCGGTGCGTTCCTGGTCTTCTCGATCCTCGCCCTCTCGGTCGCGCAACGGGTCCAATCACTCGCGCTGCTTGCCGTCCTCGGCCTGACGGCGCGGCAACGGCTTGGCCTGGTCCTCGCTGAATCGGCGCTCCTCGGCGCGGCCGGCAGCGTGCTCGGCCTCGCCCTCGGTGCCGCGCTTGCCGCGATCGCGCTGCGGCTCTTCGGCGGCGACCTCGGCGGCGGCTACTTCCCCGGCGTCGCGCCGGCTCTGCGCTTCGATGCCGCGGCCGCCGTCGGCTATGGTCTGCTCGGCATCGTCGCCGCGCTCGTCGGCGGCTGGCTGCCGGCGCGCTCGGCGCAGCGCATCGCGCCGGCGCAGGCGCTCAAGGGCCTCGGCATGACGGCGACGCCGCGCGCACCGGGCTTCATCGGCATCGCCCTGCTCGCGCTCGGCGCGCTGCTCGCCACCTTGCCGCCGGTGTTCGAGATTCCGCTCGCCGCCTACGGCTCGGTCGCGCTGCTGTTGATCGGCGGCATTGCCTGCGTGCCCGGTGGCGTTGGCCTCGCCCTCGCCGCCGTGCCCGAGCCGCGCCGCGCCCTCGCCCTCCTCGCCGTCGAGCGCGCGCGCCACCAGCGTGCCAGTGCGACGATCGCTGTCGCCGGCGTCGTCGCCAGCCTGGCCCTGTCGGTCGCGCTGACCGTTATGGTGGCGAGCTTTCGCGACGCGGTGACGCGCTGGCTCGACGTCGTCCTGCCTGCCGACCTCTACGTCCGCGCCGCCGTCGGCCCGGCCAGCGGCGACGTCGCGACGCTGCCCGAGCGCCTGCCCGAGGCGGCGCGCGCCATCGCCGGCGTCGTTCGCGCCGAGGCGCAGCGCGTCGTCGCGGTCTCGCTCAATCCGCGCCGGCCACAGGCGGCGCTGCTCGCGCGCAGCATCGGCGATCCGGTGACGAGCCTGCCGCTCACCGGCGAGCTGGTGGCGGCACCCGCTGGCGCGATCGCCGCCTACGTCAGCGAGGCCGTCGTCGATCTCTATGGCGCCACGCCCGGCTCGACGCTGACGCTGCCACTGCCCGACGGCAGCCGCGCGTCGGTCTTCGTGCGTGGCGTCTGGCGCGACTACGCACGCCAGTACGGCGCGATCGTGATCGAGCGCGCCGACTGGCTGCGCCTCGGCGGCGACCGGCGCATCAACGACATCGCCATGTGGCTCGCGCCCGGCGCGAGCACGGCGCAGGTCGAGGACGCACTGCGCCGGCTCGCCACTGAACAGGGCTACGACGCGAGCCTGCTCGAGTTCGCCGCGCCGCGCGAGATCCGCGCGACGTCGCTGCGCATCTTCGACCGCAGCTTCGCCGTCACCTACTGGCTGCAGGCGGTGGCGATCGCGATCGGCCTGTTCGGCATCGCCGCCAGCTTCTCGGCACAGGTGCTCGCGCGCCGCAAGGAATTCGGGCTGCTCGCCCACCTCGGCCTGACCCGGCGCCAGATCCTCGCCGTCGTCGCGGCCGAGGGCGCGGTCTGGACCGGCGTCGGCGCCGGCCTCGGCCTGATTCTCGGCATCGCCGTCAGCGTCGTCCTGGTGAAGGTCGTCAACCCCCAGAGCTTCCACTGGACGATGGAGCTGCTCCTGCCCGAGGCCCGCCTGGCGGCGTTGTGCGCGGCCGTCGTCGCGGCGGGAACGGTCACCGCCTTCCTCTCGGCACGGCGCGCGGTCGGCGCGCAGAGCGTGCTCGCGGTGAAGGAAGACTGGTAGCGCAACGATTGCGCTACCGACTGGGTTCGCTGTCGAGCAGAGTGTGAAGCTCGAGCGCGTTCGAGATCGCGCCGCCGCCGGCCGTATTGTCGAAGATGCACCAGCAGTCGGCGTCCGGCGGCCAGCGTTTCAGCGCGTCGGCGCGAGCGCGGAGCCAGCCGAGGTCGTAGCGAGACCAGTACATCCGCGGCGAACCGTGCCAACGGTAGTAGACGACGGCGCCGCGGCCGTCGCCCTCGCTGCCGAGCCATCCTCCCGGGTCCTGAGCTTGTGGACAGGACGCCGGATCGGCTGCGACACGGCCCACGCCACAGGCGATGAGCGCACGATCCGCCGCCAGCGTGAACCAGCTCGGATGGCGCGGCTCGCAGACGACGGCGCCCGCGAACAGATCGCCGAGCAAGGCGAAGAAGCGCCGCGCGACTCGCGCTTCGAACTCGAACGACGGCGGCAACTGCACCAGCAGGAGCGCCAGTCGATCGCCCAAGCCGGCGGCTTCGGCCAAAAATCGCAGCAGCGGCTCGCGTGCACGACGCAGACGCGCTTCGTGGCTGATGGCGCGCGGCAGCTTGACTGAAAAGCGAAAGCCAGGCGGCGTCTGCGCGGCCCAGCGCTGGTAGACCTCGACACGGTGGCTGCGGTAGAACGAGGAATTGATCTCGGCGCAGGCGAGCACATTCGCATAGCGCTCGAGGTGACGGCCTTCGCCGGGAAACGCCGACGCGGCATCGCGCGAGATAGACCATCCGGCGGTGCCGATTCGCATGTCGTCGCGTGCCTCATGAGCCAAATCGGCGTCGAGGCAAGACCGGTGCCTGCCGCGCGCGGGCCGGATCCCCCGGCGTCGTGTCGGTGCGGATGGAGCACGACAATGCCACCGTGCAGGCCGCCGGGGGCAGTCGATGAAGGTCTTGGTCGGAACCGCGTCGTGGAGCGACAAGTCGCTCATCGCCTCGAAGAAGTTCTATCCGAAGGGCTTCGGCAATTCCGAGAGCCGGCTGCGTTTCTACGCGACGCAGTTTCCGTTGGTCGAGGTCGACACTTCGTACTACGCCATTCCGCTCGCGCAGACGGCGCAGAACTGGGCCGACCGCACGCCGGCGCACTTCACCATGAACATGAAGGCGTTCCGGCTCTTCACGGGGCATGCCACGTCGCCCAAGGTGCTGCCGCCGGACCTGCGCGCCGAGCTGCCGCCGCTCGCCAAGGCGAACTTCTACTTCAAGGACGTTCCGCAAGTCCTGCGCGGGGCGATCTGGCAGCGCTTCAAGGAAGCGCTCGAGCCGCTGCGCAGCGCCGGCAAGCTCGGCATGGTGCACTTCCAGTTCGCGCCCTGGATCCTGCGCAATCGCGCTGGGCACGCCCACGTCGCCCATTGCGTCGAGATGATGAGCGAGTACACGGTGAGCGTCGAATTCCGCCATCGCACCTGGTTCGATGATGCGCATCTCGGCCAGACGCTCGCTTTCGAGCGCGAGCTCAACGTCGTCCACACCGTGATCGACGGGCCGCAGGGCTTCCACAACAGCGTGCCGCCGGTCTGGGAGTCGACCCACATCGACTACGCGCTGGTTCGCATGCACGGGCGCAACCACGAGACCTGGAACATCAAGGGCGCGACCGTCGCCTCCGAGCGTTTCGACTACGACTATCCCGACGCCGAGCTTGAGGACATCGCCGCCCGCGTCGAGCGCCTGGCGCCGGAAACGTTCACCACCCATGTCGTGATGAACAACAACAACGAGGACCAGGGCCAGCGCAACGCGGCGACGCTGATGCGCATCCTGGCGCGCCGGCGCGAGATGCGGGTCCCCAAGCTCGTCGCGCGCGACACGGCGACATCGCCAGGCGCTGTACTCGCGCCGGACGAGCTCGCCGAGCACTCGGAGTGGGTCACCGACGTCGCCGAATGAGGCGCGCGCCAGGCGCGGCGAGGTCGCGCCTCAGCGCGCCTTCTTCTCTTCGCCAAGGCGACGCTCGAGCTCGGCGATGAGCGCCCGGGCCTCGTCGCCTTCCGGGATCGGCCTGCCGCTGTCGCGCCACTCGACCGCCGCCTTGAAGCCATCGAGCTGCGCCTGGCGTCGGAACCAGACGCCTTCCGGGTTGTGACGGGTCACGCCGTCGAAGACCGTCGCGAGCGTCTGCGCCTGCTCCAGGCCTGCCGTCAGCATGACCTGGTTGACGACCAGCTTGTGCATCGCCAGATGCGAGCGCGGCACCCCGGCGATGCGGCGCGCGAGCGAATCGGTCGCCGCGTCGAGCTCGGCGGCGGGCACGGCGATATTGGCCAGGCCCCACTCGGCCGCCTGCGCGCCGGTGATCACGTCGCCGGTGAACATCATCTGCTTGGCGCGTGCCGGGCCGAGGCGAAAGGTCCACATCGCCGTAGTGGGGCAGCCCCAGACGCGCGTCGGCATGTAGCCGATCTTCGCGTCATCGGCCATCACGAGCAGGTCGCAGCAGAGCGCGATGTCGCTGCCGCCGGCGACCGCGTAGCCCTGCACCTTGGCGATGGTGGGCTTGCGCGAGCGCCAGAGCGACATGAAGTCTTCGGTGTGGCGCTTCATGACGGCGTAGTCGACCATCGAGTCCCAGGGCTGCTTCTCCTGCTGCAGCGGGTGGTCGACCGGACCGCCGCGCGGGCTCTCCTCGGCGAGCGCGACGAGGTCGTAGCCGGCGCAGAAGGCGCGCCCCTCGCCTTCGACGACGATGACGTGGACCTCCTCGTCGGCCTCGGCCCATTCGACCGCGGCGCGGATCTCGCCCGGCATCCGCATGTCGATCGCGTTGAGGCGATCGGGGCGGTTCAGGCGCAGGCGGGCGATCCGCCGCTCGTCGGCATCGTGGGCGATGCCGAGGCTGCTGAAGACCGGCATGCCCGCGTCAGTTGGCGGCGAAGCAGTAGATGCGCGCGTCGCCGCCGGTGGCCTTCAGGGCGTCGTAGCTGCAGCCGCGCGACTGGTGCGACGAGTTCCACGACTTCGCCGGCACGCTCTCGTCGAGGCCGGTGCGATCGCTGTGGCCGACCATCGCGGCGCCCTCGCCGCTCTTGGTCCAGTTGCCGCAGGTCGTGTCGACGCTGCCGGCGATCGCCGTGCCGTCGGGCTGCGAGCCGGTCAGGATGTCGTGCATGTTCGGCGTGTCGCCACGGCCGTTGACGACATCGCCCTTCTCGGTGAGCGCCGTCTGCTTGGTGAGGTTGTTCGCGCCATGCAGCTCGGTCACGCTGTTGGCGACGACGACGCCCTTGGCGTTGCGCCACGGGCCGGCGCCGATGCGGTCGCGCGCGTTGACGGCGGTCTCGCTGCCGGGTGCAGGCTGTGTGCTGAGGTAGGCGCGCCAGGTCTTGTTGCCCGCGCCGGCCGCGGTCGCGAGCGTGCTGCACAGGCGGTCAGCACCGGCGAGCCCGCCGAGGTCGGCGCCGCGGCCCGAGCCCGTGCTCGAGACGAAGAAGCTCAGGCCCGTCGACGAGCCGCCCATCGAGCCGGCGCAGGCGGCGAGCAGAAGGGATGCCGAGACGACCGACGAGGCGGCAACGATGGTGGAGCGAGTGGCGAAGCGTTTCATTTTGGAGTTCCTGGTTCTCGGGTTTCGGGAGGCGGTGCGCTGCGACGCCCTGCGCTGCTGCGGTCGGCCAGACTAGTTGAAACGCCGAGACCCTTCAAGCGGCGTTGCCCGGTGGCGCCGGCGCTGGCAGTCGAGCAAGCAGCGCGATGACATGCGATCCTGTCGACATGCCATCGCGCCGCACGATCCTGGCAGCGCTCGTCGCAGCGCGCGGTGCGCTGCACGCCGCGCCGGCCCTCGGCGTCCCGCCCGCGGACGTCGCGACACCTGCGTCGCTCCGCTTTCCGCGCGACTTCGGCTCGCACCCCGACGCGCGCACCGAGTGGTGGTACGTGACCGGCGCGCTCGCCGCCGGCGAACGCCTGTGGGGCTTCCAGATCACCTTCTTCCGCGCTGCGACAGGCGTCGCCGGCGACGACGCCAGCCGGTTCGCCGCGCGCCAGCTGCTGTTCGCACACGGGGCAGTCACCGACATCGCGGCACGCCGACTGCGCCACGACCAGCGCATCGCCCGCAGCGGCTTCGGCATCGCCGAGGCATCCGTCGCCGACACCGGCCTCGTCCTGCGCGACTGGCGTCTGGTGCGCAGCGGCGGCGCCGGCGCGAGCCGCTATGTGGCGCATGCGGCAAGCGACAGCGCCGGCTTCGCCTTCGACCTCGAGCTTGCCGCGACGCAGCCTCTCCTGCTGCAAGGCGAGGACGGCGTCTCGCGCAAGGGCCTCCGCCGCGAGCAATTCAGCCGCTACTACAGCGAGCCGCAGCTCGACGTGCGCGGCACGCTCGCCGTCGAAGGGCGACCGGCCGCGGTCGCGGGCCGAGCCTGGCTCGACCACGAGTGGAGCGACGCCTACATGGACCCGGGCGCGGTGGGCTGGGACTGGATCGGCATGAACCTCGACGACGGCGGCGCACTGATGGCATTTCGCATGCGCCGCGCCGACGGCAGCGCGCTGTGGAGCGGCGGCAGCCACCGCGTCACCGGCGGCGCGACGCGCGACTTCGCCGACGGCGAGGTCGTATTCACTCCCGGCCGGACCTGGACCAGCCCGGTGTCATCGACGCGCTATCCGGTCGAATGGCGCGTCGCCACGCCGGTCGGCAGCTTCGCCGTGCGCGCGCTCCTCGACGACCAGGAGCTCGACAGCAGGACGAGCACCGGCGCGATCTACTGGGAGGGCATATCGCTGCTCGTCGACGCGAGCGGCGCGCGCGTCGGTCGCGGCTACCTGGAGATGACGGGCTACGCCACCCGCCTCGTGCTCTGACCAGCTGGCGTCACCGCTGACGCAGCCTCAATGCGCCCCTCCGGCGTCGATGGCGACGTTCTTCGTTCGTTGCGCCGCCCAGACGAGAACGAGCAGCGCGATGAAGACGACGCTGGACAGGAAGAACAGGTCGTTGACCGCGAGCGTGTAGGCCTGCTGGTCGATCATGCGGTT
>Ga0207650_10001001_pt1 | contig 21241 bp, 19 predicted proteins | sample KBSS63metaG_FD_184325 | JGI IMG/M metagenome (GOLD analysis project Ga0207650, IMG submission 184325) | Switchgrass rhizosphere microbial communities from Kellogg Biological Station, Michigan, USA - KBS S6-3 metaG (SPAdes) (version 2) | ecosystem: Host-associated > Plants > Roots > Rhizosphere...
GCAGGTCGATGTCACTCGGCTGGCCGGCCAGCTGCTCGACGTGCTGACGGCCGACCAGCGGCATCAGCAGCTGCTCGACGGCATGCTGCAACAGCTCGCGCACATGCTCGACGACGAGACGATCAAGGTTGCTATCGCCGAGGTCGTCGCGACCGAAGTGAAGTACCTGCGCTTCGTCGGCCTCGACAACGTCGCCGGGCGCTACGCGACCGAGAAGATCGTGTCAGGCGTCGTCCGACTGGCCGGTGAGATGGGCGCCGATCCGAAGCACCCGCTGCGCGTTCGCTTCGATGAATTCGTCGCGACGTTCATCACGCGCCTGAAAGACGATCCCGAGCTCGCCGTGAAGGGCGAGGCGATCAAGCAGGAGCTGCTCTCGCACCCGGCACTCTCAGGCTACCTGCACGGTCTGTGGAGCGAGATGATCGGCTGGGTGCAGACCGATCTGGCCACCGAAGGCTCGGCGATCCAGAGCCAGGTGGCGCTCGGGACACGATCACTTGGCAAGAAGCTGCTCGCCGATGCAGCGATGCAGAACTGGATCAACGAGCAGATCCGGACTGCGGCGCCGCGCTGGATCGAGCGCTATCGGGAGGACATCCGCCTCTACATCATCGCGCGCGTCGGCGACTGGAATGCCGCCGAGATGACGCACGAGCTCGAGCGCAACATCGGCCGCGACCTGCAGTTCATCCGCATCAACGGTACGCTGGTCGGCGGCCTGGTCGGCCTTGCGATCTACACCGCCACGCAGCTCGCGCGGCTGGGCTGAGGGGAGTGGCTCAGGCCGCCAGGGCGGACTGCGCAGCGACGCACTTGTTGCACTTGCCGAGGCCCGGCAGACGCGGATCCGGCTTGCCGTCGCCAGTCTTGAAGTTGGCTTGGCAGCGCCGGCACACATACATCTTCGAGCTCGACATCATCGGCTTGACGCCAGGCTCGCCGGCGGGTCGCGCAGCGACGTACTCGGCTTGCGTCTGGCGCAGCTTCTGGCTGGTCGTGTCAGGGGCAGGAACGGGAGCAGTGCGTCGGGTGGCCATGGCGGTACCTGAAAGATGCTGATGCGGATGCCGGGGCGGACCGTGGCCCCGGGTGCGGGGTTCGGGTCCGGGGGCATGTATTGTCCCAGATTCGACGCGGCGGCATCGCCGCGGCCCTGAGCGTCCCCACGGCGCCGCGGCCTTTGGAGCGGCCGATTCGCCCCTTAGCCCGATGAGGCGCCCAGCGTGAAGTGCTCGACTACCGGCGGCGACGCGAAGTAGGGCCCGACGATCGCTCGCCATTGCGGGAACAGCGGTCCGCCGCGGAAATCGACGGTGTGGTTCTCGAGCGTCTCCCATTCGATCAGCAGCACGTAGCGCTCGGGCGACTCGATGCCCTTCTGCACCTGGTAGCGGCGAAAGCCCTTCGCCTTCGAAACGACGGTCTCGACGCCGCGCTGGATCGCGGCGTCGAACTCGGCTTGCTTGCCGGGCGGGATGCGGATGTCGGCGATCTCGAGAATCATGGTGCGTGGTCCTCGCCGATCACATCGAGCAGCCGGTCGCCGGATCGGCGAGGGCCTTCACCGCGATGCTGCGGAACTCGTTGTTGTTGCCCTTGACCTCGCGCAGGTACATGTCCTGCACCGGGTTGCCGGCCGGCGAGATCGAGAACTTGCCGCGCGGGCTGTCGACGACGGTCTTGTGCATCGCCGTCGTCAGGGCCTCGCGCTTGGTCAGGTCGCCGTTCACGGCCTTGAGGCCCGCGCCGAGAATCTGCGCGGCGTCGTAGCCCTGCACCGCGTAGACGTCGGCTTGCGCCTTGTAGGCGATCGCGAACGCCTTGCGGAAGTTGTTGTTGCGCGGCGTGTCGAGGTTGTCGGCGTAGTGCAAGGTGGTCAGCATCCCCTGCGCCGCGGCGCCTTGCGCCTCGAGCGTGCCGTCGGTCAGGAAGCCCGGGCCATACAGCGGGATCGTCTTGTTGAGGCCGGCCGCGGCGTAGTCCTTGACGAACTTGACGGCACCGCCGCCGGCGAAGAACGAGTAGACCGCGTCGGGCTTCTGGGCCGCGATCTCGGTCAGGAGTGCCTGGAACTCGACGTTCGGGAACGGCAGATTCAGGTCCTTGATAACCTTGCCGCCGCCTTTCTCGAGGCCCTGCGTGAAGCCCTTGACCGACTCGGCGCCGGCCGCGTAGTTCCAGGTCAGGGTCATCGCGCGTTTGACGCCCTTCTGGCCGGCGACGACGCCCATCGCATAGCCCGGCTGCCAGTTCGAGAACGAGCTGCGCACGATGTTCGGCGCGCACATCGCACCGGTGATCGCATCGGCGCCGGCGTTCGGAATGATCAGAAGCGTCTTCGAGTCCTTCGCGGCCTTCGCCATCGCGAGCGCGACGCCCGAGTGCACGGTGCCGACCAGCACTTCGACCTGGTCGCGCTTGATCAGCTTGTTGACGTTGTCGGTCGCCTTCGACGGCTCCGACTCGTCATCGACCTTGAAGTACTGGATCTCGCGGCCGCCGAGCTTGCCGCCTTGCTCCTGCACGTAGAGCTTGAAGCCGCTCTCGATCATGTTGCCGAGCGACGCGTAGGTGCCGCTGTAGGGCAGCATCAGGCCGACCTTGATCGGACCGGTGGCTTGTGCGTTCGCGCCGAGGGCGACGCATGCGAGCAGCGCCGCGGTGGCCGTTCGAGCGAGCGTATGGGTGGCTGACATCGGGACTCTCCTGTTCAGGTGGATGGGTGTTCGAGGATGAAGCGGCCGGCTTCGCGGATGAGAAGCTCGGGCTGATCGCGGTGCGGTGAGTGTCCGCATTCTGGGATCGCGAGCAAGCGGGTTTTCGGCAGTCGGCGCGCGATGCCGCGGATCTGTTCGAGCGTGCCGTATTCGTCGTCGTCGCCTTGGATCGCGAGCACCGGGCAGGTGATGCGCGCGAGCTCGGCCTCGATGTTCCAGTCGCGGAATGCCGGGTCCAGCCAAGCGTCGTTCCAGCCGCGAAAGGCCGAATCCGGATCGTCGTGGTAGCGCGCGAGACGCTCGCGCAGATCGGTCGTCTCGTACGTCACCCGTGCCTTCTCGATGCTCTCGACCGAGATGTCCTCGACGAAGATGTGCGGTGCAACCGCGACGACCCCGGCGACCGGATGATCGGCAGCATGCAGCAGCGCGATCGAGGCACCGTCGCTGTGGCCGAACAGCCATGGCCGTTCGATGCCGAGCGAGGAGAAGAACGGCGGCAGCACCTCGTCCGCCTGCCGCAGCATGAAGTCGGTGTTCCAGCGTTCGGCGGGCGGCTTCGGCGTCGAACGGCCGTAGCCGTAGCGCGAAAAGACGAGCCCGCGCAGGCCGTGAGCTTCGCAGAAGCGCGCCGGGAAGTCTTTCCACATCGCGACCGAGCCGAGCCCTTCGTGCAGGAACACGACGACCGGAATGCGCGACGCCGGATCGCCGACCCACGCGTATTCGAGGTCGAGCGGGCGATCGCGCCAGGTCAGGCGGACGGTGTGATCGTCGACGCGCGCGCTGCTCACGCCTGTTCGCGCTCGCGCAGCCGAAAACGCTGGATCTTGCCGGTCGCCGTCTTCGGCAACTCGTCGAGGAACTCGATGAAGCGCGGGTACTTGTAAGGCGCGAGGCGGTCCTTGACGAACGCCTGCAGCTCCGCCTCAAGCACCGCATGGCCCGGCTTGCAGACCACGCAGGCCTTCGTCTTCGTCAGCCCGTCGGCGTCGAGCTTGCCGAACACTGCGCACTCGAGCACCGCCGGATGCTGCATCAGGGTCGCCTCGACCTCGAACGGCGACACGTAGATGCCGCTGACCTTCAGCATGTCGTCGCTGCGGCCGGCATACACATAACAGCCGCGCTCGTCGATCGAGTACTTGTCGCCGGTCTTCGTCCACTCGCCCTGGAACGTCGTGCGCGACTTGTCGCGCTGGGCCCAGTACATGACGGCTGCGCTCGGCCCGCTGACGTAAAGATCGCCGATCTCGCCCGGCGCGGCATCGGTGCCGGCCTCGTTGATGAGGCGCAGCGCGTAGCCGGGCACTGCGCGTCCTGTGCTGCCGTAGTTGACGTCGCCGGGCCGGTTCGACAGGAAGATGTGCAGCATCTCGGTCGAGCCGATGCCGTCGACGATGTCGCAGCCGAAGCGCGCTTTGAAGCGCTCGCCGATCTCGCGCGGCAACGCTTCGCCGGCCGACGAGCAGAGCCGCAACGCGACCTTCGAGCGCTCCGGCAGATCGGGCGCAGCGAGCATCCCGGCGTAGCCGGTCGGTGCGCCGAAGAAGACGGTGACCTGCTGTTCGGCCCAGCGCTTGAAGACGGCCGCGGGCGTCGGCCTTTCGGCCATCAGCACGGTCGTCGCGCCGACGCTGAGCGGGAACGTCAGCGCGTTGCCGAGGCCGTACGCGAAGAACAGTTTCGCCGCCGAGAAGCAGATGTCATCTTCGCGCAGGCCGAGGATCGGCGTGCCGTAAAGCGCCGCGGTCCAGTACAGGTTGGCGTGGGTGTGGACCGTGCCTTTCGGACGCCCGGTCGAACCGGACGAATAGAGCCAGAAGCCGAAGTCGTCGGCCAGCGTGTCGGCCGGTTCGGCGAATGGTTCGGCGTCGAGCAGCGCACTGAACGGCGCCGCGCCGTCGATGGCGGCGCCCGGGCCCGATGCGACAACCGGGAGCGCCGGCACGACGTCGCGTGCGCTCACGACGGCCTTGCCGATCGTCGGCCAGAGCGCGCGCGAAACGATCACCGCGCGAGCCCGGCAGTGCGCGAGCATGTAGGCGTAGTCGTCGGTCGTCAGCAGCGTGTTGACCGCGACCGGCACGATGCCGGCGTACAGCGCGCCGAGAAAGGCGATCGGGAAGTCGATGCTGTCGTGCATCGCCAGCAGCACGCGGTCTTCACAACGCAGCCCAAGGCGCTGCAGCCCGGCGGCGCAGCGCCGCACGCGCTCGTCGAGCTCGCGATAGGTCAGGCGCGTCGTGTCGTCGATGTAGGCGAGCTTGTCGCCGCGTCCGACGTTGACGGCAAGCAGCTGCGCGGCAACATTGAAGCGTTCGGGCAGCGCCTCGAAGGCGGGCGAGCCGGGCGACAGCGTGGCGTTCATGGCGAGTCTCACTGGCTTCAGCCGAAAGCCGATGTAATATGTTGCATGTCTGAGCACTATAGCGCAGTCGACGCCCGACTCAAGCTCGGCGCAAACCCGAAGGGCAGATCCTTGGACCTTTCCACCCCGGACCGTTCCGACGCCGACCCGAAGGACCCGTTCCTGGCCGCCCTCGGCGAGCGCACGCGCGCCTTGCGGCTGCGCCGCGGGCTGACGCGCAAGGGCCTCGCGAAGAGCGCCGACGTCTCCGAGCGCCATCTGGCGAACGTCGAGATGGGCGTCGGCAACGCCTCGGTCCAGTTTCTGCGCCAGCTCGCGCAGGCGCTCGACTGCTCGCTCGCCGAGCTGGTCGGCGACGAGACCGCGAGCTCGCCCGAGTGGCTGATGATCCGCGAGATCCTGCATGGCCGGAGCGAGCCCGAGCTGGTGCAGGCGCGGGCCGCCCTGTCGAGCCTGTTCGGCACGCCGGCAAACCCCGCGACGCGGCGCCAGCGGATCGCGCTGATCGGCCTGCGCGGCGCCGGCAAGAGCACCCTCGGCCGCCTCCTAGCCGAGAGCTGGCAGGTGCCGTTCGTCGAGCTGAACCGCAGCATCGAGGCGGTCGCCGGCTGCAGCCTCGGCGAGATCCATTCACTCTACGGCCCGGCCGCCTACCGGCGCTACGAGAAGCGTGCGTTGGAAGAGACGATCCGGCGCTATCCGAAGGCCGTGATCGCGACGCCGGGCGGCATCGTCTCCGACCCCGCGACGTTCAGCCTGCTGCTCGCTCAGTGCTACACCGTGTGGGTGCGGGCGACGCCCGAAGAGCACATGGGCCGGGTCCTCGCGCAGGGCGACACCCGGCCGATGGCCGGTCATGCCGGCAATCGCGAGGCGATGAACGACCTGCGCCGCATCCTCGAGAGCCGGGCTGCGTTCTATGCCAAGGCCGACGAGGTGTTCGAGACCAGCGGCCGCACGATCGAGCAGTCGTTTGCCAGCCTTCAGGCCCAGCTCGAGCCGGTGACGCGGATCGGCGGCGCCGAAAGAATCGCTTGACAACGGCTTGAAATGCATTAAATTGCATGTACACGCCGAGACATGCACAATAGTGCTTTACTGGAGACAACGATGAGCGATGCCACCGCGCCAGTCGACTACCAAACCAGCCCCGACCGCTACAAGCACTGGTCGATGAAGTTCGAGGGCCCTGTCGCGACCTTGACGATGGCGATCGACGAGGACGCGGGTCTGCGCGAGGGCTACAAGCTGAAGCTGAACAGCTACGACCTCGGCGTCGACATCGAACTCAACGATGCGGTCCAGCGCATCCGCTTCGAGCATCCCGAAGTCCGCACTGTGATCCTGACCAGCGGCCGCGACCGCGTGTTCTGCTCCGGCGCGAACATCTTCATGCTCGGCAAGAGCAGCCACGCCTGGAAGGTGAACTTCTGCAAGTTCACCAACGAGACCCGCAACGGCCTCGAGGACTCGAGCCGCGAGAGCGGTCTGAAGTTCCTCGCCGCTGTGAACGGCGCCTGCGCCGGCGGCGGCTACGAGCTCGCCGCGGCCTGCGACGAGATCATCCTGGTCGACGACCGGTCGTCCTCGGTCAGCCTGCCCGAGGTGCCACTGCTCGGCGTGCTGCCCGGCACCGGCGGGCTGACCCGGCTGACCGACAAGCGCCATGTGCGCCACGACCACGCCGACATCTTCTGCACGACCAGCGAAGGCATTCGGGGCCAGAAGGCGAAGGACTGGCGCCTCGTCGACGAGGTCGTCAAGACGCAGGCGTTCGGTCAGCGCGTGCAGGAGCGGGCCCGCGAGCTCGCCGCACAAAGCGACCGGCCGGCCGACGGCAAGGGCGTCGCGCTGACGCCGCTGCAGAAGACGATCAGCGCCGACGCGATCGAGTACCCGCATGTCCGCGTCGCGTTCGACCGCGCCGGCCGCACGGCGACCTTGACCGTGAAAGCACCGGAAGGCACTCAGCCGACCGACGTCGCCGGCATCGAGGCCGCCGGCTCCGATTGGTATCCGCTGCAGATGGCGCGCCAGCTCGACGACGCGATCCTGCATCTGCGCACCAACGAGCTCGACATCGGCGCATGGATCCTGAAGGCCGAGGGCAGCATCGATGCCGTGCTCGCGATGGACGCGACCCTCGACGCGCACAAGGGCCACTGGTTCGTGCGCGAGACGATGGGGCTGCTGCGTCGCACCCTGGCGCGCCTCGACGTTTCTGCACGTTCGATGTTCGCGCTGATCGAGCGCGGCTCGTGCTTCGCGGGCACTTTGCTCGAGATCGCGCTCGCTGCCGACCGCAGCTACATGCTCGCGCTGCCCGACGAGCCCGATGCGGCACCGAAGGTCGCGCTGTCGGCGCTCAATTTCGGCGCCTACCCGATGGTCAGCCACGAGACCCGCCTGCAACGGCGCTTCTACGGCGATGCCGGTGAGATCGATGCCGCGCGCGCAACGATCGGCAAGCCACTCGACGCCGATGCGGCGGTCAAAGTCGGCATCGTCACGATGGCGCCCGACGACATCGATTGGGACGACGAGATCCGGATCGCGCTCGAGGAACGCGCCGCAATGTCGCCCGATGCGCTGACCGGCATGGAGGCGAACCTGCGCTTCGCCGGCGCCGAGACGATGGAGACGCGCATCTTCGGCCGCCTCACCGCGTGGCAGAACTGGATCTTCATCCGCCCGAACGCGGTCGGCGAGGGCGGTGCGTTGAAGGTCTACGGCACCGGCAACAAGCCGCGCTTCGACTGGAACCGCGTCTGACTGTGACGCTGCACGGCGCCTCGCTCAAGTCGAGCGCGGCGTCCTGGCGGCCATCTCGCGGCCATCGAATCACACCGACTCAATCTGGAAACCCCATGAGCATCGACTACAGCCAGAAGATCCCGAACAACGTCAATCTGCAGGAAGACCGCACGTTGCAGCGCGCGCTCGAGCAGTGGCAGCCGAACTTCATCAACTGGTGGGACGACGTCGGACCCGAAGGGTCGACCGACCACCAGGTCTACCTGCGCACCGCGACCAGCGTCGATCCGCAGGGCTGGGCCCACTTCGACTACGTGAAGATGCGCGACTACCGTTGGGGCATTTTCCTGAACCCGGGTGACGCGAACCGCGAAATCCACTTCGGCGACCACAAGGGCGAGAAGGCATGGCAGGACGTGCCCGGCGAGCACCGCGCGAACCTGCGCCGGATCATCGTCACGCAGGGCGACACCGAGCCGGCCTCGGTCGAGCAGCAGCGCCACCTCGGCCTGACCGCGCCGTCGATGTACGACCTGCGCAACCTCTTCCAGATCAACGTCGAGGAAGGCCGCCACCTGTGGGCGATGGTCTACCTGCTGCAGCGTTTCTTCGGCCGCGACGGCCGAGAGGAAGCCGGCGCGCTGCTCGAGCGCACGTCGGGCGACCCGGACAACCCGCGCATCCTCGGCGCCTTCAACGAGAAGACACCGGACTGGCTCGCGTTCTTCATGTTCACCTACTTCACCGACCGCGACGGCAAGTTCCAGCTCGCCGCGCTCGCCGAGAGCGCGTTTGATCCGCTCGCCCGCACGACGAAGTTCATGCTGACCGAAGAGGCGCATCACATGTTCGTCGGCGAGAGCGGCGTCTCGCGCGTGCTCCAGCGGACCGCGCAGGTGATGAACGAGCTGAAGACCGACGACCCGAAGCGGGTGCGCGAAGCCGGTGCGATCGATCTGCCGACGATCCAGCGCTATCTGAACTTCCACTACTCGGTGACGATCGACCTGTTCGGCGCCGACCAGTCGAGCAATGCAGCGACCTTTTACTCGTCGGGTCTGAAGGGCCGCTACGAAGAAGGCAAGCGCAGCGACGACCACGTGCTGAAGGGTCAGACCTACAAGGTGCTCGAAGTGCAGAACGGCCAGCTCGTCGAGAAGGACGTGCCGATGCTCAACGCACTGAACGAAGTGCTGCGCGACGACTTCATCAAGGATTCGGTCGCCGGCGTCGGCCGCTGGAACAAGGTGCTCGAGAAGGCCGGCGTGCCGCAGCGCCTGACGGTGCCGCACAAGGCGTTCAACCGCAGGATCGGCGCGCTCGCCGGCATCCGCCTGTCACCCGACGGCCGGGTGGTCGGCGAGGCCGAGTGGAAGGCGCACGAGGCCGAGTGGCTGCCGAGCGATGCCGATCGCGCGTTCGTGTCGTCGCTGATGGGCCGCGTCGTCGAGCCGGGCCGCTTTGCGAACTGGATCGCCCCGCCGGCGATGGGCATCAACCGCCAGCCGGTCGATTACGAGTACGTGCGCTTCGGCTGAGCGCCATGGCCGCGTCGCGATGGTCGCTCGAGCGACCATCGCCGGCGGTGCTACAACGTGAGCACGCACCGCCGCCCGCTCCCGAGCGGCGCGCGTGACAGGACACATCGATGGAAGTCGCAACCGACAGCGCGGTCATCAAGCAGCACCTGATCGACCCGGAGATCTGCATCCGCTGCAACACCTGCGAGGCGACTTGCCCGGTCGGCGCGATCACGCACGATGACCGCAACTACGTCGTGCGGGCCGATGTGTGCAACCTCTGCATGGCGTGCATCTCGCCATGCCCGACCGGCTCGATCGACAACTGGCGGACGATGCCGAAGGTGCGCGCCTATTCGATCGAGGAGCAGCTGACCTGGGACGAGCTGCCGCCCGAGCTGACGCCGGAGCAGCTCTCGGCCGAAGGCGTGTCGGCGGACGATGCCGCGCTCGCCGCGGCCGAGCCCGTGCTCGCGGTGCTGCCCGAGGCGGCCGCCGGCGAAGCGCCATTCAACTCGGCCGCGTTCGGCGCGACGGTGCCGCCGTGGTCGGCCGCGCATCCGTATGCGAACCTGTTCGGCCCGAAGAACCCGACCACCGCGACGGTCGTCGGCAACGTCAACTGCACCGAGGCGGGCTTTCATAACCAGACCCACCACATCGTGCTCGACTTCGGCGCGATGCCGTTCCCGGTGCTCGAAGGGCAGTCGATCGGCATCGTGCCGCCGGGCGTCGATGCTAACGGCCGGCCGCACACGGCCCGCCAGTACTCGGTCGCGAGTCCGCGCAACGGGGAGCGGCCCGGCTACAACAACGTCTCGCTGACCGTGAAGCGCGTGACCGAGGACCACCAGGGCCGGCCGGCGGTCGGCGTCGCGTCGAACTACGTGTGCGACCTGAAGGTCGGCGACACCGTCAAGGTGATCGGCCCGTTCGGGCAGAGCTTCCTGATGCCGAACCACCCGAAGTCGCACATCGTGATGATCTGCACCGGCACCGGCTCCGCACCGATGCGGGCGATGACCGAGTGGCGCCGGCGCCTGCGCAAGACCGGCAAGTTCGAGGGCGGCAAGCTGATGCTCTTCTTCGGCGCGCGCACGCGCGAGGAGCTGCCGTACTTCGGGCCGCTGCAAAGCCTGCCGAAGGACTTCATCGACATCAACTTCGCGTTCTCGCGCACGCCGGGGCAGCCGAAGCGCTACGTGCAGCACCTGATCCACGAGCGCGCGCTCGACCTCGCGCCGCTGCTCGCCGACCCGAACGCGCACTTCTATGTGTGCGGGCTGAAGGCAATGGAGGAGGGCGTGGTGCTGGCGCTGCGCGACGTCGCGGTCGGCGCGAATCTCGACTGGGACGGCACGATCGGCCCGGCGCTGAAGCGCGAAGGCCGGCTGCACCTCGAGACGTACTGAGCGCGGCGCGGTCGCAGAGCGGCCGTCATCACTCAGCGCACTGCGCCGATCAGGCGCTCGGTGGCGCTTCGAACAGGCGCTTAGCTATCTCGTCGTCGGACGCGTGGATCAGGTCCTTCGCGAGCTCGTCGGTGACCACCGCACGCACCGCCGCGTCAAGTTCCTGGCGCAGGTGACCGAGGAAGCGCGGCGCCGCGACGATGCGCAGCGTCTCGTAGCGCTTCTGCTGCAACGCGGTCGCAAGGTGCTGGGCGACGCGCCGCGCGAAAGCACGCGCTTCGAGGTGCCGGTTCTCAGGGCCGGCCGATGCGGTGACGCTGGTGCTGCCGGCCCCGCTGCGCGGGCCGCCGTGGCCGCCTTCGCGCGAGACGCGGCCACCGCGCCGGCCGGCGTCGTTGACGTGCAGGTCGCCTTCCTTCGTGTGCGCCGCGGGGTCGGTCAGCGCCTCCACCGGATCGAGCGTGCCGGGCGCCTCGGTCGTCGTCAGGATGCGGGCGATCGCCTCGTCGGCGACGACCACCCAGCCGATGCCCTGATCTGCGCGCGGCGTCACGCCGCGGTTCGCCCATCGCCATCGTCGGCCCGCGCGTCGGCGTCGGGTGCGGCGTCGCTCCGGGCGGTAGGAATCTCGATTTGCAGGCGCGGGTCGGGGGGCTGGGCCATGGGTGTCTCCGGTTTGTCGATGCAGAAGAGGTGCAATCGACATACCCGCCGCGCGGATGGGTCGTCTTAAAGGCACCGCTTAGGGCAGAAGCAGGCCGCGCATGACGACGCGGCGGGACAAGGCCGCGTTGCTCACCGCTGCGTTGAGCCGCTGCACCGCGCATGCCACCGACGCCCTGCATCCAACAATCGGTGTCATCGCGCGCGCAGGACTGCCATCATTGCGGGCGCTGCACCGCCGCTTCCCCGCATGACGCCAACCCAGCCACCGCCGCCGCTCCCCGGCCGACGCCGCGCCGTCGGCGTCGGCGTGGCCGCGCTGTCGCTCGCGCTCGGCGCGGCGACACCGCTCGCGACACTGGCGGCCCCGTCGCGGACCGGACGCGACCGGGTCCGACCGGGTCAGGCCGACTGGCCCGATGCGTCCGCATGGCAGCGCCTCGACGCCGCCACCGGCGGCGCGCTCGTCAAGATCGCCTCGCCGTTCGCGGCGTGTCGCGCGGCACCGGACTCCGCAACCTGCGCCGCACTGTTCAAGGCGCCGGCCAATCCATGGGCGCTCGGCGACGACGTCGCCTTGACGCAGACCTTCGGCTGGGTCGACGCGTGGAGCTCGGCGCCGAGCGTCTACGCCGTCGCTGCGCGGCGACCTGCCGACGTGGTGGCGGCCGTCAACTTCGCGCGCGAGCGGCGCGTGCGCCTCGTCGTGAAGGGCGGAGGCCATAGCTACCAGGGCACGTCGAACGCGGCCGATTCGCTGCTGGTCTGGACCCGCCGCATGCAGGACGTGACGATGCACGACGCGTTCGTGCCGGCCGGCTGCGCCGGCCGCACGGCACCGCACCGCGCGGTGAGCTGCGGTGCCGGCGCGCTGTGGGCGCATCTGTACGACGCCGTCACGACGCGCGGCGGCGGTTACGTGCAGGGTGGCGGCTGCATGACGGTCGGTGTCGCCGGGCTGGTGCAGAGCGGCGGCTTCGGCAGCTTCTCGAAGTCGTTCGGCACGGCGGCTGGCAATCTGCTCGAGGCGGAGGTCGTCACCGCCGACGGCCAGCTTCGGCTCGCCAACGCCTGCACGAACGCCGATCTGTTCTGGGCCCTGAAGGGCGGTGGCGGCGGCAACTTCGGCATCGTCACGCGGCTGACCTTGCGCGTGCACCCACTGCCCGAGACCTTTGGAGCGGTCAACTTCTCCGTCAAGGCGACCTCCGACGCGGCGTTCCGTAAGCTGATCGAGCTAACACTCGACTTCTGCGCGAAGGTCCTGGTCGGCCCGAACTGGGGCGAGCAGATCCGGCTGCGGCGCGACAACGCGCTGCAGGTCTCGATGGTGTTCCAGGGCCTCACGCGCGGCGCCGCGGTCGCGGCCTGGCAACCGTTCTTCGACGCCGTTGATGCCGGCTCGAAAGACTTCGATCTCGAGTTCTCACCGCTGCGCATCGTCTCGACCGATGCGCGCACGTTCTGGTCACCGACCCTGGTCAAGCGCACGCTCGGCTTCATCAAGCGCGATGACCGGCCGAACGCGTCCCACGTCAACGTCTTCTGGCCCGGCGACCAGGGCCAGGCCGGGCAGATGCTGCATGGCTACGAGTCGCTCTGGCTGCCCGCGGCGTTGCTGCGCGCCGAGCGCCGTGCGGCTTTCGCCGAAGCGTTGTTCGCGGCGACTCGCCACTGGGGCGTCTCGCTGCATCTCAACAAGGGTCTCGCGGGCGCGCCCGCCGACGCGGTCGCCGCAGCGCGCGACACCGCGACGAACCCGGCGGCGCTCGATGCCTTCGCGCTCGCGATCCTCGGCGCGCGCGGCGACCCCGCCTATCCGGGTGTGCGCGGCCACGAGCCCGACGAGACGCTGGCCCGACGCCAGGCCATCGCGATCGAGCGAGCAGCGGCGGCGCTGCGCGAAATCGCGCCCGACGGCGGCGCCTACGTCTCGGAAAGCAATTACTTCCAGCGCGACTGGGCACGCGCGTTCTGGGGCGCGAACGCGACGCGGTTGCAGGCGGTGAAAGCGGCGGTCGATCCGGACGGCCTGTTCTTCACGCATCACGGGCCGGGGAGCGAAGGGTGGAGCGCCGACGGCTTCACGAGGGCCGTGTAACGCAGAGCACTTCCATGTCCGGCTCGTCGGCCGCATGCCGCCGACCTCTGCCCTCCAGATTCACTCACCCCTCTTCCCGACTTCATTCCGGAAGCCGGTCAAACTGACGGACTTCGCGTCCCCTTTGCGCCATGGCCTCCCCATCTTTCACGCTCGAAAACTCCTACGCCCGCGACCTCGAAGGGTTCTCGGTGCCGTGGCGCCCGGAGCCGGCGCCGTCACCGAAGTCGCTGTTCTTCAACGCGCCGCTCGCGCAGGAACTCGGCCTCGACAGCGCCGCCCTGGCCGGTGACGCCGGTGCGGCGCTGTTCGCCGGTAACGCGCTGCCCGAAGGCGCCGAGCCCATCGCACAGGCCTACGCCGGTCATCAGTTCGGCGGCTTCTCGCCGCAGCTCGGCGACGGCCGCGCGGTGCTGCTCGGCGAGGTGATCGACCGGCAAGGGCGGCGGCGCGACATCGCCTTCAAGGGCTCGGGCCGCACACCGTTCTCGCGCGGCGGCGACGGCAAGGCGGCGGTCGGGCCGATGCTGCGCGAGGTGCTGATTGGCGAGGCGATGCATGCGCTCGGCATCCCGACCACCCGCGCGCTCGCGGTCGTCGCGACCGGTCAGCCGGTGATGCGCGAGACGGTGTTGCCGGGCGCGGTGCTGACCCGCGTCGCGGCCAGCCACATCCGCGTCGGCACGTTCCAGTTCTTCGCCGCGCGTGGCGACGTCGAGCGGGTGCGCCAGCTTGCCGAGTACACGATCGCACGTCACGATCCCGATCTGGTCGGTACGCCAGGGCGCTTTCTCGCGCTGCTCGAACATGTCGCCGAACGCCAGGCCGCGCTGATCGCGCAATGGATGAACGTCGGCTTCATCCACGGCGTGATGAACACCGACAACATGACGATCTCGGGCGAGACCATCGACTACGGGCCGTGCGCCTTCGTCGAGGCCTACAACCCGGCGGCGGTGTTCAGCTCGATCGACACGCAAGGTCGCTACGCTTTTGGCAACCAGCCCGGCATCGCGCGCTGGAACCTCGTGCGCTTCGCCGAGACGCTGTTGCCGCTGCTCTCGGACGACGAGGCCGAGGCCACCGCGCAGGCGACGCGGGTCATCGAGGCGTTTCCGGCGATCTATGTGCGCCACCTGCTGGCCGGCCAGCGCGCGAAGCTCGGGCTGCGCGTCGTCGAGGGCGTCGACGACGCGGCCGATGCGACGCTGGCGAACGACTGGTTGGCGCTGCTGCACGCCGGCCACGTCGACTTCACGCTCGGCTGGCGGCACCTCGCCGATGCCGCTGCGGGCGATGAGGCGCCGCTGCGTGCGTTGTTCGCCGATCCATTGGCACCGGATGCCTGGCTCGAGCGCTGGCGCGAACGCTGCGCACGCGAGGACGAGGGTGCGCCAGCGAACGAGGGCACTGCGTCGCGTGCATCACACATGCGTCGCGTCAACCCGTGGGTGATTCCGCGCAACCACCGCGTCGAGGAAGCCCTCTCGGCAGCGTCTGCAGAAGACGACGTCGGCCCGTTCGAGCACCTTCTCGCCGCACTGCGCCAGCCGTACGACGAAGTCCCGGAGCACGCGCGCTACGCTGAGCCGGCAGCCGCGGACGTCACCGCTGGCTACCGCACGTTCTGCGGAACCTGACCGGCCGCGCAGAACGCCGATGCGTCAGCGTCCCGTCGTCGTCCCCGCGGTCGCCTTTACCGGCAGCTTCCAGTTCGGCCGCACGAAGTGGCAGGTGTAGCCGTGCGGAAGGCGCTCGAGGTAGTCCTGGTGCTCGGGCTCGGCTTCCCAGAACGGCCCGGCCGGCTCGACCTCGGTGACAACCTTGCCGGGCCAGAGGCCCGAGGCCTCGACGTCGGCGATGGTGTCGGCGGCGATCCGCTGCTGCTCGTCGCTGGTCGTGTAGATCGCCGAGCGGTAGCTCATGCCGATGTCGTTGCCCTGGCGGTTCTTCGTGGTCGGATCGTGGATCTGGAAGAAGAACTCGAGCAGCTTGCGGTAGCTCGTGCGCGCCGGGTCGAACACGATCTCGATCGCCTCGGCGTGCGTGCCGTGGCGCCGGTAGGTCGCGTTCGGCACGTCACCGCCGGTGTAGCCCACGCGCGTCGAGACGACGCCGTCCATCTTGCGGATCAGGTCCTGCATGCCCCAGAAGCAGCCGCCGGCGAGGACGGCGCGCTCCAGGTTGCTGTTGTCGCGGGTGTTCATTTGACGTCCTCCACCTGGTCGATGTATGCGCCGTAGCCTTCGGCTTCCATGGCGTCGCGGTGCACGAAGCGCAGCGACGCCGAGTTGATGCAGTAGCGCAGGCCGCCGCGGTCGCGCGGCCCGTCGTTGAAGACGTGGCCGAGGTGGCTGTCGCCGCCGGCCGAGCGCACTTCGGTGCGCACCATGCCGAGCGAGGCGTCCTTCAACTCGTTGACGTTCGCCGGATCGATCGGCTTCGTAAAGCTCGGCCAGCCGCAGCCGGACTCGAACTTGTCAGCCGACGCGAACAGCGGCTCGCCGGAGACGATGTCGACGTAGATGCCGGGCTCGTGGTTGTTCAGCAGCGCGCCAGTGCCGGGGTATTCGGTTCCGTTTTTCTGGGTCACGCGGAACTGCTCGGGCGTCAGCTTGGCGATCGCTTCGGGGGTCTTGCGGTAAGTGGTCATGCGGTGTCCTCCAGGGTCACGAGATGAGGCTGAATCCTGCTGCGTAAAGGGCGGCCGTGATGACGAGCGCGTTATTGCGTCCGTCGACTGCGGACCCGCAATCTGACAGACAGCGCCCAGATCTCCAGCAGGATTCATTGAATAGCTTCTCAGGTGCGAAACGGATTCTCGATGCGCAGGCCTTCGATGCGCTGACCATGCTGCAGGTCTTCGGTGAGCAGGCGCCTGCAACCGGCTTCGAGCGCGGCGGCCACGACCAGGCTGTCAAAGAAGGAAAGCTTCTGACGGGCCTGCAGCTCGAGGGCCTTCTCGTAAAGCGCGGGGCTCGGCTGCACCTTCCACAGGGGCACGAGCACGTCGGCCAGGAACTCGGCGGCGTCCGCGTCCTTCAGGATCACGCGGAACTTGCGGGTGATGACCTGCAGGGTTTCCTGGACAACATGAAAACTGATGACGGCCGTCTGCGCCGCGATCGCGGCGGCGACGATCGCTTTCGCGGTTTCGCGCTTTTCCGGGTGTGCCGCATCGACGGTGTAGATCAGGACGTTCGTGTCCAGGAAATCAACGCCTCTCATTCAGCTCGTCACGGGTGAATCGGCGGCCGCCGGACGACGCGTACTGACCGATGCGCTCCATCACCGCGAGGCCCCGTTGCGCGCGCCGCTTGCGCGTGTACGCCTCGAGCCAGAGACGGAACTGCTCGTTCAGGGTCGTGTTGTCCTCGCGCGCCACTGCGCGTGCCTCTTCAATGAGGGCCTCGTCGGCGGTGAAAGTGATGTTGCGCGTCATGCCCCCACTCCGGTCGATTCGCACGAAGATTTTACACGAATTGATCACACGAGTGACCGAACACGAAGGCGAGCGCCCCGCGATGGTCCGTACGGCAAGGGCACCTCGACTTTGCCGTGGCTATGGGGCGCTATGGGGCGCTGGGGGAGTCGTCTTGGTAGAACGCCTCGACCTTTCCTTTCAGCTTGATCAGCAGCGGCTGGCCGCGGCGGTCGAGTGCCTTGCCGGCCGGCACCTTGACCCAGCCTTCGCTGATGCAGTACTCGACGACGTCGGAGCGCTCCTTGTCGTTCAGCCGGATGCCGACGCCGTGCTCGAACACCGCGGCGACGTGGTGCGGGCTGCGCGGATCGATCGACAGCCGATCGGGCAGGGGGTGGTCTTCGGCGGCGCTGTTCATCGATCGATTGTCGGCCAGCGTGGGTTGCCGCCTCAATTGGTCGACAAGGTCAGCTGGACCCGCGGCGTCCACGCCGCGTCCTCCTCGCCCGACGCACGCAGCTTCGGCGCGGCGAGGAAGAGGCGTTCGTTCGGCAGTCCCTTCGCGATCAGCGCGTCGCGCACCGCGATGCCGCGCTGCAGCGCCAATTCGCGTGCCGCCTCCGACGTGACGACGACCCGGCTCTTCAGCAGCGCCTCCATCTCGGGCGCCGGCACCGACTTCGCAATGCCGAGCGCGTTCTTCGGCTTGTCGGGCAGGTCGGTGTTCTTGTAGACCTGCTCGAGCAGCCGGTTGCGTTCGTCCGCGCTCAGCGGCGGCGGTGCGCTCGCGGCCGACGCCGCGGCACCGGCGCGCAGCGCGTCGCGCCGGCCCTCGGCACGCAGGCGCGTATCGATCGCCGCGCGCTGGTAGGCATCCCGCTCGGAGACCGGATCGGCCACGCCGGTCACCGTCATCCTCAGCGCGGGCCGTTCGGTCAGCGCTTTCGCGACCTTGTCGACCGCGCTCGCGCCGCCGGCCGTCATCACCGCGGTGCCGGGCTCGAACTCGACCAGGCTCAAGTCGTCTCGGCCGCCGCCGGCGAGCAGCGCGAAGGGTGCCGTCAGTGCCTTCGTCAGCAGATTGCCGACGACCTGCCAGATGACGCCACCGACGCTGAACTGCGGGTCGTTGATGCTGCCGCTGACCGGCAGGTTGACATCGATGACGCCGTTGCGGTCCTTCAGCAGCGCGACCGCGAGGCGGACCGGCAGCTTCGTCGCATCCTTCGACTCGATGCGGTCGCCGAACGTCAGCTGGTTCAGCACGACCTGGTTGTTCGCCTCGAGGTGGCCGTCGGCGTCGATCTTGTAGGCGACGTCCATGCTGAGCTTGCCGCGCTCGATCGCGTAGCCGGCGTACTTGCCGGCGTACGGTGACAGCGGCGCCAGTTCGAGATCGGTCGCTTTCGCCTTGATGTCGAGTGCGAGCGGCCGGGCCAGCGGGTTCAGCCGACCGGTGATCTCGAGCAGCGCGGTGCCTTCGGCACGCCCGCGCAGCTCGATCGTCGCCATTTCGCGGCTGTTCGACGCGAATCCGCCGACCTGGCCGTTCAGCTGGGTCAGCGTCGCGCTGTAGTTCGGCCGCACGAAGCGATCTGCGAACTCGACCCGGCCGTTGTTCAGCCGCGTGCTGCCGATCTGGATGTCGATCGGCAGCTCCCTCGCGCTGACCGGCGCCGCGGCCACCCCGCTCGCCCCGTTTCCAGCCGGCGCGGGCGCCGCGCTCGGCGCCGCGCTCGGAGCTGTCGCCGACTCGGCGCCGGTGGTCGCGGGCGCCCGGGCGACCACCTCCTGCAGGTTCAGACGGCCCTCCTCGGTGACGACGAGGCGCGCATAGAAGTCGCTGAGCTCCGCTTCGCGGAGCTCGACCTGCGGCCGCGCACTCGGCTTGAGCGCGACCTTCAGACCCTTCAGCGACAGGGCCTGCCAGCTCAACAGCTCGTCGGTGTTGCCGACCGTCGCGCGGACCGACCCGTCGGGCAGCGTCGCGACATGCACGTCGCCGAGCAGCACATCGCCGGCCACGCTCCCGACCAATCCACCCACCTCCTGTCGCAACGTCAGCGTGCCGGTGTAGCCGGCTTCGGCACGCAGCAGGCTGACCGGCAGATGGCCGACGGCATACGGCGAGAACAGGTGCACCGGGAAGCGCTCGACCTTGAGCCTGCCGTTGGCTTGCAGCGGCTCGATGCCGAAGCGACCGTGGTAGCGCACCAGCCCGCTCGCTGCGGACCGCCCTGGTTGCGGGCCGCTGACACGCGCGCTCAGCTGGACCTCGGCCGGGACGTTTCCGCGCACCGCGGGCCACGTCAGGCCGCGCATCGACAGGTTCAGATCGGAGACGCCGGCGCGGACCGCGTCGCCGGCCGCGCCTTTCGAAGCGAGCGCGTCGGTCCAGCGCAGCTGGCCTGCTTCGATGCCGACGTCGTTCAGCTGCAGGCGCCACAGCGGCGTGGCGGTCGAGCGCGCCGCATCCGGCGACGAGGCCGGCGTGGCCTCGACGAGCGCTTCGGCAACGGACGTTGCCATCGGCCGTACCCCCGTCGACGTCCGAGTCGGCGCTGCGCCGGCGACGAGCCAGCGCTCGACGCTGAGGCGGCCGTCCTTCGTGCGCGCGACGTCGATCGACGGCTTGGTCAGACGGGCACTGCCGATGACCACGCTGCGGGCCAGCGCGTCGACGCGCAGGTCGGTCACCGACAGCTGCTGCACCGACAACGCGTCCGGTGCCGTGCGGCCCTTGCCTTCGCGCAGACGCAGCCCATTGAGCGTCGCCTGCTGAACGACGAGCTGCAGGCGCGGCGCGTCCGCGGCGCCCGACCAATCGAGCTGCGCGGTCGTGTCGGTCTGCCCTTCGACGCCGGGCACCAAGAACTGCGCCAGGTAGGGCGCGAAGCCGGCCAGCGATACCTTCGTCAACGCGACGTTCAGCTTGGCGCTGCGATCGGTGACCGGACCTTCGATCGAGATCGTGGCCAGCGCTGCGGCGGAGTCGGATGGGTCGCGCAGCGTGCCGTTGAGCGAGAACGGCACCGGCTGCATCCGCGGCCACTGCAGCTGGCGGGCGGTCAGCGTCACGTCATCGAGCAGCAACGCGGCGGCCGGTGTCACCGCGGCGTCGTTCCACACCACGCGGGCCGCATCGAGATCGACGGTGTCGACGCTGACCTGCCAGGCCTCGTTCTCCGACGGCGGGCTCGGCACCGCCGCCGAGGGTGTCGACGCCGGAGGCACGGCGGCGTCCGGCCTCGGCCCGGTCGCGACCGCCAGCCGCATCAGGTTGATCTGTCCGGCAGCGTCGCGCGATGCATGCAGGCGCGCGCCCTCGATCCGCAGCGCTTCGATCGCCACCTTGCGGGCGAGCGGCTGGGCCCCGCGCAGCGCAATCTGCAGGCGCTGCCAGGCAACGAGTGGCTTGCCGGCGGTATCGGTCAGTGCGAGGTCGCGCGCTTCGGCCGTGCCCTGCAGCGACACGCTGGGCGCTCCCCCTTGTGGAAGCGCGAACTGGACGTTGATATCGGCGGTCAAGCGGCCGCGTTCGATGCGCGCCGGCAGCTCCTTCGGCAGGTACGGCACATAGCGGGCGAGGTCGAGGTCCTTCCATGCGAGCTTCAACGTCCCGGCCTTGGTCTTCGCGAACGGCGTGGCCTCCGCGCCGCTGTCGAAGGCCGTGCCGTCGAGCCGGAACGCGATCCGCGGCTCGACCTTGATCTCGACCTCGGTCGGCAGGTTCGAGATGAACGGCAGCGCGAGGCGCAAGCCCTCGACGCTGTGGACACGCTGCACCGGCCGGTCGTCGAAGCGCAGCCGGCCGTTGCGAATCTGCAGGTTGTAGACCGCGAAGCGAGCCGGCCTTGACGGTGCAGCGCCCGGCTGCGGTGCGAACCGGGCAATCAGGTCGTCGATGTCGTAGTGCCCGTCCGAAAGCCGCGCGACGCGCAGCACCGGCGCGTCGATCTCGATCGCCTCGATCACCGGGACCCGACGGACCAGTGACGAGATCGACAGATCGGCGTGGGCCCGGCCGATCTGCAGCTGCGGTTCGCCGGTGTCAGGCGGCCCACCGATCGCGACGTCGCTCGCGGCGACTTCCAGCGTCCACGGCGTGAACTCGATCTTGCCGATCGTCACCGGCCGGCCAAGCGCGGCGCTCAGGCGCGGCGGCACTTGCCAAAGCAGCAGCGCGGGCAGCGCCAGCCAGGCAAAGACCATCAGAAGCAGCAGTGCCGCGGCGGTCCACCCCAGTCGCCTCAACCAGATCATTAGCGGTCCGTCC
>Ga0207650_10001003_pt1 | contig 21229 bp, 15 predicted proteins | sample KBSS63metaG_FD_184325 | JGI IMG/M metagenome (GOLD analysis project Ga0207650, IMG submission 184325) | Switchgrass rhizosphere microbial communities from Kellogg Biological Station, Michigan, USA - KBS S6-3 metaG (SPAdes) (version 2) | ecosystem: Host-associated > Plants > Roots > Rhizosphere...
CGCCATGCTGATCTGGCAGCTGTACGGCCTTGTGCCCGCCCGCTGGTGCGCCGTCTCAATCAGCTCGGCGAAGATGAGCGGCACGCGCCCGGTAGCCGAGGATTGCACGACCATCATCCTGCGCCTGCTCGACCTGAAAGACCACGCGATCATCGGTCTGCTCGGCGTCATCGGCCTGTCGTTCCTCGTCATGGTCGTGACGATGTTCAAGGCGCGGGTGACGTGGACCGGGCCAGCGGGGATCGGCGGGTCGGTCGGCGGTGAGGTCCCGTTCGAAGGGCAGGTTCAGGGCACGATGAAGACGGAGGAGCCGAAGTGATCCCGCTATGGGCAAAGATCGCCGGTCCGATCGCCCTCATCGCCGCCCTTATTGTCGGCTTCAAATTCTACGTCGCATCTATCCGCGCCGATGAACGCCGCGAGGTGACATCCGAGTTCACCGCCGCCCAGCAGAAAGCGGAGATCGCGGATCTGAAAAAGACCCTCGCCACCGAGCGCCAGCAAAACGCCATCACGGAGGAATCCAATGCCAAGCAAGTCGCTGATCTGGCGAACGCTAATAGCAGCCTGTCTGCTTATATTGCCCGCTTGCGCACATCGGGTGGCGGTGTCGGCCAAGGAAAGATCGTGCCCGGCACTGCCGACGCTGCCAACCTCATTATCGGCGCCGATCGATTATCCATCCTGGATGACGACCTCCGAAAATGCACCGCGATAGCCGTCCGCCTCGGCAACGCGAAGGAATGGGCTGAGCGGCAAGCGAAGGTCGAGCGATGACCCCCTACATCCAACCATGGTGGCAGACGCTCGCCCTGTGGATCGGAGCCCTGCTGTCCGTGGCCGGCTTCGTGCTGGCCTTCCGCGTCCTGCACAAGGGCGACATCGATATCGAAGAGGAAGACGATGAAGACTGATCGCCACCTGTCGCGCCTGCGTGCGCCAGAATTGGGGCTGGGGCTTGGGCTGGGACTGACGCGGCCTAGTGGTGGGGGAGGGGGTGGCGGCGGCCCAACAGGTCCGTATCTCGCCACGGTCGGCTCTGCACCATATGCCGTATATGGAGCCCGCCGGATGATCTCCGGCTATAGCGGCAATCTCTTCCGCCTGCGCAGGGCATCGGACAACGCCACCCTCGATGTCGCCTGCGCGACTGGCAGCGACCTCCCCGACTATGCCGCGATCGATACATGGCGCGCGGGAAGCGATACCTTCGTCGCGCTGATCTACGACCAGTTGAGCGCCGCCGCCTCGCTGACCCAGGCTACCGCTGCGAACCAGCCCCGTTTCGACACGGCCCAATCAGCGCGATATGCCGGAGGCGCACCGTTCCTCCTCGGCGAATATGGCAGCGATCCTTCGATGCTCGCTACAGGCTTCACGCTGAGCCGACAGAACATCTCCTATCTGGCGGTCGGCGAATGCATAGCTCCAGCCCAGACCAACCCGCTGATGGACATCAACGACGGCACGACGCTGCAACAGGGCTTCTACCCTTCCGGCGGCAGTGGACGCATGTCGGTGTTCGAGACGGCGGCGACCAATGCGACGGTTTCGGCGTGGCTCCGCAGCAACCCTTCAGTGGTGGGCTTCACTTCGACCGCAGCCGAGCGGCGCTTCTTCTTTCGCGAGACGAATGAAGCCGTTGCGGCGGGTGCGGCGGGTGCGGCGACGGGGCTGCGTATCGGCGTCAACCCCACGATCACGAATAACCCGAGTTGGAAGATATGGTGCGTCGCGATCTACCCCGCGCTTTCGACCGGCGACATGACGACGTTGATTGCTTCAGCCGCTCTCGCCGCATCGATCCAGACGACTTTCGATCGCCGCATCGTCTTCTGCGGCGACAGCCTCGCGATCGGCCATCAATATGCCAAATATCTCCGAACGGCGGGCGGGTATTACCTGTTCGGCTCGCTCGCCGGATCACCAGAGATCGTCAATCGCGGCATTGGCGGAACGACGCTGGCCACGGCTGACACCAACTACTCCAGCACATCCAGTGCGAGCGCCATCGCGCGCTTCTACACCGCCTCCTATGGTGCGGGGAAATGCGCCCTGGTAATCCAGCGGGCGACCAATGATCTGGCGGCGGGGACCACAGCTGCGGCAGCCTACACCTCCGCGAGCAGCATTATCACCAAGGCCAAGGCGACGGGCTTTCTCGTCGGCATCTGCCCGATCATCTCACGAGGCGATGCAGCATATACGGCGCCCGTGCAGGCCGAGCGAGTCAGCTATAATTCGGCCGTTTCTGGAAATGCTGGAGGCGCGGACTTCATCGTCCCGCTTACCGGAGATGCGGTGCTAGGCGATCCGGTCGGCTATAACAACACGACCTACTATAACGGTGACAAGGTGCATTTGCTCGATGCCGGCTATGCCTTGGCGGGGCCGATTTACGTTTCGGCGCTCAATGCGGCGCTGCCGTAGTGTCGGCTACCAGGTGCGGTTGTCGGCACAGCCTTGGCAGATTATGTCGTCGGTTCGCTGGCGACGCTGCTCTGCTGCGCACTCAGGACATTGGAAGCGGGCGTTGAACCGCTTCAACCCCGACACAAAAGCTTCGACAAGCCGACGGATGCCCATTCTCGTACCCCTCTGTGTTATCTTGCATATAAGGCCGCGCGTGTCGCCTGCGTAATGATCCGCTATGGACCGATCGCCCGCCACCCAGCAGGCCCCAGCACGACGCCTCCACGATCCTACCGACACCGGGGCTGTTTAGGGTGGGCCGATTCGGGGGATGATGCCATAACATAAGCGGCAACCGAACAGACCTTTCGGGAATTTGGCTGCCACGATGCGGGCGGTGAAGCTTCGGGGCGGTAGGCAGCTACCCGGCAATATCCCAGCCTCAAGGGACAGGTGAGTAGCCGCCCGCATCACCTTCCCGCGCGGGGCTAGACAGCAACATAGCTACCTTCGCCGCGCTCGTTCATGACCATGTGGATTTCGTCGCAAAGCCCGTCCCAGCGACCAGATCGATCATCCCACATGCGCTTGAGCATCGGTGTCGATAGTCCTCGGATCTGTTCTAGGACGCCGGGCCCCATGTCCAACATCGGCCATATCTGGACTACGTTGTCCATCATCCTTCATCCTTCTCGGGCGGGGAGGGGGACCAGTGCGTAGGCGCTGGGAACGAGTACAACTGGTCTGGCTTGAGCCATTTCGCAGTTTCAGCCCATTTGAGGCGCTCGCGATCCTCTCGGTCATAGTCGGAAGCAGAAAGCCTACCGAGAGGATCAACTCCGAGCGATTGTCTCTGCGGCGCATCCCGATGGCAAACGCCAAACACCGCCCACCCCTCTGCAACGACGTGATCGGCTCTGCTCGGCGACATGCGCTTTACATATACTTCGCGTCCATCCTTTAGCTCTTCTGGGATACTCTCTATCGGCTGCCAGTCCATCTATACCTCCTTATGGCCGGGGGTGGGGGTCATGCTCGAGCCGGTTGAACGATCAGCCTCCGGGGCTCCCATCCAAGGGCTCGAGACTGTTTGAGCCATGATCGCCCGACTCGGATGCGGCTTACAAGGGCGTGATCGACTGGAAGCTCTCGAGCGATAGCCTTGTTCGTCCAGCCCCGGCGAAAGCGATCAATGATCGCGGGCAAGTCGTCCTCCGTCAACTTTGCTCGAGGGTTTTTCGAGCCGCCGTGATCTCCTCCACGCCAACGGCCTCGAGCCATTTTGTCCGCGGTGTTGTCGGCGTGCGTGCCGATCTCGAGATGCGCCGGATTGCAGCACGGCGGGTTGTCGCAAGCGTGCCGGATTATGTGTACACCCGGATCGCAACGATGCTCGAGCGTCCATGCTACTCTATTGGCGTGCAGCATCTCGTATGACGCGACCTTAAAGCGGCCATAGCCATTCTTCTTGGTGCGGGCTCGCTGCCATTCCCAGCAGTCGTCAGGGCCCTGGATATCGACGTAGCTCCAGAAGCGCTCTTCTCGAGCAGATGCATTGGGGCCTTCAAAATATGGAAGAATCGGTTTAGGCGCGTGAGCAGCCATGGTGCCTCCACACAGGTTCCGTGGTGAGCACGCCGATCGGGGAGACAAGGCCCCGGCCGGTGTGCGGCACAAGGGCGGGCACTGTGCCCACTTTTGTGTCCAGCGTAACCGTGGGTCGTTTCGCCTATTGCGCTTGTTGCGTTAGGCAAAAACCCGCAGAAATGCTGGAATTCGACAGGCGCCCCGATAGCTCAGCAGGACAGAGCAACGGTTTCCTAAACCGCAGGTCGGGAGTTCGAGTCTCTCTCGGGGCGCCAGCTTGTGTTCCAGCCTCAGGCGCCGGCAGTCGCATCCGCGACTTTGGCTTTCCTCGCATAAGCTCGGGCGGCCGTTCGGCCTTGCGAACCCTGACGGGTTCGAAGCAACTCCTTTCGGCGCCAGCTTGGAAGTCGCCAAGAAATTGTTGGTCTGGAGCAGCCCGGGTTGGGAGACGATCGGGCGCCTTTCTGCTATGCGGCGATCCATGAGTCGCCCCACCTCCCGCGCATCCTCCGTCGCCACAACCGAACGGCCGCTTCGTCTCGCCTTGCTCCGCGGATTGAAAGGGCGTTGCCCGGCTTGCGGAGAGGCTGCGCTGTTCGGTCGTTTCCTCAAGCCCGTGCCCCATTGCCCCGCCTGCGGCCAGCAATGGCACCATCAGCGCGCCGACGATCTGCCCGCTTATCTGGTGATCCTGGTCCTCGGCCATCTGCTCGCGCCGTTGATCGTCGCGACCACCCTCAGTTTCGATCCGCCCGCATGGGTCGAGATGACCGTGTGGCCGGCCTTCGCCCTGGTCGCCGCACTGCTGATGATCCAGCCGGCAAAGGGGGCGGTGATCGCGCTGCAATGGGCGCGGCGCATGCACGGCTTCTGATCCGCGGCCCGGCAGGAGCGCGATCGACATCCCCCTGATCGCCTGCCCCCTCGCGCTCACGGCGCGGTTCGGACGGTCGCGCTGGCTGAAGGACGGACGATGAAGTTTTGGGTCGTGGCGATAGCGGCGGTGGTCGGCGCGCTCGCGGCAATCCCGCTGATCCCGCTCGCCAGCGTCGTGGATTCGGCCCGGCTCCGCCAGATGGGTGTGGAGGCCGGGCAGATCGATGGTACGATCCGAAGCGGGCATCTCTATGAGGTCAGGCTCGGCAGCATCGCGCTCGGCGACGTCAGCAGCCGTCTGAACCTGACCGATCTGTCGGGCGGCCGCCTCCGCTTCGATCTCGACGGCAATGATCCGGTGTCCCGGCTCAGCGGCGGGGTAAGCTATGGCCTGGGGGGCGCGGGGCTCGACGATTTCAGCGTGGGAACGGCGCTTGTGGCCGGTCCGCAGCCGCTCGGGAACATCACCATCGTCGTCGAGGGGCTGACGGTGCGCTTTTCCGGCGGCGCGTGTCATGAGGCGCAGGGCAGGGTGCGGGCCTATCTGTCGGCGGCGGCCGGCGCGGTCGGTTTGCCGAGCGAAATGAGCGGAACCGCGTCGTGCCGCGACGCCGTATTGACCTTCGATCTCGCCGGCACCCGCGGACGCGAGCAACTGCTACTGACGATCCCGTCTGCCCGGAAATATCGCGTGCGGGCGCTGATCAAGCCGGTCTCGCGGGCGATGGAGGAGCAGCTCAAGGCCAAGGGGTTCGTCCCGGTCGAGGACGGCCTAGCCTATGAGGAGGAGCGGACGGTTTGAGGGTGAGCTAAACGCTTCCCCCTGCGCCTGCCGCACGCCATAAGCCGGCCATGATCCTGGCGCGCCTCCTTGCCTTTCTTTCGCTGCTGCTGCTGCCGGCCGGCGTCGTGCAGGCCGCGCATATCCGCGCCAACCTTGAGGCGGAGACGCCGACGCCCGCGCCAGGGGGAGGAACCACGCTGGCGCTGCGGATGACGCCCGAGAAGGACTGGCATGGCTATTGGCTCAATCCCGGCGATGCGGGGGCGCCCGTATCGATCGACTGGCTGCTGCCGCCGGGTGTCGAGGTCGGTCCGCTGCGCTATCCGGTGCCCCAGCGGCTGATCGTCGCGGGGCTGATGAACTATGTTTATGAGCGCCCCTATGCCCTGCTCATGCCGGTCAGCATCGCCAAAAGCGTCGCGCCGGGTACGAGGCTGCGGCTGACCGGACGGGCGCGCTGGCTTGCCTGCTCACCGTCGATCTGCGTTCCCGAGCGCGCGCAGGTGGCGATCGAGCTGATCGCCGGCCGGGGCGCGATCGATCGCGTGCAGCGCGCCCGCTTCGACGAGTGGCGCGCCGCGCTGCCCCTTCCGCTGGGTCAGCCCGCCACGTTCGAGACCAGGGCGGGCAAGATCCGCATAGCCATAGCCCTGCCCGAGGCGCGGGCCGCGGACGCGCGCTACTTTTATCCGGTGACCGAGGATGTAATCAGCTATGCCGCGCCGCAGACGATCAGCGGCAATGGCGATCGGCTCATCATCGAGGTGCAGGCGGCCAGCCCGATGAGACGGACCGACCGGATCGAGGGCGTGCTCGCGATCGGCGAGGATCGGGGCCTGTCGATCGTCGCGCGGCCGGGCCCCGTGCCGGCCGCCGGCGTGCCGCGGGCCGCCAGCGAGGGAGGCAAGGCGGATTGGCAGGTACGGACGTTCCTGATCGCCCTCGGCGGCGCGATTGCCGGCGGGCTGTTGCTCAACGTGATGCCATGCGTCTTTCCGATCCTGAGCCTCAAGGCGCTGAGCCTCGCGCGTAGTGGCGAGACCGACCGCCAGGCGAGGACCGAGGCGATAGCCTATAGCGCAGGCATCGTGCTGAGCTGCATCGCGCTCGCCCTGCTGCTGCTTGGCCTGCGGGCGGGCGGAGCCTCCGCCGGCTGGGGCTTCCAGCTGCAGGATCCGCGCATGGTGATGCTGCTGCTGCTGCTCGTAACGACGATCAGCCTCAATCTGGCGGGACTGTTCGAGCTGCGCTCGATCGGCCTGGGGGAGGCGATTACGCGAGGCCATGGCGCAGCTCCGGCCTTCTGGACCGGCGTGCTGGCAGCGCTGGTCGCCACTCCCTGTTCGGGGCCGTTCATGGCGGGCGCGGTCGGCGTCGCGCTGCTGTTGCCGGCGGGGTTGGCTGTCGCGGTGTTTGCGGGGCTTGGGCTGGGACTGGCGCTGCCCTTCCTGATATTGGGCTTCGTGCCGGTGCTGCGTCGTCGGCTGCCGCGTCCGGGGGCGTGGATGGAGCGCGTGCGGCGCCTGTTGTCGCTGCCGATGTTCGCCACGGCGATCGCGCTCGCCTGGCTGCTCGGGCGGCAGGCGGGGAGGGACTGGATGGCGGCCGGGATCGGCGGGGCGCTGGTGCTGGGCGCCGCGCTCTGGTGGGTCGGAGTCCGGCAGCGGCGGGGCCGGGCGATGAGCTGGATGCCCGTTCTGCCGGCACTGGCCGCCGTGCTCGGGTTGGCCGCGCTGACCCCCGCCGGCGGTTCGAGTGCTACGGCCGAGGCGCGGCGTCCGGCCGGGACCGAGCGCTTCAGCGAAGCCCGCCTCGCCGACCTCGTCGCGCGGCGGCGCCCGGTTTTCCTCTATTTCACCGCCGACTGGTGCCTGACCTGCAAGGTCAATGAGCGGGGCGCGATCGAGCGCGAAGCGGTACGCGAGGCCTTCGCCAAGGCGGGCGTTACGGTAATGGTGGGTGACTGGACCGAAGGCGACCCGGCGATCGGCCGCTTCCTCGAGAGCAAGGGACGCTCCGGCGTGCCGCTATATCTATTCTATCGTCGCGACGGGCGGGTCGAGACATTGCCCCAGTTGCTTACCCCGTCGATGTTGACCGGACTTGCCGGCTGACGGGGGCGGAGGTCCGGGCGCGAGCCTATATCGTGATGGAAAGTGAAGTGACCGAAGACCGTCCGATCAGCTCGCCCTGCGTGAACATCTGTACGCTCGATCCCCGACGAAATCTCTGTCTCGGCTGCTTCAGGACGATCGATGAGATTGCCCATTGGCCTTCGGCCGATGACGGGTGGAAACGCGCGGTGCTCGCCCGCCTCGACCAGCGCCGCCGCGCCGAGTCGAACGAGGGGTGACCGACACGTCCGGCCGATCGCGCGTCAGGCCTTGAGGAAGCTCCATCCGAGCGGCGGAAGAGCGATCACGCCGCGGTCGATCCGGCAGCCGCCCTCGCTCAGCACAGCGCCAGCGGCCGCGAATTGTTCTGGCAGTTTCCACCGCATCGCATGGCGGGCGAAATTATAGATGCAGAGCATCGCCTCATCGCCCGCCCTGCGCGTGAAGACGAGCAGGTCTTCCGGTGTTTCGACGAAGGCGATGTCCCCGTCATGCAGAGGGCGCTGCGCGCGCCGTAAGGCGAGGGCGGTCCGGTAGAAGCCGAGGATCGATCCGGGGTCGCCGGATTGAACATCGACGGCGCGCGCGCGATGTTGCTCAGGGATCGGCAGCCAGGGCTTGCCGGTACTGAAGCCGGCCTGTTCGGCAGCGCTTTCCCACGGCATCGGCGTGCGGCAGCCATCACGCCCCTTGAACGAGGGCCAGAAGCGAATTCCATAAGGGTCGCGCAGATCCTCGAAAGCGAGCTCGGCCTCGGGCAGGGCGAGCTCTTCGCCCTGATAAAGGCAGATCGTGCCCCTGAGCGCGATCAGCACTGCGAGCGACAGGCGCGCGATCCGGGCCGGATCGTCGCCGGGCTGGGCGAAGCGGCTGACATGGCGCGTGACATCATGGTTGGACAGTGCCCAGCAGACCCAGCCGTCCCGCGCCGCCGCCTCGAATATCTCGACGGTCGTGCGGAAGAAGGCAGGGGTGAACTCGCGGCCGAACAGATCGAAGGTATAGCAGAAATGGAGCGTGTCGCCGCCTGACGTGTAGAGGCCGACGGTCGTCGGCGAGCGATCACCATCGCCCACCTCGCCGACCGCGATCGTGCCGGGATAGTCGTCGAGCAGCCTGCGGACCTCGCGCAGGAAATCGAGATTTTCGGGCTGGGTCTTGTCGTAGAGATGCTCCTGGAAACCGTAAGGATTGGTGTCCGGAACGTCGTTCGCGGCGTTGCGCGTCGCGGGCGGATTGTCGCGCAGCTTCGCATCGTGGAAATAGTGATTGCATGCGTCGAGGCGGAAGCCGTCGACCCCGCGATCGAGCCAGAAGCGCATCGCGTCGAGCAGCCCTTGGCGCGCCGCGGGGGAATGAAAATTGATATCGGGCTGCGACGCCAGGAAGCTGTGCATATAATATTGCATCCGCGTCCCATCCCATTCCCAAGCCGGACCGCCGAAGATCGACAGCCAGTTGTTGGGGGCCGTGCCATCGGCTTTGGGATCGGCCCAGACATACCAGTCGGCCCTGGCATTGTCGCGGCTCGCTCGGCTCTCGCGAAACCATTGATGCTGGTCGGAGGTGTGGCTGAGCACCTGATCGATGATGATCCTGAGCCCCAGCTCGTGCGCGCGGGCAAGCAGTGCGTCGAAATCGGCAAGCGTGCCGAACATCGGATCCACATCGCAATAGTCGGAAACATCATAGCCCATGTCGGCCATCGGCGATTTGAAGAAGGGCGAGACCCAGACCGCGTTGACGCCGAGCGCAGCAATATGGTCGAGCCGGGCGGTGATGCCGTTCAGATCGCCGATGCCGTCGCCGTCGCTGTCCTGAAAGGAGCGCGGATAGACCTGGTAGATGACCGCACCACGCCACCAGTCGCGCTCCTCGCTCATATCCTCTCCTCGATCAGCCAGGCGACCATGCGCGGGCCGAGTTGCAGGCCGGCATCATCGTCGTCGAGCCGGCGCCAGCGATGGCCTGGCCTCGCGCCCGGCGCGATGTCGAGCGTCGTAATGCCGCGATTGATCGCGATAGCGATGCGGTGCGGCTGTTCGGGAAGATGCAGCATCATGATCATGCTCGCGGTCTTGGGATCGTGCCAATCCTCCTGGCTGAATTCGCGGCCGTCGAAGCCGAGCCAGTCGACGTCGGCCGGGCCGAGCAGGATGGGGTCGGAGATGGCGGGGAGCGCGGCGCGGATCGCCGCAAGACGGGCGACGAAATCCTCGATCGCGGTGTCGCGCTTCTCCCAGTCGAGCCAGGCGATGGCGTTATCCTGTGCATAGGCATTGTTGTTGCCGCGCTGGGTGCGGCCGCATTCGTCCCCGGCGGTCAGCATGATCGTGCCGCGCGAGGCGAACAGTGTCGCGAGCAGGGCGCGGATGTCGGCGCGGCGAGCGGCGAGGATGTCCGGGGCGTGTGTCTCGCCTTCGACGCCGTTGTTCCAACTGAAATTCTCATTATGGCCGTCGCGATTGGCCTCACCATTGGCTTCGTTATGCTTGGTGCCGTAGGCGGTGATATCGGCGAGGGTGAAACCGTCATGCGCGGCGACGAAGGAGATGCCGCGCCCGCGCTTCTGGCCATGCTGGCCGAAGATGTCGGAGGATCCGGCGAGGCGGGTCGCGAGATCGCCAATGCTGTGCGGGTCGCCGCGCCAGAAACGCCGGACGTCATCGCGATAGCGGTCGTTCCACTCTAGGAAGGGCTCGGGGAAGCAGCCGAGCTGATAGCCGCCAGGGCCGATGTCCCAGGGTTCGGCGATCAACAGCCGGTCGGAGAGGGTGGGGTCGCGTAGCAACTCGCGGAAAAAGGCCGCCTGCGGTTCAAAGCCGTCGCGCGCGCGACCGAGGATCGGAGCGAGATCGAACCGGAAGCCGTCCACGCCGGCATGGGTGACGAAATGGCGCATGGCGTCGAAGATCAGCCTGCGCGTGGCGGGATGATCGCAATCGAGCGTATTGCCGCAGCCGCTGTCATTGGCGAGCGTGCCGGGCTCGTCGCGGATGGTTCGGAAATAGGCGTGATTGTCGATGCCGCGCAGGCACAGCGTAGGGCCGAGCGCATCGCTCTCGCCGCTATGGTTGAAGACGACGTCGAGGATCACGGCGATGCCCGCCGCATGCAGCGCGGCGACGGCGCTGCGCAGTTCGGCGAGGCCGCCCGGTGCAAGGCGTGGATCGAGCGCCATGAAGCCGACCGGATTATAGCCCCAGCTGTTGGTGAGCCCGAGCGGGCCGAGATGGCGCTCGTCGATCCAGGCGGCGACGGGCATCAGCTCGACGGCGCCGACGCCGATCTTCCGAAGATGGGCGATGATCGCCGGGTGAGCGAGTGCCGCGATCGTCCCGCGCTGGGCTTCGGGAATAGCGGGGTGGAGCCGCGTGAAGCCGCGGACATTGACCTCGTAGATCAGCCCGCCGGGGCTGAACAGCGGTGGCAGGTGGGGAAGCGGGTCGGGAAGCGCGGTCACGATCCCCTTCGGCATCAGCGGGGCGGTGTCGATACCCTCTTCGCGCGGGGCGGCGAGGCGCGCATCATAGCGATAGGGCCGATCGATCGCCACGGCATAAGGGTCGGCGAGCAGCTTGGCGGGATCGAACCAAAGGCCGCGGCCGGGATCATAGGGACCGTCGGTGCGGAATCCGTAGCGCGCACCTTCGCCGAGGCCGGGCACGGTGGCCTGGAAAATGTCCGCCGGCCCGCGTTCGAGCGCAATGCGCGCCGTCTCCCGGTCATCGGCATCGAAGATCGAGACCCATGCGGCCTCCGCCGTCTCGGACCATAGCGCGAAGTGGACGCCGTCCCCGGCGATGGTAGCGCCGAACCGGGCGGGCGGCGACGTTAGCATTGATGGCATCCGGCATTCCCGCGAAAGCGCGAGGCTGCGCCGTACCGGATCCGAGGGGCGCGCCCGGCTGAGCATAGCTGCGCATCCGGAGATCGGCCCGATCCAGCGGCGCCGGCTATCATGTGATCACGTCCGGACCGGTCCGCCCGCTGTGGCGCTTTATCCCGGCGATCGTCTCGGCGGCCTCGATCAGATCGGCGAGCGCCTCGCCCGTGTCGCGAGCCAGGTCGCCATCGGCGGGTTCGTAGCGCTCGATATATAGCCGGATCGTCGCACCGGAGGTGCCCGTGCCCGACAGCCGCACGACGAAGCGCGAGCCGCCCTCGAACAGGATGCGGACGCCCTGGTTCCGGCTTTCGGAGCCATCGACCGGATCGAGATAGGCGAAATCGTCGGCGGCCTCGACGCGAAGGGCACCGAGCGCGGTGCCCGGCAGCTCGGCCAGCCTGGCGCGCAACTCCGCAATCATCGCGTCGGCAGCCCCGCTGTCTACCCCCTCATAATCGTGGCGGGCATAATAATTGCGGCCGAAGCGCGCCCAATGATCTTCGGCGATCGCTTTGACGGTCTGGCGCCGCACCGCCAGGATGTTCAGCCAGAGCAGCACCGCCCACAGCCCGTCCTTCTCGCGGACATGGTCGGAGCCGGTGCCCGCGCTCTCCTCGCCGCAGATCGTCGCCTTGCCCGCGTCGAGCAGATTGCCGAAGAATTTCCAGCCGGTAGGCGTCTCGAAGAGGGGAATGCCCAGTTCGTCTGCGACGCGATCGGCGGCGGCGCTGGTCGGCATCGAGCGGGCGATGCCGGCCAGCCCGCGTGCATAACCGGGGGCCAGATGCGCATTCGCGGCGAGCATCGCGAGCGAATCCGAGGGAGTCACGAAGATATGCCGTCCGATGATCAGGTTGCGATCGCCGTCACCGTCGGATGCCGCTCCGAAATCGGGGGCGTCGGCACCCATCAACTCGTCATAAAGCTCCCTGGCATGGACGAGATTGGGATCAGGGTGGTGACCACCGAAATCGGGCAGGGGCGTGCCGTTGCGGACCGTACCGGCGGGAGCACCGAGGCGGCGCTCGAGGATTTCGGTCGCATAGGGGCCGGTGACCGCGCTCATCGCGTCGAACGACAGGCGGAAGCCCGATCCGATCAGCGCCCGGATCGCCGCGAAATCGAACAGGCTCTCCATCAGCTCGGCATAGTCGGCGACCGGATCGATGACGCGAACCAGCGTGTCTCCGACATGGGTCTCGCCGTCATGGTCGAGATCGACGTCAGGCCCATCGAGCGTGAGGTAGCGCGTGATCGCCCTGGTCCTGGCAAAGATGGCGTCGGTGATTTTCTCGGGCGCAGGGCCGCCGTTCGAGATGTTGTACTTGATACCGAAATCCTCGGTCGGCCCGCCGGGGTTGTGGCTGGCGGATAGAAGGATGCCGCCGAACGCGCCATATTTGCGGATGACGTGGCTGGCAGCCGGAGTCGACAGGATGCCGCCCCGTCCGACCAGGATCGTGCCGAACCGGTTGGCGGCCGCCATGCGGATCGCGGTCTGAATCACTTCGCGGTTATAGAAGCGGCCGTCGCCTCCTATCACCAAGGTCTTTCCGGCAAAGCCGTCGAGCGAGTCGAAGATCGCCTGGATGAAGTTCTCGGCATAGCCGGGCTGCTGAAAGACGGGAACCTTCTTGCGCAGGCCCGAAGTTCCCGGCCTCTGATCGTCATAGGGCGTGGTCCCGACTTCGCGGATCGTCATGCGGCCTTCCTGTCCATCAAGTCCTGATAAAGGGCGACGTAGCGCGCGCCGCTTCGGCCCCAGCCGAAATCGCCGCGCATCCCGGCGCGGCGGATCTGCTGCCAGACGCCCGGCGCCGCGTACAGGGCGATCGCGCGGCTGATCGCGCCCTTCAAAGCATCCCCCGATCCGGCCGCATGGAGAATGCCTGTCGCGCAACCGGCGGTGAGGGAGGCCTCATTGGCGTCGATGATCGTATCGGCAAGCCCGCCGGTTCGTGCGGCGACCGGGACGGTGCCATAGCGCAGGCCGTAAAGCTGCGTCAGCCCACAGGGCTCGAAGCGCGACGGGATCAGAATGGCGTCGGCGCCGGCCTGGATCAAATGGGCGAGCGCCTCGTCATAGCCGGTCACCACACCGATCCGGCCGCGATGGCGCGCGGCAGCTGCGAGCAAGGCGCCCTCGAAGGCGCTGTCGCCCGAGCCGAGCACGACGAGCCGAGCGCCGTTCGCGATAATGTGATCGACCGCATCGACGATAAGGTCGACGCCCTTCTGCCATGTCAGCCGGCTGATGACAGCGAAAATCGGTCCCTTGTCGCGCTTCAGCCCGAAACGCTTCTCGACCGCCCGGCGATTGCCGGCGCGTGCGCCGAGCGAGCGGACCGAGAAATTGGCGGCGAGACGAGGGTCGGTCCCGGGATCCCACTCCGCGAGGTCGATGCCGTTGACGATACCGTGCACCGCGTCGCCACGGCTCCTCAGCAGGCCATCCAGCCCCATGCCGAGGCCGGCTGTGCGGATCTCGTCGGCGTAGGTCGGGCTGACCGTGGTGATCGCGTCGGCATATTGCAGCCCCGCCTTCAAATAGCCGACGCCGCCATAATATTCGACGCCATCGACGGCGAAGGCCTCCGCCGGCAAGCCGAGCCGCGGAAAGATATCGGCCTCGAAACGGCCCTGGAAAGCGAGGTTGTGGACGGTCACCACGACCGGCGTCTGCGGCAGCCGGCCATGGCGGACATAGGCGGCGGTCAGGGCCGCCTGCCAGTCATGCGCATGGACGATATCGGCCTGCCAGCCCTTGACCGCTCCGGCCGCGACATCGGCCGCGGCGGCGGAAAGCGCCGCGAAGCGCCGCCAATTGTCGGGCCAGTCATGGCCGGCAAGATCGGCATAGGGCCCGCCTTCGCGCGCCCCGAACAAATGGAGTGAATCGAGCAGCAGCAGATCGAGCCCGGCGTGCTTGACCGCGAGCAGCCTGGCCGGTCCGCCGAACAGGTCCTTGTAGCTGTGCACAGCCCTGAGCCTGGGGAATGCGCGCAGGACCTGCGGATAGGCCGGCAGCAGCGACCGGACCTCGACACCGCGCGCGGAAAGCGCGAGGGGAAGAGCGCCCGCGACGTCGGCGAGGCCGCCCGTCTTGATCAGGGGATGAAGCTCGGACGCGACCGAGAGCAGGCGGATCATGATCGGCTTAAGCCGCGAGCCGATTGATCATGTCCTGGGTGATCAGGCAGACGCCTCTTTCGCTGCGGCGGAAGCGCTGCGCATCGGCGACCGGATCCTCGCCGACGATCAACCCCTTGGGAATACGGACACCCTGATCGATCACGACCTTGTGCAAGCGCGCCTCGCGGCCGATCTGGCACCCCGGCATGATCACGGCTTCGGTGATCGAAGAAAAGCTGTTCACGCGGACACCGGTGAACAAGAGGCTGCGGTGGAGCGAGGCACCCGAAATGATGCACCCGCCCGCGACCAGCGATGAGGTGGCGGCGCCCCGGCGGCCGTCGTCATTATGGACGAACTTCGCAGGCGCGGTGACCTCGGCATAGCTCCAGATCGGCCAGTCGCGCTCGTAGAGGTCGAGCTTGGGTACGACGTCGGTGAGGTCGATATTGGCTTCCCAATAGGCGTCGATCGTGCCGACGTCGCGCCAATAGGCTTCCGGCTCGCTCTCTGCGCGGATGCAGCTCTGCGAGAAGAGATGGGCGACCGCCTTCCCGTTGCGAACGATATAGGGGATCAGGTCCTTCCCGAAATCATGGCTCGATCCCGGCTCGGTGGCGTCGCGGCGAAGCTGATCGGCGAGGAAGCGGGTGTTGAAGACATAGATGCCCATCGAGGCGAGCGCGATGTTCGGCTTGCCGGGCATGGCGGGCGGATCGGCGGGCTTCTCGACGAATTTCCTGATCCGGGCCTCCTTGTCGATGTGCATGACTCCGAAGCCGGTCGCCTCCATCCGCGGGACTTCGAGGCAGCCGACCGTCACGTCCGCGCCGGCATCGACATGCTGGCGGAGCATCAGCTCATAATCCATCTTGTAGATGTGATCGCCGGCCAGAATGATCATATATTCAGGGCCATAGGACTCGATGATATCGAGATTCTGGAAGACCGCGTCGGCCGTCCCTTCATACCATTGGGTTTCCGACACGCGCTGGCTCGCCGGCAAGATGTCGAAACTTTCGTTGCGCTCCGGCCGAAGGAAGTTCCAGCCGCGCTGAAGATGGCGGATCAGCGAATGCGCCTTGTATTGCGTGGCGACGCCGAGGCGGCGGATGCCCGAATTCAGCGCGTTGGAGAGGGCGAAATCTATGATCCGGGATTTGCCGCCGAAATAGACCGCCGGCTTGGCGCGGCGATCGGTGAGCTCGTAGAGGCGACTGCCGCGTCCTCCCGCGAGCACATAGGCCATCGCGTCGCGCGCCAGCGGCTGCGAACGCCGTTCTGAGATCATCGAGCCCCCCGGCATCATCCTGCCTCCAGCATCAAGGTCGAAAGCGGCGGCAATATGACCGAGGCATAGCCGTCATCGTCGGCCATGATAAGGCCGCCATTGCCGATATTCGCGCCGCCGTAGACGGCAGCGTCGCTGTTGATGATCTCGCGCCAGGGGCCGCGCTGCGACAGGCGCAGCCGATAGTTCTCGCGCGGAACCGGTGTCATGTTGGACAGGATTGCAATCGGCGCCTGGCCAGGGGCGTGGCGCTCCCAGGCAAATACCGAATTGGCCGCGTCATCCGCCATGATCCAGCGAAAGCCCTCGGCCTCGCAATCGCGGGCATGAAGCGCCGGCCGGTCGCGATAGACCAGGTTCAGGTCGCGCACGAGGCGCCGTACGCCTTCATGGGCGGGCGCCTCGAGCAGGTGCCAGTCTAGCGCGCGCTCCTCGCTCCATTCCGCACGCTGGGCGAATTCCTGACCCATGAATAGCAGCTTCTTGCCCGGATAGCCCCACATCAACGCATAATAGGCCCGCAGGTTCGCGAATTTCTGCCAATCGTCCCCGGCCATCTTGGCAAGCAGCGACCCTTTGCCATGGACGACCTCGTCATGGCTGAGTGGCAGGACATAATTTTCGCCGAAGGCGTACAGGAGGCCGAAGGTGATGTCGTCATGATGGTGGCGGCGATGGATCGGCTCGCGCGCCATGTAGCGCAGCGTGTCGTGCATGAACCCCATGTTCCACTTGAAGCCGAAGCCGAGGCCGCCCTCATGGACGGGATGCGAGACCTTCGGCCAACTCGTCGATTCCTCGGCGATCGTCATGACCCCGGGATGGTGACCATAGACTTCGCGGTTCAGCCGCTGGAGAAAATCGACAGCCTCCAGATTCTCGCGGCCGCCATGGCGATTAGGCAGCCATTCGCCCTCCTTGCGCGAATAATCGAGGTAGAGCATCGAGGCGACCGCATCGACCCGCAAGCCATCGATATGATATTTTTCGGCCCAGTACAGGGCGTTATTGACGAGGAACGCCTGAACCTCGCGTCGGCCGAAATTGTAGATCGCGGTCTGCCAGTCGGGGTGGAAGCCCTTGCGCGGATCTTCGTGCTCATAGAGCGCGGTGCCATCGAAGCGGGCAAGGCCATGGGCATCGGTGGGAAAATGCGCGGGCACCCAATCGAGGATCACGCCGATGCCGACCCGGTGCGCCCCCTCGACGAAGCGAGCGAAGCCTTCGGGTTCGCCAAAGCGCGCGGTCGGCGCGTAGAGGCCGGTGGTCTGATACCCCCAGCTCGGATCATAGGGATATTCTGAGATCGGCAGGAACTCGATATGGGTGAAGCCCATGTCGACGACATAAGGGATCAGCCGGTCGGCCAACGCATCCCAGCTCAGGAAGCCGCCATCGCCGTCGCGGCGCCAGGAGCCGGCATGGACCTCGTAGATCGACACGGGCTCGCGGCGGATGTCGGCGGTTCGCCAATGGGCGCGGTGCGCCGCGTCGCCCCAGACATGGGCGAGCGGTGCGGTCGTGATCGAGGCCGTCGCCGGGCGCAGCTCGGAACGGAAGGCGAAGGGATCGGCTTTCAAGGGCAGCACCTTGCCGCCAGCGCCGACGATCTCGAATTTATAGGGTTCGTTCTCACCGATGTCGGGGATGAATATCTCCCAGATGCCGGTGTCGCGGCGAAGGCGCATGATATGGCGGCGACCGTCCCATCGATTGAACAGTCCCACGACCGACACGCGGCGGGCATTGGGCGCCCAGACCGCGAAATGGACGCCGTCCGCGCCTTCATGCCGGATCCTGTGCGCTCCGAGCTTATCGAACAGCCGAAGATGCGATCCTTCGCCGATATAATAATCGTCCATCGGACCGAGCACGGGTCCGAAGCTGTAGGGGTCGCCGACGATCCACGATTCAGGGCCGTTTTTCGCGCGGTAGCGCAGCGGCTGCGCGGTGCGGACGCTGATCCTGCCCTCGAACAGACCCGCCTCGTCGACCATCGTGAGCTTGCCCGCGGCCTTGCCCGCGAGCGTCAGCGCCTCGAGCGCCTGCGCCCCCGGAAGGAAGGCTCGCGCGATCAGGCCCTTGTCGCCACGATGAACGCCGAGCACGGCGAAGGGGTTACCGTGCGTGCCTCCGACGATCGCGCTGATTTCGGCGGCAGGAAGGGTGGTCGAGCCTGAGATGCTGTCGCTCCGTTCGTTCCCCGGTCGCGGCTGTGGAGAAACGCTGAATCATTCCTGGGATTAAACGGGGATCGCTTTAAAGAACACCCCAGATTTCAGACGCATATTGCCTGATCGTTCGATCGGACGAGAACCAGCCCATTCCGGCGACATTGCGGATCGCCTTGGCGTTCCAGTCGGCCTTGTCGGTCCACAGCCGATCGACCCGACGCTGGGCGGCAGCATAGCTGTCGAAATCGGCGGCGACCATGAACCAGTCATGCTCGTAGAGTCCCGCGACCAGCCCCTTGTAGCGATCACGGTCGTCGGGTGAGAAGACGCCGCCGGCGATCGCCTGCAGGGCCTGGTTGAGCTCGCGCGAGGCTTCGATGACCGCGCGGGGATCGTGGCCCTGCGCGCGCTTCTCGCCGACTTCGGCGGCGGTCAGCCCGAAGATGATGATATTGTCCGGCCCGACATGGTCGCGCATCTCGACATTGGCGCCGTCGAGCGTGCCGATCGTCAGCGCGCCGTTGAGCCCGAACTTCATATTGCCGGTGCCCGAGGCTTCCATGCCGGCCGTGGAAATCTGCTCGCTGAGATCGGCGGCGGGCATCATGATCTCCGCCATGGACACGTTGTAATTGGGCATGAACACGACCTTGAGCAGGCCCTGGACCGCCGGATCGTGGTTGATGACCCGGGCGACGTCGTTGGCCAGCTTTATGATCAGTTTGGCGTTGTGATAGCTCGGCGCGGCCTTGCCGCCGAACAGCTTGACCCGCGGAACCCAGTCGCGTTCCGGATGCGAGCGGATCTGATCGTAAAGCGCCACCGCTTCGATGATGTTGAGCAATTGACGCTTATATTCGTGGATGCGCTTGATCTGGGTGTCGAACAGTGCGTCCGGATCGACCTTCACCCCCATCCGCTCGCGCAGGAGATTGGCGAGATAGGCCTTCTTGCCGCGTTTCACCGCCGCGAATTTTTCCTGGAAGGCGGGGTCCCGGGCAAAGGCGCCGAGCGCGGCGAGCGCCTCGGTGTCGTCGAGGAAGGCGTCGCCGATCGCCTCGCGGATCAGTGCGGTCAGCTCGGGATTACACTGCATCAGCCATCGCCGCGGTGTGATGCCGTTGGTCTTGTTATTGATCCGGTCCGGATAGAGGCGGTGGAGGTCGGCGAAAACCGTCTCCTTCATCAGCTCGGTGTGCAGCGCGGATACGCCGTTCACGCTATGCGAGCCGGCAAAGGCGAGATTGCCCATGCGGACGCGTCGGTCGCCGCCCTCGTCGATCAGCGAGATCGCGCTGATCTGCGCGTCGTCGAAGCCGCGCTCCTTGCGCGCCTCGATCAGCAGCTTTGCGTTGATCGCATAGATGAGCTGCATGTGGCGCGGCAGCAGCTGCTCGAACAGCGGCACCGGCCAACTCTCGAGAGCTTCGGGCAGCAGCGTGTGATTGGTGTAGGCGAAGGTCCGACGGGTGATGTCCCATGCTTCGTTGAAATCGAGATTGTGGAGATCGATCAGGATCCGCATCAGCTCGGCGACCGATACCGCCGGATGGGTGTCGTTGAGCTGGATCGCGGCCTTGTCGGGCAGCGTCCTGATGTCGCCGAAATACTGGATATGGCGCCGGACGATGTCCTGTAGCGACGCCGAAGAGAAGAAATATTCCTGGCGCAGGCGCAATTCCTGGCCCGCGCTATGCGAGTCGGCCGGATAGAGGACGCGGGTGAGCGCCTCGGCCTTGTTGCTTTCCTTCAATGCCCCGATGTGATCGCCCGCGTTGAAAGCATCGAGCAGGATCGGATCGATCGGCTGCGCGGTCCACAGCCGGAGGGTATTGACCCGCTCCCCGCGCCAGCCGACGACCGGCGTGTCGTAAGCGGTCGCGATGATGCGGTCATGGGGCTTCCAGACGCGTGCATGGTCGCCGCTGCCGTCGGCGGCCGCGAGATCGACGACGCCGCCAAATCCGATCTCATAGCTCGCCTCGCGCCGTTCGAACTCCCAATTATTGCCATGGGCGAGCCAGGTCTCGGGCAGCTCGACCTGCCAGCCGTCCGAAATCTCCTGGCGGAACATGCCGTTAACATAACGAATTCCATAGCCATAAGCCGGGACGTCGACCGAGGCCATCGACTCCATGAAACAGGCGGCCAGCCGACCAAGACCGCCATTGCCGAGCGCTGCGTCCGGCTCCAACTCGCGTATCACGTCGATGTCGACGCCGAGCGAAGCAAGCGCCGCGCGCATCTCTTCCATCAGCCCGAGATTGGAGACAGCGTCGCGCATCAGCCGGCCGATCAGGAATTCCAGGCTCAGATAATAAACCCGTTTGGCGCCGGCTTCGTAGGTCTCCTCGGTGCTGGCGATCCAGCTATCGATCACCCGGTCCCGGATGACGAGGATCGTCGCCGCCAGCCAGTCATGGCTTTTCGCAGCCGCCGCATTCTTGCCGATCCGGTAGGTCAGGCGTTCGACGATCTCGTCGGCGAGGGTCACAGCGTCCGAGCGCCGCGGCGCCGGTTTTGGAAGCGCTGCACTGCCGGTCCGGTTCATATTGGCGACTCCCCGCTCTTTGGCACCCGACATGACTGTATCGAACCGCCTGCCGCGCGCAACTGCCATGTTGCACTGCGGAATGCGGATTTGTCGCGGACGTGGCGGGAGGACATCGGCGACGAAGCCATGCCGGCGGCCGGGCGCCGATCGACGTCATATCTGCTGGTGATGGGAAGGAAAGGCAGCCGTCCGGCGGCCGGACCGGCGACAGGCGTCAGCCGGCGAAATGGATCAAGGCGGCGAGCCCGCTCGCGGCACCGCCCCAGAGCAGGATGGCCGTTCCGACGAAGCGGATCAGCGCGCGACGGCGGGCGGAAGGATCGGCAATGAAGCCGTTCGCCGCGCGCGCGGCGACAATCTGCTGAAGTGCGAGGGCGGGCGAGGGCACGGGGCTGGCGATGCTGTCCGCGGTCATG
>Ga0207650_10001004_pt1 | contig 21226 bp, 19 predicted proteins | sample KBSS63metaG_FD_184325 | JGI IMG/M metagenome (GOLD analysis project Ga0207650, IMG submission 184325) | Switchgrass rhizosphere microbial communities from Kellogg Biological Station, Michigan, USA - KBS S6-3 metaG (SPAdes) (version 2) | ecosystem: Host-associated > Plants > Roots > Rhizosphere...
TCACAATCAACGTTAACTGTCCTGCCGCCACTGGACTTCCCGACATCACGTCTCAAAAGGGCATCACCATCGGTGGCGCGATCGGCGGCGCGGGAGGGCACTTCGCGGCTTGGGGCGGAAACATTACTCTCACCGCCGCCGATGCGAGTCTGGTCAGTGGCGGGAACTGCGCCTTCAATGTTTCTTACGATATGGAGAACACCGGACCGACCCCGACCACGCCAAACTTTCTCAATCGGCTAACCTTCAACGGCGCCGTGGTGGCCATCAACAGCGCGCTATCACTCGCTGCCGGCGCCACACAACAGATCAACACCGCGCCGTATCTCGCAAATGGCAATCACATTCTCGCCCTAAAGCTTGATGATGATCACCTCGTTACGGAATCTGACGAGGCCAACAACCTTCGTCAGGTAAAGGTCAAGGTTAACTGTCATTAATCTTCGCGGTCCTGTGTTCATGAGCTTATTAGAACTTTCGTTAGTCAGATCAAGTTCTGAAGGGCTTATGAGGCGAGATCTGGTTCAATTAGTTCTTGTCAGAACCGAAGTTTGAGGCTGCCGGCTCAGTTATCTTCATTGAAACTGACGCGGGGAAGAGCTCTTTGTAGTTCCTCTGCACCGGCAGCCGTAATCTTCGAGCCAGCGATCAAGACGACTTCAAGACTCGACATCCGTTTCAACTCCGCTATTCCGTTATCGCTGACCGGCGTTTGAAACAAGCTGAGTTTTCTTAGTTTGCTGAAGCCCCTCAGATGAACAAGTCCAGCATCAGTTACCTGTGTGCCGCCGATCAGCAGGGTGCGCAGGTCAGTTAATTTCTTGAGCTGCGCGAGACCCCCGTCGCCTAACCGGGTGCGAAAGAGATTCAGCGTTTGAAGTTGTCTTAGATTCTTGAGTCTCGCTACGCCATCGTCGCTAATCTTTGTTAAGCGCAAATCGAGATAGCGAAGCTGCATCAGATCGGTCCTGGCGTATTCGAACATTGCCAAGTCGCCGTCGCTAACCTTCGTGCCGTGAAGATCAACTTTCACGATGGGCCGGCCAGGGAGGTTCTCATCAAATTCTACGGTACCTCCAAGCCGGGCGATGTCAGCAATGAGCCGGTCTCGCGTTGAAGTGTTGGCGTAGGCAAGGGAAGCGGAGACGATGATTAATCCGAGCAGAGCGCAGAGCGAGCGAGCTAGCATTGTAGTAAATCGCATGAGTTCTCCCGTAGTTTGATCTGAACGTGAGTGTGTGGGCTTGAGCTCCAAAGAAGCAAACGGATTGGGGTGAGACGGCCCAAACCGGGGACGACGCTTCCGCAAAGTCGCTCAGCCAATCTGAACTGAAAGCATCGAGATCGAGCCGCCATCGAAACCTTCGACTGGGAAGCTGGCGGCTTCGCCCTCGCGTCGCAGGCCGAGGATATAAACCAGCGGCAGGTGGTGATCGGGAGTCGGAGCAGAGAGTAGCGCGTCTCTTCCTAATGATTCATAGTTTACGAGTGGCGCATCATTACCCTGTGACAGGAATTCTCGCGCCTGTGTTTCGAAGCGTACGGCCCAGTCGAAGGGTTCGACTTCGTGTTGACCCCACGCGTAGGTGTGCAGGTTGTGCACCAGATTACCGCTCCCGATTATGAGGACGCCTTCATCACGCAACGGCGCGAGCGATTTGCCTAGCTCGTAGTGAAACTGTGCTTCGCGAGTTTCATCGATACTCAGTTGGACGACGGGAATATCAGCGTCCGGAAACACGTGACAGAGCACTGACCAGGTTCCGTGGTCCAAGCCCCAACGTTGATCCAGCTCCACCGGCAGCGGCGCCAACAGCTTGCGAACGCGAGACGCGAGCTCAGGGCTGCCGGGTGCTGGATATTGGACTTCATAAAGCTGGCGTGGAAAGCCGCCGAAGTCGTGAATCGTGCGCGGCTTGGACATCGCGGTAAGAGAGGTGCCCGGCAAGTACCAATGCGCGGAGATACACAAGATGGCTTGCGGCCTTGGCAGAGATCGTCCGATAGCCGACCAGGCTTCGGTGTAGCGATTCTTCATCACGGCGTTCATAGGATTGCCGTGGCCAAAGAAGATCGCTGGCATGGGTTTGGTCATTGAGTCGTCCTTACTGCGCCGTCAGCTATCCACCGGGCCTCAGGCCAATCGTGCGAGAGCATCCGCCGCTGTAAGAATATTTATCTCTAGGTCTTTAATCGCACGCAGAAACTGGCGATTCTCACTAACGATGGCTGTTGCGGTTAAAGACTCGGCGTGGGCTGCGATGACAGCATCGCCCTTTCGGCAGCCAAACCGTTCGTCAAACTCTACGCGATCAGCGGCTGCCCTGGCCCAGCTTAGCTCCATCCATTCTGGCTGCTGATTGATCAACCTGTAGAACTCATTGATCTCGCGTTCGGTTAAATTGAGGTTTAGCTCCTTGAGGATTTGAAGAGGAATCACGACCCGAAACTCACCGATTCGGTTGAGCAGTTCGGCGCACTCGGGAGCACCAGGATGTCGACGTAAGCCGAAGACCCAAACATGGTGTCGAGCAGCCAACGCTCACGCGGGGTAATCATGCGCGATAATCTCGTCGCGGATGCGGTGAAGTTCTGCCCAGACCTGTTCGGAGGGAATGTCCAGGCGATTCTCGGACATTAATCGTCTCCGGTATCTGTCGCTAAGGTCACGCAAACCCTTCTGAAAATTTAATTGCGCGACCTTGTCTATGAGCTCCCGCTGCTGAGCCGCATCAAGTGACGTTATTTCGCGTGCCAGGTCGTCCAGGGATTGCATTTGAAACTCCTCTTGCCCAATGTTATCGCCAGCCTGACCTCAACGCAATAAACGGCTAGGACTATTTGAAGGCAGAGAATTCATCTTACGAGTCGGGGACAGACAGGAATGTCTGTCCTACACTAGCCCCGCGAATACTGTTTAATTATCCGCTCGATTGCGTGCCGGCAAACCGCGCAAAAGTGATCGGAGCGGGTAAACATGATGCAGTCGACTTCCGGCCGGTAGTATCCCTTCGCCTCGTAGATCGAGCCCTCAAAGGCGCCCACGTGTTTCACATACTTTTCGTCAGCAAACATTTTTTGTTCGTAGGCCAGCTCTTCGTGGAACAGTGCTTCCATTTCGCTTTCCGGTCGCTTGTCCTTGCGCAATTGCGTCCGGCGTTTTTGAATTTCGCGAGAATAGTTTTCGAAGGCTTCCTTGTTCCAGGGCGTGGGAATTGGCGTGTTTGCCGTCACCAAATCCTTCCACTTCAGTGTCGCCGGATCCAGCAGCGCAGTGGCATTCGGCTCCCAGGGTTCGACGCGCGCAGTCGACGGTGCGTAGGCGACTGACGAGGTGTAGTACTCATCAGCCAGGCCGGCGAAGTGATGCCCAAACTCGTGAACGAAGACGTAGTTTGCAAAAGCATTGTCCGCGGCCACGGTGCTGTAGAGGTTGAAGATGCCGCCGCCGCCGTAGGTGCGATTGTTTGCAAGTATCTCGATGAATTCATAAGGCGCAAACTGCGCGACCCGGCGCACGGCGCGATTGTCGAAACTCAACACATAACGCTCCGAGCCGAACGCGTCGTAGGTGGCGCCCAAAGGCGAGTCGTGATAGGTGCCGGTCGACGGACGCGAGATGCCGCTCTCGCTTGCCGGTGGACATAGTCCCCAGACGTTGAAGTCGCGACGATGCTCCTTGAAGGGCGAGGTCGAAAAAAGAACTTCGGTGAGCCGACGCGCGTCAGTCTCAAACTTCTTCGACTCGCCGGCGGTGTAACCATCGCCAAGGATTACGAAGTCAACTTTAGTTGCCGGATCGCCCATCTTCTGAATCTCGATGAGCGGAGCGGGCGGCGCAACCTTGGAACGATTGACAAAAACATCTTCGGGATCAACGGAGGTAGACCAGATGTCGCGCCAGGTATTGTCCGCATTTCGTTTCTTCAGGACGATCTCGACCTTCGCCTCAGGCGCGGGAAAGCGCAGCGACTCGCTGAACGTCTTCATGACCTTGCTTGCTTCGTCAGTCGTTTCCCACTCGCCGTAGATAGAAGCGAAGCCGCGGGAATAGAGCACGCGTTTAGTCTTCTCGTCGCGCACTTCGAAGAAATATTTGCCCAGGTTGGTGTCGTCGATGGTCTTGCTCATGTCGCCCGGCCAGGGTAAGGCTTCGATTTGAATTCGATCGACGCTGAAGAATTCCTGCTTCGAGTTGCCGGTGTGGTAATAGTCGAGCCGCATCGTGTTCGGCGCCGCTGACACGGCGAGCGAGAACGCTAGGAGGACGGGGAAGGCAAGCAGCAGCATTGAAATATTTTTGATCATGGCGCAAACATAGCCGAAAAGCATGCTACGGGAAAGGCGGCAAGGCCAGTTTTTGTCTTATTCACACCGAGGCTTCAGCCCGGTGCCTGGAGAGTCTTGACCAATCCGAAACCGCTTAAACGGTAATAATATACTTGAGTAACCAAGGGGTGGGAGGCGGGCTTATTCTTCCCAGAGGCGTCCAACTCGGACAACTCGACAATGATAGCAACCACTGTGAACTTCATCCTGATTGTACCAGTCATGATCGGCCCCAACTGACTCGCAATCACTTCCCTTATTGATCAGCCAACAGAAAGGCCGAGGCATCAATAGCCTGAGATTTGTCCGCCAACGATAAGGATGATCATACTTAACCGAGGGATGGTCTGCTCTAAACATGAGGCCTCACGCCGCTTTCCGTTTCTTCGCTGCCTTCTTCTTTTCGTACTCTGCCTGTCGTTTGTCGATCACACTTTACGGTTTCTGGTGAGGCCGGCAATTCTGTAGCTCTTTACACCGGGCTGAAGCCACGGTGTGAATAAGAGGAGGGCATGAGCATAACCTGCCCGAATGCGGGGTGCGCGTCAGCCCAGCAGCGCCTTGAGCCGGGCGCGGTCGGCATCGGAAATCTCTTTGAAGCGTACGCCAAAGCCGAAGCGAGGCAGATGATAGATGACCTCAGCCTGCACCGTGATCGAGTCGCCGTCTGGCGTGGTCAGTTGCAGAGTCAGCATTTCTCCAACCGCAGTTTGGCCGTGAGTATCAACAAAGCATCCGCCTTCGCTGATGTCGGTCGTGCGCGCGTGAGCTTTGCCGGTGGCGCCTTCCCAAACAGCTTCCATCACGAGCGGGAAGCGTCCGTGTTGTCGTTTGTCATCAATCATAGCGTCACCGATGTTGTGAGTCGTCGCGGAATAATACTCTCGCTCGGTTTTGCAGACTAGCTTTTTTCGCTTGGTTCTCTCTGTGCCGGCTTTGTGTCCTCTGTGTCTCTGTGGTGGATTTGCTACACCAGCGTTCACCACAGAGACACAGAGACCACAAAGGATGCACAGAGATTTTTGAAATGACGTCATTACCCGTACCCAAGGGGCAATCTCGTGTCCGCTGCGCGCATGCTATACTGCACTGCTCTTCCAGCGTCCTGAAGCTACACTGAATACACGGCCCGATCCCCGGGGCCCAGAGAGTTGAGTACTAAACAGTTGAGTGGTGTTTTAGAGATCATTCCGCTCGGCGGCATCGGCGAGTTTGGAATGAATTGCATGGCGGTGCGTTTTGAGGATGAAATGCTCATTCTCGATGCCGGCATGGGCTTCCCTGAGGAAACGGCCTACGGCGTTGACGTTTGCATTCCCAACTTCGATTTCCTCGAACCCTATCGCGATAACATCACCGCCATCGTCCTGACTCACGGGCACGAGGACCACCTCGGCGCGCTGCCGTATATTCTGAAGAAGTTCAACGTTCCGGTTTATTGTTCGCACTTCACCGCCGGACTGGCCGAGAGCAAGCTGGCCGAACACGATCTGCTCGGCGACACCCTGATGCACCGCGTCGAGCCGCGAGACGTGATCGAGATTGGCGCGTTTGCAGTGGAATTCATTCGAGTCTCTCACTCATTGATCGATTGTTTCTCGCTCGCGATCAAAACACCAGTTGGAACGATCATTCACACCGGCGATTACAAAGTTGACGAAACGCCGGTCATCGGCGAGCCGATCGACCTGCGCTCGTTCCGGCGCTATGGACAGGAAGGCGTGCTGGCGTTGTTGTCGGATTCCACCAACGCCACGGTGCCCGGTCGAACCCCGTCTGAACGCGCGGTGATACCAGCCTTCGAAGAAATATTTGCCGAGGCGCAGGGACGAATCATCGTGGCGGCGTTCGCGTCGTCGATTCATCGTTTGCAAATCGTGCTCGACATCGCGCAGCAGTTTAATCGCAAGGTCTGCGTGCTGGGGCGATCGATGCAGAAGAATGTTGAGATTGCTGACCGTCTGGGTTACCTCGACATTCCCGACGGACTAATGGTTCCGCTAAACGAAGCGAAGCAGGCGCGCGATCACACGATCGTTTTCCTGGTCACTGGTTCACAAGGGGAGTCGCGGGCGGCGCTTTCGCAAATGGCGTCGCAAAGTTACAAAGGCTTGATGATTGACGAGGGCGACACGGTGGTGCTTTCGGCGCGCATCATCCCCGGCAACGAGCGTCTGATCTCGCGAATGATTGGCATGATCTATAAGCGCGGCGCCAACATCATCGAGGAGAAACGGCGACTGGTGCACGTGAGCGGACATGCTTCGCAGGAAGATATTCGCATCATGACCGAGGCGGTGCGGCCGAAGTTTGTCGTGCCGATCCACGGCGAGTATCGCATGCTGTTTCGCCACAAAGAGTTTGTGAAAAACCATCTGGGCTATCGCGAAGAAAATATTATCCTGATCGAAAACGGCGACGTGCTCGAGCTTGACGGCGAACGCGCGTCAGTTATCGAAAAGCGCGAAGTGCCGCGAACGTTCATCGATGACAGCGGCTTCGAAGAGATAACCAGCGAGACGGTGAAACAGCGGCGACAGATGGCGTATGAAGGATTGATTACGTTGATAGTGACGGTTGACGCGGAGACGGGCGAGGTGCAAGGCGAACCGGAAATCGTTGCGCGTGGGGTGCGTGGCTTTGATTCAAATAATGGCGATCTGGAAGACGCGCGGCGAGTAGTGGCGGCGGCAATTGCCGGCGCCTCGCGCCAGACATTGAACGACGAGGGCCTTTTGAAAGAGCACGTGCGCGTCGAGCTGAAGCGGTATATTCAGAAACTGACGGGCGCGCGCCCGGTAATCCTGCCTGTGCTAGTGCAAATTTAGTTTCAAGTTTCAGATTTCAAGTTTCAAGTTCGGACGACTAATGCGAAGTTCGAGCTCGGGACCTCGACACAAACTCCGAACTTGAAACCTGGAACTTGAAACTTGAAACAGCCCTTTCAAGACAAAGTTGTCATGATCACCGGCGCGTCTTCCGGGATTGGACGCGGCCTGGCGCTGGAGCTTGCGCGTGGCGGAGCTAAGGTGGGACTGGTCGCCAGGCGCGCGGACGTCGTTCAGGAAGTAGTGCGCGAGATTGAGGCCGCCGGCAGCCAGGCCCTCGCGCTGCCCGCCGACGTTCAGGACGCGGGCTCATTAGCGGCAGCGGCGGAGAAGCTGCGTGCGGAGTTTGGACCAATCGACATACTGATCGCGAATGCCGGCATTGGGCCAACGCGAGACGCGTCTCAAATCGACGCCGCCGAGATCGCCGGCGTTATCAACGTAAATGTGATTGGCGCCGCCAACAGCGCCGCCGCGGTGATACCGGAAATGGTGAAGCGTGGCAGCGGTCAGCTCGTAGTGATATCGAGCCTGGCAGCTTATCGCGGGCTGCCGAAGTCCGCGGCCTACTGCGCCAGCAAAGCGGCGGTTTCGGCATTCTTCGAAAGTTTGCGTCTGGACCTCGAGCCGAAGGGAATCGCGGTGACGATAATTCATCCCGGCTTCATCAAGACGCCGCTGACCGCTGGACGCGAGGCGCAGATGCCGTTTCTGATGGAACTCGACGACGCCGTAAAAAAGATGACGCGAGCAATCGCGAAACGACGCAAGCGCTACTCGTTCCCCTGGCAACTCGCGACGATCGTCCGCGCCGGAATGATTATGCCGATCTGGATGTATGACCAGATTTCACGCGCGAATTCATTTAGAGAGTAAGAACGAACTGAGTAAAAACGAACTCAGGACTCAGGACTCAGGACTCAGAATTTAGAATTTAGACTCAAGTTCTGAGCCGTGACTTCTGCGTCCTGACTTCTGAATCCTGGGTCCTGAATCCTGAATCCTAACGTTATCAGACTTCCTAAATGTCCATCCTTCAAGCCATCATCCTTGGCATCGTCCAGGGCCTAACCGAATTCATCCCCATCAGTTCCACCGCACATCTCGTCTTTGCGGCGCGCTTGATTGGTTTGTACGATGGAGTGGGTGCGGTGCTCAAAGCTGAACAGACGACGGCCACCATTGCTGTGATCCAGCTCGGCACGTTGCTGGCCGTGGTGATCTATTTCGCCCGAGACATCATCGGCATAACGCGAGCATTTGTCCGCGACCATCTCGCCTTACTTCGTGGCAAACGTCGCGTCGATGGCGGCGTGCAGCTCTCGCATGAAGCTTGGCTTGGCTGGCTGGTGATTCTCGGCTCAATCCCGGTGGCCGTCGTCGGCTTGTTGTTCAAACATCAAATCGAAGGAACGTTTACGAAGAACCTCTGGGTCATTGCGATCATGATGATCGCGGTGGCGCTGCTGTTGACGCTGGCGGAAGCGGTCGGCAAGAAACAGCGCTCGATGGAGCAACTGGGAATAACTGACGCGTTAGCCGTCGGCTGCTCGCAAGTGCTCGCGTTGATTCCAGGGTCGAGTCGATCCGGGTCAACCATCATGGGCGGACTCTTCGCCGGATTGACTCGGGAAACGGCGGCGCGGTTTTCTTTTCTGCTCTCGATTCCTGCCATCGCAGCCAGCGGGCTGCTGGAATTGAAGGAGGCGGTAAACAAACTTCCCGACGGTAGTTATCTGCCGTTGATTATCGCCACGATTGTCTCCGGCGTGATTGGCTACGCGTCGATTTGGTTTCTGTTGCGGTATTTAAGGACGCACTCGACTGGTGTCTTTATCGTCTACCGGCTGGTGCTGGGCGCGGTGATTTTGTTTGCGCTCATCGGCGGTTACATCTCCGCTACTGCGGTCTAGTTACGTTCAGAGGTTTAGTTACGTTTAGAGGCGGGCACCGCCCGCCGGCTCAACCTGCGATGCATCTTTTATCGCGGCTTGAGACGGCGGGCGGTGCCCGCCTCTAACCGGGCGATTTCATCATCCCTCTGGAACGCGCATGGCACGCTTCCAGAATCAAATCGCTACCAAAAACTTTGCGGTTTCGGGTAAACTGATCTCGCCCTTCTCCTCCCGACCCTGAAGCGGGTTCCCGTGCAAATTTATGAGGCGGTGAATTAATGAGTGAAAAAGATCTGCGAGGTGCGTCTGCGCGCTCCCAGCGTCCGCGCAATCCACGCGTTCCGGTCGAGTTTGCGCTAAGCGTCGAAGGCAAAACGCCCAAGGGCGAGCCTTTCAACGTTCAGGCGCAGGCAATAAAAATCAGCAGAGCGGGAGCCACCATCCTGTTGGACGCCGACGTGGCGCTCGGCGCGGTGGTGAAACTGACGCCACCCTTCGGCCGCGAGCTGAGCGCTGAAGTGAACGGCGTGTGGACTGATCCAATTGATGGCCGCCGCCGGATTGGTGTTAAACTGCTCGCCGCAGACGGTTGGTTTGCAGAATAGACTCTGAAATTGAATTACTGATGAACTTTTTGTACTAAGAGTGTACCCGTCATCAGAACCGGGAGCCGTAGCGACCGGCCGGAGAGGTTGGGCCGGAATATTTCTTAGCTTTTATTTGGATCAACTTTCCGAAACCAGGCAAATCTTCGGCCGGTCGCTACCGCTCCCGGTTCTGATAAAGCCATGAACTCTAGATGATCGCCAAACGTTGGATTCTGCGAGAGCAAGACGCTCACCGTGTTGACTCGCTGGCCGGCGCTTTGGGAGTTTCTCCCACACTTGCCGCACTCCTCATTGCGCGCGGCTGCGACGACGAAACCGCTGCGACCAGTTTCCTCAAGCCATCTCCCGATCAACTTCACGACCCATACCTGATGCTCGGCATGCCCGTGGCCGTGCCGCGTCTACTGAGAGCCATCGACCAGGGCGAGCCGATTCTCGTTTATGGTGATTACGACGTCGACGGCACTACCGGCACCGCGGTGCTGCTGCGAGCTTTGAACTTGCTGGGAGCAAAGACCGGCTTTCATGTGCCTCATCGATTCACCGAAGGCTATGGCATTCAACAGGCCGCGTTGCAAAGAGCGGTCGCCGAAGGTTACAAACTGGCGATCAGCGTTGACTGCGGCATTCGCGCCCACGATCCACTTTTCTGGGCCCGCGACAATGGACTCGACGTAATCATCACCGATCACCATTTGCCCGATGAAGGCGAAGGCGTCCCTCCCGCGTTCGCGGTACTCAATCCAAACCAGGTCGGCTGCACGTATCCTGATAAAAATCTGGCCGGCGTCGGCGTCGCCTTCAAACTTGTCGACGCCTTGTTTCGTGAGCGCGGCAAAGAGGCCCACGTTAGTGCGTTTCTCAAAATTGTAGCTATTGGAACTGTCGCCGATGTTGCAAGACTGACTGGGGAAAACCGCACGATCGTTGCGCTTGGTTTGAAAGATCTGCCCAGGGCGACCAATCCCGGACTGCGCGCATTAATGGAAGTCGCCGGGTGCGATGGCGCCAGCATGACCGCGTACGACATCGGCTTCCGGCTTGGACCACGCATAAATGCCGCCGGCCGAATGGATGCAGCGCGCGCGGTGGTGGAATTGTTTAGCACCAGGGAAATGGGCGAAGCAAGGCGTCTGGCTTTGCATCTCGATACGCGCAACCGCGAACGCAAGGAAGTGCAGCGGCAGATAGTTGACCTGGCGATCGCAGAGCTGGAGGAAGCGGCCGTTGAACCGGGGAATTCTTACGTCGCAGTAATCGCGGGTCAGGGTTGGCATCGCGGTGTCATCGGAATCGCTGCCTCGAAAGTCGCCGAACGCATTAACCGGCCCTGCGTGGTGTTTTCAATTGACGGTGAAGTGGCACACGGCTCCGGCCGCAGCATCGAGCCGTATCATTTGCTTAACGGGTTGACCGCATGCGCCGATCTGTTTGAAAAGTTTGGAGGCCATTCTCACGCGGCCGGAATAACCATCAAGCCGGACCGGATAGTCGAGCTGCGGCGGCGTCTTAACGAGCACGCGGCGGGCTGTCTGACTGAAGAAGATTTGCAGCCTTGCGTTCGCATTGACGCCGAGTTGCAAACGCAGGAACTAACGTTTGAATTGATTGCAGAACTGCAGAGACTTGAGCCGCACGGCGCCGGTAATCAGCGTCCGGTGTTCCTGGCTCGTAACTTGTGCATCCTCACTGAACCGCGTCTAATTGGACAACGACACTTAAAGCTGTGCGTTGCCGGGCCGAAGGGTCGTCCACTTGAAGCGATCTGGTGGAATGGGGCTGAGCAAACCGCAATGGTCAAAAACGGCATCGATATGGCTTACACGGTGGAGACGAGCAAGTGGGGAGGGGAGACGTTTTTGCAGTTGTCGGTGCAGGACATACGACCGCTGACCGTGGACGGACGACCGGCGACCGCAGTTCGCAGTCAATGATTCAAGCTATCGAAGAAGCCGGCGGTCGACGGTCGGCCGTCATCCGTCGTTGAGTTATGCAAGAGATCACTAGAAGAAGAGCCATCGCCGTCGGGTTGCGCGCGCGCGCCCCGGTGTTTGTGCGTGCCGGCGCGCTCCTGATTCTGATCGCCGCTGTCGTCTTCGTTGCGATTTCCTACTACCGGCTTCGTAACAACAAACCCTTCCGGCTCCGTTCAGAAACGCCTGAGCTCTCCAAAGACATCAAAGGCATCGTCGAAGGCTACGAGCAGAAACTCATGAAGGGCGATCGCTTGTATCTCTGGCTGCGGGCGGCGCGCGACATCACCTTTATGGACGACCATCACGAACTCGAACAAGTAACGCTCATGGTTTATCCGCCCGCCGGCGACAAGCCCGACCAGATTGCAGCTACCAAGGCGATCTGGGAGCCGGCGCGGTCTGTCATCACTTTTCTTGGCAACGTCAAGATCGAAACCAAAGACGCTTTGAAGGTCAACACCGAATCGATTGCTTACGATCAAACCAACGAATTTGCGCAAACTGACGCGCCGGTTTCTTTCGAACGCGAAAACGTTTCGGGTCATTCGACCGGAGCCATTGTATATACCAAGAGTAAGAAGCTCGAATTAAAAAAGGACGTCGAGATTACGGTTTCGCCTGCGGCGCTCAAAGACGCGAAGCCAAATTCGAATGCAACTCGAGCGAAGCCAGTTACCATTCGATCAAGCGCGGCGTCGTATACGCCGGACGAGATGAGGCTCATCTTCGCCGGCGGCGTTACCGCCGAGCAGGGTCAGGACTTCATGAGCGGCGATACCTTGCACGCTATGCTCAACGAGCAGAAGCACCTGCAAAAACTCGAGATCAGAAACAATTCCTACCTGCGTACGATGCAGCCGGGCCGCGCGGCCGAAGTTAAATCCGTCGACATGGATTTCTTTCTCGATAAGGACCAGCAGCTTGAGCGGGCGGTGGCGATGCGCGAGGCGGGCGGCAAAACTCTCGACGCGGATTCGGAAATGCAAATCGCAGGAGCGAATTTGATCGAAGTGCTTTTCCAGGCCCAGGGCGATCGCAGCCTGCTGAAACAGTTGCGCACCGAAGGCCGTTCGGTGGTGAATCTTTCGGCGCCAAAGTCGAAAGCAAACGATCCGCGATCGGCCAACAAGCGTTTGACTGCGGACGCGATAAAGTTGAACTGGCACGTAGCTGGTAAGGATCTCGAAAAGGCTGAAGCTGTCGGCAATGCGGAGTTGTTCGTCGACCCGGTACTAAAAAACGGGACCGCTGACAGGAAAACGCTCACCGCGACGCGCATCGACTGCGATTTCTTCGAAAGTGGAAATATCGCTCGCAACGCTGTTGCGACCGGCGGCGCGAAGGCGGTAATCGAGTCGGTGCAAAAGGTGGAAGACCGCGGCACGCGCGTGTTGACGGCGCAGAAAATGACGGCCGTGTTTGTACAAAGCACGCAGGACATCGAGCGCATGGACGCGCAGGGCGACGCCAAGTTTAACGAGAACGACCGGAACGGCGTGGCGACAAATATTTCTTACACCGCTGCGGACAACACGGTGCGACTGCGCGGCGGCGAACCGACAGTTTGGGATTCACGCGCGCGCACCAAGGGCGTCGAGCTTGATTCCGATTTAACGAACAAGGTTTCGTATAGCCGCGGCAAGACGGCGACAACTTACTACAGCCAGGAACAGACTAACGGCGCCACGCCGTTCTCTAAAGTTAAGAGTCCGGTCTATGTCGTCGGCGACCGCGGCGAGTTTCACAGCGACTCGGGCGTGGCGATTTACACCGGCAACGCGCGCGCCTGGCAGGACGACAATTTTGTCCGCGCCGACCGGCTCATGATTTATGTGAACAGCAAACGCATGGACGGCAACGGTCACGTGCAAAGCCAGATTTACAACGCGCGCCGGCGCGTCGAAGGCGCGACCAGCACTGTGCCGGCGTTCGCCACCGCGGATTCAATGTCGTACACGGACGAGAATCGCACCTTGCATTACGAAGGCAGCGTTGACATACGTCAGGGCACTGATCGTCTGACCAGCGGCGTGGCCGACGTCTATCTTTTCAAAGAAACCAGCGATGTCGAAAAGACGGTGGCCCAGCGTGACGTGGTGCTGACGCAGCCGAGCCGAAAAGGAACCGGCGACTGGGTTCAGTATACGAGTACCGATGAAGTTGCGATCCTGAAAGGTAATCCAGCGAGAGTCGAAGACACGGAGAAGGGAAGCACCGAAGGCGGTCGATTGACCGTGTATATGCGAGACGGTAGAGTGATCGCGGACGACGTGCGCGGCGCGCAATCGCCGGGGCGCGTGAGGTCCACGCACAAAGTTAAGAAGCAGTAATTTTGGAGTGCGCTGACGTGCGCCCAGCGCGGCTGCCGCGCCGGGGGCCCCGCCTGTCAGCGCTTTAGTCGTTCGCGACCTGTCGCGAACATTTCATCTTGAGCTAAACGTACAGATTGGGCGACAGGTCGCCCAAGACCGAAAGCGCTGACAGGTCAGCGCACTCCAAAGTATGCAGGCTGAATTGTCGACACCTCTGAACCTGACCCGCCAACCAGCTCAAGGTCCATCAGCCTCCGCACTCGCCGCCTCTCATCTGGAAAAAAAGTATGGCAAGCGTCGGGTGGTTGACGACGTCGGCCTGCACGTTGAGAAGGGTGAAGTCGTCGGGCTGCTCGGTGCAAATGGCGCCGGCAAGACGACTACGTTCTACATGATCGTAGGCCTCGAACGTCCGGACGCCGGCACCGTTACGCTTGGCGGTCGTGATGTAACCAAGTTGCCGATGTATCTGCGGGCGCGCTTGGGTCTCGGTTATTTGCCTCAGGAGCCTTCGATTTTTCGCAAGATGACGGCGGCGCAAAATATTCTAGCCGTGCTGGAAACGATGGGCTTGCGGCGGCGGGAGCAGTTGAAACGTCTCGAGGAACTGCTCGAAGAATTCGGCATCGCCCACGTCCGCAACACCCGCGGCGACGCGCTCTCCGGCGGCGAACGACGTCGCACCGAGATCGCGCGCGCTATCGCCACCGAGCCGCAATACATTCTGCTCGATGAACCGTTCGCCGGCATCGATCCCAAGGCGGTAGACGACATTCAAAACGTAATACTCTATTTGCGAAACCGCAGCATTGGAATTCTGGTAACAGACCACAACGTTCGCGAAACCCTGGGCGTGACCGACCGCGCCTATATCATGGCCGATGGGCGAATTTTTCGTTCCGGTGTTCCGCGCGAACTGACAGAAGACGCAGAAGTGCGGCGGCTTTATCTTGGTGAGAAGTTCCGCATGTAATCCCCCGCAGTGCAAACGTAAAGCAAACTGTTAGTTTGCGCGTGCGTTGAATGCCGTTCAGCCATCGCAAACTAACAGTTTGCGATACAGCGAATCAAACAAGCGCAAAACCACTCTAATCGAGTATAATCTCCCTGCGCGCATAGCTCGCAAATAAACAAAAAAAGCGTTCGTTAGAAGTAAGGAATGTCTCTAAAACTAACTACCAGCCTATCTCAACGTCTCGTGCTGACGCCGCAGTTGCGGCAGCGGATCGAGATGTTGCAGATGACCACGCTTGAGCTCACGGATTTGATCCAGCAGCAGATTCTGGAGAATCCGGTGCTTGAAGAGGTGGTCACGCAGGAAGAAGTCGGCGAACTTGCCGAGAAGATTCTCGATCATCTCGCCAGCTCCGATGCGGGCGCTACGCCTGATGAACCGCAGCGTCTGGAGGCGGTTGAACCTGAGGCTGGGAGTCCCTCGTCAAACGGCACCGGCGAACTCGATCCGCTTACCGCGAACTACGCTGAGGGCGAAGGCCTGGGCGACGATGGCGGGGAAGGGCATGAAGTTGCCGGCCCAGACCTGAGTGAGGATTCAGTCGGCGACGAGATAGTTGGTGAAGAAGGCGCGCGCGACGCGTTTGAAGAAATTGATTTTGGCCGCGAGTTTCAGGATTACCTTGACCCCGGTTACAAAACTCAGGAGATCGAATACAAGGAAGACGCGCCGACGTTCGAGCAGTTCTTAACGCGACCGCCTTCGCTGGCCGATCACCTCGAGTGGCAACTGCACATGAGCCCGATCGAGGCGGACGTTTGCGATGCCGCCATCAGCGTAATTGGAAACCTCGACGCGGATGGCCGGTTGAATGCAACCAACCAGGAAATCGCCGCGATGGGCGGCTGGACTGAAGAGCTCGTCGAACAGGCGCGCCAGGCAGTGATGCACTTGGATCCGGTGGGTTGCGGCGCGCGCGACGTCAGGGAGTCGCTGCTGGTGCAGCTGGAAGTGAAGGGTGAAAGCGAACGGCTTGCGGCGCGCCTGATCGCCGATCACCTGCCGGAGTTGCAGCAACACAAGCTGCCGCATCTGGCGAAGCAAATCGGTAGCGACGTCGACACACTTTTAGCGGAGTTAGCGTTCATTCGCACGCTCGATCCCTATCCCGGCCGGCGCTATTCGTCAGAAGAGCCGATCCTTATCTCTCCTGAGATCTACATCGAGAAGCTCGACGAGGATGACGACGATTACGTGATCTATTTCGCCGACGACGGCAGTCCGCGGCTTCGTGTCAGCCAGCAGTATCAGCAGATGCTGGGCAAGACGGATGTAAGCAACGAAACCAAGAGTTTCATTCGCGAGAAGATGCGCTCGGCCGTCGACCTGTTGCGCAACATCGAGCATCGGAGGCAGACGATCTACAAGGTAGTAGAGTCGATCGTGGCGCGGCAAAAAGATTTTCTCGATCACGGCGTGCAACACATCAAGCCGATGATGTTGAAAGACATCGCTGAAGATATCGGCATGCACCTTTCGACCGTTTCGCGAGTGGTAAACAGGAAGTATGCGCATACGCCGCAGGGCGTGATCGAGCTGCGCCGGTTCTTTACCGAAGGCATGATGAATGAAGACGGCGAGGAAATTTCCACGCGCATCATCAAGCTGAAGATAAAAAAACTTATTGAAGAAGAGGATTCCCACGCTCCGATCACGGACGATCAAGTGGTGAAGATCCTAATCAAAGACGGGATCAAACTTTCGCGACGAACCGTGGCGAAGTATCGCGATCAGATGAGTATTCCCGGCTCGCGCGAACGGCGAGCGGTTGTGTAGGCAAGTTCCGAATTTCGTCTCTGTGCGTCCTTTGTGTTCTCTGTGTCTCTGTGGTGGACTTACTTGGCAACATTCACCACAGAGACACAGAGAACACAAAGGTGGCACAGAGGAAAGCGTAATCAGGTCGCTACCAAAAGTTTCGCCCCCTGAGGTTATCAATAATTCGCGCGGGCAAGTTCGGCGCCCCGCAGGCATTACTATATCAATCGGGGTTTGAGAGGATCGTACCTATGAGGTTTGAGTATACCGGTCGACACGTCGAAGTTTCACCCGCAATTCGTAAGCATGTAGAAGATCACTTCAAGAAGCTGGAATATATTTTTAACGGCACCGAAACCTGGACCCACGCCATTATCGACGTTGAAAAGAATCGTCACATCGCCGAGCTAATCGTCCATTGGCGCGACCACACGCTGACCGCGAAAGACATCAACGCCGATATGTACCTGGCCCTGACGCGGGCCATCGCGAAGGTTGAAAAGCAAGCTCTCAAGCTCAAAACAAAACTTACCGATCGCAAACAGGGAGCGCGAAAGACTTCGGCCGTGGCGCCCAGCCCTGACGGGCAGATTGAGGCGAGCCCCCGTCCGCCCCGCATCATCAATGCGCGCCGTTATTCCATCAAGCCCATGACTGCTGAGGAAGCGGCTTTGCGACTTTCATCAGAAACGGATCAGTTTCTCGTGTTTCGCGACGCCGATACGGAGCGGGTCGGCGTTTTGTACAAACGCGCGGACGGCAACTACGGATTAATCGAACCCTAGGGACCAGTTTGATTGTTTAGAGGCGGGCACCGCCCGCCGATTCAATGTCGTTGCTTGAGACGGCGGGCGGTGCCCGCCTCTAAACAACCGCACGCCTCCTTCAGCATGGACAAACAGATCGACAAGCACCCCGCCGACAACAACCAAGCAGCTCCCGACATTGTGATCATTACCGGCCTAAGCGGCTCGGGAATGTCGTCGGCCACCAACGCCTTCGAAGATCTTGGTTATTTCTGTGTCGACAATCTGCCGATAACCCTGCTGCCGACCTTTGCGCGCCTGGTTACCGCGAGCGAAGAAGAGAAGGGGATTGAACGTGCGGCGCTCGTCATAGACATCCGTGAAGGCACTTTTCTTCCGGACTTCGGCAAACAACTCTCGGCTCTGCGGGCTCAAGGGCTAAGCGTCTACGTATTATTTTTCGAAGCGTCAGACGATGTGTTGCGCCATCGTTTCAGTGAAACGCGGCGGCCACATCCGGCCGACGGCACGACACTTCTGCAATCGATCGGGGCCGAGCGCGCTGCGATGTCGCGCATACGTTCGCTTGCGGATCAAATTATCGACACTTCGGAACACACGGTTCACACTCTGCGCCGGCATCTCCTGGATCGCTTCAGCCCTGACCACCAGGGCGGACCGATGCGCGTTCAGGTCCTCAGCTTCGGTCACAAGTATGGGAATCCCGGTGATCTGGAACTGTTGTTCGACGTAAGACATTTGCCGAACCCGCACTTCATTCCGGAACTGAAACCGCTCTCCGGACATGACCAGCGCGTCGTCAAATACTTGAAGGAGCAACCGGAGGTCGAAGAGACGCTAAAACGCTTCTACGATTTGCTTGATTACCTTCTGCCGCAATACCAGCGGGAAGGAAAGTCGTATGTGACGGTTGGTATCGGCTGTACCGGAGGACGCCACCGGTCAGTCATGATTGCGAATGCTCTGGGCCGGAAACTTCGCCGCGCGGGGTTTGACGCACACGCGGTCCACCGTGACGTGAGAAAATCAAACCGGCATCGGTAAAAAGTCCCATGTCCCATGTACCACGTCCAAAGTCCAAAACGTCCAACGTTAGCAGTACGGCAGATGTTGAGAGTCGACGATACCCATGTTCAAGATCGTGAACGCAGTCTCTGGATACCGCGAAGCGGTTGCGTAACTTAGCCCAGGGTTGCCGCGTTGCGCGGCTACCCTGGGATCAGATGGCCCAAATGTTTCATAACCCCAACGGGGTTATGACAACCTTCCGAGCCATGTTTAGATCAGGCAAAACCCCGTTGGGATTTGTATTTTTGTAAATGCTGTTCCTCAGGGTAGCCGCGAAGCGCGGCAACCCTGGGCTAAGTTACATAACCGCTTCGCGGTACGATTTTGCGGTCCCTAATAACAATACGATTTGGCGTTCCTAATAACGGGAGCATTTGGCGGTTCATAGTTCAGGAGAAATTTTAATGAGCAGCAACGCTTCGAAGGATGAAACACGCCGGATCGCGGGAGTGATTGTCACGCACGGCCACCTGGCGGGAGAGTTGTTGGCGGCTGCCGAGATGATCGTCGGCCCCATCTCTTTTATCACCGCCGTCTCCATCGGCTGGCACGACGACGTCGACGCCGCTCGCGATGAAGTGCAGCGGGCCATCACCCGCGTTTCCCAGGGCGCGGGAGTTTTGCTCTTGACTGACATGTTCGGCGGCACGCCCACTAACATCGCCTCAATGTTTCTCGACGATGGCAACGTGGAAGTTGTTACCGGCGTAAACCTGCCGATGGTTATTAAGTTGGCCAGTCAATCCGGAACCGAATCATTGCTCGACACGGCGAGACGCGTTTGTGATTTGGGACGCCAGGGCATCTATCTCGCCGACGATCTGCTCGCCCCGCCCGGAAAAAGCAGTACAAGATAATGGTCGAACGTTTGCTGATAACTAAAGGACGACTCGGCTTGCACGCCAGGGCGGCCGCGAAACTCGTCCGCGTGGTCAGTGGTTTTGAAAGCCAGGTGCTGTTGCGACGCGCGGATGGCGGCGTGACGGCGGATGCCAAGTCGATCCTGAGTGTGTTGATGTTGGCAGCGAACCAGGGCACCGAATTACACGCCACTGCCGACGGCGCCGATGAAGAACAGGCCATGAACGCGATCGAGGAATTCTTTGGCGCGGGCTTTGGCGAACTTGAGCCGGGAACTTCGCTATGAGCCAACCACCCGACGAAATTCGCTGCCAGGGCCTGGGTGTTTCCGAAGGTATCGTGATTGGGCAGGTGCTGCGAATGCACCCCGGCACGGAGCAGGTCTACCACTGGAAGATCAAACCGGCCGAAGTGGAAACAGAGTTGGAGCGTTTTCGCACGGCGGTGGTCCAGGCCGCTTCGCAGGTACGTTCTCTCAGGCAGCAAGCCGAAGAACGTTTTGGCAAAGACCACGCCTACATTTTCGATGCGCATCAATTGCTGCTTGAAGACGAGAAACTAATCGGCGACATCGAAAGTTATATAACGGCGGAACGCGTTAACGCGGAGTGGGCCATCAAGGTAATCGGCGACCGCATCCTCTACCTCTATTCGCAAATCAAAGATGATTACCTGCGTGAGCGGCGCAGTGACGTCGAAGACGTGATGGAGCGCATCCTCGATGCTTTGAGTGGAGTCTCACGCAAGAATCACCAGCTCTCCGAGGACGCCATCATCGTAGCGCAGGACTTGTTGCCATCGGCGGTCGCGGATCTGGACCTGGAACATGCGCGGGCCCTGGCGACCGATAGCGGTGGCTGGACGTCGCACACAGCAATTCTCGCGCGAGGCATCGGCATGCCTGCGGTAATTGGGTTGCGGGATTTTTACCGGCGCGCGAAAACGGGCGATACGATTATCGTCGACTCAAAACGCAACCAGGTAATCCTGCATCCTTCAGCCGCTACGCTAAAAGCTTACGAAGCTGAAACGGCTGCCCAGGCGAAGGTACGTTTACGATCTGATCGGAAGCATCGCGGGCCTGTTTGCACCGCGGACGGTGTGGCGGTAACGCTGCGCGCGAATGTGGAGGTGCCCTTTGAGTTTGATTGGGTGGAATTTTATGGGGCGTCGGGTGTAGGACTTTATCGATCTGAATTCCTGTTGGCGCCGCGCGGCGGCTTCGTTTCTGAGGACGAGCAGTGCCGGGCATACGAGGCAATCGCGAGGGTGGCAGGAAAGGACGGCGCGGTAATTCGGCTGTTCGATTTGGGCGGAGACAATCTCCGCGAGCAATTTCAGGAACCGGAGAAGAACCCGGCGCTCGGCCTGCGCGCGATTCGTTTTGTGTTGGCCCATGAAGAAATCATGCGCGCGCAGGTACGCGCGATCATGCGAGCGGCGGCATCCGGAGTTTTGAAAATTGTGCTGCCGATGGTTGCGGATTCGAGCGACGTGCAACGCGCAAAGTCGATCATCGAAGAGGAGGCGGGCAAACTGCGTGCGGCGGGTGAGAAGTTCGCCGAGGTCAGTATTGGAGCGATGATTGAAGTTCCTTCAGCCGTGCTGATGGCTGATAGCATCGCGCGGCTGGTCGATTTTTTTGAACTCGGAACAAACGATCTGGTCCAGTACACCCTCGCGGTTGATCGGGGTAACGATGCGGTTGCTGACTGGTTTCACACGCTGCATCCGGCTGTGCTGCGAAGCATCGATCAGAGTCTGCGGGCCGCCGAGCGCGCCGGTATTCCGGCTATTGTCTGCGGCGAA
>Ga0207650_10001007_pt1 | contig 21201 bp, 18 predicted proteins | sample KBSS63metaG_FD_184325 | JGI IMG/M metagenome (GOLD analysis project Ga0207650, IMG submission 184325) | Switchgrass rhizosphere microbial communities from Kellogg Biological Station, Michigan, USA - KBS S6-3 metaG (SPAdes) (version 2) | ecosystem: Host-associated > Plants > Roots > Rhizosphere...
TGGACAAAATGAGGGCCCGGAAACGCCACCGGGGGGGGGGAGGGTTGGCGGTTCCGGGCCCATTTAAGCGGATAGCGAGAGCGGGGGGGCAAAAGGTCACTATCCGAATAGCAAAACGGCCTTGCACGGACACGGTTCCGGTGTTTTTCAACATTTTTTCGTCGCAGCCGTAACGATTTTCAGCTGGCAAAGTCACGAAGGTCGCAAGCGCTGCGGATGTGAGGCTAGCTGCTGTTGGTCGGGAGTAAAGGAAGCGGCCCGGCTGAGCTGCCGGATCGGGTCCCGGCCGCCTCCAGAGGACCGCGGCGACAGCGAATCACGACGATCATCAGAAGGCGATTCTGCCCTCGCCTCCCCGTTCGCCTAACTCCAGGCTAATCAAAGGCTACCTAGCCTTACGGATGTATTTGCCCGTCCTCCTATGGGGTCCTACCGCCCGGCCATGGACGGACCCGCAGAAGATGACCCGCTGACCCACATGCGCCAGCGCATCGAAATGTGCCGCCGTCTTTCCAAAAGCATCTCTGATGTTGAGGCGGCGAAAACACTCAGAGAAATGGCGGATCAGGGAGAGAAAGACCTACAGAAACTGCTTGCGGAGCGCGAAGCTAAGGGCTGAGTGGGTTTGCGAACTACGACATTAACAACTGATGAAAGCCGACTCGCTAAAGCTCACGGGGCGGGAAGACCGGCAATTCGACGCTGTAGCGGCCGAGCTTGCGCTCGAGGGTTGAGCGAAGCTGTTTTGCTAATCCCGCAATGATCCGCTCGAACTGAACCTTCTCGCGATCGCCCTCGTCGTCGGGGTTCAAGACCCTGCTGTTGAGCGTCAGCCGCGCCGTGAGCTCGCTCGTCCGCCGGAGCGAAATTTCTACCGGATCATCGGGGGTCCTAAGCATTGCGAACTCGACGATCTCGGTGATCAGGAAGGCGACTGAAACGGCCACGTCCTGCGTCGTGTTCGCGCCTTCGAGGTCGAGGTCGATGCGCAGACCGCGCGATTCCTCGGGAGCCGTCGCGCGCAGTTCCGCAGCAAGCTCCGAGATCAGGGGGCGAAGCGCGATCCCGCGATTTTCTTCCATCTCCGCAAAGTGATTGCGGTGGACGATCGAGAGCGCGCCGACGCGGCGGCTGATCGACCCGTATGCCGCCCGTGCATGCGGGCTTTCGGCGCTGCGGCCGTGAATGTTGATCAATGACGCGACGACCTGGAGATTGTTCTTCACCCGATGGTGCACTTCGCGGACCAGCCGGCGCTGGCCCTCGAGCGCTCCGGCCATGTCCCGTTCCGATGCGTCGGCGCGTGTGAAGGCGCGTTGGAAAGCGTCCCGCAGCTCCTGGATCTCCGTCGACGGGCCAAGCTTTCGGGGCAGAACGAAATCTGCTCCCCCCGGTTCATAGTTCACGACCGAGCGCTGCAACTGGCGAAGCGGCCGGATCAGCAGCCGCGAGACGAGCAGCCAGGTGAGCAAGGCGGCGACGAGCCACATCAGGAATGGAAGCAAGAGGATGAGCCGCTCGCCGGTCGTGATGACGGGAAGGGACGTGCCGACGTCGGCTTCGACTCGTTTCCCGGCGATCGGCCAGCGTGTATTCGACATGCGCCTGTCGGTGGCCTGCTCTGCGTTCGGGATAATCACGGGCAACTCGCTCGCGCCTTCGCGCAGCGACAAAGCGTCGATCGTCGGCGCAGCATCCAGCGCGGCGCGGCGAAGCTCCTCCATGGAAAGAGAACCGGTGGCCATGCCGCCGCTGACGCCGAGCCGGAAGGTGAGCGCGTCCCTGTCAGGCGAAATGCGAAGCGCGACGTCGCCCGGGGCGACGAGGGGCAATGCGCCGGTGTCTGGGACCTCGCCGATCTCGCAGAGCCGCTTGCCATCAACGCTCTCGAGCTCGAACCTTTGAGCGACCGCCGGCGTAACCGTCAGTGACTGCAGAATGGCCGCGCACGACCCGGGATCGTCGTTCACTCGTCCATTGGCGGCGATCCTCAGGGCAAGCGCGTTGCGCGCGATCAGACTTTCAACACCGCGAGCCGCGAGCCGCGCCTGTTCTGCCGACTGAACTTCAAGAACCTTGTTGGCATCGCGGATGCCCTGCCCGGCAACCCAGACCAGCACTGCGCCGATCGGAAGCAGTGCGGCACTGAGGATCAGGAGGAGCTTGGCGGTGGTAGGAAGTGCTGCAAAGCGCCGAGCTGCTTCACTCAACATGTGATCAGGAACCGCTCAACCGCTCAAGTCAGCTTGCCGAGCAGGTCCGAGAAATCATCGGGAACGGATTCACGCAGCGTATCATCGTAGATCGTGCGCAACGCACGACCGATGTCGCTTGCCCGCTGCTTTCGTACCTTTTTTTCGTCCGGCGCCTTCTTCTGCGCCGCCCGATGGGCGTCGCTTCGAGAGCCGCCATTATTATTTTCACTCAACCTCTCGACCCCCCTCGCGCGGGTGCAAGCGCGCCTCGTTTAGCGTTCAACAAATATGGCGCAACGGGTTTGAACGCTCTGTGTCAGGAAAATGCACTTTCCCGACGCTTCAGGTCGACGCCCACGCGCGCACAGCGGTGTCGCCGCGCGAAACGGAAACCAAATGGCCGTTTCTTTGTTCCAGCGAATAACACTTCTAGGCGGGGGATGCGTACAGGCCTGCTGCGGGCCCTGGGTCAGGGTTGCAACAACGCCGGTGCGCGCTCAAAGAGTGCCCCGTCACGACTGGAGAAACCTATTCTATGTCGCTTGGTCAGGAACTCGCTCCTCATTTACCCTTCCTTCGCCGTTATGCGCGTGCCCTCACGGGGAGCCAGACGCATGGTGATGCCTTCGTGCGCGCAACGCTTGAGGCGATCGTCGCCAAGCCCGACGAATTCCCACGGGACGTCGATCCGCGGCTGGGCCTGTACAAGACGTTCCATGCGATCTGGTCGACGGCCAACGTGGAAGAAGGCGAGGAGCCAGCTCAGGACTACAGCGGAGCCGAGGGAATTGCGCAGGCGCGCCTCTCGCGGATCACGCCGCTGTCGCGGCAGGCACTTCTCCTGACGTCGCTGGAAGGTTTCTCATCGGACGATGCAGGCTATCTGATCGGTGCCGCGCCGGAAGACGTGGACTCGCTCGTCGCCGAAGCGCTGAGCGAGATCGAGCGACAGACCTTGGCCGACGTTCTCATCATCGAGGACGAGCCGATCATCGCGATGGATATCGAGACGATCGTGCGCGACCTCGGCCATAACGTCACCGGCGTTGCAGTGACCCGGGACGAAGCTGTCGCCCAGGCGCGGCAGCATCCGCCGGGACTCGTCCTGGCGGACATCCAGCTGGCCGACGATTCCAGTGGAATCGACGCCGTGAAGGACATCCTCGCCGAATTTTCGGTGCCGGTAATCTTTATAACAGCATTTCCGGAGCGGCTGTTGACGGGCACCCGTCCGGAACCCACTTTCCTCATCACCAAGCCGTTTCAACGGTCCACGGTGAAGGCAGCGATCGCACAGGCGCTGTTCTTCGACGCGGCGACGGTCCCGGCATAAAGTTTCCGACGTAACGCAGGCGGAACATGGTGTCGGACGGCGCGTTGGCCCGACGAAACATGGCTTGAGAGAATGATGAGCGACGAGAGGTCCGAACAAGTTACGACGACGGAAGCTCGTGCGGGTTATACGCCGCACATGACCCGGTACGTGCTTGGGGTCGGCCTCGCGCTGGTGGTGGTGGTTTTCGCGCTGATCTACGCGATTTACGCAACCTAGCGCTGTCGTTTCGTCATTCGCAAAAGCGATGGTTCCGGCAATTTGCCGGTCGTCAATCGATTCAAACGGGCGGGGTTTAGTGGCCGAAGAACAAGAACTTGAACCGGCCTCCGAGGCAGAGGATGCGGCTCCCGAATGGGCTCCGCTACCGGACGATGAGTTCAAGGACCATCTCGCGGCAGTGATCCCGCATCTGCGCGCGTTCGGACGGTCCCTGTCTGGAAGCCGCGATCTTGCCGACGATCTTGTTCAGGAAACGCTACTCAAGGCGTGGGCGGCGCGAAAGCGGTTCCAGGCCGGCACCAACATGCGCGCATGGACCTTCATCATCCTGCGCAACCTTTTCCTCAGCCAGATGCGGCGTGCTCGCTTCAAGGGCGAGTGGGACGAACTGACCGCATCGAAGATCCTGTCGGCGCCCGCCAGTCAGGACCGCCATATCGAGCTAAGCGACATGCAGCGCGCACTGATGCACCTGCCACAGCCGCAGCGCGAGGCGCTGATCCTCGTCGGTGCGGGCGGCTTCGCTTATGAGGAAGCTGCCGAGATTTGCGGGTGCGCCGTCGGGACGATCAAGAGCCGGGTGGCGCGCGGACGCGTCGCGCTTGAGGCCCTATTGTCCAGTGGCAAGCTGCCTTCACGGCGGCAGCATCGTACCGATCCCGACAAATCCGCGCTGCAGACGATCATGGGCGAGGTCGACGACCTCAGCCGCGATCACGATCCGACCTGATAACGAATGGATCCCGGATCGCGACCGGGATCAGGGGCGCACGCTCAGCTGAGACGGCGAAGAAGGTCTGAGAAATCCTGCTCGCACGAAGTGTCGTTCGCCGGCGAGAATGCTCGCCGGAGTGCGGCAGTGATGCCGGCGTGGGCTGGCGGGATATCGACGCGGATGATTCTGCGGTCCATGCTGATATCCGTGGCCGTCGCGATTGGACGCTCCGTATCCATGGTCGATGTATAACTATCGATAAGCAGGGAGGTTTCCGTTGGAATCCGCTACGGGTCAACGAACTGTCGCTGTGACTGCACAGACTGCCATAGCCTCTCGTAAAGATGCTCTGGGACGGGCCCGGGACTGGTCTCCCTTCCTTCGTGATGCTGCGTCATTATTTCCTTCGATAGCCGGCATTTTCGAACGAGAAGGCGCCCGTGCGGCAATCGAAGCTGCGCTTGACCAACGAGCGGAGGGTGTCGAAGCCGAGCTTCGCCGACAACGGCTGGGGATGGCCCTGGCAATCGCTCTTGGCGATCTTTCCGAAGAGTTGAGCTTCGAGGAGGCCACCCGGGCCCTGTCCGACTTTGCTGACGCTGCAATTGAGCGCGCCTTGTCGGCTGCAGTTGCGGAACGAGTGCCAGGTGCCGATCCGCAAGGTGTCACGGTAATTGCACTCGGCAAGCTGGGCAGCCAGGAGCTCAACTATTCTTCGGACGTCGACCTACTGATCCTCTTCGATCCCGAGAGGATGCCGCGGCGAGAGCGCGATGACCCCTCGGAAGCCGCCGTGCGCGTCGGCCGGCGAATGATCGAGATCCTACAGAAGCGCACCGGCGACGGCTATGTCGCGCGCGTCGACCTGCGTCTTCGGCCATCGCCGGAGGTGACTCCGATCGTGCTGCCCGTGAATGCAGCCATCTCGCACTATGAATCCTCGGCTTTGCCGTGGGAGCGGGCAGCCTTCATCCGCGCACGCGTTTGCGCGGGCGACCGCGAGCTTGGCGAGCATTTCATCCAGTCGATCCAGCCCTTCGTCTGGCGGCGCTCGCTCGACTTCGGAGTGATCGACGACGTCCGGGAAATCTCGGCGCGGATTCGCGATCATTTCGCGCAAGGCGCCAGCCTTGGCCCCGGCTACGATCTGAAGCGCGGGCGCGGGGGCATCCGCGAAGTCGAATTCTACGCGCAGATTCAGCAAATGGTGCACGGCGGCCGCGATCCGACCGTTCGGGCTTCGGCCACCCTCGACGCGCTGGAAGCGCTACGGTCGACAGGCAAGATCGATCAGGTGGATGCCGATGCGTTGGCCAAGGCCTACCGGCTGTTCCGGACGATCGAACACCGTACGCAGATGGTCGAGGACGCCCAGACTCATCTCCTGCCGCTCGATCGCGATGCCCTCGATGGTATTGCGAAGCTCCACGGTCTTGCGTCCGGCGCCCGGCTGATCGAGATGCTTCGGCCACACGTTGAGCGGGCCGAAGGCCTTTTCAACTCTTTGGCGCCGGATCGCGAAGGCCGACTGTCGAGCGACCCGGATATTCTTGCAGACGAACTACGCGGCATAGGGTTCGCAGATCCTGAACCGGCCCTGCGCAGGATCGGCGACTGGCGGTCGGGCAAGGCGAGGTCTCTGCGCTCTCCCGCGGCCCGGACGGCATTCGAGGCGATGCTTCCGGCCCTTCTGCGCGAGGTGGCATCGGGACCAGACCCTGAGCGAGCGCTCAACCGGCTATCGGATATCGTCGAACGGCTTTCGAGCGGCATCAACCTCTATCGCCTCCTTGAGGCACGTCCGCAGCTCGCCAGGCACCTTGCGCTCATCCTGGCGCACGCACCGCCGCTCGGCGACATGCTTTCCGGGCGGCCGGACCTGCTCGACGGCCTGATCGACGAATCCAGCTTCGCCCTTCCGCCCGAGCCTGGCGCCATGGCGACGGGATTGAGCGAGGCAATGGCGGGCGAGAGCTACGATCGGGCGCTCGACCGGGCCCGGCGCCTCGTCAACGAACGCCGCTTTTCTCTCGGCGTGCAGTTGATCGCGGCCCATGCCGACCCGCTCGACCTGGCCATGGGCTACAGCGACGTCGCCGAGGGAACGGTGGATGCACTCGCAGAGCTCGCGGCCAGTGAATTCGCCCTTTCTCATGGGCGCATCGACGGCGGCGAGTTCATGATCCTCGCACTTGGCCGGCTCGGCGGGCGCGCGCTGACCCACGCCTCCGATATCGACCTTATCTATCTGTACGATGCTCCGGAAGGAGCGATGTCGGACGGCCGCAAATCGCTCAGCGCCACCGATTATTACAATCGCCTGGCGAACCGCGTGACCGCTGCGCTTAGCGTCTCGACTGCGGCGGGCCCCTTGTACGACGTCGACACGCGCCTTCGGCCGCAGGGCAGCGAGGGAATGCTTGCCGTCTCGCTGCAGGGCTTTCTCGATTATCAGCGCGGCGAGGCGTGGACGTGGGAGCATATGGCGCTCTGCCGTGCCCGGCCGATCCACGGTTCAGGCGAACGGCGGCAGCAGCTTTCCGACGAGATTCGATCGGTCCTCGCGACGAAGCGAGACGCCGCCAAGACGCGTGCCGACTCATCCAAGATGCGATCGGACATGGCGCGGCATAAGAAGCCGTCCGGCCCCTTGGACATCAAGCTTGGTCCGGGCGGGCTCGTGGACCTGGAGTTCTCGGTCCACACCCTCCAATTGATTCATGGCGAAGGGCTCGACCCGCGGCTGGAGCACGCTATCGCCGGGCTTGCTGAAAAGGGCCTGATCGACCCGAACTATGACCCGGACTTGCGGCTTTTGAGCCGAATGCTTGTCGTGATGCGCCTGGTCGCGCCCGAGAGCAACGAACCGCCGGAAAAGTCGCGGGCACTCGTCGCGGCGCTTTGCGGACATGACGGATGGGACTCGCTTCTTGCCGCGCATGACGAGGCGCGGCAGAGGATCGCCGAACTCTGGAAAAATGTGAGGGAAGGCCGATGATCAACGAAGGCGACAAGGCTCCGGGTCTCAAGGTGACTTCGAGCGATGGAAACACCGTCGATCTTTCATCGCCCGGCCAGCCGCTGGTCCTCTATTTCTACCCCAAGGACGATACATCGGGCTGCACTCGTGAGGCGCAGGATTTCACCGAGCTTGCGGGCGACTACAAGAAAGCCGGCGTCAAGGTCGTCGGCGTCTCGCGCGATCCGATGAAGAAGCATGAGAAGTTCATCAGTAAATATGATCTCGCCGTACCGCTGGCATCGGACGAGGACGGTAAGATCTCCGAGGCATTCGGCACATGGGTCGAGAAGTCGATGTACGGTCGCAAATATGTGGGCATGGAGCGCGCCACTTATCTCATAGGTTCGGATGGGAAGGTCATCCGTGCTTGGCGCAAGGTGAAGGTACCGGGGCATGCGCAGGAAGTCCTGAAGACGGCCGCGCAGGTTTGAAAGCAGGAGGCGCGAGTGCTAGCGCCGCGACAAGTCATTTAGGAGCAGGTTTTGGCCGAGTTTCGCCTTCCCAAGAACAGCCGCATCACGAAGGGCACCAAGCACCCTGCGGAAGAGGGCAAGCGGCTCAAGACGTTCAAGATCTATCGCTACGATCCGGACTCGGGCGCCAACCCGCGCTTCGACACCTATACGATCGACCTCGACAAGACGGGTCCGATGGTTCTCGACGCGCTCATCCGCATCAAGAATGAGGTCGACGCGACGCTGACCTTCCGCCGATCCTGCCGCGAGGGGATTTGCGGCTCCTGCTCAATGAACATGGGCGGCCGCAATGGGCTCGCGTGCACGACCGCGATTGAGGACATTAAGGGCGACGTCCAGATCACGCCGCTCCCGCATATGGAAGTGGTGAAGGACCTCGTTCCCGATCTCACCCACGCCTACGCGCAATATGCTTCGATCCAGCCCTGGCTGAAGACGGTAACGCCGCCGCCTTCGGGCAAGGAGCGACTGCAGTCGCCGGAGGACCGCGCCAAGCTCGACGGCCTGTACGAATGCATCCTCTGCTTCTGCTGCTCAACCGGCTGCCCAAGCTATTGGTGGAACAGCGACCGGTTCCTCGGCCCTGCGGTTCTTCTCCAGGCCTATCGCTGGCTTGCCGACAGCCGCGACGAGGCGACGGGCGAGCGGCTCGACCAGCTCGAGGATCCGTTCAGGCTCTATCGCTGCCACACGATCATGAATTGCGCGAACGTCTGCCCGAAGGGTCTGAACCCGGCGAAGGCGATCGCTGAGACCAAGAAGCTGATTGCGGAACGGGCCGCTTGACGGACGAAGTCGGCCTGCCGACCGGCGCCAAGGAAGATCCCGAGCATCCGGGCTGGTACAGCTGGGGCGATTTCCCACGCAGTTCCTTCGCCTCGGCGACCGGACGCCTGCTGTTCAAGCCTGATGGCCCCGGCCGCGGCGTCGCCCGCATTTTCCCGACCGAAGCGCATAAGAACATGGGCGGCTCGCTCCACGGCGGAGCGGTCATGAGCTTCATCGACATGGCCATGTTCGCCGGCGGGCGCTGCGCCGGCATGGCGAGCGGACATTACGTGACGCTCGACATGACGACGCATTTTCTTGCCCGAGGGAAAGTCGGCGTGCCGCTCGACGCTCATGTCGAACTGGTGAAGCAGACGCGCGGCCATGTCTTCTTGCAAGGCGTCGTGAAGCAGGACGGTGAGGCCTGTTACAGCTTCACCGGCACGCTGAAGCGCGTGCGCGAGCCCAACGCGCCCGCATGACCGGCGCGGTCGGGCGGGCATACGCCGAGCTCGTCAAAGCCGGAGAACTGAAGCCCGACCAGGCGCAGCAGCGTACCGTAGCTGCACTCGATCGCTTTGCGCACGAGCTGGAGTCCGACAACGGCCAGGGCTTGATCAAGCGCCTGTTCGCGAAAAACGATCAGAATTGTCACGGGGTCTATCTTTGGGGCGGCGTCGGCCGCGGCAAGTCGATGCTGATGGACCTAGCTTTCGACCACATCGACGTTCAGCCGAAACGCCGGGTCCACTTCCACGCCTTCATGATCGAGACGCACGGACGGCTGCGGAAGGCGCGCGTCACCTCGGAAGGCGATCCGGTTCACGCGGTCGCCGACAATATTGCCCAAGAGGTGAAGCTGCTCTGCTTCGACGAGATGCAGGTGACCAATCCGGCCGACGCGATGATCCTCTCGCGCCTGTTCGAGCGGTTGATCGAACGAGGCGTCCACGTGGTGACGACGTCCAACCGTCCTCCGCGCGATCTCTACAAGGACGGGCTTAATCGTGAATTGTTCGTCCCTTTCATCGAATTGATCGAGCGTCGCTTCGCCGTGGTCGAAGTGAATGGGCCGACGGATTACCGATTGCACCGCCTGTCTGGCGTCAACGTGTGGCACGTTCCAAACGGGCCGGAAGCGACGAAGGCGTTGAGCGACGCTTTCTTCAAGCTCACCGACTATCCAGTTGAGGACCGCGCCAAGGTGCCGTCCGAGGACCTGGATGTCGGCGGCGGCCGCAAGTTGCACGTGCCCAAAAGTCTGAAGGGCGTCGCGGTTTTTTCGTTCAAGCGGCTGGTTGGCGAGGCGCGTGGCGCGGCTGACTATCTCGCCGTCGCCCAGCGATTCCACACGGTGATCATCGTCGGAATTCCGGTGATGACCCGCGATATGCGCAACGAGGCGACGCGTTTCGTTACGCTGATCGACGCGCTCTACGAACATCGCGTGAAGCTGCTCGCCGCCGCGGATGCCGAGCCTTCAGGGCTCTATCTGGAGGGCGACGGAAGTTTCGAGTTTCAGCGCACGGTCAGCCGCCTTGAAGAGATGCGCAGCGCCGAATATCTCGCGGAAGGCCATGGCACGGATCACGCTTGACGGGTTGCTGATCGCCACTAGCTTCCCGCATCTGCTTCGAGGGGAGATTGAATGAAGTGTCTGTTCGGCTGCGTCGTTGCCGCAGCGTTGTCCGCAACCGTCGCGCAAGCCGCCACCACCAATCCGCTCACAGTTCCGACCAAGCTCGAGCCGAAATGGCAGGCCAAGACGCGAGACGTCTTCAAGCAGGCAATCGAGATCCCGAGCGTTCACAATCGCGGCGAAATGCCGCGCATGGCGAAGCTGCTCGCCGACCAGTTCCGCGCTGCCGGGATTCCCGAGCAGGACATTCACATCATGCCTTACGAGGCGCTGCCCGGCGACAAGACGGTCGCTTTGATCGTGCGCTGGCGTGCCCCCAAGGCGACGCAAAAGCCGATGCTCATCCTCGGCCACATGGATGTGGTGGAGGCGAAGCGCGAGGACTGGAAGTTCGATCCGTTCGTCTTCCGCGAGGAGGGCGGCTACTTCCTGGGGCGCGGGACCAGCGACATGAAGAACGGCGACGTCGCCACCACCATGGCGGCGGTGAAGCTGATGTCGGAGGGGTTCAAGCCGAACCGCGACATTATCTTCTTCTACAGCGGGGACGAAGAGACGCGCGGGATGGGCGCGACCCTTGGCGCAAGCGAATGGCGCAATCTCACCGAGGCTGAATTCGGGCTCAACGCCGACGGCGGATGCGCTTCGTACGACCGGAATTACCGCGCGCTGGGATGCGGGATCTCGACCGCAGAGAAAACCTTCCAAACCTATTTCTTGACGACGCACAATGAGGGCGGGCACAGCTCGCGTCCGCGTCCCGACAATGCGATCTACGAACTGGCCGACGCTCTGAAGGCGCTTCAGGCTCATCGCTTCACGCCCATGCTCAATGAAACGAGCCGCGCCTATTTCGAGGAGCGCGCGAGGCAGGAGGGAAACAGCGCGCTTGGAACGGCGATCCGTAGCTGGCTAGCGAATCCGAATGACGGAAAGGCCGCCGACGTAATCGAAGCTGACCCGCTCGAAGTGGGTCACACTCGCACGCGCTGTGTGGCCACGATGCTCGAGGGAGGTCATGCCGACAATGCGCTTCCTCAAATGGCGAAGGCGACCGTGAACTGCCGGATCATGCCCGGCGTCGATCCACAGGACGTGCGCAAGGAACTGCAGCAACTCGCTGGGCCGAAAGTCGAAGTGACTCTTGATCCCATGTACACGGGGCAGACAACGCCCGCGTCGCCCCTCCGGCCGGACGTGCTGAAGGCTGTCACCTCGGCAATCCAGAAGATCCATGGACCGGGAATGCGGGTCTATCCGATCATGTCGACCGGAGCGAGCGACGGCAGCTTCTTCAGGGCCAAGGGCATCCCGGTTTACGATGTCGACGGCAGCTGGGGCATCTCACCTGACGACGAGCGCGCTCATGGCCTCAACGAGCGCATCCCAGTCCGCGCAATGTACGACGACGTCGTCCACTGGACGATGATCATCCGCGACCTTGCTGGCTGAGCCTCTCGTATCGGCAAAAAAAAGGGCCGGGGGATAAGCTCCTCCGGCCCTTCTCTTTTGCTTTGGGTGGCGGACTTAGAAGTCCATGCCGCCCATGCCGCCCATGCCGCCGGCACCCGCCATTGCAGGCTTGTCCTCGGGCAATTCGCTGACCGCCGCTTCGGTGGTGATCAGCAGGCCGGCAACCGAGGCCGCATCCTGGAGCGCAGCGCGGACGACCTTGGTGGGGTCGATCACGCCAGCCTGGACGAGGTTCTCGTATTCCTCGGTCTGGGCGTTGAAGCCGAGCGTCGGATCATTGGCATCGATCAGCTTGCCGGCGACCACGGCGCCGTCATGGCCCGCATTCTCGGCAATCTGCCGCACCGGCGACTGGAGCGCCTTGCGGATGATGTCGATGCCGCGGGTCTGATCGTCGTTCTCGCCCTTCAGGCCCTCGAGAGCCTTGGTGGCATAGAGCAAAGCAGTGCCGCCGCCCGGAACGATCCCTTCCTCGACCGCGGCGCGGGTCGCATGGAGAGCGTCGTCAACGCGGTCCTTGCGCTCCTTGACCTCGATCTCGGACGCGCCGCCGACCTTGATGACCGCAACGCCGCCGGCGAGCTTCGCCAGCCGCTCCTGCAGCTTCTCGCGGTCGTAGTCGGACGTCGTATTGTCGATCTGCTGACGGATCGCGGCCACGCGGCCCTCGATGCCTTCACGCTGACCGGCACCATCGACGATCGTCGTGTTGTCCTTGTCGATTGTGACGCGCTTGGCCTGACCGAGCATGTTCACAGTGACGCTCTCCAGCTTGATGCCGAGATCCTCGCTGATCATCTCGCCGCCGGTGAGGATCGCAATGTCCTCAAGCATCGCCTTGCGACGATCGCCGAAGCCCGGAGCCTTCACGGCCGCAACCTTGAGGCCGCCGCGCAGCTTGTTGACGACGAGCGTCGCCAGAGCCTCGCCCTCGATGTCCTCGGCGATGATCAGGAGCGGACGGCCGCTCTGAACAACCGCTTCCAGGATCGGGAGCATCGACTGGAGGTTCGACAGCTTCTTCTCGTGGATGAGGATGTACGGGTCGTTCAGTTCGACCTGCATCTTCTCAGGGTTGGTGATGAAGTAAGGCGACAGATAGCCGCGGTCGAACTGCATGCCTTCGACGACGTCCAGCTCGAACTCGAGACCCTTGGCCTCCTCGACGGTGATGACGCCTTCCTTGCCGACCTTCTCCATGGCCTCGGCGATCTTCTCGCCGACTTCACGGTCGCCGTTGGCGGAGATGATTCCGACCTGGGCGATTTCCTGGCTGCCCGAAACGTTCTTCGAACGGCTCTTTAGGTCCTCGACGACCTTGCCGACGGCGATGTCGATGCCGCGCTTCAGATCCATAGGGTTCATGCCGGCCGCGACCGACTTCATGCCCTCGCGGACGATCGACTGCGCCAGAACGGTCGCGGTCGTGGTGCCGTCGCCGGCGAGGTCGTTCGTCTTCGAAGCGACTTCGCGCAGCATCTGCGCGCCCATGTTCTCGAACTTGTCCTTGAGCTCGATCTCCTTGGCGACGGTGACGCCGTCCTTGGTGATGCGCGGAGCGCCGAAGCTCTTGTCGATGACGACGTTGCGGCCCTTGGGACCGAGCGTCACCTTTACGGCGTCGGCGAGAATGTCGACGCCGCGGAGGATGCGTTCACGCGCATCGCGGGAAAATTTGACGTCCTTGGCTGCCATCTGGCTACCCTTTCGTTTCAGATTTGAGTTGCTGTTTGGAAGTGAAAGCTCAGCCGACGATCCCGAGGATGTCGGATTCCTTCATGATGATCAGGTCTTCACCGTCGATCTTCACCTCGGTGCCCGACCACTTGCCGAACAGGATCTTGTCGCCGGCCTTGACGTCTAGCGGCGTGACCTTGCCCTCATCGCTGCGAGCGCCGGTGCCGACGGAAACGACTTCGCCTTCCTGCGGCTTTTCCTTGGCGGTGTCCGGAATAATGATTCCGCCGGAGGTCTTCTCATCAGCCTCGACGCGGCGGACGAGGACGCGGTCATGAAGCGGCCTAAAACCCATTGTGAGCCCCTTGTCTCTCTTTGTTGAACATGTGCGCGTTGGCACTCCTACGAGGAGAGTGCCAGCGATGCCGCGCATATGGGTGCGGCCGTGTTGGCCGTCAACACCCCGGCGGGCTGGAATTCACGCTGTGGCTGAAACCAGGCCCAGCCGATCGCGACGGCTCCAGCGCCAGAGCATCAGCACCGCGACGACCCCGAGGCCGGCCGCAAGACCGGTCCAGACGCCCTTGCCTTCCCACTTTAGGCCGAACGCCAGCCAGATGCCGCCGCCAAGGCCGAAGAGCCAATAGCCAAGCAATGCGAAGATCATGGGGACGCGGGTGTCGTGGAGTCCACGGAGCATCCCAGCGCCGACGACTTGCGCGCCGTCGAAGATCTGAAACGCTGCGGCGAACATCAAGAACGAAACGGCAAGGTTCGTGACCTCCGTGTTCGCGGGGTTGGACGCGATGAATATGCCCACGAGCTGGTGCGGCACAGTCCAGATGATGAGCGCCATCACAGCCATGAAGCCGACGCCAAGGAACCATGCCGTCCAGCCGGCGCGCGTGATTCCTCCCCGATCTTTGGCACCGAGGGCCCGGCCGACGCGAACGGTCACGGCCTGGCTTAGACCCAAGGGGACCATGAAGGTAACGATGCAGACCTGTAGGGCTACCGCGTGGGCGGCGAGACTGGCGGCGCCTATCAAGCCCATGAGGTAGGCCGCTGCGCCGAACACGATCGTCTCGAACCCCATTGCCAGGCCGATTGGAAGTCCGAGCCGGAAGAGATGCCGGAAACGCCGCCAATCCGGCCGCCAGAGATTGCCGAACAGATGGAAGCGCCGGAACTGGCGGTCGGTGGAGATGACGAGGGCAAGCAGGAGCGCGAGGATCAGCCAGACGATCGAGCTTCCTAACCCACCACCGAAGATTCCGAGCGCGGGCAGCCCCAGTCGCCCGAAGATCAGTGCCCAGCTGATGATCCCATTGAGAGCGATGCCGAGCACGCTGATACCGAGAATCCAGCCGGGGCGCTCCAGAGCAGAGAGAAAATTGCGCATCGCCTGGAAGGCGAGCCAAGGTAGCACAATCCACATGTAACCCTTGAGGAAGATGGCCGCCTGCGCCGCCAGCCCGGGCTCCTGGCCCAACGCGCGGATAATGGGCTCTGCGTTCCACAACAGCAGCCAGAGCGGGACGGTGGCGGCGAGCGCCAGCCACAAGGACTGGCGGAACGTCCGGCGCACTTCGCGAACGCTGTGCGTGCGACGCCCCAGCGCCGAGGCCATCATCGGCGATCCCGAGACGACGATGCCGAGCGCGAACAGGCCGAGGCCGAAGTACAGGTTCAGGCCCAGCGCTGACGCCGCGAGCTGCCGCGGTCCAAGCCAGCCCATCAGGACGACGTCCGTCGCGCCCATAATTGCGGTCGTCAAATTGGACAGGACCAGCGGCCAGGCGAGCACAAGCGTCGCCCGGAGCTCGCCCCTCCAGGTGCGCGCGGACGCGTTCGAGGAAATGCCTGCCGATGCATTCATTCGGCGGCCCTAGCGGCGCGAGCGGGTATCAGTCGAGGTTGGGTCTGAGCCAGCGCTCGGCGCAGTCGAGATCGACGCCGCGACGTGCGGTATAATCCTCGAGCTGGTCGCGGCCGATCCGTGCCACGCCGAAATACTGGCTATCGCGATGACCAAAATAGAATCCGGAGACCGCGGATGTCGGAAGCATCGCGAAATTTTCGGTGAGCGTGACGCCGCCCGGGTCGCCGCCGAGCATATCGAACAGGATCGGCTTCAGGCTGTGATCGGGACAGGCGGGATAACCCGGCGCCGGCCGGATGCCTTGATACTTCTCGCGGATCAGCTGCTCGTTGGAGAGATGTTCCTCGGCATAGCCCCAGAGGCGTTGGCGGACTTCTGCGTGGAGAACTTCGGCAAAGCTTTCCGCGAGGCGGTCGGCGAGGGCCTTCAGCAGGATGTCCGAATAGTCGTCGTGGGCGGCCTTGAAGCGCTCGAGATGCGGTTCGAGCCCGTGGATGCCGACTGCAAAGCCGCCGATCCAGTCCTCGCCCTCCGGATTGATGAAGTCGGCGAGGCTCATGTTCGACCGGCCCTCGCGCTTTTTCACCTGCTGGCGGAGGAATGGGACGCGGGTCCAGTCGTTCCCCGCGAGCACGAGCACGTCATCGCCCTCGCGCTTGCAGCGCCAAAGGCCGACGGTCGCCTTGGGTGTCACCCAGCGCTCGGCAATGATTTGTTCGAGCATCTTTTGCGCGTCATCGAAGAGGCTGCGCGCGCTCTCGCCGACCACTTCGTCGCTGAGGATTGCGGGATAGTTTCCAGCCAGCTCCCAGGCGCGGAAGAATGGCGTCCAGTCGATCGATGCGCGTAGGTCGCGTAGCGGCCACTCGCCGAATGTGTGGATACCCGGCATTTTCGGTGCGGGCGCCTGACCGGCCGGATCGAAGGGAAAGCCATTGGCGCGGGCTTCGGGAAGCTTTGCGAGCTCGCTCTGTCCGCTACGCGAGCGGGCAACGCGAAGTGCTTCATATTCTTCGGCCGTCTTGGCGACGAGCGGCTCGCACTGAGTGTCCGACACGAGAGATGAGGCGACGCCCACTGCGCGGCTTGCATCGAGCACATGGATGACGGGCCCTTCGTAGGCGGGATCGATGCGCAATGCCGTGTGCGCCTTGCTGGTTGTGGCTCCACCGATGAGTAGCGGGGTCCTGAGCCCGAGCCGCTGCATCTCGCCCGCAACCGTCACCATCTCGTCGAGCGATGGCGTGATCAGACCGGAAAGGCCGATCATGTCGGCGTTGTTGTCGTTCGCGACCTGAAGAATGTCCTGCCAGGGCACCATCACGCCAAGGTCGATGACCTCGAAGCCGTTGCACTGCAGGACCACGCCGACGATGTTCTTGCCGATGTCGTGAACGTCGCCTTTCACGGTGGCCATCACGATGCGGCCCTTGCCCGCGGTCGCTCCGCTCTTTTCCTTCTCGGCCTCGATGAACGGAATGAGGTGCGCGACGGCCTTTTTCATCACGCGGGCTGATTTCACGACCTGCGGCAGGAACATCTTTCCCGACCCGAAGAGGTCGCCGACGACGTTCATGCCGTCCATCAGCGGGCCCTCGATGACATGGATCGGCCGCTCCGACTGCTGTCGCGCTTCTTCCGTATCTTCGACGATGTTGGCGTCGATGCCCTTTACCAGAGCGTAGGACAGGCGTTCCGCGACGGGCAGGCTGCGCCACTCGGCGGCGGCCTTTTCCTGGGCGGGATCCGTTCCTTTGTAACGTTCGGCGAGTGCGATGAGGGTCTCGGTGGCGTCGTCGTTTCGATCCAGGATGACGTCCTCGACCGCTTCGCGAAGCTCGGGATCGATCTGGTCGTAGACGTCGAGTTGGCCGGCGTTGACGATGCCCATGTCCATCCCCGCGGGGATGGCGTGGAACAGGAACACGCTGTGCATCGCGCGGCGGACGGGCTCGTTGCCGCGGAACGAGAAGCTGAGGTTGGACAGGCCGCCGGAGATATGCACTCCGGGACAGCGGCGGCGGATCTCGGAAGCCGCTTCGATGAAGTCGAGGGCGTAGCGGCGGTGCTCGTCGATGCCCGTCGCGATCGCGAAGATGTTTGGGTCGAAGATGATGTCCTGCGGCTCGAACCCGTCGGCGATGAGCAGCTGGTACGCGCGCTCGCAGATCGAGATTTTGCGCTCGACGGTATCGGCTTGCCCGACCTCGTCGAATGCCATGACGACGACGGCTGCACCGTAGGCGCGGCACTTTCGGGCAAGCTCTAGGAATGGGCCTTCGCCTTCCTTGAGGCTGATCGAATTGACGATCGGCTTGCCCGAGACGCACTTGAGACCCGCTTCAATCACGCTCCACTTGGAGCTGTCGACCATGACGGGTACCCGGGCGATGTCCGGCTCGGCCGCGATGCGCTTGAGGAAGATGGTCATCGCCTGCTCGGAGTCGAGCAAAGCCTCGTCCATGTTGACGTCGATGATCTGCGCGCCGTTCTCAACCTGGTCGCGAGCGACCTCGACGGCGGCGTCATAGTCGCCTGCGAGGATCAGCTTCTTGAACTTCGCGGACCCGGTGACGTTGGTCCGTTCACCCACGTTAACGAAGCGCGCTCCGGCGCCTGCCTGATCTACTTTCGAAACTTCCATGTCAGGCAGCAATCACCATCGGTTCGAGTCCGGCGAGGAGGGTTTGGCGAGGGGCGGTCGGAACCTGTCGAGGTGCGCGGCCGCGGGCGGCTCCGGCGAGCGCCGCAATGTGCTCCGGCGTTGTTCCGCAGCATCCGCCGACGATGTTGACGAGGCCTGCGTTGAGCCATTCGCTGACCTGCGCGGCAGTCTCCGCCGCAGCTTCGTCATATTCGCCTAGTTCGTTGGGCAGCCCGGCATTCGGGTAAGCCATGACCAACGTGTCGGCCTGAGCCGCGAGGGCAGCGAGGTGGGGACGGAGCTGAGCCGCGCCGAACGAGCAATTGAGCCCGATGGTCACCGGACGCGCATGGCGAACGCTCGCCCAGAAGGCTTCGACCGTGTGCCCGCTGAGGTTTCGTCCGCTGAGATCGGTGAGCGTCATCGAGATCATCAGGGGAAGCTCGCGGCCAAGCGCCTGCTCCGCTTCGAGCGTCGCCATGATTGCCGCCTTGGCGTTGAGTGTGTCGAAGATGGTCTCGATCAGGATGAAGTCGACGCCGCCTTCGACCAGTGCATCGACCTGCTCACGGTAGACGCCCTTCACCGTGTCGAAGTCGACCTCGCGAAAAGCGGGGTCGTTGACGTCCGGCGAGAGGGACAGGGTCTTGTTGGTCGGGCCCATGGCGCCGGCCACCCACCGGGGCTTGCCGTCGGCGGCCGTAGCGCGGTCGGCAACTTCGCGGATCACGCGCGCTGCCGAGCGGTTGATCTCGGCAGCGAGGTTCTCTGCGCCGTAATCCGCCTGGCTGATGCGGTTGGCATTGAAGGTGTTAGTGGCGAGGATTTCCGCGCCGGCTCCCACGAAACGCTCGCATATGCCGCGGACGATCTGCGGCTGCGTCATGTTGAGAAGGTCGTTGTTGCCCTTCTGATCCTTCATGAGGTCGAGGCCTGCGCAATAGTCCTCGGCCTGGAGTTTCTCGGCCTGAATGGCGGTCCCATACGGGCCGTCCTTGATGAGGATACGCTTGCCGGCTTCGGCGCGGAGGGTTGAGGCGGCGGTCATTTCGCGCGGACTCCGAGAAGATGGCAGATGGCGTAGCTGAGCTCGGCCCGGTTGAGCGTGTAGAAGTGGAAGTGCCGCACTCCGCCCGCGTAGAGCTGGCCGCAGATCTCCGCCGCGACAGTGGCGGCAATCAGCTGACGGGCCGAGGGCAGGTCGTCGAGACCTTCGAAAAGCTCGTCGAGCCATTGCGGGATGCTTGCGCCGCAGGTTGCAGCGAAACGACGGGTCGTTGCGACGTTGGAGACGGGTAGGATGCCCGGAACGATTTCGGCATCGATGCCTGCAGCCGCTGCTTCGTCGCGAAAGCGGAAGAAGCATTCGGCCGAGAAGAAGAATTGCGTGATCGCCCGGTCGGCGCCCGCATCCACCTTCCGCCTCAGATTTTCGAGGTCGAAGGCGCGGTCGCAAGAGTCAGGATGGATTTCCGGATAGGCAGCCACCGAAATGTCGAAGGGCGCGACGGCTTTCAAGCCGGAAACTAGCTCGCAGGCGTCGCGATAGCCTTCCGGGTGCGGCTGGTATTTCGTTCCGGCTTCGGGCGCATCTCCGCGAAGAGCGACGATGTTGCGAACGCCCAGGTTCCAATAATCGCGGGCGATCTCGTCGATCTCGGCCCTGCTGGCGCCGACACAGGTCAAATGCGCCGCGGGCGTGAGCGACGTTTCCTTGAGGATCCGCTCGACCGTCTGGTGGGTGCGTTCGCGGGTCGAGCCGCCCGCGCCATAGGTCACGGAGACAAACCGCGGATTGAGCGGCTCAAGCGTTTTTACCGACTCCCAAAGCGTCTCCGCCATCTTCTCCGTTTTGGGCGGGAAGAATTCGAAGCTGACTTGGATATCGCCACGCGCCTCGGCGAAAAGTGGCGCATGATTGGCAAGGCTTTCGAGCCGGTTCATGCCGCCCTCCGGCGCCGCTCGGCTGCCTTGAGGCCACGCCAGAGGGTCACAGTCAGCTCGCCGCCTTTGAGATGTTCGATCCTGTCGATGGTGAGACCCGCCGCCCTGAACCAGCCCGCCATGGTCTCGTCGTCAAAGCCGAGGCGGATGTGCGCGTCCGTTGACCGGAGTTCCTCCCGTTCGTGAGCCGCAAAGTCGACGACCAACAGACGCCCGCCGCTTGCGAGCACGCGCCCTGCCTCGCTGATCGCAGCCGCCGGCGAGTGCGCATAATGCAGCACCTGGTGGATGATCACCGTGTCGGCGGCCCCGTCATCAAGCGGGAGCGCGTTCATATCTCCCTGGCGGAGGCTCGACGGGATGCCCGCCGCCTCTAGCTTCACCCGTGCCAGCCGCAGCATCTCCGACGAGCGATCGATGCCCGTCGCCTGCAGCGCGTCGCGGCCGAACAATTCGATCATCCGGCCGGTTCCGGTACCGATGTCTACGAGGCGGCCGAGAGGCTGATCGACCAATGCGCCGGCGATGGCCTGTTCCACTTCGCTCTCGGCCACGTGGAGCGAGCGGATTTGGTCCCAGACCTCCGCATGCGACGTAAAATAGCGCGATGCCGCTTCGGCTCTTTCGACACGGATCCGATCGAGCTTCGCAGCGTCCGCTTCAAACAGCTGATTGCTCGCCCCGTCGGCCCAGGCGTCGATCAGCTCGAACATCGGTGCGGTGCGGCCGCTGCCGGAGATAGTCAGGAAGACCCAGCTTCCTTCCTTCCGTCGTTCCACTGCGCCTGCGTCAGCGAGGATGCGGACGTGGCGCGAGACTCGAGGCTGACTCTGTCCGAGAAGGAGCGCGAGCTCTCCCACCGAAAGCTCCATCCGACGGAGCAGCGCGAGGATACGCAGCCGCGTCGGGTCGGCAAGGGCTTGCAAGAGATCGGCCAGCGGAAGCGCGTCCATCAAGAAAGCTGATATAAAGAAAACTTTATATGTCAATGAAACGCGAATGCGAACTGCAACGCAAATGACACAATTGCGCATTGCACCGCTGTTTGGGCCTCTGTAATGCCGCGCGCTGGCCTGAGCGACTATCGCGACTGGCCGAGCCCAGCCCTGAACGAGGGTTTTTGAGGGAGTGGAACGATCATGAAGAAGATTGCAGTGACCGTTGCGGTCCTAGCGCTCGGTCTGGCCGCGTGCCAGCCGAAGGCGGAAGAC